>Ga0196977_1001045_pt1 | contig 11471 bp, 13 predicted proteins | sample S3v_1013CmetaG_FD_148634 | JGI IMG/M metagenome (GOLD analysis project Ga0196977, IMG submission 148634) | Soil microbial communities from Anza Borrego desert, Southern California, United States - S3+v_10-13C | ecosystem: Environmental > Terrestrial > Soil > Desert | place: USA: California...
TGTTGCTGGAGACAAGTCATGGCTGACCTGATGGTGCCTTGCCACGCGTGTGGCTATGACAACTCGGCCACAGAGTTCTGCTGTGGTAATCCTAGCTGTCAAGCGGCTATACGCCTCCAACTCGTAACAACCACTCAGTACCTTCCTTCAACAAATGAGCAGGATGATGATCGGATTGCTTTAGAGCTGGTGCGAGAGTCCTATCTCGTCGCCGCTTTGCTCTCGCAATCTGCTTACCGCTTGCTCGCTTTGCTGCAGACTACCAGTGTGCAGAGGAAGGGCTGACTTACTGGTGGGACGCCACAGAAGTGGCGTCCCACCACTATCATTTAGGTGCCAATTTTTCTATCGCCAAACAATATCCGGATAATCCGTGAAAAACTTGCAAACACAAACATCGGAAGCGGTACAGCGAATAGTTATAGAAGACACGCGTGCGTGTGAAACGCGGTCGACTACCCATAATGATAAAGCCGATTTTCGGCAAGAATTTCTAGAGGGTTATTCAGCACAACTAAAAAAAGTGGTACGAGCGGAGCTTCGGCAGAAAGGTTGTATAGATCCTGAGGGGCATTGCGATGAAGTGTTAGGAGAAGTGTGGCTGAAGGTTTTTCGACACTGGGATAGTCTTAAGTCGCCAGAGAGCGCTCTTGAATCAATTGCGAGATTTTCATCTCGATCACATGCTCGTAGCTGCCGTCGTGAACCACCTCAGGAAATAGGTGAGAGGGACCTGCCCTTATTTACGCCAGTTGTTCTAGACCCAACAGACATATACGAGGCAGCTATATATGTAGAGGAGTTGTTATCCCAGCTTGATGGAATCGATCGGAGGATATTTTCTCTGAGATTTCAGGAGTTGAGCTTTGACCAAATTGCGGAGCAGATAGGGATGCCGACCGAAACGATTCGTTCACGCTACTATCGAGCCGTGAAACGCTTCAAAAGAGCTACTTCCTCGTCGGCAAGCAGCGCGAATTCGATCATCATCAGCTAAAAGCGGCCCAGCATTTAATGTCCGAGAGGTAAACGTAATGAGTGAGCACGAGGGACAATTGAATCACCGGTCTGAGAAGCTCAATCTCAGCCAAGAAGACTATAAGAATACCGAGGAGAAGCTCCTCCTTGCGTTCGCTCAGTTGCGTTTACTTAGCGATGGAGAAGATCCTTTGTCTCTAAACCAAGCTACCTCGCGCGCACACCGTTTAAGGGAGACATACAAACGATGGAAGGAAAGCGCGGCGACCATTACGGGTATATCTGTGCGCCTCTCGAACGGTCAAGAAGTTACTCTCAGCCAAATCAAGGAGTCACATGAGTGCGGACTGCGACTTAATGCTAGTTTTCCAGCAGGTACAGTATTGAATGTCTGGAAAAAAGCCGACCGTCAGTTTGGTGAAGTATTATTGTTTACACTGCCGCTTTCGAATATACCTCCTCAAGGATTCCGTGTTGAGAGGAAATATCCAAATGGTCAAACCGTATCATTAAAGGTAGAACACTGCCCAAATGAAGCCTTCTCCATCTTAGCGCACTTTACAGAGCCGGAAGCACAACATCTGTTAGCAAGTGAATCTGAAAACCACAGTAGCCTGCCGCTCGCCCAATTGATGGGATTTCTGTCTGCTCTTAGAGTGAGGCGAAGCCTATCGTTAGCATACTCTTTAGTAGTGATGATTATAGCCGTTGGTTTCCTCGACTTTAACCTTTCACAGCGTAGCAGCAACTTGGTTAGAGCGCCGCTCTTCGAACCGGAGGCTTACTCAAACCAATCACGAGCTAATGTTTCGTTAGCCTCTAAGAGTGTTGGTGCTGAAGAAGTCGCATACAGTGTAGCTCAGAAAAGTACTGCTGTACCTAGACGGCGGTTTCAGCAAACTAAGGCTGGGGCAAAGAGCATTGCTCGGAGGGTAAGGACTATTCCTGTATGGACAACTCATAGTGCTGACATATCAAAATCCATCTATGTAGCGGTAGATACGAGCGGCAATGCGCGTACGGACGAGTATTTGCGTGAAGCCTTTACCAGCGCGCTGAAGAGGACTGGTGATTTCAATGTAGAAGATAGCGAAGGTTCTCGGCAGGCCGACTTACGTATAGAGGTTCGACTTGAAGAGTCAGAAACGGACCCGGGTATGCTTATAATTGCCTTATTTGATAAGGACGGCAACATTCTATGGACTGGATCCAAGGCTCATATTTCACCTGCTACAGGAACGTTCTCCGAAGGGGCTTTGCAGAACTTAATTTCTGAAGTTATGCGAACTCTCCGTCAGGATCCAACAGCAGACTCTTATTGCGTAAACTCGTCTTTGGGGGTGAGAAGCGAAGAGATTGCTATGGCTAACGTACGCTGAATTCTGGTGTAATTCTCACAACGCGATCTTAAGCAGATGTGAGTAATGCCTTCCTTGTCTCGCCTACAGTCATTCGTCTCCAAATACGAGAACGGCGAGCGCCGTCTGGTCGTGATCGAGTTCTTGGAGGTGGCTTAGGCCGTAGGATTCGACCCGGTGGGCTTTATCAAAAGATTGTCAAGAGACGAATAGAGAATACTGTATATATTATTTGCTACCATAGCTTGAGCTGCGGCGACGAATTTTTATTCGAAACACACAAGAAATGTGTTAAACTGCGGGCATTGTGTGGGGGCAGGCGAGCGTTACTCCCGCTTAGAAAATCTCTCTCACCCGCCCTGGCGACTTAGGCCTTGAAGTCTGGCCTTCTGTCTGACCTGTAGTTTCGAAGGATACCTCAGAGTATACCGAGGATTCTATAAGCAGTACAGAGACCTAGCCGCGAGGAACCGGCACTAAGAAGTTACACACGCAGGGCGGTCACCGGGACGAAAGCGGTGGCTAATACGAACTGGGGCGGGGCGACGACCGGCGTTTCCGCGCCGGTTTTTTGTGTTTATGGAGGACACAGCGATGCCCCGACGTGGCTGGCAGCACGTGGTTCCCCACCCGTCCGGGTGGGCGGTACGAGGCGAAGGCAACAGCCGCGCGACCGCGGTCTATGACACGCAGCGCGAGGCAATCGACGCGGCGCGAGAAATCGCCCGCAACCAGAACGGCGAGCTCCTCATTCACGGCCGCAACGGCCAGATCCGTGAGAGGGACAGCTCCGGCAGCAACGACAATTTCCCTCCTCGAGGGTAGGGAAGCCGGGCGGGCGTGGGCGCTCCACGCCCGCCGCCTTTTGAATCGATAAACACAACGCCAAAAAAGGCCACAACCTCGCGTAAGTATGATATAATTCAGCAATTTAGCGGAGGTAGCGGATGTCAGCAGTAAGCCCTCTGAGTGCGGCCCCTGAGTCCAGAGCACAGAAGAAATCATACCCCGATCTGGTCAAGAAGTTTCTGAAGATGGGGACTGACCAGAACGTGGTTCCATTGTGCCGTGAATTCTGCAGGTTCATGGGCTCCCTCGAAGGGGGCCTCTTCTTGGCCCAACTCCTCTACTGGCAGCCGCGCACAAAGAATCCCGGCGGCTGGCTCTACAAGACAGACGCCCAGTGGGCCGCGGAGCTCTGGCTCTCGAAACATGCCGTGCGTGAAGTACGGCTTCGCCTCAAAGCCATGGGGGTCATTCGAACGACTTTGCGGCGAGCGAACGGCTCTCCAACAACTCATTACCGCCTCGACCTGAGTCGGTTCGAACAACTCTGGAGGCAATTCCTAGAGACACCCGCCGGAGAGTGGGCCGATGGGTTAGAGGCATTCGAGGCGGAGGTGAAGGCAGAGGAGAAGGCACGCAAGAGCGCGCGCAAGCGGCCCTCGTAATTGACCCAATCGATCGGACGTGACATCCAGATTTGATTTTGCGGATTCGCAAAATCCATTTGCTGTTTTCGAGAAATGGATTTTCTCAATGCCGCGATTCATAACAAACCCTACGCCAGAAAATACGATCAGACCTTACAGGTGAGTCACAGGGGGGGGGCAAAATCGCGCTGCTTTTGAAAAAAAATCGCATTTTTCGCCATGTTCGACCCTGTCGCAGATGAAGAATCCTCCGCCCTGTGCGACGCTGTCGCGGACGCACGGCTGATGCTCACCGCACTCAATAAAGGTGGTGCTGACCGCTTTGATTTGACCCTCAAGGATATCAGCGACGAGAAGGTCACATTCCAACGCAGGGTCTCGGTCCACAGCCTGAGGAAGCGGGTGGAGGGCTTGCTGGAGGAAGCGGAACGCAAGACGCTCAGCGTCATCATCAGGCCCCATTCACCCACCACGGTTTTCGTCCAGCTCGACGACCTGACCCACGAAGACGCTATCCTTGTTGGGCCACACTCATGCTGTGTCATCGAGACATCACCCAATAACTTCCAAGCCTTCATCGCAGTAGTCGGGCTGAGCAGTAAGGCCGAAATCGACGTCGTCAGGCGCTCGCTGATAAAGTACTTCCACGCAGACGCAGGCGCGTCGGGCGCGGCACGTCTCGCTGGCTCACTGAACGTCAAGGAGAAGCATCGCCGGCCCGACGGCAGTTTCCCCCGCGTGCAGATAGTCACAGTCAACCACAGCCTGATTCTGACGCCGTCGGAACTGATGGCCCGCGGCTTCCTTCAAGACCTAGCCGTCCCGCCCCTACGCCCACTTCCGTCGGCATCTAAAAAGCGGCGGCGGCGCGCCCCGATATATGCCCGGGCGGTCAGCGCGGTGAGATTGAAGGAGGACGGGGAGGTTGACCGCAGCGCCGTTGACTTTCACTACGCGGTCGTCTGCTTCGACTGGGGCTTTTCCTACGAAGACACGGTCAGGCTCCTCCGATCTAACTCGCCGAAGGCGGCCGAGAGGAACGACGACTACGCCGAGCGCACCGCCACCAATGCCCTGCACGCATACGAGGCACGCAGGGCTTCCCGCCCAAAGCTGAGCCTCCTCAAAAAGTAAGCCGTACTGTCCCTAAAAAAATTTCACCGCGGCGATGTCCCAGACCCTTTCTGAAGACACGCTGCTTCAAGCAAAATGGCTCTCTGATGGACGTTCTTCACCTACCCCTTCAAAAAAGAGGGTGATTCTCGTAACTCTCCTATTTTCAACCACTTGCGGCGAAAAAAGTATTGTGTCGGGAGGGGTTTTGTAGTAAAATGAAGGATAGTTCTGGGTGTTCCAGAATGGGAAAGGGCGCCGTCATTAGCCAGCGACCAAACTAACTAAATGACGAACGCCCAGTCTGTGGCCGGTATGCCCGGCCTGCGCTTCGAGCTAAAAGCTCTGGCGCAGGTGTTGAGCATACCAAACTGTAAGTCTGACGGTAAAGCGCGTCTTACGCGCGGAGAAAAGACGGTATGAGCAACACGACGACGAGCGCGGCCACGGTGAAGGGCCGCACGAACGAGAAGTGCAAGGTGTCCGGGGTCTATAAGTGCGAGACGCACCCCGCCAACACCATCCCTCTCGCGGTCAACAACAACTTCCCGCCCTGCTCGTGGGGCGGTGGTCACGCGACCACTTGGGTTCTCGTCCGCAGGGCGTGAATCCGGGTGTGGTCAGGGAGACGGAGGGGCGGCCTTAACAACCGCCCTGCCGCCCCCCGGCAGCGGGTCGGTTGTACTCGATTCCCGAGACTCGTCAAACGGTCATAAGCCGTGAGCGTCTGGTGACTACCGAGTGGGTTTGTAGGCCTGTTTCTTCAACCACAAAGGAGAGAAAGCCTATGAACACTAAGATGTACGCAACTGTCCGAAACGTAACCAACAGCGTAACCAACTGGCTCAACAAGCACAGCTTCAAGCTGGTCGTGATTATGTCGTTGTTCCATGTCGGTCTGGCCTACATTCACACTCGGGACTCGGGTAGAGCCGACCCGCTCACCCTCTTATAAAATGCCTTTCAGGCCGACGGCCTGCCCACCTTCACCTTATCCAACCCGCCGACTACTTGTGCCAGCTCCCCGTCGGTCATTCCCTTCAATGCGGCGAGCCCTGCACGCAGTAGTTGGCTCTTAGTCACGCCATTGCCCGTCTTTTTCATGTAGCGCTTCCTGAGCTCCTCGATTACTTCATACTCGGCGGAAGGTATTGTGAAACTATCTCTAATGACCCTCGCGTCCCTGTCGGTCGATTTATCGGGCTTAGCGGCCAACTTTTGGCCTGCGAGGGCGGCTTCGGCCCTGTCGAACTTCGTGTACTTGCCCTTTTCTGCCTCCTCCTGGGCCTTCAGAGAGGCTCCTAGAGCTTTTTTCATGTCTTTCTTCTGCATGCCTACCCTTCCCCTGTTCTAGCGGCTTCCAGCGCCTTCTACGGCCGCCTAATCCCCTATCAGGTCCAAAACCTCGTCCGTGAGGGCCTCGATCTCTTCGACAGCCGGCGCGGCCTTACTCCCGAAGTCATGAACCGTCTGCCCGAAGACGGCCGACTGCCTGTAAACCTGCCTCTGGTGCATGTACGTCTTGCACAGCTCTATCCCGAACTCCGGCAGGATCTCCAGCGCCTCCTTCGCGAGGCTCGTCTGCGGCTGGCACTGGTTAATCACCAGCCGCGACTGGAGCGTCTCGTTTATCTCGCCCACGTTCCCAATGACCTGGCGGATGCCCACAGCGGCCCACATATCCAATGGAGAAGGGATGAGCGGCACCAGGGCCAAGTCCGCGATTAAGAGAGCGCTCTGCGGGACAGGGGAGTCAGCCGCCGGGGGGCAGTCGATGATGATGAAGTCGTAATCGCCGACGAACTTTTTGACCTCGCGATGGACTTTGGTGGTGGCCGCGCTCAGGCCCACGACGGAGGCCGGAAAGGGCCTCTCGTCGTCGGCCGTGGCGGCCCAGCGCGTGGCCGTGCCTTGAGGGTCGGCGTCGACCACCAGCACCTTCTGCCTCCTGCGCGCGAGACTCCCCGCGAGCTGCATGCTCAGCGTGGTCTTCCCCGACCCGCCCTTCTGGTTGCAGACTGCGATGATTTTGGCCGCCATTTAGCCCCTTAATGCGTTGGTATAATTTATATCGTATATATTATTAGAAAATACAGTAATTTCTCTTGGCTTGTTACGCGGCACCGGCTGGGATCGGCATTTCATCCCAAGTTCTACCCTCCAGCAGACGACCCGTCCTCCTCTTATTGACGCCGCCCCATTGCTTGAAGAAGAAGGGTACGCCTGCTTTCCGGCACTGATTGCGAATATCAATAACCCATGCGGGATCCATAAACCGTGCCCCGATGCCAGACTCCCCGCCAACAATGACCCAATCTATCCCGCGGAGATTAAGTCTTCGCAAAGGGCCTAACAGCGGTTCCAGAGACAGGAATTTAATGTGTGCGCTGGTTTTACGGAGATGATCAATGCGGAATGTGTAATCCTGATTCTCAACACTCACGCCCATCCAGATATTCGGCTGCCAAGGCAGTATAGAATCCATCTCTAGCAGCAAATCAGACCTCTTAGTGAGAATCTGAAACCGGTGCCAATCCGCCCGGCACATCGTACTAAAGACACGTAAGATAAAACTCAGTGGAACGCCCGCTTGGAAGAGATCGCTCATCGAGTTAACGAAAATAGTTTTAGGGCTCTTCCACCTTAGAGGGAGCTCCAAGGCGTGCTCATGCATGGCGAGCTTAAAACCTTTAGAATAATTCGGCTGGCCCATAGCCTGCAGCCGGAGCGACATGCGCTCGGCGTAACAGTTCTTGCAGCCCGGGCTAATTTTCTTGCAGCCGGTTAATGGATTCCATGTGGCCTCGGTCCATTCGATGGCAGAGTTGTCACCCATGTCTTACCTCGCTTTCTTTGGGAATGTGACCATTACGTCAGGTCCGAACGTGATCTCACCTTTGCGCTTAAGGCGCTTGGCCGCCGGAGGGTCTGCCGTAATACGGCCCTCAGCCTCAAGCTTCCTCAGTACCTGCTTATAATTCTTCTCGATAAACGGCCGCCCCACGTTATGCGCCTCGTAAATCTCCCGCATTTTCATGCGGCGCCCGGCAAACTCCTCCAGCAGCATACCCTCTAAATCTTCGAGAGGACGAGTGAGCTCAAACAAAAGAGCATACTTACGGTCCGACGGGCTGTAAGTGAAAGAAGGGACTCCCTGATCGGCCTTCGAGCTTTCCCCGGCCATGATCCCCTTCATGATCTCGTAACCCTTGAAATTCTTGCTCACGAAGATCAGGTGGTGACTCGTCCGGTTGCCTTTCTCATTCTTGAAGCAAAAAGGAAGCACGTACTCCCCGCCCATTTCCTTGAGGGCCTGCGCGATCTCCTCGACGATGGCCAGCTCCCTCTCGTCAGGCCTTAATCTATTCAAACGCTCCCGGAGTCGGTTGGCACGGTCCTCACCAAAAAGGGCGTTCATGTGCGCGTCGACCGCCTCGTTGGGGAGCCCCATGTTGATGCGGTTGTAGTTGAAGAAGAAGATGCAATCGCACCCCCAGTCCTTCAGCACCGAGTTGATCAGCCTCAGTGACAGCCCCTTATAACCCCATGGGTCGACGAAAAAGAGGGTCGGAATAAGCCTGTGCCCTTCAAAATCGTTGACGATCTTCTCCCCGACCTCCTCGTTGTTGACCTGAGGCCTGTACTTGAGCGTCTCCACACCGGGGAGGTCGTTGATTGCCGTCTCGAGCGACCGCGACTTATCGCCGTCGACGTCGTTAAAGATCGTCACCAGCATCTGGCGCATGTCCGGATCCTCGATGGCTTTCTCGAGGATCCGCAGGGGGGTAGACATGGTGCCGTCTTTGTACCGCCCCGGCCCGGCGAAGAGATCAATGTAGGCGATTTTGCCGTAATGGCGCTTGGCCGTCGGGATAATGACTTTGGCCCAGGCCCAGAAATACTTGGAGACAATCGTGGCCTTCACCAGCGATTGTTCCGTCGTCTCGTCGAAAAAGCGGTCTGTGCCCATGTGAGGTCCTCCCCGAGCAGTATAAACCGTATGTACAGTTTATATTATTTATTTTCGCGATTTCAGGCTCTTTACAGTTCTCCCGTCCCAACCGTACTGCCGGCTGACTTCGGAAATGGAGTTGACGCTCCGTTAGTGCTCTCTCGAAATTCGGGTCACCTGCGTCCGCTGCCGCTTCTCCTCATCCTGTCTGCGAGCCATGATCTCGCACGCCAGAGCCCTGAACGGGCAGTTGTCACATACCTGGCAGAAGTCCGCCGGTGCCTTCTCACCGACGGGTATCACGACGTTTTGGCCCGCGTAGAATTCGCGGACCTCGTCCAGGTAGCGAGGGTGAATCGGGTAAAACCGCAGATTCGCCCCGTACACGCGCTGCCGCCTAGCCTTGGCCGGATCCGTGTCAATCAAGTCGTAGCTCCGGAGCATCCTCCCCACCCATTCGGGCCGTGCCCACTCCGGTATCTCGTTCGTGTAGGACTTCCCGAAATCAGTGCTGACGAGGCTGCGCATCTCCAGAACGAGGTGCGTAATCGAGATCATGTCGTAGCCCTGGGCGATAAGGTTCTTTAGGGCTTCGTGAAGTATGTCCTTCGGGTCCTCTAGGTCAGTCGTCTTGTGCTTCTGCCGGGTCAGGGCGATTTCGAGCTGGGAGCGCAGCTCGAAATCGCCGGCGAGGGAGGCCATCACCCTCAAGGGCGCGGTGATCTCGTCGGAGCGGTCCGTGCCCTTGGGGTAGAGGGCCCTGTACTCGGTCTCGATGAGGCCTACGTTCTCGAAAGTCCAGGTGTGCAGTTCGTCACGCAGCTCCTGCAGCCTGTGGCTGGCAGTGGGCGTCAGTTCGCCGAACGCCTGCCTCAGGTTGTCCGGGATTTTGCGCGTCTGAATCCTCAGCATGCGGGTGCTGAGGATGCCATCGGCACCCTGGGTGTTGTTAATGAGCTTGACACCGTAGAAGTCGAGGAGCTGTGTCCGCATCGTTTTGACGTCCGTCCACAGCTTCACGGCCGTCGATTTGTTGTAACTGAGCTTCAGGGCCTGCACGAGCTCGCTGAACTCGCCGCCCTTGTTGCCGATCATCTCCAGGTCGTCGAGGACCACGAAGCCGCGGGACTCGTCGATGAAGCGTGCGATCGAAGCCGCGGAGGACTGGCCGCTGATATAGGCGTTGGCGCAGATCCTGGCCATGGCGCGCCCCATCTCGCTCTTGCCGGAGCCCGCCGGGCCGTTGAGGAAGATCAGCGGCACTGACTCGAAGATCGCCTGCGCGTATGTGACCGGCACCGTGAAGGCGAGGATCGCGTAGTCCTCCTCGTAGGGCAGCCAGACGCTGGATTTCAGATGGGCCACTACATCACGAAGGATTTCGCCTAGCGGCCGCGGCCGAGACCGGCCTTCGAGGTAATCATTTATCGAGTGCCACGACCACGTCCCGTACTTGTTCGCCTGCGGCTCCCGGTCGATGAGGGTCCCGTCCGTCAACCGCAGCACCCGGTCCTTGTCTCTCGTCCCTCTGGGCGCCGGCGCCATCCTAGCCGAGTGGACGGTGCGGTCGCTTCTCACCACTACGGTCTCCAGCTTCTCGACATCCACGACTACTTCTTCACCCGTCTCCCTGCGCTGTAGGTCGACTTCGCGGGTCAGGGTCTGGACCGTGTAGTAGAGGTGACCGTTATGAAACGCGCCGTTGATGTTGACCGGCTTATACGCGAAGCGGCCGTAGCCAGCCGCCGGGTCGCCTTCCGGCTGGATCTGCAAGGAAACGGCGGGGGCGCTCTCAAGCAACTCGGCGAACTCCTTCACGTCGCCGCCGCCCTGCCAGAAATCGGTCCAGTCCTTCCCGTACCAGAGGGGGACGAGCACGCGGCGGGCCTCGCGCCCGATCAGCTCCGCCAGCTTCGTCGCGACGACGTTACCGGCGGCGTCGTTGTCTTGCCCGAAATAGACAGTCTCCCAGCGCGCCCAGAACCCCGGATCCTTCCACGCGTCGGGGAATGAGGTGCCGTGAGTGGAAGTAACCAATAGGAGTTCGCCGGCTAATTCCGACCCTTGTAGAGCCTGCCAGGTGCGCCAGACGTCCTTCGCGCCTTCGCAGACGAAGACGCTTTTCCGGCCATCGTCTGAGGTCGCGAAGTAGCTCCTGACCTCACCTGCCATCCAGCCGTTCTTATCGACCGGGTTCTTAGTCACCCCCGGAATGTTGTAGTAGCCGTACTTGTTGTAGAACTTTCCGTCCAGCCCGCGGATCGGGTACACCAGTGCATCCGACTGCTCCTCTTGGGTCTTCTTATTGACGTAGGAGGCCGAGAGGCCAAGGCCGAAGTGAGCGACCGCTTCTTGAGTCAGGCCCCTCCCTTCCAAATAGCGAAGCGCCGCCGGGTTTTCGCGCAGGCGCTTCTTCAGGGTTGAGTGGTAGTCGGGGTTTAGGGGCCGGAGCGCGCCCTCCGCGGGGGTGGCCAGCTTGGCGGCCAGCCGCGGCTGGGACACATCCTTCCGGCGCACGCCGGGCACGTAATTCTTGACCTCGCTGTACCCTTGGGCCGTCAGCTCTCCCAGGGTGAAAAGAAAGTCTTCGTACCTGGGCGTGTCGGTCCCCAAGTCGTTGTCGGCGACGTGGAAGCA
>Ga0196977_1001049_pt1 | contig 11452 bp, 16 predicted proteins | sample S3v_1013CmetaG_FD_148634 | JGI IMG/M metagenome (GOLD analysis project Ga0196977, IMG submission 148634) | Soil microbial communities from Anza Borrego desert, Southern California, United States - S3+v_10-13C | ecosystem: Environmental > Terrestrial > Soil > Desert | place: USA: California...
GGGGGAATGAATCCCGTGATCATGCGCATCGTGGTCGATTTCCCGGCCCCGTTGGGACCGAGAAAGCCAAGGACCTCGCCGCGCTCGACGGCGAACGATACATCGTTCACCGCGAGCTTCGCGCCGAATGCCTTGGTCAGTTTTTCAACTTTGATCACTTGCTTCCTCCAAGCCCCGCCGCGTTCCGGCTTTTCGGGGCTGTAAATAGGTTGGCGCCGCCGGCTTTTCAAGGCTCCCGCGCGACTGAACGAGCGCGGCAGCAAGGCGGACCTCGCGTGCGACTCCGGAAGGGGACGGGACCGGCCGACGGTGCCGACAGTCTGACTCGAACAGACGACCTACCGCTTACAAGGCGGTTGCTCTACCAACTGAGCTATGCCGGCAGGGCGCTGAATTATAGGCGCCGCAGAATGCCGCGTAAACGGGAGCGCGCCGCAGCGTAAAAGTTTCCAGAACCGGTAAACAGCACCCGCCGCGCGTCGTGGGGCGAATTGCTAACGCATTGAAAGTTAAAGCGTGTCCGAGCTGGCATTCCTCGTGCTTCAGGCGTTTCCAGATTTCCCGCCATTGTGTGGCGGCCGATTGCGGAACGGTCGGCGCGACGCGGTACTCGACGCAGCGCCGGCCTGCATAAGACCCCCTTTTGAGCTCGGCAACCGAGCTCTTTTTTTTGGGAACGTGGGTTGCATTGCATCCGATCGATATTCGACTCCGGCTCGAGCCGGGCTTTCAACGAAAGAGCGGAACCCCATGCGTAAATTGAGACGTCTACCTTGGCGTATACCGAAATCGCATCATTCACAGCCCGCAGCCACGCCTGCGGAAAGCTGCCCGCGGGAGGAGCTCGAGCGCGAGGCGCGGCGCGAAGCGCATCGCGAGGCGCTGCATGCGCAGCCGGTCGCGTTCACGGCGGGTCGCTACGTATACGGCGACAAGCCGAGGGTCTCGCGTCCCGCCGAGATTCGCCGCAAGAACCGGCATCGCATGATCCTGCCGATGCCGGCCACCTCCTGACCTCCTGATTCAGTGACGCGGCGGGCCCGCCCCGCCGCTCTCCCGAACGCGCTGTCCACCGCATCCTGTTGATGCGACGGTATCTTTTTGCGTTGCCGTCGCGATAGAGCCCACGGGCATACGCGTTGCAGAAGGATGGTGTCGGCGCGAGCGGCCTTGCGGCTGCGAGAAGCGCGGAACCTATCAAGGAGATCGACATGCTGTACTACGCTGCACTGTTCTTCGTGATCGCACTGGTCGCGGCGCTCTTCGGCTTCGGCGGCATCGCCGCCGGCGCAGCCGAAATCGCCAAGATCCTGTTCTTCGTCTTCCTGGTGCTGTTCGTGGTGTCGCTCATCGCGGGCACGCTACGGCGAGGACCGTGACCACGGCTGGCCGCGAATAGGAGGCGGACATGCTCAAGTGGGCGCTGATCTTCTTCCTGATCTCGCTCGTCGCTGGTTTTTTCGGCTTCACGGGCATCGCGGCCGGCGCCGCCAGCATCGCCAAGTTCCTGTTCTTCCTGTTCCTGATCATCGCCATCGGTGTCGTGGTGTTCGCGGTCATCGTGGGCAAGGCGGTGTTCTAGTTCAGGTGAATCCAATAACTGTTCAAGGAGGCATCATGAAACGCATTTTTGCTCTCATCCTCCTGGGCATCACGCTCGCCGGCTGCAACACGATGGCCGGCATGGGTCGCGACATCGAGCGCGGCGGCGAGAAGCTCCAGGGCGAAGCGCGCGAAACCCAGCAGGAGATGCGTTAGTAGCACTGTGACGCCGCAACAGCGAAAACGCCCGCTCATCGCGGGCGTTTTCACGTACAACCAAAGGAAGGGCAGTTACAGAGGGAACACGGGCACCCCGTAGGGCTGCCCATGCTTGGCTTCCCTCTGTCGTTCATCCCGGTCATGGCGGCGTCGCTCACGGGCCGTCAGGCACGGTTCCGAGCGACATAGCCGTAGGCAAGGTTGCTGCGGCCGGGGCCGTACTGCTCGTAGGTCTCCTTGATCTGCGCGACCCGGTCGACGACGACCTCGGCCTGCTGCTTCGGCGACACCTTGTAAAGACGCGCATTGTTGCCGCCGAAGATCGCGCTCTTGACGGGCCCATTGGCGGCGCCGAGCGGCGCGTAGCCGTACTTCTTCTGCATGTCTTCGGGGATCTCGAGCCTGCGCAGCGCCTCGATCTGCCACTGCGGCGCACCGGTCCAGACCGCATCCGTACCCCAGACGACGTGGTCGTGGCCGAGTCCCTTGATGAGCGTGCCCATGATCGCCGCACCGAGCCGCGGGTTCGCCGTCGTGGACCAGGCGAAGAGCTGCCCCAGGTCGCCGTACACATTCTTCACGCCATACTTGCCCGGAATGTCGGCCAGATCGGTAACCCACTCCACCCGCCCTGTCTTTTCGAACGCGTCCCACGCGCGTTCCGGCGCCTTCGGCCCCGTCCAACGCCAGCCGGAGTGATAGATGATGAAGTTGAGCTGCGGCCAGTCCTTCGCCGCCTTGCCGACATCGCGTACGTCTGAGTACGCGAGCAGGTGCGGGAACTTCTGCTCGACTTCCGGCGGGAACAGTCCCTTGTGGATGCACACGTTGATGATGCCCGGGCTCGTCTTGCTCCACTTCACGAGCTTCTCGTAGAACGGATACATGATCTTCTCGTCGTCGAGCCGGTACGGGTGCTTCGAGAGGTGCTTGTTAGTGTTGTCGCCGACCGTGTAGCCCTTGAACGCATCGGGCTTGAGCTTCTCGAAATCCGATTCGGCGCGCTCCATCCAGCCCGGCCAGCCCGGCGTCATCATGGCGTGCGAGAACATGCGCTTGGTGCCGGCCTCCTTGTTCACCTTGGCACGCGCATCGAACTTCATCTCGTTGGTGAGGAACCAGTCCTGCGGCTCGTGCGAAGGCGAGCCGCTGATCATGGCGATCTTCGTGTCGCTGTCGAGAAACACTTCTTTGAAGTAGTTGGCGAACTTCAGATCATCGATCGTCTGTTCCTTGCCCTTGAGGGTTGGGTTCCAGCCGAGCTGGCCGACGGTGGCGCGCTGATTGACAAACGTCTTGATCCGGGTGTCGTCGCGCAGGAAATGCGTGTGCATGTCCATGATGAACTGGTTCTTCAGCGCCTTTGCGCGCTCGCTCGCCATCTCGGGTGTTGCCGCCTCGGCGCGCGAAACGGCGAAGAGCGGCCCGTAGGTGTCGTTCATCGCGAGGAACGCGGCCGCCATGCCGGAGGCTGTCTTGAAGAACGCCCGGCGCGACACGCCGACCTTGCGCGCGAACTGCGAGCCGTACTCCTTCACCCGCGCTTCGAACTCCCGCTGCTTCGCCGTCTGCGGGCACGGCATGTATTCGTCGCTGGAAACGTTCTGGACCGGAATCGGCGACGGGAAAGTCGACGTCTCCGCGGGCAGTACTTCCTGCAGCTCTTCAGGGCTAAGCATGATTCCCTCCAATGTGAGCGCTGAGCGTGGGGCCGGGGCCGCCGGGCAGCCGTTGTTCGAACTGATTTCCGTGCGTGCGGAAATTCTGCGGGCCGCTCTGTCGGCGGTCAATCGAACAGCGCAGGCGAGGGCCGGCGCAACCCTGCGGAAGAGGTGCTACTTGACGATCTGGAGCTTGGGCCGCGTCGGCGGCGGCGTCGGCGCGTCGCCTGAAGCGTCGCTTTCGGGTGCAGCAGGCTGCGCGGGGGGCTCGACCTCGAAAAACAGCCCCTGGCCGTTCTCGCGCGCGAACACGCCGATCACGGCCTTGACCGGGATCGAGCATTCACGCGAGACGCCGTTGAAGCGCGCGGAAAACTGGATGAGCTCGTTGCCGATCGTCAGCCGGTGCGTCGCGTCGTAGGAGAGGTTGAGCACGATCTCGCCGTTCTTGACGTACTCCATCGGCACGCGCGTGTTGGCATCGACCTTGACCGAGAGGTACGGCGTGTAGTTCGAGTCCGAGCACCACTCGTGAATGGCGCGGATCAGATAGGGCTTGGTCGACTTTTCGGGCATGGCGCGTCCCTTACTTGCGCATCACCTTCTCGGAGGCCGTGAGGGCGTCGATGAACGCCGGCCGGCTGAACAGCCGCTCGGCGTATTTCTGGATCGGCGCGGCCTGCTTCGGGAGCTGTATGCCGTAATAATCGAGCCGCCAGAGCAGCGGCGCGATCGCCACGTCGAGCATCGAGAACTCGTCGCCGAGCATGTGTTTCTGCTTCGCGAACACCGGCGCGATCTGCGTGAGATTGTCGCGTATCAGCGTGCGGCCCTTGTCCGCCTGCTTCTGCGTGCCCTTCTCGATCGCTTCGATGTGGCAGAACATCTCCTGCTCGAAGCGGAACAGAAAGAGCCGCGCGCGGGCGCGCATCACCGGATCGGCAGGCATCAACTGCGGATGCGGGAAGCGATCGTCGATGTACTCGTTGATGATGTTCGATTCGTACAGGATCAAGTCGCGCTCGACGAGCACCGGGACCTGGTTGTACGGATTCATCACCGCCAGGTCCTCGGGCTTGTTGAACAGATCGACGTCGACGATCTGAAAATCCATCCCCTTTTCGTACAGCACGATGCGGCAGCGCTGGCTGAAAGGACACGTCGTTCCGGAATAGAGGGTCATCATAGGTAAGGCCTGTCAGTGCAAGAACGGGACGCTCGTCTAGTGAACGTCTCTCCAGAACGATTTCTTGAGGGCGTAAGCGAGCGCGATCAGGACGAAGATCACGAGCAGCGTGTACAGCCCCACGACCACGCGCTGGTGCCGCGCCGGCTCACTCATGTAGCTCATGTAGTTCACGAGGTCGGCAACGAGCCGGTCGTATTCGTTCGGTTTCAGGGTGCCGGGCTTGTCGAGCGCGAGCTTCTGCACGGTGCGCATGTAGCCCTCGCCCTGCTCCCGGGCCTCTTTCAGGACCTGCTCGCCCTGGAGCTGCCACAGCACGTGAGGCATCCCGACGTTCGGATAGACGACGTTATTCCAGCCGCTCGGCCGCGATGGATCGCGGTAAAACGTACGTAAATAGGTATAGAGCCAGTCGGCTCCGCTGCCGGCATGCGACGAGCGCGAGCGCGCGATGACCGTGAGATCGGGCGGCGCCGTGCCGAACCACTCTTTCGCGGACACCGGATCCATCGCGACCTTCATCAGATCGCCGACCTTCACGCCGGTGAAGACGAGATTGTCACGAATCTGCTGTTCGTTGAGCCCGATGTCCTGGAGCCGGTTGTAACGCATGTAGTTCGCGCTGTGGCAGTTCAGACAGTAGTTCACGAACGTCGCGGCGCCGCGCTGGAGCGACGCCATGTCGGTCGGATCGATCGGCGCATGGTCGAGCTTGAGCTCCGCCTCCACGGCGCAGGCGAGCGCCGGCAGCAGGCACAGCAGGACGAGGAAGGCTTTTATCGTTTTCATCATGGCCGTTCTCACGTGAGCCGCGCCGGCTCGGGCAACGTGCGGTCCATGCGCGAGTACCACGGCATCAGCAGGAAGAACGCGAAATAGAGCAGCGTGCAGATCTGTGAGATCCGCGTGCCCAGATCGGTCACGGGCTGTGTCCCGTAATAGCCGAGCACGAGAAAGACGACGACGAAGAGTCCCAGCGCGGTCTTGAAGAGCGAGCCCTTGTAGCGGATCGATTTCACCGGGGAGAGGTCCAGCCACGGCAGCAGGAAAAAAATCATGACGGACACGCCCATGAAGACCACGCCCCAGACCTTCGCCTCGATGGTCAGGAACGCGGCGACCAGCAGGGCGACGATCGCGACCGCCGGCAGCCTGCCCTTGCGCCACGCCGGCGTGCGCCACACCAGGATTCCGTAGGCGACGACGGCGATCGCCAGCACGATCATGAACTCGTCGGTCGTGGCGCGCAGGATCGAGTAGTACGGCGTGAAGTACCACACCGGCGCGATGTGCGGCGGCGTCTTCAGCGGATCGGCCGGTATGAAGTTGTTGTATTCGAGGAAGTAGCCTCCCAGCTCCGGCATGAAGAACATGACGATCGCGAAAATCGCCAGGAACACCATGACGCCGAGCGTGTCCTTCACGGTGTAGTACGGATGGAACGGAATGCCGTCCAGCGGATGACCGTCGGGACCGAGGTTCTTCTTGATCTCTATGCCGTCCGGATTGTTCGAGCCCACCTCGTGCAGCGCCATGATGTGCGCGCCGACCAGCCCGACCAGCACCAGCGGGATCGCGATCACGTGGAACGAGAAGAAGCGGTTCAGCGTGGCATCGGATACCACGTAGTCGCCGCGGATCCACAGCGCCAGCGGCTCGCCGATGAACGGCAGCGCGTCGAACAGGTTCACGATCACCTGCGCGCCCCAGAACGACATCTGGCCCCACGGGAGCAGGTAGCCGAAGAACGCCTCGGCCATCAGCACGAGATAGATCAGCATGCCGATGATCCAGATGAGCTCGCGCGGCGTGCGGTAGGAGCCGTACATCATCCCGCGGAACATGTGCAGGTACACGACGATGAAGAAGAACGACGCACCGGTGGAGTGCATGTAGCGGATCAGCCAGCCCCACGGCACGTCGCGCATGATGTACTCGACCGACGCGAACGCCTGCGCGGCGTCGGGCTTGTAATGCATCGTCAGGAAGATGCCGGTCAGGATCTGGATGACCAGCACCAGCGCCGCGAGCGAGCCGAAGTAGTACCAGAAGTTGAAGTTCTTCGGCGCGTAGTACTCGGACGCGTGCTCCTTCCACATCGAGATCAGCGGGAAGCGCTGATCGACCCACGTGAGGATGCCGTTGAACGGCCCGGCGCCGGTGACCGGCATTTTTTTTGTGGCTGCCATGTGCGGTTTTACGCTCCCTGCGTGTCTTCGCCGATCACGAGCTTGGTGTCGCCCACGAACTTGTACGGGGGCACCGTGAGGTTGTCGGGCGCGGGCTTGTTCTTGTAGACGCGCCCGGCGAGATCGAAGAGCGACCCGTGACACGGGCAGTAGAAGCCGCCGTGCCAGTCGGACGCGAACGGCTGCGGCTCGGCGGCCATGCGGTCGACGGGCGAGCACCCGAGATGCGTGCAGATACCGACGAGCACGAGATACTCGGGCTTGAGCGAACGGAATTCGTTCTTCGCGTACGTTGGCTGGACGCTGCTTTCGCTCTTCGGATCGGCGACCCGCTCGTCGTCGGCTTTCACCATCTTCAGCATGTCGGGCGTGCGACGCACGATCCACACCGGCTTGCCGCGCCATTCCACGATCATCTTCTGTCCCGGCTCGAGCTTGGACAAATCGACTTCCACGGGCGCGCCGGCCGCTTTCGCGCGCTCGGAAGGCATCATGCTCGCGACGAACGGCACGGCCGCAGCCACGGATGCGGCGCCTGTCGCGGTAACGGTGGCGGCGGTCAGGACGAAGCGGCGCTTGTCCTTGTCCAGTTCCTCTTCAGCCATAGGGAGACTTGCCTCGGGGGGTGTGGTGCACGAAAAAGCGTCGATTTTAGCAATCGGCCGCGACAAAGTTAAGCAAAACGGCGAAAAACGCCGCCAGCTCAGCGACTTACACCAGCGTTACACCGGGTTGTCGATATCGACGAAGCGGTGGTCGAGCCCGAAGCGCTCCGCAATGTGCGCGCCCAGTGCCTGCACCCCGTAACGCTCGGTCGCGTGATGCCCCGCGGAAATGAAGCCGACGCCGCTTTCCCGCGCGAGGTGCACGGTCTGCTCCGAGATCTCGCCGCTCAGGTAGGCGTCGACGCCGAGGCGCACCGCGTCTTCGAGATAACCCTGCGCCGCGCCGGTACACCACGCGATGCGCCGCACCGGACGAGACGGCTCGCCGATGACGAGCGGCGTGCGGCCGAGTCGGGCCTCCACGTCGGCCGCGAGCTCCGCAAGCGTGGCGGCCGCGCGCAGCTCGCCGTGAAAGCCGAGGTCCTGCTCGCCAAAGCGGCCGAGCACGTTGAAATCGAGCACGCGCGCAAGCGCCGCGTTGTTGCCGACGTCCGCGTGCGCGTCGAGCGGAAGGTGGAACGCGTAGAGGTTGATGTCGTGCCGGACCAGGAGCGCGATGCGCCGCCGGCGCGTGCCTATGATGCGAGCATCTTCGCCGCGCCAGAAATAGCCGTGATGCACCAGCACCGCGTCGGCCTGCGCGGCAATCGCCGCTTCGATAAGCGCGATCGACGCAGTGACGCCCGACACGACGCGCTCGACGGTTGCGCGGCCTTCCACCTGCAGACCGTTTGGGCAATAATCGCGAAACCTCGCCACGTCGAGGTACCGGTCGAGATAGGCGTCGAGCTCGCTGCGCTCCATTCATCGAATTTGGGCCTGAGACCCGCGATCCGTCAACCGTTTCTCCGCTGTGATGATCCGCAAGCTCTGGCTCGTGTTCTGTCAGACCGCGACAGTGTGCGTGGCGGCGCTGTTCGTCGTCTCGACGCTGCGTCCCGATCTGCTCGCGTCGGGAACGCGCGGCAACGTGGTCACCATCCGCGAAGCGCATTCCGAGGGCGAAGCCAAGAAGGTCGCCTCCTTCAGCGACGCGGCCAAGCGCGCGATGCCGGCGGTCGTGAATATCTACACGACCAAGGAAACGAAAATACAGCGCCATCCGTTCATGGACGACCCGGTGTTCCGGCATTTCTTCGGGGACCAGTTCGACGCGCAGACGAAAAAGAGCACGAACCTGGGATCCGGCGTCATCGTGAGCGAGCAGGGCTACATCCTCACCAACAGCCACGTCGTCGAAGCCGCGGACGAGATCGAAGTCGCGCTCGCCGATACGCGGCGAGCCAAGGCCCGGGTAGTCGGCACGGACCCCGAAACGGATCTCGCGGTGCTCAAGATCGACTTGTCGAAGCTCCCCTCGATCCTCTTCGGACAATCGGAGCACGCGAACGTCGGCGACGTGGTGCTGGCGATCGGCAATCCGTTCGGCGTCGGCCAGACCGTCACGCTGGGCATCATCAGCGCGCTCGGGCGCAATCACCTCGGCATCAATACATTCGAGAATTTCATCCAAACCGACGCCGCGATCAACCCCGGCAACTCGGGCGGGGCGCTGATCGACGCCCAGGGCAATCTCATCGGCATCAATACCGCGATCTACTCACGCGCGCCCGGCGGCGCTTCGCTCGGCATCGGCTTCGCGATTCCCGCGAGCACGGCGAAGCAGGTGCTCGAGCAGATCATGCAGACGGGTCAGGTGACCCGCGGGTGGATCGGTGTTGGCGTCCAGGACATGACGCGGGAGCTCTCCGACTCGTTCAAGCTCCCGGAAATTCGCGGCGCGCTCATCACTGAAGTGCTGCGCGGCACACCGGCGGAAAAGGCCGGCATCCGCCTCGGCGATATTCTCGTCTCGGTCGAGGGCACGCCGGTGACCGATTCGTCGAGCATGCTGAACCTCGTCTCGGCGCTGCGTCCAGGCACGCAGGCGACGCTCAGGCTCGTGCGCAGCCAGCAAGCGAGCGAGGTACGGGTGACTGTCGGCCGCCGGCCGCTTCAGACCCGGCACTCACAGTAGCGCGATCGCGGCCGCTTACTTTCGCTCGGCGTCTACGCGGTCGAGCTCGCGGTCCATATCGGCGTCCGATGGCGAGCGGTAATCGTCGTCCTCTTCCTTCGGCTTCGCCATGAAGCGCGCGAGAAAAAGTCCCACCTCGTACAGAATGCACATCGGAATCGCGAGCAGGAGCTGCGAGATCACGTCCGGCGGCGTGACGATCGCGGCGATCACGAACGCGCCGACGATGAAATACGGCCGCACGTTGCGCAACTGCTCGAGCGTCACCACGCCGAAGCGCGCGAGCAGGATGACCACGATCGGCACCTCGAAGGTGACGCCGAACGCGAGGAACATCGTCAGTACGAAGCTCAGATACTGCTCGATGTCCGGCGCGACCGTGATGCTCGCCGGTGCGATCTTGTTGACGAAATCGAATACGACGCCGAACACGAAGAAATAGCAGAACGCGATCCCCAGCAGAAACAGGATCGTGCTCGCGACGACGAGCGGCAGCACGAGCTTCTTCTCGTGCGAGTACAGGCCCGGCGCGACGAAAGCCCACGCCTGGTACAGAACGTAGGGCAGCACGATGATGAACGCCGCCATCGCGGCAACCTTTACCGGGATCAGGAATGGCGTGATGACGCCGGTCGCGATCATCTTCGAGCCTTCGGGGAGCGTGCGTATCATCGGATAGGCAAGGAGATCGTAGAGCTCGGAGGCCCACGGAAAGAGGCAGACGAACACGATGGCGATCGCGAGCAGCGCGCGCAGCAGCCGGTCCCGCAGCTCGACGAGATGCGAAATGAAGGTGTCTTCCGCCATGAGGGTGCGCGCGGGTTACGCGCGCTTCTCCGCCGCTTGCGCTGCAGGCGCGTCCGCGGGTGCTGTCGCTGTGGGTGCGGCGGACTCGGGCGCCGGGCTCGGCGGCTCGCTCGCGGGCGTTTCCGCGCCCGGGGCGGGGGAAGGATTCGCCTCCTGCGCGATCTTCTGCAGCTCCGCCTCGGTGGTATTCACTTCATGCGTGACCGTCTGCTCGAAGTTGCGCGCCGCGTCCTGCATCGAGGCCTGGAGCTTCTTCAGCTCCTCGAGCTGCATCTCGCGCGAGATATCGGCCTTCACGTCGTTCACGTAACGCTGCATGCGGCCGAGCAGATGGCCGAGCGTGCGCGCGACTTTCGGCAGCCGCTCCGGACCGATCACGATCAGCGCCACGACGGCGATGATCATGAGCTCGGAGAAGCCGATATCGAACATGTAATGGAGGAAGGGAGGTTACGGAGGGAACACGGCGCGGCCAACTTCGCGCCCTGCGTGGAAAGTTTCCCTCCGTTCGTGTGCGGCGGGGCCCGAGCGCGAAGCGCGAGCGCCGCTACGTCTTGGTGGTTTCCTTCCGCGCCTCGCCTTCGATCGTCTGACCCGCCGAGGGAGGGATCTCGCTCTTCGCGGCGTTCTTGTCCTCTTCCGACTTCATGCCGTCCTTGAAGCCCTTCACGGCGCTGCCGAGGTCGGTGCCGAGGTTGCGCAGCTTCTTGGTGCCGAAGATGAGGATCACCACGACCAAGACGATCAGCCAATGCCAGATGCTGAACGAACCCATATCGATTACTCCGTTCGAGGACCGCGAGAGCGTTTTTCGGCGATGCCGGAAGTGCCTTCGCGCCGCGCGAGCTCCGCGAGCACCTCGTCGACGCGCACACCGTGCCAGGTCAGCAGGACCATGCAGTGAAACCACAGATCTGCGGTCTCGCGCACGACGTGAAGTTTATCACCGTCCTTCGAGGCGAGAATCGTCTCGGCGGCCTCTTCCGCGACCTTCTTCAAGATCGCGTCGTGACCTTTGCGCGCGAGGCTCGCGACGTAGGACATCGAAGGATCCGCCTTCAGCCGCTGCTCGATCACCTGCCCGAGCCGCGCGAGTATTTCGGAATCGTTCATGAGCGATAGATCTCGCGCGGGTCCTTCAGCACCGGATCGGTGCTCACCCATTG
>Ga0196977_1001051_pt1 | contig 11438 bp, 13 predicted proteins | sample S3v_1013CmetaG_FD_148634 | JGI IMG/M metagenome (GOLD analysis project Ga0196977, IMG submission 148634) | Soil microbial communities from Anza Borrego desert, Southern California, United States - S3+v_10-13C | ecosystem: Environmental > Terrestrial > Soil > Desert | place: USA: California...
GGTCACCACCCGGCCCATGGCGGCCATGGCGCCGTCGGCCGCGTAGGCCGCGAAGACGAGGCTGTGATTGATGGCCTTCTCGAAGGTGGCGCGGGGGATACCCTGCGCCCAGTAGGACTGCTCCGAGATCCAGCCGTGGGCGCGGGCGAGGTCGAAGCGTGCGGGATCGTCGCTGATCACGAAGTCGCCCGCCTGCATCTCGAAAGCCATGACGGCGCTCCCTACCTAGGCTGTGCAGTTAGGAGCCCCGCCCGCCATGCGCCAGTGGACCGTCGACGCCTTCGCCTCCGGCCCCTTCAAGGGCAACCCCGCCTGCGTGGTCGAGCCCTTCGACCGGTGGCCCGACGACGGCTGGATGCAGTCGCTGGCGGTGGAGAACAACCAGGCCGAGACCGCCTTCCTGCTGAAGACAGACCGTCCCGACCGCTATGGCTTGCGCTGGTTCACCCCCGGCATGGAGGTGCCGCTCTGCGGCCACGCCACCCTGGGCGCCGCCCACGTGTTGATCGAGGAACTGAAGCTGACCGCCGGGCCGGTGACCTTCGATACGAAGTCGGGCCCGCTGATCGTGTCGAAGTCCGGCGACGGCTACGAGATGGACTTTCCCGCCGACCCGCCGAAGCAGACGGACGTCCCCGAGGGCTTGGCCGGAGCCCTCGGCGTCGCGCCGGTCGAGGTCTGGGCCGGGGCCTATCTGGTGGCGGTGCTGGACAGCGAGAAGACCGTCCGCGCGCTCACCCCCGACATCGCCGGCCTGCACAGGATCGCCGGCGAGGCCACCGGCGGGCGCGGCAACATCGTGGTCGCCGCCTTCGCCGACGCGGGCTCGAAGGTCGACGTGGTCGACCGCTTCTTCGCGCCGGGCTCGGGCATCGCCGAGGACCCGGCCACCGGCTCGGCCCACTGCATCCTGGGCCCGCTCTACGCCAACAAGCTGGGGCGCGACCGGGTGACCTTCCACCAGGCCTATCCGGGACGGGGCGGTGACTTCGAGACCGAGTTGCGCGGCGACCGCATCCTGCTGCGCGGCAAGGGCGTCACCACGGTCGAGAGCGTGCTGCGCGTCTGACCCACGAAAAGGGGCGCGGCCCCGAAGGACCGCGCCCCGTTCAGGCTGGAGATGATCCGGCCTTAGTAGCGGCGGTAGTAACCGCGGTAGTTGTCGCCGTCACGGCGCTCGAAGCGGACGCGGGCCTCCAGACGGTCGAAGCGACGGTCGAGGTCGGTGCGCTCCCAGGCGCTCAGGCCGCCGCCGGTGCGGCGATAACGGGCTTCCATGTAGGCGATGTCGCGGAACTCGGCGCGCAGACGGATGGCCTCCGAGCGGGTCAGCTGACCGTTACGGACGCCGGCGTCGATGCGCTGGTCAAGGCGGGCCTGGCGGGCGTTGATCGACTGCCACTGGCCGTAGCCGCGGTAGCTGTCGTAGCGGCTGTAGGGGTAGGCGTCATACGAATCGTAGGGGTCGTCGTAGTACATCGGCGCCGGGCGCTCGTAGACGATGATCTGGGCCAGGGTGGGGGACGCGGCGGCGATGGCCGAAACCGCGAGCACCGAAGCAATAACGCGTTTCATGACTCTGCTCCTTGGTTCGCGCCGCCGGAATTCGGCGACAGTCTCCGAGGGGGCTGAGGAGGGCTGCGGTGTGGCGTCCCGTTCCATCGGCCACCCCGGCTTGCGGGGGGTGAAACGAGGGTCCGCCGAATTAGATGCATGAACGCAACATGAATGCAGACTTGAAAACGGCGCTGTAACCCTTGGTCTTGTGGGGATTCCTGCTGGCGAAAGCGTTGCCGGGGTAACAAAAATTAGACCGGCCGTGAGCCCCGTTCGGCGCAAAAAAAAGGCGCGGCTCCCGAAGGAGCCGCGCCCGGTCGGACTGAAGATCCGGCCTAGTAGCGACGATAGCCGCGATACTGCTGGTCGTGGCGCTCGTAGCGGATGCGCGCCGACAGGCGGTCGAAGCGACGGTCGAGGTCCGAACGCTCCCACGCGTTCAGGCCGCCGCCGGTGCGGCGGTAGCGGGCCTCGAGGTAGGCGATCTGACGGAACTCGGCGCGCAGGCGCACGGCCTCGGCGCGGGTCAGGGTGCCGTTGCGGACGCCCTGGTCGATGCGCTGATCGAGAGTGCGCTGACGGGCGTTGATCGACTGCCACTGGCCGTAGCCGCGATAGTTATTGTTGCTGTCGTAGCGGTTCGGGATGCCGTCCCGATCGGCGTCGCGGTACTGGGCGTAGGCCGGCGCGGCGGCGGCGACAGCCGTGACCGCGAGCACCGAAGCGATAATCCGTTTCATGACTCTGCTCCTTGGTTTTGGACGCGCCGCCGGGGATCGGCGACCAGTCAGACCGGGGGGCGGAAGAGGGGACCTCTGGGGGGAGGGCTCGGTCCACATCGTCCGCCGCCCCCGGTCCGTGGAAGGTAAACGTCGGCGCGCCGCTGGGGATGCATGAACGCCAGATGAACAAAGGCTTTGCGGCGAAAGGCTTGGGCGCAAAACGCAAGCGGCGCGGCCCTTTCGGACCGCGCCGCCGTTTCGAGAATTAGCCGTTTTCCCGCTTAGAAGCGACGGCCATCCCAGTCGCGCCGCTCCCACCGGATCTTGGCGGCGAGCAGTTCGAAGCGCCGGTTCAGGTCGGCGCGTTCGCGGGCGTCGATGCCGCCTCGGCGGTAGTTCTGCTCGAGCTGCACCAGGAAGCGGTACTCCCCGCGCAGACGGACGATCTCGGCGCCGGTGATCTGGCCGCGCGAGATGCCGGCCTCGATGCGGCGGCCAAGCTCGGTCAGGCGGTTGGACGAGCCGTACCACTCGTCGCGGTCGTTGCGCTCGACCTGGATCCGGCGGCTCAGCGCGTCGAAGCGGCGGTCGAGGTCCTGGCGCTCCCAGGCGTTCAGGCCGCCGCCCGAGCGGCGGTACTGGGCCTCGAGCCGGGCGATCGACTGGAACTCGGCCCGCAGGCGGGTGGCCTCGGCGCGGGTCAGGCTGCCGTTGCGCACGCCCTGGTCGATGCGGCGGTCGAGCTCGGCCTGGCGGGCGTTGATGTTGCGCCAGTTGCGGTCGTCCTGCCGGTCGTTGCGCTCGGCGCGAACCTTGGCGCTGAGCACGTCGAAGCGGCGGTTCAGGTCGGCGCGTTCCTGGGCGTCCAGCCCGCCGCCCGAGCGGCGGTAGGTGGCTTCCAGGTTGGCCAGGGCGCGGAACTCGGCCCGCAGCGAGGCGGCCTCGCCGGCGGTCAGGCTGCCGTTGCGCACGCCGGCGTCGATGCGGCGGTCGAGCTCGGCCTGGCGCTCGTTGATGCCCGCCCAGGGCGCGGTCTGCGCCAGGGCCGCTCCGGCGGGAACGGCGGCCGAAAGAGCGGTAGCGGCCAGAAGGGCGAGGGTGAACTTTCTCATTTTATAGACTCCATCGCGTGAGAGCCGCGTCTGCGGCGATGCGGGGTAATAATCACCTGGCGGATGACGCCGCGATGAACCGGCTCATTAGGTTAGAGCCATGGCCCGCGAATAACGCCAACGGAGCAAGGGTGTTGCGACGGGTTACAAAAAAGAAATGGCGCGGCCCCCGGAGAGGCCGCGCCAGCGGTATTACTCGTGTAACTAAGTTTAGCGCCAGTCGCCGTCGTTGCACTGACGGCGGATATCCTGACCGAGGCGGTCGAACCGGCGATCCAGATCCTGCCGCTCCCAGGCATTCAGCCCGCCGCCCGAGCGGCGGTAGGTGCCCTCGACGGCGGCGATGTTGCGGAACTCGGCGCGCAGGCGCGCAGCCTCGCGGGCCGAGAGGCAGCCGCGGCGCACGCCGCGGTCGATGCGGTCGTCGAGCCGGCGCTGGCGCTGGTTGATGCTCTCCCACGGCAGGCTCGGGCGGCCCGGGCCGTCCCAGCGATCGTCGTCGTCACGGCACTGGCGGCGGATGTCCTGGTTCAGGCGATCCAGGCGCCGGTCGAGGTCCTGGCGCTCCCAGGCGTTCAGGCCGCCGCCGCTACGGCGGTAGGTGCCCTCGAGGATGGCGATCTGGCGGAACTCGGCGCGCAGCCGGGCGGCCTCGCCCCGGGTCAGGCAGCCCCGCGCGATGCCCCGGTCGATGCGATTGTCGAGTTCGGACTGGCGCTCGTTGATGCCGCGCCAGGGTTGGGCCACGGCGGGAACCGCAACCGCGCTCAGCGCCATCGCCGCCAGCAGGCCGATAAGAAGCTTCTTCATGTCAGTCCCTCTATCTGAGCGTCGAACCAGGGCAGGTGACGCATTTTCACGACGCCTCCGAACCAATCCCCGAGTCGAGGCCCAGACGGGGGAGACGCAGATGGCCCGCCAATGCTACGCCTGAACGGCCCGCAATCGCAAACCGCCGTTCGTCGAATTCGTTCATGACCTTTCCCGAAAAGCCCGCACGCCGGCCGGAACGGCCCTGGTTTTCCTCCGGCCCGACGGTGAAACGCCCGGGCTGGAAGGCCGAGGACCTGGCCGGCGCCCTGGTCAGCCGCAATATCCGCGCCCCCGCCGTGCTGGGCCGCTTTCGCCAGGGCGTGCAGCTGACCCGCGAGGTGCTGGAAGTCCCCGACAGCCACCGCATCGTGCTGATCCCGGGCTCCGATACCGGGGCCATGGAGGCGGCCATGTGGGGCATGCTCGGCGGGCGGCCCGTGCAGGCGCTGGCCTACGAGAACTTCGGCCGGCAGTGGTCGGCGGACCTCCTCGATCACCTCGGCGTGGGCGCCGAGGTGATCTCCGCCGACTTTGGCGAGCTGCCGGACCTGTCCCGGGTGGATCCGGGCGCCGACCTGGTGTTCGTCTGGAACGGCACCACCTCGGGCGTGCGGGTGCCGAACGGCGAGTTCATCGCCGCCGACCGTGAAGGGATCACCATCTGCGACGCCACCTCGGCGGCCTTCTGCATGGACATCGACTGGTCCAGGGTCGACGTCCTCACCTTCTCCTTCCAGAAAGGACTGGGCGGCGAGGCGGGCGCAGGCATGGCCGTCCTCAGCCCGCGCGCGATCGAGCGCCTGAACAGCTACGTGGCGCCGCGGCCCCTGCCCAAGGTCATCCGCCTGCAGGTCGACGGCAAGGTCGACGAGAACCTGCTCAACGGCGGCCTGATCAACACCTTCTCGCTCATCACCCTTGAAGACTGGATGGACGCCCTGCGCTGGGCGGCGCGCATCGGCGGCCTGGCCGAACTGAAACGGCGCACCCTGGCCAACTACCAGGTCATCGAGGACTGGGTTGCGCGCACGCCCTGGATCGAGTTCGTGGCGAAGGAGCGCAGCTACCGGTCCGAGACCTCGGTCTGCCTCGCGATCACCGACGCGGCCTTCAGGGCGGCCCCGGCGGCGGACCAGTTCGCCGCCGTCGGGCGCATGTTCTCGGCTCTGGAGCGCGAGGGCGTGGCCTTCGACATCAACGCCCACCGCTCGGCTCCCGCGGGCCTGCGCATCTGGTGCGGCCCGACCGTCGAGACCGCCGACCTCGAGGCCCTGACCCCCTGGCTCGAATGGGCCTGGGCCGCCGCCAACCAGGAAATGGCCGCCGCCTAGGGGACAACCGCGCCATTCCGGGCTATAGGCCCCGCGCATTCCCGAAAGGACCAGAGGCTTGGCGAACGTCGCGGTGGTCGGCGCCCAGTGGGGCGACGAGGGCAAGGGCAAGATCGTGGACTGGCTGTGCGACCGCGCCGACGTGGTCGTACGCTTCCAGGGCGGCCACAACGCGGGCCACACCCTGGTCGTGGACGGCAAGGTCTACAAGTTGTCGCTGCTGCCGTCTGGGGTGGTGCAGGGCAAACCCTCCGTCATCGGAAACGGCGTCGTCGTCGATCCCTGGGCGCTGCTCGACGAGATCGCGCGCATCGAGGCGCAGGGCGTCGCGATCACCCCCGATCTGCTGCAGCTGGCCGACAACGCCTGCCTGATCCTGCCGCTGCATCGCGATATCGATTCGGCGCGCGAGGACGCGCTCGGCGCCGGCAAGATCGGCACCACCGGACGCGGCATCGGCCCGGCCTACGAGGACAAGGTCGGCCGCCGGGCCATCCGCGTCGCCGACCTGGCCGAGCCCGATGCCCTGGAAGCCAAGATCGAGCGCCTGCTCGCGCACCACCGCGCCCTGCGGACGGGCCTCAACCTGCCGGAGGTCGACGTCGCCGACCTGACCCGGCAGCTGACCGAGATCGCGCCGAGGATCCTTCCCTTCGCCCGCCCGGTCTGGCGCGATCTCGACATGGCCAAGCGGGCCGGCAAGCGCATCCTGTTCGAGGGCGCCCAGGGCGCGCTCCTCGACATCGACCACGGCACCTATCCGTTCGTGACCTCGTCCAACACCGTGTCGGGCCAAGCCGCGGCCGGGTCGGGCATGGGCCCGTCCTCGGTCGGCTTCGTGCTCGGCATCGTGAAGGCCTACACCACCCGCGTGGGTTCGGGCCCGTTCCCGACCGAATTGGACGACGCCATCGGCCAGCATCTCGGCGAGAAGGGCAAGGAATTCGGCGTGGTCACTGGCCGCAAGCGCCGCTGCGGCTGGTTCGACGCCGTGCTCGTGCGCCAGTCCGTGGCCATCAACGGCATCCACGGCATGGCCCTGACCAAGCTGGATGTTCTTGACGGGCTGGAGAAGCTGAACATCTGCGTCGGCTACCGGATCGGCGACCAGGTGCTGGACTACCTGCCGGCCGGCATGAGCGACCAGGCTGCGATCGTGCCCGTCTACGAGACCCTGGAGGGCTGGTCGCAGTCGACGGCGGGGGCCCGGTCCTGGAAGGACCTGCCCGCCGCCGCTGTGAAGTACGTGAAGCGCCTCGAGGAACTGACCGGCGCGCCGGCCGCCCTGGTTTCGACCTCGCCGGAGCGCAACGACACCATCCTGGTGCGGGACCCGTTCGCGGGGTAGGGGCTCGCGTTCCGGCGCAGGTCGCTACACGCACGCACCAGCGGTTGCGACATACTGCCACGCTGTTGGTCTGGTTATGATTTCTCTCAGGGTTTCGGCCTAGTCCTGCTCGCAAGACGCGTGGAGGAGGCATTGGACCCCAAGTCCTGGATCAATCTGGAAAAGGCGGCGATCCTTCTGGTCGAGCCCAACTCCACCAACATGCAGATTCTGAAGCAGGTCTTCGCCGGCTTCGGGGCGCGCAAGCCGCTGGCCTGCGCCACGGCCGACGAGGCGATGGAGATCGCCACCGGCCAGGAAGTGAACCTGATCGTGGTCAGCGACACCCTTGGCGACATGGACGGCTACGAGTTCGTGCGCACCCTGCGTCGCTCCGACACCGACCAGAACGTCTTCACCCCGGTGATCGTGGTCTCGGGGCACACGAAACGCAGGCTGGTGGCCACCGCGCGCGACTGCGGGGCCAATTTCGTGGTCGCCAAGCCGATGAGCCCCCAGACCCTGCTCGAGCGAATCCTGTGGGTGGCCAAGGAATGCCGCCCGTTCGTCGACACCGGGACCTACCTGGGTCCGGATCGCCGCTTCAAGGACGAGTTCACCGACAGCACGCCGCGGCGCCGCCGCAAGGACGCTGACCGCCCCGCCGCCCAAGCCGCCGAAACCGATCAGTTCAAGGGCGCCGCATGACCGCCGTTCGCCACATTCCCTACAAGAACCGTCTCGCCAAGCTGGTGCAGGCGCCCGGCGGCAAGCGCATCGGCGACGCGCTCAATGACGCCAAGGCCAACCTCGCCGAACTCACCGACATCTGCCTGGCCGAGATCGACCGGGCCATCGCCGCGGTCCAGGCCGCCTCGGCCGCCGAAACCAAGACGGCCGAGACCTTCGACGAGGTCTACGCCGCCTCCAACGAAATGACGGGTCTGGCCGGACTGTTCGGCCGCGAGGACCTGGGGAAGGCGGCGCACAGCCTCTGCGAACTCCTCGACCGCTCCGGATCGTGGGAACGGTGCCCGCCGGTGGCGCTCAAGGTCCATGTCGACAGCCTGGCCCTGCTGCGGCACCCGGACGCCCTGTCCCCGATGGAACTCGCGGCCATTCTGGGCGGGCTCGAAAAGGTCGCCCGCAAGACCGCGCGGGCTGCTGAATAGGCCTTCGGTAAGGCTGCGCCGAACCATTATCGTCAAGGCGTTCTTTACCCTGTCCGGCTAGGGTCGGGGGTCGCCTCTCGGAGCCAGTTCGCGTGTTCACCGCCGACCCCAAGCTGCTGCAGCGTATCGAGCCCTTCATCCGGCGCGTGCTGGTGGTCGACCCGAACCCGGGTTCGGCGCGGCTGCTGGGCGAGCTGCTGAAGGGCCTGGGCGCGCGCCAGCTGGCGTTCGAGCCGGAAGAGCGACGTGCGCTGGAAATGGCCAAGGACCTGGATCCGGGCATCATCCTGGTCGAGCGCAGCGGCGCCCGGCTGGACGGCGAGAGCTTCACCCGGCGCCTGCGCCGCTCGAACTTCGCCTGCCGCCAGGCGCCGGTGATCATGGTCACCGCCGACGCCACCGCCAGCTCGATCAAGGGCGCGCGGGATTCCGGCGTGCACGAGTTCCTGCGCAAGCCCTTCACCGTCGGCGATCTGGTCAAGCGCATCGAGGTCTGCGTTCTGAAGAAGCGCGACTGGATCGAGGCGGTGCAGTACGTCGGCCCCGACCGGCGCCGGTTCAACTCGGGCGAATACGCCGGGCCGAAGAAGCGCCGCGCCGATGGCGGCGGCGAGGCCCCGGCCGGGGGACCGACGGGGCAGGCCGAACTCCGTGACCGGTGCCTGCGCATCCTGCGCTCGGCCGTGAACCACTTCGATTCCGATCCGCCGCAGGCGCTGCGCGCCATCGCCGAGCAGACCGTGCAGCTGAAGAAGATGGCCGCCGCCGGGGGCGAGGCGCGCATGGCCGTGGCCGTCGCCGGCATGGAGCTGGCGCTGGCGGCCGGCACGCCGTCCAGGGCCCTGTTCGCCAATGCCGCCGCCGAGGTCATCGAGGCCTTCGGCGGCATCCGGGATGCGGCCTGACGCCATGCCCGGGACCCCGCTGACGCGCGGCATGGTTCGTCCGGGCGACATGGCGGAAGACTATTGGGACGACACGCCGGCCGTCGCCGACCGTGACGTCGTCCGCTTCTCCGACCGCGAGATCGAGACCATGGTCGGAGCCGTGGCCGTCGGCGTTATCGGCGCGGCGGTGCTGGTGGCCTTCCTGGCGTTGAACCGGAAACCCGGCCGGCGCTAGGCGTCGACCAGGTTCCGCTCCTGGGCGGCGGCCTTCATCTGCTTCTGCAGCTTCTCGAAGGCCCGCACCTCGATCTGGCGCACGCGCTCACGGCTGACGCCGTACTGGCTGGCCAGTTCCTCGAGCGTGGTCGGGTTATCCTTCAGCCGGCGCTCGGTCAGGATATGACGTTCGCGCTCGGTCAGCTCCTGCATGGCTTCCTCGAGCAGGCCCATGCGGATGTGGCGCTCTTCCGATTCGGCGACCTGGGTCTCCTGGCTGACGGCGTTGTCGTCGGCCAGCCAGTCCTGCCATTCGCTCTCGCCGTCCGAACGCAGCGGCGCGTTCAGCGAGGCGTCCGGGCCCGACAGGCGCCGGTTCATGGAGATGACCTCGTCGTTGGTCACGCCGAGCTTGGTGGCGATGGTGTCGACCTGGTCGGGCCGCAGGTCGCCTTCCTGGAAGGCGGCGATCTGGCTCTTGGCCTTGCGCAGGTTGAAGAACAGCTTCTTCTGCGCCGCCGTGGTGCCCATCTTCACGAGCGACCAGCTGCGCAGGATGTATTCCTGGATCGAGGCGCGGATCCACCACATGGCGTAGGTCGCCAGGCGGAAGCCTTTGTCCGGGTCGAATTTCTTGACGGCCTGCATCAGGCCCACGTTGCCCTCGGAGATCACTTCCCCGATCGGCAGGCCGTAGCCCCGGTAGCCCATGGCGATCTTGGCCACGAGACGCAGGTGAGAGGTGACCATCTTGTGGGCCGCCTGGGTGTCGCCATGCTCGGTCCAGCGCTTGGCGAGCATGAATTCCTCGTCCTTCGCCAGCATCGGAAACTTGCGGATTTCCGTCAGGTAGCGGGAGAGCCCGCCGTCCGGCGAGAGAACTGAGAGTGATTGTACGGCCATATCGTCCCCTAAACTCCTGAGCGGGCGCTCCGGCCGCCGCCACCGGGATGCACGGCGTCCTGGCCCCTCAACCGGGCAAGTAGGGATCGGTTTCATCCCTTGTAAGGCCCAGCTTGCGCCGGTCGTCGCCGACCGTGGCTTCCAGGCCCCACTTGAAACGGTCTGGGAGCGATATAACGAAGGGTGGGTCTTTTTTCAAGACTAACTATTCGTAACCTGGCTTGAACCGGCCCGTGGACAGGCCGCAGACGGCGCGCAACATTGGTCGCCGAACCAAAGCGAGGGGCCTCCCATGTCCGCACTTTCCCGCCGCCTGTTGGGTCTGGTCGCCGCCGCCGGCCTGGCGCTCGTCGCCGCCTGCAACATGGACTTCGAGAACATGGACGCGCCGGGCCTGGCCAAGGACAAGGACATCGCCGCGCGCGAGGTCTACGCCAAGTTCCGCGACGACGTGAATTCGATCCGCCCCCGGTTCGGACCGGAAATGCAGGGCCCCGAGGCCGAGGCCGCCATCCCGCAGATCGTGGCGCTGATCCCCAAGGGGGCGCCGACCAAGACGCGGCTTGCCAGCTGGCGTTCGAACACCTCCCTGGGCAGCCCCAGCCTGGAGTCGCTGGTCACCACCCACGAGTACACCTACCCGGACGTGGTGGTGGACGCCGAGACCGTCATGTCGCGGCCGGCCGGTTCGCGCGGCGCCTGGACCATAAACGGCTTCCACATCAAGCGACGCGCTCCGGGGACAACGGCGACGCCCGCGCCGGCCTCAGCCCAGTCCGAACCCGCGACGGCGCCGGCGGCTCCGCCGGCCCAACCGGCGACGAACACCAACGAGTTCATCACGCCGGAGCAGGCGGCCGCCGAGGAAGCGCGCGAGAACAGGCCACTGTCGGAAGGTGAATCCGGCGGGGGAAGCGACCGGTAGTCGACCTAAAGCTCGGCCAGCAGGCGCTCGAGCGCCGCCATGTCGGCCGGCGGCGGGGTCTCGAACCGGAGCGCCTCGCCGCTCACCGGATGCACGAACCCGAGCACCGCGGCGTGCAGGGCCTGGCGCTGCAGGCCGGCGGCCCGGACGGCGTCCTGAACCGCCCTCGACGGCGCGCCGGACCCGTAGACCGGGTCGCCCAGGCAGGGCGCGCCCTTGGACGCCATGTGCACGCGGATCTGGTGGGTGCGGCCGGTGTGCAGGCGGCAGGTCACCCGCGCCGCCAGGGGCTTTGACTGCGGGCCGAAGGTCCGTTCCACGACGTAGTCGGTGACCGCCTCGCGCCCGCCTGTCTTCAGCACCGCCATCTTCTTGCGGTCGTGCTGCGAGCGGCCGAGCCGGGTCTCGATCCGGCCCTTGCGCGGCTCGGGCGCGCCACGGGTCAGGGCGGTGTAGGCCCGCTCGATGTCGTG
>Ga0196977_1001052_pt1 | contig 11426 bp, 8 predicted proteins | sample S3v_1013CmetaG_FD_148634 | JGI IMG/M metagenome (GOLD analysis project Ga0196977, IMG submission 148634) | Soil microbial communities from Anza Borrego desert, Southern California, United States - S3+v_10-13C | ecosystem: Environmental > Terrestrial > Soil > Desert | place: USA: California...
GGAGCCGGTCTGCCAGACGACCAGCGGGAAGTGGTCGTCGAGCTTGCCGGAGAGCGCTTCGTCGGCCGCGGCAACGATCGCACTGCCTTTTTTGGCGTCGAGCACACCGAGATCGACGTTCACCTTGGCCGCGGCTTTTTTCACCAGCACCTGCGCACGCACGACCTCGCTAGGCATGGTTTCGCCGGGGAAATGAAAATGGTGGAGGCTTCTCTGCGTCTGCGCGCCCCACAGGCGATCGTTCGGGACCTCGATGTCCCCCATGGTGTCGTGCTCGATGCGTGCTTCTTTGCTCATTGGCGATCCTGTTGCCGGCGGCTGACGCCGGCCCTACGTTCGGTTTACAAAAGTTTTCTCTGCTCGGCGCGCGGCGCGGCGGCGTCCACCACCGTCACCGCCGTGACGTTCACGATGCGCCGCACCGTCGCGGACGGCGTGATGATGTGCACCGGCTTCGCCGCCCCCAGGAGCAGCGGCCCCACCGTGATGCCATCACCCGCCGCGGTCTTCAGCAGGTTGAAGGCGATGTTCGCGGCGTCGAGGTTCGGCATCATCAGCAGATTCGCTTCGCCCTTCAGCCGCGAGCCGGGGAAGACGCGGTCGCGGATCTCCTGCGAGAGCGCCATGTCGCCCTGCATCTCGCCGTCCATCTCGAGGTCCGGCGCGCGCTGGCGCAGTAGCGCGCAAGCTGCGCGCATCTTGATGGCCGTCGGCGTATCGGCGCCGCCGAAGGTCGAATGCGAGAGCAGCGCCGCCTTGGGCGTCAGCCCGAAGCGCCTGATCTCTTCCGCCGCGAGGATCGCGGTTTCGGCAATCACCTCCGCCGACGGATCGAAGTTCACGTAGGTATCGCAGATGAAGACGTTGCGCCGCGGCAGCAACAGCAGGTTCATCGCCGCGTAATGATTGACGCCCGCGCGCTTGCCGATCACGCGGTCGATCACGCGCAGATGCGAGGGATAGCCGCCGAGCAGCCCGCAGACCATCGCATCCGCATCGCCCATGTGCACCAGCATCGCGCCGATGACCGTGGCGTTGCGACGCATGTCGAGCTTCGCGATCTCGGGCGTCACGCCGCGGCGTCCCGCGAGCCGGTGGTACTCGGTCCAGTATTCGCGATAGCGCGGATCCTGGTTCGGATCGACGAGCTCGAAATCGTGCCCGCGGCGGATGCGCAAGCCGAGGTGCTCGATGCGGCGGTCGATCACGTCGGGCCGCCCGATCAGCACGGGCCGCGCAAGGCCTTCATCGACCACCACCTGCGTCGCGCGCAGGATGCGCTCTTCCTCGCCTTCGGCGTAGACCATCCGCCGCGGCGACTGCTTGGCCGCGGAGAAGATCGGCTTCATGACGAAGCCGGAGTGGTAGACGAACTGGTTCAGGCGATCCCGGTAGGCGTCGAGATCGGCGATCGGCCGTGTCGCGACCCCGCTCGCCATCGCCGCCTTCGCCACCGCGGGCGCGATCTTCGCGATCAGCCGCGGATCGAACGGACGCGGGATCAGGTAGTCCGGCCCGAACGTGAGGTCTTCCTCGCCGTATGCGAGCGCGACGATGTCGGACTGCTCGGCCTGCGCGAGCTCGGCGAGCGCGTGCACCGCCGCGAGCTCCATCTCCCGGTTGATCGTCGTGGCGCCGACGTCGAGCGCGCCGCGGAACACGAACGGGAAGCAGAGGACGTTATTGACCTGGTTCGGATAGTCCGAGCGTCCGGTCGCGATGACGGCATCGGGCTTTGCCTGCCGTGCTGCGTCAGGATTGATCTCGGGCTCCGGATTCGCGAGCGCGAGGATGAGCGGGCGTGCGGCCATGCGCGCCACCATCTCCGGCTTGAGCACCCCGCCCGCCGAAAGGCCCAGGAAGATGTCGGCGCCTTCGATCACCTCGGCGAGCTTGCGCGCCGGCGTGTCGAGCGCGTAGCGCGCTTTCTCCGGATCCATCTCTTCCTTGCGGCCGCGATAGACGACGCCGGCGATATCGGTCACGACGATGTTTTCGCGCCTCACCCCCATCGCGACCAGAAGATCGAGACACGCGAGCGCCGCGGCGCCTGCGCCGGAGGCGACGAGCTTCACCTCGGAGATGTTCTTGCCGACGACTTTCAGCCCGTTGCAGATCGCGGCGCCGACGATGATCGCGGTGCCGTGCTGATCGTCGTGGAACACCGGGATGTTCATCCGCTCGCGGAGCTGACGCTCGACGTAGAAGCACTCCGGAGCCTTGATGTCCTCCAGGTTGATGCCGCCGAACGTGGGCTCGAGGCTCGCGATGATGTCGACGAGCTTCTGCGGATCGCGCTCGGCGATCTCGATGTCGAATACGTCGATCCCCGCGAACTTCTTGAAGAGCACCGCCTTGCCTTCCATCACCGGCTTGGAGGCGAGCGGGCCGATCGCGCCCAGGCCAAGCACCGCGGTGCCGTTGGTGATCACCGCCACGAGATTGCCGCGCGCGGTGAGATTGCGCGCTTCGGCCGGATCGGCCGCGATGGTTTCGCAGACGGAAGCGACGCCGGGCGTGTAGGCGAGCGCGAGATCGCGCTGGTTGATGAGGCCCTTCGTCGCCGTAACCGCGATCTTGCCGGCCACGGGCAGGCGATGATATTCGTGGGCTGCTTTGCGCAGTTGATCGTCCATGTGCGACCGGAGGAAAAGCTGGCGGTGGGGAGCGGTGCCTTACGCGCGTAAGAGGTGACGGCCCGCGCGGAGCGTGCGCCGAATTATACCGCAGCGTCTCGTGACATCCGGGCTCGCTTGCCGCCGTCACCATGCGCTCGTTATGCTGCGTAACTCCGTGAGCACCGCGCGCGCTCGGCATGCGGGTTGCCTCGCGTGGCCCTTCTAAGCGAGAGCTCCCGACATCGCACCGTATCTGCAGCGTCCCCTTCGTCTGCTGTTGCTGGCAATTGCCGTGCTTGCCATGGCGCCCGCGGCTGCGCAGGACGTGAGCGTGCCGGAGCCGACACCGCTTAAGTTTCGCGTCGTCATCGATGCGCCGCGGACCTACCGCAGGATGCTGGAGGACGGCCTCGACATCGTGCGCTGGCAGAAGGACGAGCGCGTCACGCGGCCGCTGCTGGAGCGGCTCGTGGCCGAAGCGCGCAAGGCGACGGCCGACGCGCTGGCCGCCGAAGGCTACTTCTCAGCCGCCGTCGATACACGCATCGAGATGATTTCGGCGGCGGAAGCGGTCGTGCGTCTCAAAGTCGAGCCGGGGCCGCGCACGCGCGTGCGTAACGTGGATCTGGACTTCAGCGGCCCCGCGGTGAAAGACGAGGAAGGCCGCAAGCGCGTCGAAGTCGTCAAACAGACGTGGAAGCTTCCGCCGGGCGAAGCCTTTCGTCAGTCCGAGTGGGACGAGGCGAAGGAAGAGGCGCTCGCGCGCCTGGGGCGCGGACGCTATGCCGCGGCGAAGATCGCCGAGAGCGAAGCGCGCATCGATCCGGCGGCGCGCACGGCCGATCTCAAGTTGAAGCTCGACAGCGGTCCGGTTTTTTTCGCGGGTCCGACGATCGTGAGCGGGCTCAAGCGCTATCCGCCGTCACTCGTCCACAACCTGAATCCGATCCGCCAGGGGGAACCGTACGACGCCGTCACGCTCGATCTCTATCAGCGGCGTCTCCTCGAGACCGGCTATTTCAACGCGGTCCATTTCGCGATCGACCCCGATCCGGATCAGGCGTCGGCGGCGCCGCTCAACGTGAACGTGCTCGAAGCGCCGTCGCAGCGCATCGACACCGGCCTCGCATTCAGCACCGACACCGGCTTCGGCGTGACGCTCGACTACAGCAACGCCGACATCTTCGATGCGGCGTGGCGGCTGCGCCCGCGGTTGCAGGTGAATCAGAAAGAGCAACAGGTCAACGTGACGCTCGATTCGCCGCCGCGTCCGGGCGGCGTGTGGAATACGTACACGGCGCGCGCGCAGCGCCGGGACATCGAAGGCCAGGAGAGCCGCGAAGCCGTCGTCGGCTGGGCGCATAACTGGGGACTGGAGGCGACGCCCTCGCAGGTGAGCGTTTCCGCGCACGTGGAGCGGCAGGCGATCGAAGGCTCGACCACGGAAAACAACCATGCGGTGTTCGTCGGTTACCGCCGGACGTTTCGCACGACGGACGATCTGGTCTTGCCGCGGCGCGGCGTGCTCGGTACCGCCGAGATCGGTGCAGCCGTCCCCGGGCTGACGAGCCGCGACTTCGTTCGCCTGCACGGGAAAGTGAACTGGCTGATCCCGCTCGGGCGGCGCAACGATCTCCTCGTGCGCGGCGAAGCGGGTATCGTCGTCGCCGATACGCGCGAAGGCGTGGTGTCGTCGTTTCTCTTTCGGACCGGCGGCGACCAGTCGATTCGCGGCTACGCGTTCGAATCGATCGGCGTGCCGCAGGGCAACGCAACCGTCGGCGGCCGCTATCTCGCGCTCGGCAGCATCGAATACACGCGCTGGGTGACCGACAGCCTCGGCGGCGCCGTCTTCATCGACGCCGGCGATGCATTCGACGAGCCGGGCGCTTTCGAGCTTGCCGTCGGCGTGGGCGTGGGTGTGCGCTGGCGCTCCCCGATCGGTCCGTTTCGCGCCGACATCGCCTACGGCGAGCGCACAGGAAAGATCCGGCCGCATTTTTCCGTCGGCTACAGCTTCTGATGCCCCGCAGCCGCGTCGCATTGCTCTCGGTGCTCGCCGTCCTCGCGATCGCGGCGGCGACGATCGCGACGGCCGCGGCGTGGCTGTTCTACACCGATTCGGGATTTACCTGGATCACGACCCGCGTGATCGGCGTCGCGGGCAAAGGACTCACGCTGGACGGCGTCGCGGGCACGCTCGCGCACGGCGCGCGCGTGCAGTCGATCCGTTACGCGGGCGAAGACATCGAAGTGCGCGCGACCGATGCCTACATCCGCATCGCGCCGTGGTCGCTGCTCACGCTCACGCCGCGCGTGACGGAGCTCTCGGCTTCGGAGCTTGCGGTAGTCACCAAACCCGGCGAGCCGCGCGGCAGACCACCCGATACGCTCGAGCTGCCGCTGTCGTTCGAGCTGCCGAACGCGCATGTCGCACGTCTCGTGATCGATCTCGGCAAGGGTCCGCTCGATCTCACGAACGTGAAGCTCGCTTATTCCGGCGGCGCGACGCGGCACACGGTGCATGCCCTCGCATTGCATGCCTTCGAGCACGCGATCACGCTGCGCGGCGAAATCTCGGCGCGCGCACCCTTCGAGCTGCACGGCGTCGCGACGGCGAAAAGCGCCGATGCGCCGCAGACTACGGCCGAAATCGACGCCAAAGGCAATCTCAGCGCGCTGGCGCTCGAGGTGCGCGCGGAGAGTGCCGATGCGCGCGTCTCCGGCATCGTGCGTCTGGAACCCTACGCCGAGCTGCCGCTCGCGGGCGTGAATGCGGACATCGCGCAGCTCGATCTCAACGCTTTCGTGAAGACGCTGCCACGCACCGCCATCGCCGGCACACTCGCCCTCGACCGTAAAGGTCCCGTGCTTCTCGGGCCGGTTGCGCTCGTGAACCGCGCGCACGGGCCCTACGATCAGGGGCGGCTGCCCGTCGCCGCGCTCGAGCTCAACGTGCGCGATGTCTCGCTCGCCGGCAGCCGTTTCGCGCTCACCGCGAATCTCGGCCCGGGCGGGCTCTTGAGCGGGACCGGCGCGGTGCGCGAGAGCACGGCCGAGCTCACGCTCGATGCGAAGAACCTCGATCTTGCAGCCCTGCACACGCGGATGCGCAAGACCAGGCTTGCCGGCCGCGCGCAGCTCTCGCTCACACGCGAACGTCAGTCGATCGACGCGGCGCTCGCGCAGGACGACATCAAGGCCGCGTTCGTGGCGCAGCACATGAACGGCCGCATCGAAGTGCGGCAGCTTCGTGCCCTCGCGCGCGGCGGTGAAGCGAAAGGCTCGGGAGAGATGAGTCTTGCCGGCCGGAAGGCTTTCGCGGTGGATCTCGCGTTCGAGCGCTTCGACCCGGCCGCATGGGGCCGCTTCCCGGCCGGCTCGATCAACGGCACGCTCGGCGCAAAAGGCGCGGTGAGCGGTCCTGCAGCGGATGTCCGGCTCGCGATCCGCGACTCGCGCTGGCTCGACGCCCCGCTCGCGGCGCAGGGCCTCTTGAGCATCGCCGGGGAGCGACTTCGGCACGCCGACGTCGATGCGACCCTAGGGGGCAATCGCATCGTGGCGCAAGGCGCGTTCGGCGCTCGCGCTGCGCATCGACGCGCCGAAGCTCGGCGTGCTCGACGCGCGGCTTCAGGGCGCCATACGCGGCACCGCACGCGTCGGCGGCACGTGGCGCGCGCCGAATGCCCGCTTCGATCTCACCGCAGCCGAGCTCGTCTACAAAGGGTATGGCCGTGCGCGCGCGCTCGAAGCGCGCGGACTCGTCGGATCGGACGCGGCAGGACCGCTCGATGTCGAGGCGTCGGCGCGCGGCCTCGAAACGCAAGGCTGGCAGCTCGACACGGCGCGCCTGCGGATCGAAGGCACGCGTCTCGCGCATTCCGCGATCGTAGCCGCCCGCGGTGAACGCATCGATCTGCGCGCGCGCGCCCGCGGCGGCTATCGCGCGCGCGGCGGCTGGACCGGCACGCTCGAAGAGCTGGTGAACAGCGGGGAAGCCGCGGTCAGCCTGACGGCGCCGGTCGCGGTCAGCGTCGGGCCGCGGCGGGTGCACACGGGACCGTTCGAGCTCCGCATCACCGGCGGACGGCTTCACGTGAGCGCGCTCACGTACGACGGTGGCAGGCTCTCGACGGCGGGCTCGTTCAAGGACGTGCCGGTGCGCCCGTTCGTCGTTCTCGCGGGCGGTCCGTCCGCTGCGGCGGGCACGCTGCGGCTGAATGGCCAATGGGCGATCGAAAGCACGCCGCGCCTCACCGGCAGCGTCAGCATCACGCACGAGTCGGGCGATCTCGCGCTCGGAGCCGACCGCGCGTTCAGGCCCGGGCTGCAGGCGCTCGCGGTGAATGCGACGTTCGGCGCGCAGGGGGCGAAGATTCAGGCCGACCTGCGCTCCGCGATTGCGACCGCGAGCGCGCAAGGCACCGTTACGGCGGATGCGAGAACCGCGCTCGGCTACGGCGGCGCTTCGCGCATTGCGTTGACGGCGAACGTGGACGTGGCGCGGCTCGCGCCGTTCGCGACATTCATCGATACGACGATGCTGCTCGACGGACGCGTCCAGGCGAAGCTCGACGTTACGGGTACGCTCACGAACCCGCAGATCACCGGTCCTGTCGCCGGCGAGCGCATCGCGCTCGCGCTGCCGGCGGAAGGCATCGAGTTGAAGGACGGCACGCTCAAGGCCGTTCTCACCCAGCGCGAGCTGCGCGTGGACGCGTTTTCGATACGCGGCGGAGAAGGCGTCTTTTTCGCGCAGGGCACGCTCGCGCGCACCGGCTTCGACGAAGCCTCCGTCGACTGGCGCGCCGAGCGCTTCCAGGTGCTCGCACGCCCCGATCGCAGGCTCATCGTCACCGGCAAGGGGAATGCCGCGCTGCGCGCCGGCAAGCTCGCGTTCACCGGCGCGTTACGCGCGAACGAAGGCTTGTTCGAGCTCGCGGCCACGAGCCTGCCGACGCTCGGGGACGATGTCGTCATCGTCGGACCCGAGACGCGCGATCGCGAGACGCTGCCGCCGGCGTCCGGGCGCAAGGCGACCCGCGCCACCGTCGACATGCGAATCGATCTCGGAAACAACGTCCACCTGCGCGGGCGTGGACTGGACGTCTGGCTCTCGGGTGAGCTGCGCGTGACGACGAACGCGCAGGGCCAGCTCCGCGCGGCCGGTACGGTGGATGCGCGGCGCGGCACGTTCGTCGCGTACGGGCAACGTCTCGAGATCGAGCGCGGACGGCTTTTCTTCAATGGGCCGGTGACCGACCCCGGCCTGGACATCGTCGCCCTGCGCAAGCGGCAGGCCGTGGAAGCGGGTGTCGCGGTCAGCGGGACGATGCGGCGTCCGCTGGTGCGGGTGGTATCGAATCCGCCGCTGCCCGAAGGCGAAGCGCTCTCGTGGCTCGTGCTGGGCCGCGCGCCGGATCAGGCCGGAGCGGGCCAGCTCGCGGCGTTGCCGCTCGCCACGAGCGCGCTGATGGGGCGGGCGAGCGGCGCGGTCGCGCGCAGGCTCAAGCTCGACGACGTCGGATTGCGCAGCGGCACCGCGGGCAGTGCGACCGCCGCCCAGCAATTTCTCACGCTCGGCAAACGCCTCACCGAGCGGCTGTATCTCGCGTTCGAGCAGAGCCTCGGGGGCACCGAAAACCTGCTGCGTCTCGAGTACAGCCTCACGCAGCGGATCGCGCTGCGCGCGCAGGCCGGCACGACGAGCTCGGCCGGCATCTTTTATCGCTTGTTCTGGGACTAACATCTGGCATGGCTGATCACTCGACATCGATCCGCGGTGAGCTCTATCCCGACATCGAGCCGTACGCGTCGGGTTTTCTCGAGCTCGACGCCTTACATCACATGTACTGGGAGGAATGCGGCAACCGGAACGGCGTGCCGGTGGTGTTCCTTCACGGTGGGCCCGGCGCCGGGTCTGCTCCAGCGCATCGCCGGTTCTTCGATCCGGCGCGCTACCGCATCGTGATCTACGACCAGCGCGGTGCGGGCCGCTCCCGTCCGCTCGGCGAGCTCCGCGACAATACGACGCCGCTGCTGGTGGAAGATCTCGAACGTCTCCGGCGCCATCTCGGCGTCGAGCAGTGGCTCGTCTTCGGTGGATCGTGGGGCAGCACGCTCGCGCTCGCGTACGCCATCGCGCACGTCGAGCGCTGCGCCGGTCTCATCCTGCGCGGCATATTCCTCTGCCGCAAAAGCGAGATCGACTGGTTTCTCTACGGGGTGCGCAATCTCTTTCCGGAGGCGTGGGCGGCGTTCGCCGGCCATGTTGCGCAAGGCGAACGCGCCGACCTGCTGCGCGCGTACTACACGCGACTCACGAATCCCGATCCGGCCGTGCACATGCCGGCTGCGCGTGCGTGGAGCATCTACGAAGGGTCATGCTCGACACTGCTCGCGAGCCCCGAGACGGTCGCTTATTTCGCGAGCGACGCCGTCGCGCTCGGGCTCGCGCGCATCGAAGCGCACTACTTCATGAATGGTATTTTCCTGCCGGAGAACGCGCTGCTCGACGCCGTTTCGAAGCTTCGTGGCGTGCCCGCAGTGATCGTGCAGGGGCGCTACGACGCGGTGTGTCCCATCGTCACCGCCGACGAGCTGCACCGCGCGTGGCCTGAAGCCGAATACATCATCGTGCCCGACGCCGGGCACTCGGCGTGGGAGCCCGGCATCTGCGCGGAGCTCGTGCGCGCGACCGAGCGAATGAAATGAAAAAGCGCGGCGACTGCCGCGCTAAGCTACTTTTTGCGCCGTGAGCCGAAAGCTGCCGGCTCGTCGTTGGTTTATTTTTTGGCGCCGAGCGCTTCCAGCGCCGCCTTCTGCATCTCCAGCGTCTTGATCGTCATCTGGACGAAGCCGACGTTCATCGTGAGCCAGTTCTCGACACTCTTCAGCTCGCGGATCTTGGCTTCGACCTCGTCGATGTTCGCGGTCGGCGTGAGCATGCCGGGAAGCGGGAACGACATCGGGTTCCACATCTTCTGCATGAATTCGAAGAGATCCTTCGGCAGTCCCGGCTCGGCCATGGCGGCTCCCGTAGCGGATCAGGACGAGCGCCGCAGAACCTGCAGCAATCGCCGTTTCTCGAGCATGACCTTGCCGAAGTACTCGTTCTCCTCGCTCGTCGAGCCGGCATAGAGCTGAAGCGCCGAATCGAGTCTGCCGGTACGCCCGAGGTATTCCTTGATGATCTTGGAGCCGACGAGGATGTTGGTCTCCGGATCGAACACAGCCTTCACGCCGCCGAACTCCTGCAGCTTGTCGGTGTGGTAACGCGGAATGATCTGCATGAGCCCCTTCGCGCCCATCACGCTCTCGGCGATCGGATTGAAGCGCGACTCGACGGCGATCACGGCGATGATGAGGAGTGGATCCACGCCGACCTGCTGGCCCGCCACGTGCGCCATCGTGACCAGATCGAGCGTCACGGACTTCGATACCCGATAGCGCTTCGCCAGGAACTCCGAGAGCAGCTTGTAGCGCTGGTTCTCACGCGCTGTCTCCGGCTCGGGAGCTGCCTCGGCGACCGGCGCAGCGGCAACCACTGCAACCGCTTCCGGCGTCTCCGGTACGGCCGCAGGCTGCACTGTAGCGACCGGCGTCGGCTGCACGGCAGCGACGGCCGGCGGCGCGACGGTCGCGTTCGCCTCGCGATCGATGAACCAGGCAGCGCCCGTCATCAACACGGCCAAGGCGAGGATAAGGAACGTGCCATGGACCTGGTGAGCGGCGCCCCGCGCGCGGTTCAGGGGAGACACGGGAAGCTGCGAGGCTGATTTTGCGGTCATGCAAAACCTCCTTGGTTCGGGACCCGGTCGCACAGCCGCGGCCGGATCAGCCTGTTACCTGTGTCAGGTAACGCGTTGAAATTAAGCGGACGTCTTCGCCCGCCGCGATACTTCTCCCTGTGACACAACCCGGGTTCGGTGCGCGTCCCCGCGCGCAAACCGATTGGTGCAACGCACCAAGCAATGCCCTGATGTTGTGATGCCGACGCATCCGTCGACCCGGGACAGCTCGCCCGGGAAGGGTGCGTTTCTAGTGAGGACTACTGGAAAAACAACGGCTTAGCCACGCGCGACTTGCGGGGGTGACGCCGAGTTTTCGCGCATTGTAACGGCAATCGCCTTGAACGCAAGACTTTTGTCGCAGCTCGTCAGACGCGTCCCGGATTGCGCGCCTTCCATGCAGCCAGCGCACGCTCGTAGCGGTCGAGCTCCGCCCAATAGCGGTCGTAAACGCAGGGATCGCAGCCGCTCTGGCAGCACTCCCAAGGCTCCGGCTCGCGCGGCGGCTCCGGTTTTCGGTCCTCGGCCTCCGCGCTCACCGAAGCTCCGGCGGCAGCACGAGATCCGGGTGTCTTTTCCTGAGCTCCGCGAGCAGCGCGTCCGCTTCGCCAGCGCGGCCTTGTTTGCGGAGCGCGAGCACGCGCTCGATCCACGCAGCGGGGGGTTCGTGCTCGAGATCGGCCACATGCCGCTGGATGTCAGCGCGCCGCGCGCCGAATCCCGAGACTTGGTCCCGGGCCGGAGCCGACGCGGCTCTGCCGGGCGGCGGGGCTGCCTTCGCGGCCGGTTCGCCCGCTTTGCGTTGCATCTCGGCCGATTGGCGCGCTTTACGTTCTTCCAGCGCAGCCTGCGATTCCAGGCGCGCGAGCGGCGCGCCCGGCCCGCTTGCGCTGTCGGAAGCGAGGCCACGCGAGGGCGAGGTAGGCGCAGCCGCCGGCGGCGCGGCGGGGAACGGCTGTGGCTCGCGCGCGGCCTGTGGCGCTGGTACGGGCGGCGGCGCTGCGGCGGGTCCGCG
>Ga0196977_1001053_pt1 | contig 11426 bp, 11 predicted proteins | sample S3v_1013CmetaG_FD_148634 | JGI IMG/M metagenome (GOLD analysis project Ga0196977, IMG submission 148634) | Soil microbial communities from Anza Borrego desert, Southern California, United States - S3+v_10-13C | ecosystem: Environmental > Terrestrial > Soil > Desert | place: USA: California...
GAATCCAGAAACACACATCGGTGAATCCCGCGTAAGCGGGAACCCGGACTTTCCTAGACCCCCCGCCTTCGCGGGGGTGACGGCTAATCCGCGTCACGAAATCAGCGCGACGACTCATCGCCGCGTATTCGACTCCAGCGCTTCCTTGCGATCGGCGGCGTTCTCGTTGCCGCGGCCGTGCGTTCGGCCGTCCTCGCTCGGTTCGTAAAGCGCGCCTTCGCGCGCGTGCGGCGGCTCGTCGCGCTGCTGGCGTCCCATCTGCTGCTTCGCCATGAGATCGCCCAGGCGCGGCGCGATCTTCGCCATGGCCGTATTCATCTTCGACATCGCGCCGACTTTCACGTGGATCGCGGGATCGACCGCGGCATCGAGAATCGCGCTCGCGACTCTCTCCGGCTCGAGCTGCGGCGTCGGCAGCTTCGGCTCCTGCGAGAGATAGTTAGCCGCATGCTCGGGGTACGGCGTATCGACAGCGGTCGGCTGAATCAGCGTGACCGACACCGGCGCGTCGTCCGCCTTGAGCTCGATGCGCAGCGCGTCGGTGAAGCCTTTCACCGCGTGCTTGCTCGCCGAGTACATACCCTGCAACGGCAGCGCGGCTTCCGAGGTCTCGCTGCCGATGTTGATGAGCGCACCGCCCTGGCGCTTCAGGTACGGCAGCGCCACCAGCGACCCGTAGACCACGCCCCAGAAATTCGTCTCGAACAGCCGCCGGTTGTCCTCATCGTCCACCTGGTCGAGACGGCCGTAGATCGAGATGCCGGCGTCGTTCACCCAGGTATCGATGCGGCCGTAGCGATCGACCGCCGCCTGCGCAACGCGCTCCAGCGCGGGACGGTCGGCCACGTCGGCGGGAATCGAGATCGCGTGGCCGCCCGCCGCGACGATGTCCTCGGCGATCTCGGCAAGCGTGTGCGCGCTGCGCGCCGTAAGCACCACCTTCGCGCCCTCCTCCGCCGCCGCGAGCGCGGTGGCAAGACCGATCCCGCTGGAGGCGCCGGTGATGACGATGACTTGTTCGTCGAGCGGTTTGAGAGAGACGGCCATGCGTGAGCTCCGGAAGGTGATGGTCAACTTCCGGGAGCACGCAACGGCCGTACCTTTGTTGTCACTGCATCGCGATGTGCGCTCTGCGCGCGACGCCGGCCCACTTCGTTTTCTCGGACGCGAAGTACTGCGCGAACTCCTCGGGCGTCGTCGGCGTGGCGTTGAGCCCCTGCTCGGCGTAGACCTTGAGCACCTTCGGCAGCCTGAGCGCATCGACTGCGGCCTTGTGGATCTTGGCCACGATCGGCCGCGGCGTGCCCGTGGGGGCGAACAGGCCGTACCACGCCGCGTACTCGTAGCCTTTCACGCCCGATTCGTCGAGCGTGGGCACGTCGGGCAGCGGACCCGCGCGCTTCAGGGTCGTCACGGCATAAGCACGCAGCCGGCCGTTCTTCACATGCGGGAGCGCGGAGGCGAAGGTCGATTGATTCATCGTGGTCTCGCCGCTGAGCAGCGCGTTCAATGCCGGGCCCGTGCCCTTGAACGGCACGTGCAGCGCCCGCGCGTCTATCCGCTGCAGGAGCATTTCGGTGCCCAGATGCGAGCCGGTGCCGATGCCGGCGCTGCCGAACGTGAACTTACCCTGCGACGAGCGCAGCAGCGCGACGAGCTCCTTGAAATCCTTCGCGGGCATCGAAGGATGCGAAACGAGGATGCTCGGCTGGTCGGACACACGCGTGATCGGCGTGAGGTCGCGCTGCGCGTCGAACGGAAGCTCGCGGTAGACCGCCGGGTTGATCGTGAGGCTGATCGTGCCCAGCAGCAGCGTGTAGCCGTCGGGCATCGCTTTCGCCGCGAGGTTCGAGCCCAGCGTGCTGCCCGCACCCGGACGATTATCGATGACGATCGTCTGACCGAGCGTGTTGCCGATCGGCTCGGCGAGGATGCGCGCGTTGATGTCGGTGCCGCCGCCGGGCGCGAACGGCACGATCAGGCGGATCGGCCGCTCGGGATAGCGCTCGGCGGCCGCATCGGGTGCTGCGAGCAGCAGGGGTGAGAACAACAGAGGGACGATGCGATTCATGATGGCTCCTCGTCATCGTGGGCCCTCCCTGGTCCGGCGTATTCTGCGCCTACATGCGGGCGATGTGTGCGTCGCGCACGACGCCCGACCACTTCCGCGTCTCACCGGCGATGTAGCGCGCGAACTCCTGCGGCGTCGTCGGGATCGCATTCAGCCCCTGCTGGGCGTACACCTTCAGGACCGCGGGCGAGCGCAGTGCGTCAACCGCCGCCTTGTGGACCTTGTCCACTACGCTCTGCGGAGTGCCGGCGGGTGCGAAGAGACCGTACCAGGTCGCGTACTCGTAGTCCGGCACGCCTGCTTCCGCGAGCGTCGGCACCTCCGGCAGCGGGCCCGCGCGCTTCGCCGTGGTCACCGCGTACGCGCGCAGCCGTCCCTGCTTCACGTGCGGCAGCGCCGACGCGAACGTGGACATGTAGGTCGTGATCTCCTGCCCGAGCAGCGCGGTCAGCGCGGGGCCCGTGCCCTTGAACGGCACGTGCAGCATCTTCAGGTTCGCCCTGAGCCACAGCATCTCGCTTGCGAGACGCGTTCCGGTACCGGCGCCGGGGCTGCCGAAGCTGTACTTCCCGGGCGCAGCCTGGACCATCGCGACGAACTCCTTGAACGTCCGCGCCGGCAGCGACGGATGCACCACCACAATGCTGGGCTGATCCGACACGCGGGTGATCGGCGCGAGATCGCGCTGCGGATCGAACGGCATTTCGCGATACACCGCGGTATTCACGGTGAGGCTGGTCGTGCCGATGAGCAGCGTGTAGCCGTCGGGCTCCGCTTTCGCCACGATCGACGAGCCGAGCATGCTGCCGGCGCCGGGCCGATTGTCTATGACGATGGTCTGGCCGAGGTTGTTGCCCATCGGGTCGGCCAGAATGCGGGCATTGATATCCGTGCCGCCGCCCGGCGAGAACGGCACGATCAGGCGAATGGGACGCTCAGGGTACGAACCAGCGAGTGCGGGCGATGCGGCGCAGAACGCGCACAGCGACAGGAAGGCTACGCGGACGACTTGCACCATGATCTCTCCTCGTCATCGATATGGCCCTCCCTGGTGATGACATTCTGCGCGCGCGTGAAGCGTCACGCAGAAGTTTTTGCGAGGAGCTTCGCGACGCGGGACCAATGTCCCGCGTCGAGCGGCGTTCAGGCCGCGCCGGCGGGCGTGTGCTTCGCGAGGAATGCCTTGCAGCGCGCCTTCGCCGTCTCGAGCGCCGCGCCTTCCTTCCATTCGGTCAGGTAGTCGTCGCAGCTCGGCAGAAGCCGCGCAAGCTCGTCGGAGATCGGCCGCGGGTGCGCTTCGTCGTTTCCCGCCAGCAACAGCGATGGCGTGTTGCAGCGCTTCACGAATTCGCGATCGACGCTGTAGAGAAACCCGGGCGCGTAGAGATTGTCGTGGAAGGCGTCGAGCACCGCCTCGGTCGCTTCCGGATGGTCCGTCAGCGTCTTGGCCCATTCGTTGAAGCGCACCGCGCGCCCGGGTTTCATCGGGCCGACGCGGCCGATCGGCTGCGCCCAGATCGCCGACTGCACCCGCTCCGGCGCCGTCTTGATGAGGTTCGCGATGAACGAGCCGCCGATGCACTGGCCGAAGAGATGGCACTTCCCGACCTTCAGATGATCGAGCACCGCAAGATGATCCGCGGTGTAGCTGTCCCAGCCGTCTTTCGCGGTGATCGGCGCGCGCGATCGGCCGCCGGATGCATTGCGCTGGTCCATGACGATCACGCGGTAGTCCTTCGCCCACTCCGGCACCGGTTTGATCGGCGCCGACGCGTCGTCCCAGATCCTGATCTTCGACTGCAACCCGGCGGGCGCGAACGTGAGTATCGGGAAGCCTGTCCCGTGCTCTTCGAAATAGATCGTGGAACCGTGGGCGGTCTGTATCGTTGGCATGGCTATCTCCTGTTCTCGGTGTCGTTGCTCGTCCGGGGTATGCCGCCGCGGCGCACCCATTCATAGCGTTCGGAAAGCGACGCTGCCAATGGACGCCGGCGTGCGTCGTCCACCGCAATCCACATCCTCAGCAGGTGACGCTGCCGCGACGGCTCGTCATGATCCTCGTACGCCGTGCGCGCGTGCAGCGTGACGTGATTGTTGATGAGCTGGATGTCGCCTTCCTCGAAGTGCATCGCGAGCATGAGCTCGGGCCGGTTGGCGATCTCCTGCGCCTGGTCGAGCGCCTCGCGCTGAAGGGATGTCGGCCCGTACGATTCGCCGAACCGCGCGGCCGACTCGTAGTACGCCCGGCCGCAAATGCGTGTCGTGATAGCACCGTCGCGCGCGCTGAACATCGGGATCGTGAACCACGGCCGCTCGCCGGGCGGCTCCTCGCCGCGCCAGTCGAGATGAAATGGTTCGTACAGAACCTCGAGCAGATCCGGGCGCTCCTCGCGCAGCACGTTGTGAACGGTCAACGCGCTCACGATCCTGCTCTCTCCGCCCGATCTAGCCGTGCGCATGCAGAAGAGGCCGATCATGTCGACCGGCAGGAGATCGGTGTGGAAATCCATTCGCACGCGCGTCTGGTATGCGCGCGCGTTCGGGTCGGCGAGGTCGCGGCCTTCGTCGCGCACGTGACCGAGCAGGTGCCCGCGCGCGTTCTGCGACACCGGCGTGCCGAGATGAACGCCGAGACCCCAATAGAGGAGCTCGCAGTCTTCGTCGCTGTAGCGCTCGCGCGGAACGCCTCGCAACAGCGTAAAACCGCGGCCATGCTCGATCTCCTCGAGCAGCGCGTCGAGCTTTGCAGCGACCGTAGGCAGCGGGAACAGCGCGCGGGAAAACGGAATGCGCGCGCCGTTGCGCTTCGCGTGCGTCAGCGCCGCGTCGATCTCCTCGAGGGCGGACGCATCGAGACGCTCGATCCACGAGGTCTCGTGCTGAAGCTCCGCGCCTTTCCATACTGCCGCTCCCGTCGCCGCCGGCATGACCATCAGAGTCCCCTACTGGAGCTTGATTCCGGCGCTCTGCACCACCTTGCGCCAGCGAGCGATTTCTTTGCGGATGATGGTCGCGAACTCCTGCGGCGTCGTACCGCCCGGCTCGAGCCCGATCGCCGCAAAGCGCCTGGCAAGCTCCGGCGACTTCAGCACGCGATTGAGATCCGCGCTCGTCTTCTCCACGATTGCGCGCGGCGTCGCGGCCGGAAAGAGCATTCCGTACCAGACGTCGAACGCATAGCCGGGCACGCCGCTTTCAGCCACCGTCGGCACCTCCGGCGCGGCGGCCGAGCGCTTCGCGCCGCTCACCGCGAGCGCGCGCATGCGTCCGGCTTTCATGTGCGGCACCACGGAGGCGATGCCGATCAACTGGAAATGGATTTCGCCCGATAGCATGGCGGTCAGCGCGGGACCGGTGCCTTTGTATGGGACGTGAACCAGCTCGATACCGGTCATCGTGCGCAGGAGCTCGGTCCCCAGGTGAGACGAGCCGCCGGCGCCGCCGGAGCCATAGCGCAGCTCGCCGGGCTTCGACTTGGCGAGCGCGACGAGCTCCTTGATGGAGCTGACGCCCAACGACGGCGTCACGACATAGACGAAAGGCTGCGTCGCGACGAGCGATACCGGCGCGAAGTCCTTTTCCGCGTCGAAAGCCAGGTTGCGATATAACGCGGGCACGTACGAGAACCCGAGGCTGCACAGCAGCATCGTGTAGCCATCCGGCGTGGCGCGCGCGGCGAGCTCGGTGCCGATCACGCCGCCGCTGCCGCCGCGATTGTCGACGACGACGGTCTGACCCCAGCCCTGCCCGAGGTCCTGGGCCACCAGCCGCGCGATGAGGTCGGTGCCGCCGCCTGGCGCGAACGGCACGATCAGCCGCACCGGTTTGGTCGGGTAATTCGCCTGCGGCGCCTGCTTTTGCGCAGCCGCGCACGCGCTTGATGCGAGCAGCAGGCAAATCAGAAGCCGAACGCGGGTCGACCGCGCGTGCGCAACGACGGTCATGCGGCGGCCGGACGCTTCCAGCCGAGCCAGTCCACGATCGCTTTACCCATGACCAGCTCGAGATCGTTGCCTTTGAGCCACGGCATCTCCTGCGTGAACATCGTGACGCACTGGCGGTAGGAGATCGGCATGCGCGTGATGTCGGTGCCCCAGAAGCAGCGCTCGGGCCCGAACGTGTCCACGATCTGCTGGAGATACTTGTGGATGTTCTGGTACGGGTATGGCTGTGTGGAGGTGCTCGGCGCGCCGGAGAGCTTCACCGCGACGTTCGGCAGCTTCGCGAGCGCGAGCATGTCTTCGAGGTCGGCGTACGCGGCATCGTCTTTCTTGTCGGCTCTGCCGCCGCCGCGGCCGATGTGATCGATATGAATCCTGAGCCCGGGATGGCGCCGCGCGATGTCGCCGAAGGCCTTGATGTTGGGCCCGGCCGCAAGCAGCCCCACACGCAGGTTCTCGCGCTCACACGCTTTCCAGAACCAGTCGAGCGACCCGTCGGTCCACCACGATTTCTGGTGCGGCTCGTTGAAGGTGTAGCGAAAACCGAGCATGCCCGGCCGCTCGCGCCAGCGCTTCACGACCTCCTCCCGGTCCGGCCGCTGCAGATCGAAATGCCCGAGGATGCAGAACTTCTCCGGGTGCTTGCGCACCGCTTCCACCGCGTAATCGTTCATCGCGTCGCCCAGCGAGCTCGGCGGATGGATCACCGCGGCATCGACACCCGCCGACGCCATCTCGTCGAGCGCCTGCTCGTACGAGTACGTCGGGTCCTGCCGGTGGTGCGGGCTCATCTTGCCGTTTTTCCAGACGTGGATCTGCGAATCGACGATCAGCATTTACATCCTCCGATGGATGGTGCGCTATCAGCGCACCCTACGTTACTCGTTCCCTCGCCCCACGAAGTGGGGAGAGGGTTAGGGTGAGGGGAAACTAATACGGTTCTCGCACGAAAATAAACGTTGTGCCGGTCACGATCGGCGCGCTCGCGCCGACGAATGAAACGTTCACGTCCTTCACCTGCCGCTCGCCCGCGCGGCCCGCGGCCTGCAGCGCGCCCTCGATGATGTGCCACAGGCCGTGAATGCGCCCGGTGCTCAAGCTCCCGCCGAAGGTGTTGAGCGGCAGCGCGCCGTCGAGCTCGATGCGGCCGTCCTGGATGAAGTCGAGTGCTTCGCCCTCCTTGCAGAATCCGTACGACTCGAGACCGTAGAGCACCGACGCGGAAAAGCCGTCGTAGATCTGGGCGACGTCCACGTCCTGCGGAGAGAAACCCGAGCGCTCCCACGTGAGCTGTGCCGAGCTGCGGCCGCCATCCATGTACGACGCGAGGCTGCCGATGCGGCCTGCGACTTCGAAATGCAGCCGCTGGCCATAGCCGGCGAGGTACGCAGGGCGCGGCTTGAGATCGCGCGCGCGCTCAGCGCTCGTGAGCACGATGGCGACGGCGCCCTGCACCGGGATGTCGCAGTCGTACAGGCAGAACGGATACGCGACCATGCGCGATTCCAGATACGCCTCGCGCGCGAGCGGCACCTTGAAATACGAATGCGGATTCTTCAGGCCGTGGTCACGCTGCGTGACGGCGAGCGTGGCCATCTTCTCGCGCTGCTGGCTGTTCTTCTCGAGGTAACGCGTATAGGCGACCGCCATCCCCTGTCCCGGCCCGCCGAAGCCATAGGGCGCGGTGAACTGCAGCGCGCCCTGCGCGTACGTCCCCGGCAGGTTCTGGTACGTGCCCTTCGGGTTGTGCATCGCGCGCCACACCACCGCGTACTTGCACACGCCTGCGAGCAGCGCGTTCACCGCCTGCTGCACGGCGCCGCCGATGTTCACCGACCCGGTCTGGATGTGCCACGCGAGGTTCGGCAGCTTGAGCATCGCCATCATGCAGTTCACCGAGACGATGCTGATGCCGTCCACCTCGGCGTGACCGGTCGCCGGCAGCTCGGGATAGGTGGCCAGACCATCGATATCGGAAAGCGTGAGCCCCGAATCCTCGACCGCGTCCTTCACTGCGTCGAGCGCGTGCGCCGCGAGCGGACGCTCGGCGAGCCGCGTTGCCTTGGAAAAGCCGACGCCGCTCACGGCGATCTTGCAGCGGTTTTGCCACATCAGGTCTGTTTCCCCTCACCCCAACCCTCCCCCCTACCGGGGCGAGGGCGCCAGCTTGAACTGCGGGAGCGTGATGTCGTCGTTGAGCGGCTGGAACGTGACCTCGACGCGACGGCCGACCTTCGCCTCCGTGTACTCCGCGTCGAGCAGGTTGCCCGCCATGAGCGCGCCCGGTGCATCGTCGAGCTCGACGATGATGCTCGCGTACGGCACCGCCGGCGCGAAGCGCTTGTCGCCGGTGTGGTACATGATCGTGTACGCGTAGATCGCGCCCGTGCCGCGCACCGGCTCGAACGCAAGGTCGGTCGAGACGCAGTTCACGCACGTCGCATACGGCGGATGCTGAAAGCGGCGGCAGCTCCGGCACCGCTGGAGCTTGAGCACGCCCGCTTTCGCCGCGTCCCAGAATGGCTTCGTCATGTCGTTCGGCACGGGGATCGGCCGTGTGACTTCGCTCCAGTCGCTCATCGTTTTCTTCGCGGTGCGCTATCAGCGCACCCTACGGTTGCATTCGTCACGGAGCTTCACTTCATCTCACGTAGGGTGCGCCAGTGGCGCACCGTCAGACCTTCAGGACTTCCGCACCTTCCGCGGCCTCCAGCTCGCAGGCGTTCGCCGACATCGCGAGCATGCTGTAGTAGCCGATCGTGCCGGTGAGCTCGATCAACTGCTCGTTACCGAAGCGCTCCTGGAGTGCCTTCATCGTCGCCGAATCCACCCGGTGCTTGCGGATCAGATCGCGCGTGAAGTCGACGATCTGCGCGTCTTCGGCGGGGATGCCGCGGGAATGCTTCTCGCGAATCGCGGTAATCGTCGATTCGGCCACGCCCTGCTTGCGCGCCTGCCCGGTCTGCGCGCCCCAGATGTAAACGGCGTCGAACTCGCGCGCGACGGTCATCGCGGCGAGCACGCGCACCCGATGGTCGAGCTTGCCCTCGAAGCGGATGTAACCGCCGATACTGACGTAGTGCTGCGCGAGCGGCGGACAGTGCATCAGCATCGTGAACGGTCCCTGCACCTTGCCGCGGCTTTTCACCACCGCGTCGAAAACGGCATGGTGCTCCGGCGCCACCTGTTCCTTGCGTGTAATCGATTCCAGCCTTGCCATCGTTTGTCCTTCCTTTGAAAGTAGCTCAACGCACCTTGAACACGAGCTTGCCGCGGAAATGGCGGCCCTCGCTCACTTTATGGGCTTCCGCGGCTTCCGACAGCTTGTACACCCTGATCTCGGGCACGCGCACGGCGCCGCACGTGACGAGCTCGACGATGCGCTCGAGATGCGCCCGGTCACGGGCGACTTTCGGACGCAGCGACACGACACCGTCGCGCGGCGGCACTGGTGCCGTACCACCGGACGCGATGAACGCAGCGCGCCCGCCGGGTTTGAGAACGCTGAACGAGCGCTTTGCGACGTCGCCGCCCACCGTATCGAAGACAGCATCGACGCCCGAGACCACTTCCGCGAAGTCCTGCTTGTTGTAATCGACGATCTCGTCGGCGCCAAGGCTGCGCACGTAGTCGTGGTTCGCAGCGCTCGTGGTCGTGATCACGCGCGCACCGATGTGCTTCGCGACCTGTATCGCGAAGCTCGCGACGCCGCCGGCACCGCCCTGGATGAGAATAGTCTCCCTGGCCTTAAGCTTCAGCGTGTCCTCGATCGAGACGAGCGCGGTGAGCCCGATCAGCGCGAGCGCCGCGCACTCGACGTGCGACAGGCTCTCCGGTTTGTTCGCGACGATTGCGGCGTTCATCGCGACTTTTTCGGCGTAGCAGGCTTCACCGGTCTGCTCGGAGACGCCGAACACGGGATCCCCGACCTTGAAGTCCTTTACACCCGCGCCGAGCGCGCTCACCACGCCCGAGAAATCGCGCCCCGGAATGTACGGAAAGCTCGTCGTCGGCGCGTAATGCCCCGAGCGCACTTTCCAGTCCGCACCGTTCACGCTCGCGGCGTGCACGTCCACCAGTACCTGGCCGGGACCCGCGACGGGATCGGGCACGTCGCCGTACTCCATCACCTCCGGACCACCGTTGCGCATGAAGTAAGCAGCTTTCATTTGATTCCTGTTCAAAACTACAAGTTGGCGCCAAATTCGTCATTCCCGCGGAGGCGGGAATCCAGAAGACGCTCTTGCGCTCTGGACCCCCGCCTTCGCGGGGGTGACGCCTCACGAGCTTCGGAGTCAGGACACTAGTGCAGCCGCGAGGGCGCCGCAAGCATGCTAGATTCGTGACATCTCCGGAGGAGTCCGCATGTCGAACAGAGTCGCGCTGTACGCGAACGTCGGTGCCGAGCTCACGCACTATGAAGTCGATGTCGAAAACGCAACGCTCACCAAGCGCGATACGGTGACGCTGCCCGCCGGCGTGCAGTACGCGTGGCCGCACAAATCAGGACGTTATCTGTACGTCGCGACCAGCAGCAGCGAATCGGGCCACGGCAAGGCCGGCACGGAGCACCATGTCACGGCGTTGCGCATCGATCCCGAGACCGGCGCACTCTCGAAGCACGGCGACCCGATCCGGCTCCCGACGCGTCCGATCCACATGACGCTCGACAGACCGTCGAAGCACATCCTGGTGGCGTACAACCGGCCGAGCGGGCTCAACGTCTACCGCATCAACGAGGACTTCACGCCGGGGGAGGAAGTGAAACAGCCGGGAGCGCTCGACTCGGGCATCTACGCACACCAGATTCGCGTCACGCCCGACAACAAGCTCGCGATTCTGGTCACCCGCGGAAACGAAGGCACCGCGCAGCGCCCCGAGGATCCCGGCGCATTGAAGGTCTTCGACTATACGGACGGGCTGCTCACGAGCTGCGTCTCCGTCGCTCCGGACGGCGGCCGGAATTTCGGCCCGCGGCACCTCGACTTCCATCCGACGAAGCCGTGGATGTACGTCTCGATCGAAACGCAGAACAAGATGTACACCTACCGCATGGAAAACGGCCGCGTCGATCCGGAGATCGCCTTCCGCGCCGATACGCTGAAGGAGCCTAACAACATGCGCGCGCGTCAGGCCGCGAGCACCGTGCACGTGCATCCGAACGGCCGCTTCCTCTACGGCGCGAACCGCGCGCAGGCGACGGTCGAATACAAGGGCGAGCAGGTGTTCAAGGGCGGCGAGAACAGCATCGTGGTGTATTCGATCGATCAGCAAACCGGCGAGCCGACACCGATTCAGCATATCGAGACGCGCGCCATTCACCCGCGTACGTTCCACATCGATCCGAGCGGGCGCATGCTGGTGGCCCAGCACAACAAGCCGGTCAAGTTGCGCGACGGCGACGCGATACGCAC
>Ga0196977_1001055_pt1 | contig 11421 bp, 17 predicted proteins | sample S3v_1013CmetaG_FD_148634 | JGI IMG/M metagenome (GOLD analysis project Ga0196977, IMG submission 148634) | Soil microbial communities from Anza Borrego desert, Southern California, United States - S3+v_10-13C | ecosystem: Environmental > Terrestrial > Soil > Desert | place: USA: California...
TGGCGCACCCTGCGCATCGCCGTTCCGTAGGGTGGGCCAATGGCCCACCAACCTTAGCCGCGCAGCGGCAGCGGCTGCTCCGCGAGCAGCTCTTTTTCGATCACGGCACGCACTTCATCGGGCGCGAGTCCGTGCTCCTCGACGAGGTCCATCACCTCAGCGAGGATCGCGTCGGCGTCCTGCATCTTCTTCAGCCGCTTGTAGTGGTCTTCACGGCGCACGCCCATGCTCTCGCCGACGAGCTCGAGGAAATTCACGACTTCGAACGGCCAGTCGCGCTCGTGGCTGCAGAGCTCGCGGTGGCACGCGTGATAGACGCCGGCGAGCGTGTCCACGCCCGCCCGCGCGGCCGAGTCGAGGATCTGCTGGTGCACGCCGCGCTTGTATTCCGGCAACGGCTGCAGCGTGTTGCACATGTAGCCGACTTTCGTCTGCTCGAGCTCGACGTACTCGACGCCCGGAATCGCCTTGATGATCTCGATCGCAGAGTCGCAGACACCGGCGACGCCCGGATGCTCGTGCAGCCCGACGCGTTTGTCGACGCGATGTTTCAGATGCGGCTCGAGCCGGTCTAGGTTCTTCGCCACGAACACCACGAACGGGTCGAGCTCGAACCCGCCTTTCCCCTTGACCGGGGAAGGTTGGGATGGGGGTGAAACCCGGCCCGGAAGCACGTTCTCCCCGAGCTGTATCGTGCACGTCGGACACCACGCCAGCACCTGCCTTGCGCCCGTGGCCGCGAAACTGTCGGTGGTGCGATACGCGATCTTGCCGGACGCGTCGAGATCGCCGGTGCGCCACTGCAGCACGCCGCAGCAGTCGCCGGGGCCGCCCATCACCTGATACGACGCGCCGATCGCATCGAGGATGTCGAGCGCGAGCAGCACGATGTGCGGCGTCTTGAGCACGTTGCAGCCGGTGTAGAAGATCACGTCCGGCCTGCCGTTCGCGGGTTTTTCGCTGCGCAGCCGTCTCAACACGTCGCTCGAAAGCTGGAGCCGCGGAATGACGCGCACGCCCCGGCCCATCTTCGCGAAGGCCGCGCGGCCTTTCTCGCTCTGCTCCGCTGCCGGCGCCCGCCGCTGCATGGCCACGCGCGCGAGCGCGAGCATGAAGCGCGGATTGACGCTCTCGGGGCAGGCGGGAATGCAGTGCCCGCTGCCGGAGCAGACCTGCGCCCACCGTTCGGAGTCCGCGGGTCCCTGTTCGCCCTGGATCACCCGCAGGATGCCGGCCGCGACGTCTCGCGCGCTCGCGCCGGCGATGCCGGCCGGCGCCGGCATCGGACAGACTTCGTAGCACTTACCGCAGCCCGTGCAGCGGTCGAGCACGTCCTGCGTGCGGGCTTCGAGTGCGTCGGTAAACGTTTCGCTCATGACTTTCACCCGTCGTACCCGCGAAGGCGGGTACCCAGAAGATCGCGCTGGATTTCCCGCCTGCGCGGGAATGACGTCCTTTGCCGAGGGATTTTACAGCCGGCAGAGCCTCGCCTTCGCGCTCTCGTATTCCCGGGCGATGCGGTCCACCAGCTCGCCCGCCGGGACGATCGATTCGATGTTGCCCACGCCCTGTCCCGCGCCCCAGATGTCTTTCCAGGTTTTCGGGCGTTCGTCGCGCGAGGTGTACTTGACCTTCTCGCCCGTGGGCACCGGAAGGTTGTCCGGGTCCAGTCCCGCCGCGCGGATGCTCGGCTTGAGATAGCTCCCGTGCACGCCGCTGAAAAACGGGGTGTACACGATGTCCTCGGCGTTCGATTCGACGAGCATCTGCTTGTAGCGATCGACGGCCAGCGATTCCTTAGATGCGATGAAGCGGGTCCCGATGTACGCGGCATCGCAGCCCATCGCTCTCGCGGCGAGCACACCCGAGCCGTTCGTGATCGCGCCGGCGAGGATGAGCGCGCCGTCGAAAAACCGGCGGATCTCGTTCACCAGTGCGAACGGGCTCAGCCGGCCCGCATGTCCGCCCGCACCGGCGCATACGAGGATGATGCCGTCCACGCCGGCCTCCAGCGCTTTCTCGGCATGGCGGACCTTGACGACATCGTGGAACACGGTGCCGCCGTATTCGTGGACGCGCTTCGCGATTTGAGTCGGCGCGCTGAGCGAGGTGATGACGATCGGCACCTTGTGGCGCGCGCAGACCTCGAAATCCTGATCGAGCCGCTTGTTCGCCTGATTGACGATCAGATTGACCGCGTACGGCGCGACGATACCCGAGGGGTTCTCGCGCCGATGCGCCTCCAGCGCCGTTTCGATCTGCGTAAGCCACGTGTCGAGCACCTCCTGCGGGCGTGCGTTGAGCGCCGGGAAGCTGCCGACGATGCCGGCCTTGCATTGCTCGATGACGAGGTCCGGCCCCGACACGAGAAACATCGGCGCGCCGATCACCGGCACGCGCAAGCCTTCCAGCACGCCGTGCGCGCTCATGCCGAGGCGCGGGTTATCGGGTTGCGCAGGATGCCGATATCTTCCTGGATGATCTCGCACACGTCGCCGTCCTCGAGATCGGGAACGGTCGCGTTGTCGGTGCCCAGCCACAGGACGTCGCCGGGCCATAGCGTCATGTATTTCGTGATCTCCGCAATGTAGTGCTGCGCGGAGAAGAGCATGTTGCTCGTGGAATACTCGGACACGATCTTGCCGTTCACCTTCACCGCGATCGTGAGGTTCATCGGGTCGAGCCCCGGCACGATGAACGGTCCCATCGGCTTGAAGGTGTCGCAGTTCTTCGCGCGCCACAGGGTGCGGTCGGCGGCCTGCCACCCGCGTTCGCTCACGTCGTTGCCGAGCGTGTAGCCGAGGACGCACGAGAGCGCGTCCTGCTCGGACAGATTCTTCGCTTTCCTGCCGATGATCGCGACGAGCTCGCCTTCGTACTGCACGGGCCCTTTCGAGTCCGCGGGAATCACGATCGTCTCGTCGGCCGCGATGATTGCATTGGGCGAGCGGTAGCCGACGTCCGCTTTCGACGGCGGCTTCGCGTTCGTGCCCTTGCGCGCATTCGCCCAGTCGAGGTGCGCCTGGTAGTTCAGTCCCGCGCAATAGAAATTCTGCGGCATGCACGGCGCGAGGATCTTCAGATCCGACAGCGCGTGCCGCTTTCCGCCAGGCTTGGCGCCATCGAAGATCGAGCCGTCGAGCTCGTTCACGCTATCGCCTTCGACACTTCCAAAAAATACACGCCCCCGCTGCTCGAATCTGCCGTACTTCATAGCCGGTCCTCCGAAAGAGCGTCGATGCTACCGCGTCCGCCTCGGGTATGGAAAATGCACGGCGCGCGGGCCGCGGTTGTGTTCCCACGGCTTCACCGTTTAGGATGACATCATGGCAGCGGACGACAGAACAACCACGATCGACGAAGAAGCAGGTCCGAACGAGCCCGGCATGGGCTCGGCGCTCCTTGCAGTGCTGGTGATGATTCTCGCCACCGGCATCCTCGCGGCGCTGATCTGGCTCATCATGGTGCCGATCCAGTCGCTGCCGCGGCACCACACAGCGGTGCAGCCCGCGCCGCTCGCCTCCACGCACGCAACGCTTCCGGCGCCGCGCCTCTAGCAGCCGCGGAAGCACCGCGATGTTCCAGTACGCGACGCGCGTTGCCATCGCCGTCGCGCTCGCGCTCGGCGCGGGCGGCTGCAGCACCGTCGTGAACACGGGCGCAGGCGAGCTCGCCGGCATCGCCGGTGCCGCCATCGCCGGCGCGGTCACGCAGAACCCGGGTGTCGCCGCCGGCATCGGTCTGGGCGCACAGGCCGGCGCGCGCGCGGGCGTGCATTACTGGCAGCGCGAAGTGCACCGCGCCTCGCAGGAGCGCATCGCGGACGCCGCGGGGCCGCTCGACGTCGGACAAGTCGCGACATGGCAGACGGAGCATCGCGCGCCGCTCGAGCGCGGCGAGCAGGGGCGCGTCACCGTAAGCCGGCTCGTGAGCACGACGCTGCTCGAATGCAAGGAAGTGGTTTTCTCCGTGGATGATGCGGACGAGGAAGGAACGCCGCGCAGCGCGTTCTACGTCGCGATGCTCTGCCGCGATGGTGCACGCTGGCGCTGGGCTTCCGCGGAGCCTTCGACGCAGCGTTGGGGCGGACTGCAGTGATTGTCGCCGGGCGAGGAAACGGTTCGCGTCTGTGTGTAGTGCTCCTGCTCGTGGCGACACTCGCCGGCTGCGAATCGGTGGCCGATCTCGCCGGCGCCGGCGCCGGTATTCTGAGCGGTGCCGCGACGGCGAACCCGGCGGTCGGCGTCGGCGTCGGGGTCGCCGTGCGCGCCGCGGCGAACGAGGGCATGAAGCGTGTCGCGAAGGCCCGTCAGCGCAACGAGCAGGAAGCGATTGCCGCGCTCGTCGCCGACATGGAGGTGGGCGAGACGCGTGCGTGGGCCGTCGACCAGCGATTCGTCGGCGATCACCAGGGAGAAGTGAGCGTGATCCGCCTCATCGAGACACCACTCGCCGCCTGCAAGGAAATCGCGTTCTCGGTCCTTGACAACGACGGCAACGCGGAGTGGTTCACGACGACGGCATGCGAGGACGGCGGCCGCTGGCGCTGGGCGGCGGCGGAGCCTGCGGTGGCGCGGTGGATCAACCTGCAGTGACGTTCTGGATTCCGCCTTCGCGGGAATGACGCCGGGATGTTCTGGATTGCCGCCTGCGCGGGAATGACGATGCGCCGAGACGGAAGTCACATGGCAGCCATCCGGGGATATGGCACCATGCCGTGCCGTGCGCTCAGACACCCTCATACGCGCCATCGCCGGCAGCATCTTCCTGCTGCTCGTGTGCGCGTTCGTGCTCGTCGCATCGTCTGCCGAAGCGGGGCTGCGCGATTACCCGTACCGCCTCGAGACCGTCAAGAACGGCCGCTTCTACGAGCTGATCGCGCACAACGAGGGACCGGCGACGATCACGCTGCATCTCACCGTCGGCGGCGAAAACGTCGGATCGGACGTGAAGTGGCCGGTGACGCGGGCGCTGAAGGCGCATACCGCCACGGCGATCGCGAAGCTGTTCGCCGAAGACCGCAGCAAGGCCGCGCGCTTCAATTACACCGAGAGCATCCAGTTCGGCGATTTCCGCGCGATACACGCATCGGAGACCGCTTATCGCCTGCCGTATGCCGAGGGCGCCGCTTTCCGCATCACGCAGGCGTACGGCGACTCGCTGACGACGCACGTCGGACACCAGAGCGAGCACGCCGTCGATTTCGCCACGCCGGAAGGCACGCCGATCGTCGCGGCGCGCGGCGGCACGGTGATCGACGTGACGCTGCGCTACGAATCCGGCGGCCTTTCGACCGACCTGCGCGACAAGGCGAACGGCATCGCGATCCTGCACGAGGACGGCACCGTGGGCCAGTACGGGCATCTTGCGAAGCGAGATCCGCTCGTCAAGGCCGGTCAGCGCGTCACGGCCGGTACCGTCATCGGCTATTCCGGGAATACCGGCTACTCGTCGGGGCCGCATCTGCATTTCGCAGTCACCCGTCCGGAGATCATGGCGGACGGACGCGTGGGACACGTGTCGTTGCCGGTGAAGTTCTACGTCGACACAGCGACCCTGCCATTCGAGCCGCGCCGCGGATTGCTGGTGACGGCCTCGTACGCGCAAGACAGCGCGCCGCGCATCGCGTCGGCGTCGCGGCCCGAGCCGCACCAGGGCAGCGCGGTGCCGACGATCGAGCATGCGCTACAGGTGGCGAGCCTCTACGAGACCGGGCCGGCAACGGTGGACCGCACCGCGGCGACACAGCCGCTGCGATCTGCACCGATGCTCGAGCTTCCCGCCCGCGACGCGTCGGACGATGACTGGGCCGACACGCTCGTGCAGGCGCTGCTCGCGGCGCTCGGCCTCGGCGTCGTGTTGTTCGTCTTGGTACGTCAGGCCCTGAGCGGCGGAATCAGCTAGCCGAGCAGCCGCTCCAGCTCCGTGCGCACCACGCGATAGCACTCGCAGGTGCAGGACTCGAGCCCCGTGCGGTTCAGCACGGTGATCACACCCCGGTTGTAGCGGATCAAGCCCGCTTTCTGCAGCCGCCCCGCAACGACGCTCACGCTCGCGCGTCGCACCCCGAGCATCTGCGCGATCATTTCCTGCGTGAGGGGCAGCGCCTCGGCGCCGACTCTGTCGTGCGACATCAGGATCCAGCGGCACAGCCGCTGCTCGACGGCGTGCAGCCGGTTGCAGGCGGTCGCCTGCGATACCTGGGTGAGATAAGCCTGTGCGTAGCGCTGCACGACCTCGCGCAAGGCGCCGTGCTTCGCGAGCTCGTCCACGAACATCCGCGCCGGCATGCGCAGCGCCTCCCCCGGTACCTGGTAGAACGCGCGGTTCGGACTGCGCTGGCCGCCGAAAAGAAGCGGCAGCCCGGTCACGCCTTCGTTGCCCACGGTTCCCGCTTCCGCGACGGCGCCGTCCTCCATGACGACCGCGACCGAAACGACTGCGCAGAGCGGAAAATGAACGACGACGATCGGCTCGTTGCGCTCGAACACGAGATCGCCGAATTTCGTGGTTATGCGCTCCGTCGCCGCCACCAGGCGCTCGCGCTCTGCTCCCGGCAACAGCTCGAGCAGCCGATTGCGGCCGCGCACGTGTATGGATGAGGCTTCGCGCATGTTCGCTCGCCGGCTTACGCCGGCAAAATTGCAACGCCTGTGCCGCTGCAGGTACGGTGCCGTACGGACGTAACGGCTTTTGGCTTGCACTATGCGGCATATGACCGCCTTACATCGTCACCCCCTGCTGAAAAACCGCGACAGCGCCGCAATTGCGCCGATCGCCAAGCGCACGATCCTGTGCGTCCAGCCCAACGAGGATGTGCGCCCCGCACTCGAGCTCGCCCTCGTCAAATACGACCTCGTCATGGTCTCGTGCGCGCTCGATGCGATCCGGGAACACAATGCCGCCGCCTTCGATGGCTACGTGCTCGATTACTGGCTGCCGGACTGGTCCGGTGTCGCGCTCTGCCGCCAGATCCGGCAGACCGAGCCCCACGCGCCGATCTGTTTCTTCACTGCCGCCGAGCGCGACGAGCAGAAACGGCGCGCACTGAGAGCGGGGGCCAACGTCTTCTTACACTTCTCGGTCGGCGCGCCCGCGCTCGCCGCGCGGCTGCGCACGCTGCTGCACGTTGCCGACTCGCAGAGCCTTCACGCGCGTGTCGAGGAAGAGCGGGCGATTCAGGAAGAGCTCATGCGCCGCGCCGCCGCCGCGCGACAGGTCGCCGATGGGGCGCGGGAGCGCGCCGCCGCCGCAATGGAGCGGGCTGTCCAGACGCGCGCGCGTAAAGCGTTTGTCGAGGCCGGCGGGAACCTCGCGACGTTCGAACGCTGGTGGGCGCAAAGCTACGCCGGCGCCGCCGCGAACGTGCGCATCGGGTTGGAGCCGGCACTCGCGACAGCGACGCAGCCGGCGGCCGATCCACGGGAATGACGTTTGCACAAACGCCCGCGCACAACAGCCGGAGGCAACGATGGCACAGCGTAGCCGCACCCGCGCCGTCAAGCCGGCGCCGCCGGACGTGCCGGTTCCGCCCGCAGGCGAGGCACGCACTGTAAAAAGCGACTCGGAGGAAAGGCATCGCCGCATCTCCGATGCCGCGTATTACCGGGCGCAGCGCCGCGGATTCGAGGCCGGAAAGGATTGGGAGGACTGGTTCGAGGCCGAGCGCCAGATCGACGGCATCTAACCGTCCTTCAGCGCCTTCAGCGCCAGGTAATAACCGAACACCCCGAAGCCGGCGATGCTTCCGCGCGTCACGCGCGCGATGTCGGACGTCGCGCCGCGCTTCGCCGGATTGGACACGTGGACCTCGATCGTCGGGAACTTCACCTGCGCGATCGCGGCGCCGAGCGCGGGATGTCCCGTCGTGTAACCGGCCGGATTGATGATCGCGCCGTCGAACCCGGCTTCGTGCGCGTCGTAGATCCGGTTGATCACCTCGCCCTCGATGTTGGAGTGGAAGGTCTCGATCTCCACGCCGAGCTCGGCGGCGTATTTGCGGATGTGCTCGTCGTACTGCGGCAGGGTCATCGGTCCGAACACCTCCACCTGCACCTTGCCCCGCATGTTCATGCCCGCCCCGTGTATCACCAGGACCTTCATCGCGCGCTCCTTTGCTTCGCTTCGCTGCGTCATATGGCCGCCGACTCACGCTATCATCGGGACATGATCGAAATCAACGAACGCATAGAAGTGCCGTCCGCGGCGCCGCGCGTGGTATGGGACCTCCTCTCGGATCCGCACGACGTGGTGGGATGCGTCCCCGGGGCCGCCCTGGGCGAAGAGCACGAGGACGGCACCTTCGACGGCAGTCTCACGGTGAAGTTCGGCCCCGCGCGCGTGACCTTCAAGGCGCGCATCGAGCTCGACCTGGATGAAGCCGCGATGAGCGGCCGCGTCACCGCGCGCGGCAAGGACAATCAGGGCGGGACGCGGTTTCGCGCGAGCATGGGCTTTCAGGTGGTGGAGCAGCAGGAGCCGCCCGGGTCGACCGTGCTGGTGAAGGGTGAGAACGAGATTTCCGGCAAGTTGGCCGGCATCGTCGAAGCCGGCGCGAAAATCGTCATCAAGCGCATGTCGGCCGAGTTCGCCGAGAACCTTGCCGCGCGCTTGAACGGCAGCGGCTCGCAACCTACTTCCGAGTAACTCCCGCGGGATCGACGATCGTGCCTTCGGCGGGCGCCGCACCCGAGCGGTCGAGCCCCGGTGGCGTGTTGCCGCGCTTCTCCTTCTCCTCGTCTTTGTCTTTGGGCTCGCCCGTCGGCGCCTCCGCGTCCGCGCTGAGCGGCTTGGGCGGAGGGCTCTTTTTCGTCGGACCGTAGTCGGGCGGGGCGGGCTTCGCCGCCTGGCCGGATGATGCGGGTTTGCGCTGCTCCTGCTCCTGCGCCTGCGAGCCGCACGCGGCCAGCACGCTGGCGCTGCAGAGGACGAGGACGCGTAGCGATATCATGCGTCTCACGCGTGCAACCGCCGTACCGCGGACATCTTGTCCGCCACGCGAACGGAGACGACATTCCGCGCGAAGAGCGGCGCTTCATGAACGACGGACAGCTTTCGCCCGACGAACGCCGCGCGCTCGGTAACCAGCTCGACAATCTCGCGCGCGAGCTCGACCGGCAGCTTCGGGACGCCGACCGGCGCTGAGCCGTCGTCATTCCCGCGAGGGCGGGAATCCAGTGCCATAATCGTCCGGCATGTTGCAATCGAATCGTCTCGAAGGACCCGACGACGCCGCGGCGCTCTTCACACACATGGTTGCGCTCGGGATCACCGACGGTCTCCCCGTCATCCCGCCGACGGAGCGCAACGTGCAGGAGATGATCGACTACGTTCGACTGCCGGCCGACGCAGTCATCGCGACCATTCCGCCCGAGAACGGCGCCGCCACGGTGGAGAAGCTCGCGATCAACGCCGTCATGGCGGGCTGCCTGCCGGAGTACTTCCCGGTCGTGATCGCAGCGGTGCGGGCCGTCGCCGATCCCGCGTTCGACCTGCTCGGCATCCAGACCACGACCAATCCTGTCGCGCCGGTGCTGCTCGTCAACGGCCCCATCCGCAACGAGATCGGCATCGCGTGCGGCCGCGGCTGCATGGGTCCCGGCTTTCGCGCGAACGCGACGATCGGACGCGCGCTCAAGCTTGCGCTGCTCAACATCGGGGCGTGCCCGCCGGGTGAGGTATCGAAGTCGATCCACGGTTATCCCGGCCGCTTTGCGTTCTGCTTCGGCGAACTCGAGGAGGAGAGCCCGTGGGAGCCGTTCCACGTCGAGATGGGCTTCGACGCGAAGCAGAGCACGGTGACCGTGTTCGGCGGCCAGGGCACGCAGAACCTGTACGCCTCTTTCACGACGCCGGAAGGCATCGTGCACATGACCGCCGACGGCATGCGCTGCTACGGCAACAACGGGTATCTCCGCGGTGTCGGCACGCCGGTGGTGGTGATCACGCCCGGCCACGCGCGGATTTTTTCGGCGGCGGGCTGGGACAAGCGGCGCATCAAAGAGGCGCTCTTCAAGCTGACGCCGATTCCGCTCTCGCACGTCAGCTCCGACCGGCAGGTCGCGCATCCGGTCTATGAGAACTGGGAACGCGACCGCATGCTGCAGGTGTGCAGGGACGCAGCCAACATCGTGATCGTGGTGGCGGGCGGCGCCGAGCCGTATCACCTCACGTACATCCCCAGCTTCACGCATCCCGATAAAGTCATCATCAAACCCATAGAGTGATCATGCAATTTCTCGATCCGCGCAATCCGCAGCCCCCGAAGCATGTCGCTGTGCCGCGCGTGGAAAGCCTGCGCGGCGCGCGCATCGCTTTTCTCAACAACGGCTGGCTCAGCATGCGCCGGATCGGCGAGCGCGTGCGTGCGCCGCTGCGCGAGCGCTATGGCGTAGCCGAAGTGTGCTACTACGACGTGCCGCGCAACACCGAGCCGCCGGGCGGGCTCCTGAACCGCGTCGCGCAGGAGTTCGACGCGGCGATCGTGGGGCTCGCCAACTGAGGCTCGTGCACGTCGTGGAGTGTCCACGACGCCACGCAGCTCGTGCGCAAAGGCTTGCCGACGGTCATCGTCGTGACCGAGCAGTTCGAGCGCCTCGCCGGCGTCATCATGCAGGCGCAGAACGTGCCGGCATCGATCATGATCCTCGTCGAAGGCAATCCGGAGTTCGTTCCGGACGAAGTGCTGAACGGGATCGCCGAGCGCGTGCTCGAGGAAAGCGTGGCGAGACTGACTGCCACTCGCGCCGCAAATGACGGGGAGAGCGCAGGGTGAACGAAGGAAAGATGCGAATTGCGATCGCCACTTTGCTGCTGGTCTATTCCTGCGCGGTGTCGGCGCAGACCTATCCGACGAAACCGGTGCGATTCATCGTGCCGTACGCGCCCGGCGGCGGCGCGGACGTCATGGCACGCATCGTCGCACCGCGGCTCGGCGCTGCGCTCGGCCAGCAGATCATCATCGATAACCGCGGCGGCGCCGGCGGCAACATCGGATCGGAGGCCGGGGCGAAAGCGCCGCCGGACGGGTACACCCTGCTGCTCGGTGCGGCGGCGCTCACGATCAACGTGAGCCTCTACAGCAGGCTCAACTTCGATCCGGTCAAGGACCTCACCCCGATTGCGCTGCTCGCGAAGTCGCCGAACATCGTCGTCGTGCATCCGTCGCTTCCGGTGGCGTCGGTGAAGGATCTCATCGCGCTCGCACGCGCCCGGCCGGGCCAGCTCAATTACGCGTCCGCCGGCAGTGGCACGACGCCGCATCTCGCCGCGGAACTCTTCAAAACGATGGCGAAGGTGCAGATCGTGCACGTGCCGTACAACGGTACGAGCCCGGCGATGGTGGCGCTGATGGCGGGTGAAGTCACGCTGGCGCTGGCGCCGGCGCTGCCGGTGCTGCCGCACGTGCAGAGCGGGCGCTTA
>Ga0196977_1001057_pt1 | contig 11409 bp, 6 predicted proteins | sample S3v_1013CmetaG_FD_148634 | JGI IMG/M metagenome (GOLD analysis project Ga0196977, IMG submission 148634) | Soil microbial communities from Anza Borrego desert, Southern California, United States - S3+v_10-13C | ecosystem: Environmental > Terrestrial > Soil > Desert | place: USA: California...
CGACCGGCACATGGTGGTGTATTACGTGACCGCCGCGCTGGACGAGCTGTATTTCGTGACGAGCGTGCCCGAGAGCGCGGAATGGATGACGCCCGAGTCATGGTCGGCGAAAGGCGATCTCGAAGAGCTACGCGCCGCGTACGCCGGTTTTCATCCGGAAGTGCAGGCGGTGCTCGCCGCTTGCCCGGAAGTGTACAAATGGGCGCTGCTCGATCGCGATCCGCTACCGCGCTGGCACGAAGGGCATGTGGCGCTGCTCGGCGATGCCTGTCACCCGATGACGCCCTATATGGCACAGGGCGCGGCCTCGGCGCTCGAGGATGCGGCGGTGCTCATGCGCTGTCTCGAAGGCGTAGAACAGGACGGCGTCGGCGACGCGCTCGCGCAGTACGAAGCGACGCGCAAGCCGCGCGCTTCGGCGATTCAGACCCACTCCAGCACGAACACGTGGCTGCGCGGCGCGACGGACCCGGGCTGGGTCTACGGCTACGACGCGTGGACGACTCCGCTCCGCGCAGCGTAGCGGCGCAGCCGACGACGCAAGCGTCATCGGCGGCCGAGCGCGGGAGTGAATTACTCGATCCTGGCGCCGGAGATTTTCACCACCTTCGCGAACTTCGCGAGGTCGCGCCGGATCAGTGCCGCGAACTCGGCGGCGTTCGCTGATCCGGGCACCGCCCCCTGCTTCTCCAGCGTCGCGCGCGTCTCCGGCGCGTTGATCGTCTGCGCGAAAGCCTCGCTTATGCGCGCGAGCACGGGTTTCGGCGTCTTCGCGGGCGCGAGCAGCCCGAACCAGGTGATCGCTTCGTAACCGGGGACACCCGCCTCCGAGATCGTCGGCACTTCCGGAAGCTGCGCCGCGCGTTTGCCCGCGCCGACCCCGACGGCGCGTATGCGATCGGCCTTGATGTGCGCAAGCACCGGCGGGATCGAGTTGAACATCATATTCATGTGTCCCGCGAGCACGTCGCTGACCGCTTGCGGTGCGCCTTTGTACGGCACGTGCGTGATGCTCACGCCCGCCATGCTCTTGAAAAGCTCCATCGCGAGATGGTTCGCCGCGCCGCTGCCGGCTGAAGCGTAGTTGAGCTTGCCGGGATGCGCGTTCGCGAGCGCGATGAGCTCCTTCACCGATTTTGCCGGTACCGACGGATGCACGATCAGCAGGAACGGATTGCTGGCGATCAAGCCGATCGGCGTGAAGTCGTGCAGCGGATCGTAAGCGATCTTCTGCATGTGCGGCAGGATCGTGAGCGGGCCGGGGCTGCTTACGAGCAGCGTGTAGCCGTCGGGCGCGGCCTTCGCGGCGGTGTCAGTACCGATGAGGCCGCCGGCACCGCCGCGGTTATCCATCACGAGCGGCTGCCCGAGCACGCGCGACATGCCGGTGGTCACCATGCGCGCCATGATGTCCGGCGTGCCGCCGGCGGGCACGCCGACGATGACGCGAATCGGGCGCTCGGGATAGCTTTGTGCCGACGCGATGCACGCGGCGGCAAGCGGCAGCGCCGCCAGGATCTTCAGGAGGAGGCTCATGGGCGGATGGTATCCTCTCCGCCCCATCCGCTGAAAAGGAACATACGATGACGACCGAGGGGAAAGAGCTTGCGGGGAAGGTGGCGCTGGTCACCGGCGGCGCGCGCAACATCGGCCGCGCGATATCCACCGAGCTCGCACGAGCCGGCGCCGCCGTTGCGGTGAATACGCGCGCCTCGGTACCGGACGGCGAAAGCGTGGTGCACGAAATCCGCAGCGCCGGCGGACAAGCGGAGCTCTATGTCGCGGACATCGCGAACGAGCAAGCCGCCAGAAGCATGGTGGCAAACGCGCTGAAGCGCTTCAGCCGCATCGACTATCTCATCCTCAACGCCTCCGTGCGTACCGAGCGCCCGTTCCTCGAGCTCTCCTACGAAGAGTGGCGCACGCCGCTCTCCATCACGCTCGACGGCGCATTCTGGCTGACGCAGGCTTGCGTGCCGTCCATGCTCCAGAACGGCGGCGGCGCCATCGTGACGCTCGGAGGCATGATGGCGCTCTCCGGCGCGGCCCGGCGGGTACACGGCTCGGTTGCCAAGCACGGGCTCGTCGGCTTCACGCGGGCGATCGCGCGCGAATTCGCGGACCGCAACATTCGCGCGAACTGCATCGCTCCGGGACAGATGGACACGGAACGCGCGCCGGGGCGCACCACGCGCACCGCGGTCGATTCGATCCCGCTCAAACGCAAAGGCGATCCGGAAGAGATCGCCACCACCGTGCGCTTCCTGGTGGGACCGGGCGCAAGCTACATCACCGGCCAGTCGCTGCAGGTGAATGGCGGCGTGATGATGTTCTAAGTCGTGGGGTGCGCTGGTAGCGCACCGGCCGATGCGTCATCGATGCACCCTACGTGTTTCCAGCGCCTCGAACGCTCGACACGCCGCGCTCTTTGCGGAGACGGGCGCGCTCGTTGCCGGGTTCTGATCGGGCATCGACATATAATAGCGCCTCCTTCCGCTGGACCCCGATCAGCCCTTTGAAGACTTTTGCGCCGGCGCGTCATTCACGCGCGCTTCTTGTTTGCGCCGTGACGAGCGTCCTTTTCGCGCTCGCAGCGTGCGGCAGGAGCGGCGACGATGCCGCGAAGAAAAAAGACGCGGCTGCAGCGCCGCCCGCGATTGCCGTGACGGTGGTAAGCGTGCAGCCGCAACGCGTGCCGATCACGCTCGAGGCGGTGGGCCAGGCAGAAGGCTCGCGTGAAGTCGAGGTCCGCGCCCGCGTCACCGGCATCGTCGAGAAACGTCTCTACAACGAAGGCGCTGCGGTAAAAGCGGGCGCCGTGCTCTTCGTGATCGACCGCGCGCCGTACGAGATCGCGGTCGCGCAGGCGAAGGCCGCGCTCGCGCAGGAGCGCGCGCGACAGGACCTCGCGGTGCGCGAGGCTGAGCGGCTGAAGACGCTCGCCCAGCAGCGCGCGATCAGTCAGCGCGAGTTCGAGGAAGCCCAGTCTTCGGTCCGGCAGATCGCCGCGGCCGCCGAAGGCGCACAGGCAAAGCTCGCCGAAGCGCAGTTGAATCTCTCTTACACCAGCGTGAGAGCACCGATCAGCGGCATCACGGGGCGCGCCGTGCGCTCCGAGGGCAGCCTCGTGACCGCGAACACCGAGTCGGCGCTGCTGACGACACTCACGCAGGTCGATCCGCTGTGGGTGCGCTTCTCGCTCGCGGAGCCGGATTTCGAGCGCATCCGCGCGAGCGCAAAGGGCGCGCAGGTGAACATCGTCAACCAGGACGGCGGCATCGCGGCGAAAAACGGCAGGCTCAATTTCGCAGGCTCGACCGTCGATCCCAAGCTCGGCACCGTGCAGCTCCGCGCGGAATTTCCGAATCCCGGCAATAAATGGCTTCCCGGCCAGTTCCTGAAGGTGCAAATCCTCGCCGGCGAACAGGACGCGTTTCTGGTGCCGCAGGCGGCCGTCGTGCAGACCGAGCAGGCGCGCATGGTGTGGATCGCCGCAGCCGACGGCAAAGCTTCGATGCGGCCGGTGCAGACCGCCGGTTGGCTCGGCACCGATTGGATCGTGACCGGCGGACTCAAGGCCGGTGAGAACGTGGTCGTCGACAACCTCATCAAGATGCGCCCGGGCGTGGCGGTGAAACCGCGCGCGCCGGGCGCGGCTCCGCAGCCGGCGTCGAAGTGATCTTTCGTTTGCCCCTCACCCCCAACCCTGCCCCCACGGTCCTGGGGAGAGGGGTTTTCGTGCTGAATGGGTAACTTCTCGCGGTTTTTCATCGAGCGGCCGATTTTCGCGAGCGTGCTCGCGATCATCATCACCATCGCGGGGCTGGTCTCGTCGGTCGCATTGCCGGTCTCGCAGTACCCGGAGATCGCGCCGCCGACGGTGACGATCAGCGCGAGCTACCCGGGCGCGAGCGCGGAGACGCTGGCGAAAACAGTCGCGGCGCCGATCGAGGAGCAGCTCTCCGGGGTCGAGAACATGATCTATTTCTCGTCCTCGGCCGCAGCGGACGGTAGCGTCGGCATCACGGCGACCTTCGAAGTCGGCACCGACGTGGATAAGGCGGTGTTCCAGTTGAATAACCGCGTGCAGCTCGCGCTGCCGCGTCTGCCGGAAGAAGTGCGCCGCAACGGCGTCATCGTCCAGAAGCGCTCGAACGACATTCTGCTCGTCGTCGGGCTCATGTCGCCGAAAGGCTCGCGCGGGACGACATTCCTCGCCAATCACGCGCAGGTGAACATGTTGGACGAGCTGAAGCGCGTGAACGGCGTCGGGGACGTGACGCTGTTCGGTTCCGGCTATGCGATGCGCATCTGGCTGCAGCCCGACAAGATGGCCCGGCTCGGCGTCACGCCGACCGATATCGCGAACGCGATCCGCGTGCAGAACGCGCAGTACGCCGCCGGAAAGGTCGGCGGCGAGCCGGCGCCCGCGGGCCAGGCGCTCAATTACACGGTCACCGCACAGGGCCGCCTGGTGCGTCCGGAGGAATTCGGCAACATCGTCGTGCGCGCGGGCGGCCCGAGCGGCGTGCTGCGGATCAGGGACGTTGCGCGTGTCGAGCTCGGGGCGCAAACCTACGACATCAGCACCACGGTGGACGGCAAGCCCGCGGTCGGCATGGCGGTCTTTCTTCAGACCGGCGCCAACGCGCTCGACGTCGCCGGCGCGGTCAAGCAGCGCATCGCCGAGCTCGCGCGCGGCTTTCCGGAAGACGTCGAGTACCTGATCCCCTTCGATACGACGCGCGTCGTCGAGGCCTCGATACACGAGGTCGTGGTGACGATCGCGGAAGCCGCGGTCCTCGTGCTGCTGGTCGTGTTCGTGTTCCTCCAGCACTGGCGGGCGACGCTGATCCCGATGATCGCGGTACCGGTATCGCTGATCGGGACCTTCGCCGGGCTGCTCGCGCTGGGCTTCTCGATCAACACGCTGACGCTGTTCGCGATGGTGCTCGCGATCGGTATCGTGGTCGACGACGCGATCGTCGTGCTGGAGAACGTCGAGCGCCTCATGCGCGAGGAGCACATGAGCGCAAAGCAGGCATCGATCGAGGCGATGCAGGAGGTGTCGGGCGCCGTGCTGGCGATCGTGCTCGTGCTTTGTGCGGTGTTCATTCCGGTCGCCTTCCTCGGCGGCATCGCGGGCGTGCTCTACAAGCAGTTCGCCGTGACCGTCGCGATCGCCGTGGTCATCTCCGGCTTCGTGGCGCTCACGCTGACGCCGGCGATGTGCGCACTGCTGCTCAAGCCCGGCGATCACGAGTCGCGCCTGTTCAGGCCATTCAATACCGGATTTCGCAAGCTCACCCAGACCTTTCTGGCGTTCGTCAATCGCGCCCTCAGGCACCGGGTGCTCTCCGGGCTCGCCACGCTCGGCGTCATCGCGCTCGCGGTGCTGCTCTTCTACCAGGTGCCCACGAGCTTCGTCCCGCCCGAGGACCAGGGCTACGTGATCAGCTCGATCGTACTGCCGGACGCGGCGACGCTCCAGCGCACCGCCAGAACGGGTGAGGAGTTTCAGCAGCGCGTTTCGAAGGATCCTGCGATCGATCACATGTTCGTCGCGCCGGGCCGCGACTTCATCGGCGGCGGCAACAAGCCCAATGCGGCCACGAGCTTCATCCTGCTCAAGCACTGGGACGACCGGGAGAAGACCGGCGCGCAGCTCGCCGGCGAAATCTCGCGCATGGGACAGACCTTCACCGACGGCATGGCCGTCGCCTTCAACCCGCCTGCGATCCGCGGACTCGGCGCCGCCGGCGGCTTCGAAGCGTTCGTGCAGGCGCGTGCGGACTCCGACCCCCGACGCCTCGCGCAGGCCGTGCAGGGATTCACGGCCGCGCTCATGAAACATCCCGATCTGCAGGGCATCAACACGTTCTTTCGGCCCACGGTGCCGCAGCTTTTCGTGGAGGTGAACCGCGAGCAGGCGATGGCGCTCGGCGTACCGATCGATCAGGTTTTCGACGCGCTCCAGAGCACGATGGGACCGCTGTACGTGAACGACTTCAACATGCAGGGGCGCACCTACCGCGTGCAGGTCCAGGCGGACGCCGCGTACCGCGCGCAGCCGGACGACGTCGGACAGGTGCACGTGCGCTCGAATACGACGGGCGAGATGATTCCGCTGCGCGCGCTGGTGCGCACTTCGACGATCACGGGGCCGGAGCAGGTCGAGCGCTACAACGGCTTCCTCGCGGCGAAGGTGTTCGGCAGCGGGAGAGCCGGCGTGTCCTCCGGGCAGGCGATCGCCACCGTGGAGCGCATCGCGCAGGAGACGCTGCCGGCGGGCTACACGATCGAATGGACCGGGCAGGCGTTCCAGGAAAAGCGCACCGGCGCCGCCTCGCTCTTCGCGTTCGGCTTCGCGATCGTGATGGTGTATCTCATCCTCGCCGCGCTCTACGAACGCTGGCGCCTGCCGGGCGCGGTGGTACTCGCGGTGCCGTTCGCCGTGCTGGGTGCGCTCGTGCTCGTCGCGCTGCGCGGCATGGAGAACGACATCTACTTTCAGATCGGGTTGGTCGTGCTGATCGGCCTCGCCGCCAAGAATGCGATCCTGATCGTGGAATTCGCCCAGCAGGGGCTCTTATCGGGTATGCGCGCGTCCGACGCCGCGCTGCAGGCCGCGCGGCTGCGCTTCCGGCCGATCGTCATGACCTCGCTCGCGTTCGTGCTCGGCGTCCTGCCGCTCGCCGTCGCGACCGGCGCGGGCGCCGGCGCGCGCCGTTCGATGGGCACCGGCGTGGTGGGCGGGATGCTCGCGGCGACATTCATCGCCACCGTGTTCGTGCCGCTCTTTTTCGTGTGGCTCGCGCGCCGCCAGAAAATGGGCGAGACCCCGGCGGCCGACACCGACGCAGCGGGCGACCTGTGAGCATGGAAGTGCCCGTGAGGGGCAGCATCACCGCGCTCGTCCTCACGCTCTCCCTCTCCGCCTGCACCTTGGGCCCGAACTTCAAGCTGCCGTTCCTGAACCTGCCGAAGGCCTATCCGCAGCCCGAGGTGACGACTACCGCGGCGCCGCTGCCGGTGCCGGCGAACTGGTGGCGCCTGTACGGGGACCCGGTACTCGAGAAGCTCGTTGCCGCCGGGCTCGAGCACAACGTCGACGTGCGCATCGCCGTCGCGCGCATCGAGGAAGCCGAAGCGTTCCTGCGCGAAGTGAACGCGGCATCGCTGCTGCCCGAGATCGAGGGCGAGGTGGGTGCCGGGCGCTCGCGCTCGAGCACCCGCACCGGGACGCTTCCGGCTTCGGCCGCACCGATCCGCAACGATTTCCGGCTCGCGGCCAACACTTTTTTCGAGCTCGACGTGTGGGGGCGGCTCCGCCGCACGCGCGAGGCCGCGCGCGCGCAGTACATGGCGACGCGCTACGCGCGCGACACCGTCGCCCTGACGCTCGTCGCCGGCATCGCGCAGACGTATTTCAACGTCCGGGGTCTCGATGCGCAGATCCTCGTCTCGGAAGAATCGCTGAAGGCCGCCGAAGACACGCTCGACATCGCGCGCAAGCGCGCCGACGCCGGATTCGTTTCCGATCTCGACGTCAACCAGTCCGATGCCAATCGTGCGCAGATCTCGGCGCAGTTGAAGGACTTGAGGCGCCAGCGCGCTGCCGCGGTCCATCAGCTCGGCGTGCTCACCGGCGGGCTCGATCTCGCGATCGAGCCCGCCGATCTGCGCGCGCTGCCATCGCCGCCGCTGCCGCCCGCGGGACTGCCTTCGACGCTGCTCGAGCGCCGGCCGGACATCCGCGAAGCCGAATCGACGTTCGCCGCCGCGAACGCGCAGATCGGCGTCGCGCGCGCCGCGCAGTTTCCGACGTTCAGCTTGACCGGCGCACTCGGTCGCCAAAGCCGCGAGCTCTCGACACTCTTTTCGACCGGCGCCGGTATCTGGTCGGTCGGACTCGACGTCGTCGGCCCGATCCTCGACTACGGCCGCTACAAGGCGCGCACCGAGCAGGCCGAAGCGCGCGCGCGGCAGGCGGCGGCGAGCTACGAGAAGACGGCGCAACGCGCGTTTCGCGAAGTATCGGATGCGCTGTCGAACGTGCGGCTCGCCGCCGAGGGCGAAGCGGACCTGCGGCGCCGCGCGGAGGCCGCGGCCAACACGCTGCGGCTCGCGACACTGCGCTACGAATCCGGCTACTCGGCCTATCTGGAAGTGCTCGATGCGCAGCGCACGCTCAACGACGCGCAGCTCGCGCTGGTGCGTAACCGGCAGGCGTATCTCGCCTACACGGTCGATCTCATGAACGCGCTGGGCGGCGGCTGGGTCGGCTATTGACGCTGTTGGGCCGTTCAGGGTTCGACACGCTCATTACGCTAGCCCACCATGACATAACCGGTTTCTTCGAGGCTGCCCGCGCCGGTATAGACGCCGATCACTTCCAGCGTTTCGGTGGCGCTCGTGTTCACCATGAAGTGCTCGACCCCTCTGCCGACGAAGTGCACGTGACCGCCGCGCACGTCGCAGCGCGCGTCTCCGGCGCCCACGACGCCGCGCCCGCGAATCACGTAGTAGAGCACCTCGCAGCGATCGTAGCGGTGACGTCCGTGAACGTCGCCCGGCGCGAGCTTCGCCCAGAACAGCGCGTTCGCACTGCCGTTGTGACGGCCGATCGGCAGGCGGAAATCCGCGATGCGCCAGCCCTGCGCCGCGTCCAGCGTGAGCGGCCTCACGTCTTCGATGTTCACGAGAATGCCTTCGCTCAAACCCGCACGACGCGGCTGCCGGACGTCATCGTCCGTCACGTTGCCGCGAAACGCGTAGCCGGTGCCGGGGACATCCTTCGCGCCGACGTAGAAGCCGATGACGAGGCCCTCCTCGTCCTTCGTCTCGTTGTGAAAGAAGTGCTCGGACCCCGCGGGCATCAGCCGGCAGTGCCCCGGACGCACCTGGGTACGCTCGCCGCTCTGGCCGACGATGCCGTGCCCTTTGAGGTATACGGCGATCTCGTCGCAGTTCGCGTGCAGATGCTTCGCGTGAGTGGAGCCCGGACGGAAGATCGAATGGAACAGCGTCGTCGAGCTGCCGTCCCGTCCCGTGATCGGCAGGCGAAATTCCGAGATCGCCCAGCCGTCCCCCTGTTTCATGCTTTCGGGCTGCACGTCGTCGACGTGCACGAGCTTGTGATTCACCACGCTCTCCGTTAAAAAACGCGGCGACTGCCGCGATAAGCGATTTTTTGCGCCGCGAGCCGGAGCGGCGAGGCGCGTCGTAGCTTTTTCCGCGTGAGATACTAAACGCATTCCGAAGGAGACCGGAGCTTGCTGACATCCACCCACTGGGGCGTGTACGACGTGCGCGTCGAAAACGGCCGCATCGCGGAGATTCTGCCGTTCGACAAGGATCCCGATCCCTCGCCCATCGGCCAGTCGCTCGTCGACGGCATCACGGCACCCGCGCGCGTGCTTCGGCCGGCGATACGCAGGGGTTATCTCGAAAGCGGACCGTCGAGCCGCGAAAGACGCGGTACGGAGCCTTTCGTCGAAGTGTCATGGGACGAGGCGCTCGACCTCGTCGCGGGCGAGCTGAAGCGTGTCATCAGGGATCACGGCAACAACGCGATCTTCGGCGGGTGCTACGGCTGGTCGAGCGCGGGGCGCTTCCATCACGCGCAGGGCCAGGTCCACCGCTTTCTCAATGCCATCGGCGGCTACGTCGCCCACGTCGGCACCTACAGCCTCGGCGCCGCCCGCACGCTGCTGCCGCGCATCCTGATGGACATGGACTCGATGCGCGCGCAGCACACGGCGTGGGTGCAGCTCGAACGGCACTGCCAGCTCTTCGTCGCATTCGGCGGCGTGCCGGTGAAGAACGCGCAGGTGAACACGGGCGGCGCCAGCGAGCACCACGCGCGGCCGGCTCTGAAACGTCTCGCCGCTGCCGGCGTGAAGTTCGTGAACGTCTCGCCGTTGCGCGACGACCTCGCCGATGCGTCCGGCGCCGAATGGATCGCGATCCGCCCGAACACGGATGCCGCCTTCATGCTGGCGCTGGCGCATACGCTGATCACCGAGGACCTCCACGACCGCGCGTTTCTGGACCGCTACTGCACCGGGTTCGACTGCTTCCGTGCCTACGTGCTCGGCGATTCCGATGGCATTGCGAAGGACGCGCAGTGGGCCTCAGCCATTTGCGCGATCGATCCGCAGACGATCGTCGCGCTGGCGCGGCGCATGGGAACGAGCCGCACGATGATCAACACCGCCTGGTCGCTTCAGCGCGGCGATCACGGCGAGCAGCCGTACTGGCTCACGATCGCGCTCGCCTGCCTGCTGGGGCAGATCGGCACGCCCGGCGGCGGGTTCGCGCTCGCGTACGGTCCGGTCAACGCCGAAGGCGCGCACGCGAGCACGTTCTCGGGGCCGCGCGTGCCGCAAGGCGTGAATGCCGTGAAGCAGTCGATCCCCGTCGCGCGCATCGCCGACATGCTCGAATATCCCGGCGCGACGTACGACTTCAACGGCGAGAGGCGGACCTATCCCGACATCCGCCTGGTCTACTGGGCCGGCGGCAATCCGTTCCACCATCACCAGGATCTCAACCGCTTCATCGGCGCGTGGCGCCGGCCCGAAACGATCGTGGTGCACGAGCAGTACTGGACCGCGAGCGCGAAATTCGCCGATGTCGTGCTGCCGGCGACAACGATGCTGGAGCGCGACGACATCGGCTCCGCATCGCGCGACCGGTTCATGATCGCGATGAAGCGCGCGATCGATCCCGTCGGCGAATCGCGTGACGACTACGACATCTTCGCAGCGCTCGCCGATCGGCTCGGCGCGAAGGAAAAGTTCACCGAGGGCCGCTCGGCTCACGGGTGGCTCCGCCACCTCTACGACGAGTCGCGCGAGCGCGCGCGCGATTACGGCATCGCGTTGCCGCCGTTCGAGGCGTTCTGGTCCGAGGGCGTGATCGAGCTGCCCGTGCCGGATGAGCCGGCGGTGATGCTCCAGCGCTTCCGCGACGATCCGGAGCAGCACAGGCTGCCGACGCCGTCCGGCAAGATCGAGATCTTCTCCTTCACCATCGATTCGTTCGGCTACGACGACTGCGCCGGACATCCCGCGTGGTACGAGCCGGTCGAGTGGCTGGGCGCCCCGCTCGCGCAGCGTTTCCCCCTCCATCTCATCTCGCATCAGCCGGCGACCCGGCTGCACAGCCAATACGACCACGGCTCAGTGAGCCGCGCCTCGAAAGTGAATGGCCGCGAAGCGATGACGATTCATCCGCAGGACGCGGCCGAGCGCGGCATTCGCGACGGTGACGTGGTGCGCGTATTCAACGACCGTGGGGCGTGCCTTGCCGGCGCGCGCCTCTCCGACAGCGTCATGCGCGGCGTCGTCGTGCTCCCCACCGGTGCGTGGTACGACCCGCTCGTGCCCGGCGCGCCTGGAACGC
>Ga0196977_1001058_pt1 | contig 11399 bp, 11 predicted proteins | sample S3v_1013CmetaG_FD_148634 | JGI IMG/M metagenome (GOLD analysis project Ga0196977, IMG submission 148634) | Soil microbial communities from Anza Borrego desert, Southern California, United States - S3+v_10-13C | ecosystem: Environmental > Terrestrial > Soil > Desert | place: USA: California...
GCGCAGCCGGAGAACCAGCCGCACCGGGCCGATGTCGCCAAGATGCTCGTGCACAGCCGCGCCCGCAGGCGCGGGCTCGGCGCCGCGTTGCTGGAGGCGGCCGAATCGACCGCGCGGCAGTGCGGCAAGACGCTGCTCGTGCTCGACGCCGTGACTGGCGGCGACGCCGCGCGGCTGTACGCGCGCCTGGGATGGGTGCGCGTCGGCGATATCCCCCACTACGCGCTGATGCCCGGCGGCGAGCCGTGCAGCACCACGGTGTTCTACCGCGATCTCCGCGCCACCTGACCGCGCCACCAGCCGCGTGACGTGGGGCGCGGACGCAGCAGGCCGCGCGACCCGGGCTAGACTCCGCCGGATGGCGGAGATCCGCGTCGGCATCTCGGGCTGGACGTATGCCCCATGGCGCGGGAAGTTCTACCCCGAGGGCCTGCCGCAGAAGCTGGAGCTCGCCTATGCGAGCCGGCGATTCAACGCGATCGAGGTGAACGGCACCTTCTACTCGCTCCAGCGGCCGACGGCGTTCCGGGCCTGGTACGAGAGCACGCCGCCGGGGTTCGTCTTCGCGCTCAAGGGCGGGCGCTACATCACCCACCTGCAAAGGCTGAAGGAGCCGAGGGCCGCGCTCGCGAACTTCTTTGCGTCCGGGCTCCTCGCGCTGCGCGAGAAGCTCGGGCCGATCCTCTGGCAGTTCCCGCCCTTCATGCGCTTCGACGAGGACCGCTTCAGGCGGTTTTTCGAGCTCTTGCCCCGAGACACGGCGGCGCTGGCGAAGCTCGCGGCGGAGCACGCCCCAAGCATGAAGGGGCGGGTCGAGCTGGAGCCGGACGCGACGCGGCCGCTGCGCTACGCCGTCGAGTTCCGGCACGAGAGCTTCCTCTCCGAGCGCTTCAGCGATCTGCTGCGCGGGCACGGCATTGCCCTGGTGATCGCGGACGTCGCGCGCCGGTTCCCGACCGCCGAGGACGTGACAGCGGGATGGGTGTACGTGCGGCTTCACGGCTCGCGGCAGCTGTATGCCAGCGGCTACACCCCGCGGGAGATCACGGCATGGGCGGACCGCGTGCGCGCCTGGCGTCGCGGGCGCGAGCCCGCGGACGCAAGACGGATCGGAGGGCCGGCCGAGCCGGCCAAGCGCGGCCGGGACGTCTACGTGTTCTTCGACAACACGGACGTCAAGCTGCGGGCACCGGTGGATGCGCGCAGGATGGCCGAAGAGCTCGGGATCGGTCCGGGCGACTCGGTGCAGGAGGTGCTGCGCGAGCTCGGCGCGAAGCCGCGGCGCGCGAAGGGCTCGCCCGCTGCGCGCAAGACGACTGCCACGGCGCGTGCGCGGCGCCCGGGCGACCGGCGCTGAGCCGTTCTCCTCGCGGCGGAGCGACGGCAGCCGGCGCGTCCGGTCACGGCTCCAGGTATGCTGGCGGGATGTCTATACGGCTATTCGCCATGACCACAGGGTGCCTGGCGCTCGCCGCCTGCTCGCCCGGACGCGCGTCACGACCGGACACCAGCGCCGGCGCTCGCGCCTTAGCGCCGAGTCCCGGCGCCGGAGCCATCGTTCACGCCTCTCCGCCCGAGCCGCTGGTCATCGGCGACTCGTTCACGATCGACTCCGCCGTCCTGGCCGAGTCGCGACGCGTGAACGTGCTCGTGCCGACCGTGTACGGCGAGCAGCTCCCGGGCCCCATGCCGGCGCTCTACATGCTCGATGGGGGCACGGGCGAGGACTTTCTGCACATCGCGGGGCTGGTGCAGATTCTCGTCAGCAACGGGGGCATGCGACCATGCGTGCTCGTCGGGATAGAGAACACGAGCCGCCGCCGCGACATGACGGGCCCGACCGCCGTCGCGGAGGACCTCCGGATCGCGCCGGTGGTCGGGGGCTCCGCGGCGTTCCGGCGCTTCATCCGCGAGGAGCTCATGCCGACCATCAGGGCGCGGTATCCCACCACCGGCGAGGCGGCCATCGTCGGGGAGTCGTTGGCGGGGCTATTCGTCGTGGAGACGTTCTTCCTCGAGCGGGACCTCTTCCGAGGCTACATCGCCATCGACCCGAGCCTGTGGTGGGCCGGCGGGGAGCTGGTCAACACCGCCGCGAGCCGACTCGGGGCCTCGCCGCCCGCCGTCGCCGCGGTGTTCCTGGCGAGCAGCGACGAGCCCGCGCTCGCGCGCCTCACCGCCGAGCTCGCGGCGGTCTTGGAGTCACACCGCTCTGAGGCGTTCACTCTCCACTATGCGCCGATGCCCGAAGAGTCGCACGCGACCGTGTACCACCCGGCCGCGCTCCGCGCGTTCCGCGCGATGTTCCCGCCGGAGGCCGAGGCGCCCGAGTAGCGCTCCGGGCTCCGAGTCGCACCGGGCGACCGCTCGGGAGGCGAGCACCGGCGGGCTGTCGAGGGCGGCGAAGACTACTCGGCCGGGCTGGGCACGTGCTGATCGAGCAGGATCGGGTTCCCGTCGGGGTCGATCAGCATGACGCTCGCGGGTCCGGTGGTCGACGCATCGGCCTCGAGGGCGAGCGCGAGGCCCCGGCCCTCGAGCGTCCGCTGGATCTCGCGCACATCGGCGAACTCGGCGAGCGTCGCGCCGGTGCGGTCCCAACCGGGGTTGAAGGTCAGGGTGTTCCTGTCGAACATGCCCTGGAAGAGGCCGATCGTCGCCGTCTGGTTCTGAAGGATGAGCCAGTTCTTCGCGGGGTCTCCGCCGATCGCTCGGAAGCCGAGCTTCTCGTAGAACGCCCGGGACGCCGCGAGGTCCTTGACGGCGAGGCTGACGGAGAAGTTCCCGAGGTTCATCTCTTGGTCTCCAGCGGCCGGCGCGGCGTGGTCGTGCCGGGCTTCCATCGACGTGCAGCCGACCAGAAGGGTCAACGCGGAGCAGATCACGGTTCGGATCACAGCGGTCCTCCGGTTGGACACGAGCCGCGCAGCCGGCCGCACACTGCGGGCGGTCGCGCGATCCGATCCCTCAGCCTGCTCGGTCCGAGTGTATCAAGCCGGGTCCGCACGCGGCCGAGAGCGCGGGGGGGAGAGCGCCCGCGCTGCAGGAGTGCTCAGACTTCCGTGGCATTCGGGGGCGAAGACGATCCTCTGGCGCGGGCATCGCGCACTGACGCCCGCTACGGCTTCCGCGCGAGAACCTGGACCACGGACGCCTCGCCGGTGTGGAATCGACCCTCGGAGACGATGCGCACGAGAGCGGCCTGGTGCTCGATCCGCAACCCGGCCAGCTCGCCCAGGATGACCTCCAACGACGCGAGCAGCGAGGGGTCCTTGGGTCCGCCGGTCTCTCGTGCGATCTGGTCGGGCGCGTATGCCTCGAGCAAGAACACGCCGCCCGGCTTCAGCCACGAGCGGACGCGCTCGTGCACCGATGCGCGGAGCGACGTCGGGAGGTGGACGAAGATGGAGCTGACGACGTCGAACGAGCCGGGCTCGGCGTCGAACTCCTGCAGGTCCGCGGCCAGCGTGCGCAGCTTCAGGCCGCGCTCGCGAGCGAGCCGCTGCGCCTTCCGCATGCCGACCTGGCTCTGATCGACGGCGAGCACGTTGAGGCCGCGAGAGGCCAGGAACAGGGCATTGCGGCCTTCTCCGGCCCCGATGTCGAGGGCATGTCCCTCGCTCGGGAGCCGGTCGGCCATCTGCACAAGGAAGTCATTGGGCGCGGCGCCGTAGACGAGGTTATCGCCGGCGTACCGCTCATCCCAGAAGGCGCTCGACATTCGCCGAGCGTAGGAGGGGCAGTGGGAACGGCGTGGCGGTGGGCGCCGCCGCCGCTCCGGAGATCCGCGCCCGCTTAGCATCGGAATGGTGCAATTCGGATCTCGGCAACCCGATTGGGCGCGAACTTTGGCCTTTGCCGCGTGGCGCGGAACTCCCCTTGACATATGCCAGTATGGGAATATATTTCTCCATGCACGCTCTCCGAGCACCGCCGGCGCGTTTGCCGCTCCCGCCGAGCCACGACGGCGTACAGCACCCGGCGCCTTGGCCGCCTGCGGCGTCGCACCCGACGTCTCCTGGATGGTCGGAGCGCGCGGCGGACCCCGGGCGCGGGCGCTGCGGCGGTCCGGGGTGCTCTGCGGCGTCGGCGTGCAGCATGGGCGACGTCGTATGGAGAGCGTAAATGGCAAGGAACTCCGGCTCGTGTACGGCTCGATGAGGCCTTCGGAGCGTTTCTGGGGGCAGCAGCTCCGACGCATCAAGGACCGCGCGGAACAATCGGCACGACAATCAGGGCGCGATGAGCGCCCCCACTCCCGCCCACATCCAACCTGAAAGAGGAGGCACCATGGCCAGCGCCACCACCGTCACCGACAGCGAGACCGTGCAGACGATCGATATCCGCAAGGACATCTTCATCGCCGCGACGCCGGAGATCGCATTCGCGGCTGTGCTCGAAGAGCTCGGGCCCGGCAGCCAGATGCCCGACGGCAAGCCCTTTCCGATGAAGATCGAGCCATGGCCGGGGGGTCGCTGGTACCGCGACCTGGGCGAGACGGGCGGCCACGCGTACGGCCATCTCTGGGGACACGTGCAGGTGATCAAGGCGCCCGCGCTCCTCGAGCTCACCGGCCCCATGCCGATGTCGTATCCGGCCGTCAACCACCTGCAGTACCGCCTGAAGTCTGAGGGCGACGGCACGCGCCTCTCGCTCATCCACCGCGCCATGGGCCTCATCCCGCGGGAGCACCGCGACGGCATGCCCGAAGGCTGGGCGCACGCTATGAACCGCATCAAGGAGCTCGCCGAACGCCGAGCGGCGGGGAAGCGTTGATCCACACACTCTCGATCTCCACGCGCCGCCGACCGGAACCCGGCGCACGGGAAGCACCTCAGGAGCAAGCCCCATGACCGACGTAGCACCATCCGTTCCCGCCGCCGCGCATCGCGTCGTCTCCCGAGACCAATGGCTGAAGGAGCGCGTCGCGCTCCTCGCCGAAGAGAAGGAGCTCACCAGGAAGCGCGACGAGGTGAGCCGCAGGGTCCGCGATCTCCCCTGGGTGAAGGTCGAGAAGCGGTACACGTTCCACTCGGCCGGCGGCGCGATGTCGCTGGCGGACCTCTTCGGCCCCCGCAGCCAGCTCGTCGTGTACCACTTCATGTTCGATCCGACGTGGTCGCAGGGCTGCAAGTCGTGCTCCTTCGTCGCGGACCACTACAACGGCATCGTCGTCCACCTCGCCCACCGCGACATCTCCTTCGTGACCGTCTCGAAGGCGCCCATCGCCCAGCTCGAAGAGTTCCGCGAGCGCATGGGGTGGAGCTTCCCGTGGGCCTCCGGGGCGGACACCGACTTCAGCCGCGACTTCGGCGTCTCCTTTACCGACCAGGAGCTCGCCTCGGGCGAGGCGGTGTACAACTTCGATCGCAAGCCCTACCCGATCCGGGAGCTTCCCGGCGTCTCGGTCTTCGTGAGGGACGCTCGCGGAGACATCTACCACACGTACTCCACGTTCGCGCGAGGGCTCGAAGATTTCCTCACTGCCTACCGGTACATCGACATCACGCCCAAGGGTCGCGACGAGGCGCAGACCGGCGGCATGGGCTGGCTCCGACATCACGACCGGTATGGCGACGCCGATTTCGTTGATCCGTGGGCGGAGAGGCCCGGCGTCACAGGGCCATCGGCGCGCTAGCCGGCCTCCGGCCAGGGAGTCACTGTGCACTGCTGCCGCACCGATGGCGATCCGCGCCGGCCGAGCGGCGCGCCCGCCGGCTCGTCGCCGTCGGCGTCCCTCGCGAAGCCCGCGCCCCGGCTCCGCCGGTTCGCGGCCTTCGCGCAATGGGCGATGCCCATCGCCGCGCTCGCACTCGTGCCAAAGTGCCCGGCGTGCGTCGCGGCGTACGTTCTGCTCTTCACCGGCGTCGGCCTCTCCTTCCCGGCGGCCGCGGCGCTTCGATGGACACTGATCGCGCTGAGCATCGGGACTCTCGCGTGCCTCCTGCTCCGGGCCGCGCGGCGTGCGATCGCGCGCGTCCGTTGACGGATTTCCGGAACGCCTCCGGGGCGGGGCTCGGACGTCGGAAGCCCCTCTGGCCGACGGGCGCCGCGTTCACACCGGGCCGACCCGGCGCGCGCGGAATTCGCCCTCCAGCCGCCACGTTCGCCCGTCCGGCTGGAGCGCTTCGCCCAGCCAGTGGAAGGCGCGAGGCGTGACCTCCGTGAACCGCCAGCGCGTCGGCGTCCCGTCGGGACGGACGCCGATCTGAACGACCTCGTCCCCGATCCTGCGGCCGATCTGGTCCTCGTGGTGATCGCCCGCGGGGTTGCGCCAGGTGATGCGCCACGCCTCGATTGTCGGATCCCAGACGCGCAGCGTCGTGCCGCACATGTTGAGGCGCTTGTCGGGCGGCGCGCCGGTACGCCGCGTGCGGGCCGGCATGATCCAGACGTCTTGAACGGCACGGCCCTCGAGCACCCAGCCCGCGTGAACCTCGCCCTTGATCGCCAGCGCGCTGACATCCTCCGCCCAATACCGGAGAACATCGAGCTCCCAGGCGCCGACGAGCCAGCCGTACGCGTCCGCCGCCTCCGGAATATCGGCGGAGCGCCCGGTCGCTCCGAGCGCGCCGTGAAGGCCGGGCCCGAATGATTCCACCAAGCACGTGCCCATCGTCGGCTCCCCGCCGCCAAGCGCCGCGAGCTCTCGGCCGCGAACGCCAACGGCCTCGCGTGAAGACTGCGGCCAAGCGTCTGTACGTTCGGCTCGATGATGGTGTTTGGCGGCGTGCGCCGCGCCAGGGGCCGACCTTGGACGGCGATCAGCCCTCGGTCCATGATGAGGCCTTCCTCATGCTCATTCTCTCCTGACGCGGGCGCGCAGCGCGAGCGCCCGAGCTGGTGCTCACGGCGTGACGGCGCTTCCCGCAGCCGTTCCGCTCACAACGGCGGGCTCATCCAGTGCGCCAGGGTGTCCTGCAAATCCACGCCCACGGGGCGGCGCAAGACTCCCGCCCGCGCGGCGTTACGATGCTCGACGTCGGACGCGCGCCGGCGCCATCGCCGCCGTTGCGTATCTCGACGATCGTGAGGCCCGCGCCATGGAGTCGGAATACCAGCCGATCGAGCAATACGGCGTCATCGGCAACCTGCGCACCGCGGCGCTGGTCGGGGTGAACGGCTCGATCGATTGGATGTGCCTGCCGAACTTCGACTCCCCGAGTGTCTTCGCGGCGATCCTCGACGACAAGAAGGGCGGCCGCTTCCGCATCTCGCCGGCCATCAAGGGCTTCCGACCCAAGCAGTTCTATTGGCCGGACACCGCCGTCCTGATCACCAGGTTCCTGCACGAGGACGGCGTCGGCGAGATCGAGGACTACATGCCCGTTGGGGGCGCCGGTCGCGGAGCCGCCGAGCTCATCCGGCGCGTCCGTGTCGTCCGCGGCCGGCTGAGCTTTCACCTGGAGTGCCGGCCCGCCTTCGACTATGCCCGCAGCCCGCACCAGGTGCACCTGCACGGCGGGCGAGCCCGGTTCGATGGTCCGGGCCTGAGCCTGGCGCTCGAGGCTCAGGCGCCGCTCCGGCGCGAGGGCGCGGGCGTCGTCGCCGACTTCACGCTCGGGGCGGGCGAGAAGGCCGTATTCGTGCTGGGACGGCCCGACGCCGGCGGGGCGTCCGGGCACTGCCCCGGAGAATCCGAGGCCGAGGCGCTGTTCCGCAGCACCGTGGACTACTGGCGGCGCTGGCTCTCCAAGTGCACGTACGCGGGACGGTGGCGGGAGGTGGTCCACCGCTCAGCGATCACGCTCAAGCTCCTGTCGTTCGAGCCGACGGGCGCGATCGTGGCGGCGCCGACGTGCAGCCTGCCAGAGGCCATCGGTGCGGAGCGCAACTGGGACTATCGCTACACCTGGATCCGCGACGCCGCGTTCACGCTCTACGGCCTGCTCCGCATCGGCTTCACCGAAGAGGCCGCACGCTTCCGGGACTGGCTGGAGGACCGCTGGCGGGAGCAGGACGGCGACGGGTCGGGCCCGCTGCAGCTCATGTACGCGATCGACGGACGCACCGAATTGACGGAGGAGACGCTCGATCATCTCGAGGGCTATCGCGCCTCGCGCCCGGTGCGGATCGGCAACGCGGCGTCCAAGCAGCTGCAGCTGGACATCTACGGCGAGCTGATGGACGCGGTGTACCTCCACAACAAGTACGTCGAGCCCGTCGGCTACGACGCCTGGGTGCGGCTCAGGCGGCTGATCGACTGGTTGTGCGACAACTGGACCCGGGAAGACGAGGGCATCTGGGAGGTGCGCGGCGGGCGGCGGCATTTCGTGTACTCCAAGGTCATGGCCTGGGTGGCCGTGGACCGGGCGCTGCGGCTCGCCGACAAGCGATCGTTCCCGGCCCATCGGGCCCGCTGGCTGAAGACCCGCGACGAGATCTACGAGGAAGTCATGGTCAAGGGATGGGATCCCGGGCGCAACGCCTTCGTGCAGGCCTACGGGTCGGACGCGTTGGACGCCTCAAGCCTGCTCATGCCGCTGGTCTTCTTCATGGCGCCGAACGACCCGCGCATGCTCAGCACGCTCGACGCCATCCGCCGGCCCATCGCCAAGGGCGGGCTTGGCGCGGACGGCCTCGTCTATCGGTACGACCCCGCCGCCGCGCCCGACGGGCTGCGCGGGCGCGAGGGGACGTTCAACATGTGCTCCTTCTGGCTCGTCGAAGCGCTCACGCGCGCAGGCCGGACCAACCCCGCGCTGCTCGATGACGCCCGGCTGCTCTTCGAGCAGATGCTGGGGTACGCCAACCACCTCGGTCTGTACGCCGAGCAGACGGGCAACAGCGGCGAGGCGCTCGGCAACTTCCCGCAGGCGTTTACGCACCTGGCCCTGATCAGCGCGGCCTTCAACCTCGATCGGGCGCTCGACAACCGCTGAGTCCTTGGCACGGGGCCGCACCATCCGCGCCGTGATGCAGGCGGCGGACGGCGCGGTCCCGGTTCCCGTGGACGAACAAGCGGGCGCGCCGCCGCGGACGATGCCCGCCGAGCGCCGCCGGCGCCAGCGCCGGCTTCGCCTGCGCCGATCAGGACGACGTGTTCAATCCCACGGCGGCGCGGATCAGGGCCTTGAACGCACGCTCGTCGACCTTGTCGCCCTGGCGGATGTCGATGGCGCGCCTGGTGTTCCCTTCGAGGCTGGAGTTGAACAGGCCCGCCGGATCGTCGAGCGCCGCTCCCTTGGCAAAGGTCAGCTTCACCTTGTCCTTGTACGTCTCGCCGGTGCAGATGATCCCGCTATGCGACCACACCGGGACTCCCGCCATCGAGTTCGAAGGCTTCCGCCATTTCACCTCTTCGACAGCCTCCGGATCCGCCTGCTCGATGAGGCGGCGAATGCGCGAGAGCGTCTCGCGACGCCAGTCGCCGGGCTCTTCGACGCCCGCGCGAGCCCCCTTCGCGCCGGCGACACGCTTCTCGGGCGCGCGCTTCCTGGCGGCTTTCTCGCCGGGATCCCATCCGGGGATGGCCGCCGCCTGGCGAACCCAGCCCGCGAGGACGTCTTCGTCGAGCTGCCCGCCCCAGTCGCCCTCGTGGATGTGGAGGGAGCGGGCCTCCGGATCCTTGGACGCGACAGGGGGGAGCGGGCGCAGGGATGAGCCGCGGAAGAAGGTCACCTTGACGTAGCGGGTGAAGACGTGGAACGTCAGAAACCAGCCCCGCCCCCCGAGGCCATAGAAGGGCGAGTTCCATTTCACCGCCTTGCGGGCGTCGGGCAGGGTGCGCACGATGAGCGCATCGAGGCGGCGGCCGACGTCGCGCTTCCAGCCCGGCATGGCCGCGATGTACGCCTGCACCGGAGCGTCGCCGTCGGCCTTCGCGATCTGCGGGTTGCCGCCGGCGAGGAGCACGGGCGCCGCGCGCGGCTCGGACCGGCGGGCTCCTGGCCCGGCGCCCGGCTTGCGCGATCTGGCGCCGTTTCGGGCGCCCACCTCGGAGCCGCCCTTGCGTTCGACCTTCACCGGTTTCGGCGGGGTCTTCTTGGCCATAGCTTTCGCTCCGACGCAGGCTTGATGGACCTCGTTGCCCGTCCCCACCGTGCTCGTGCAGGCCGCCGGCTGCCCGCCGATCCGGCAGCGCCAAGGGCCGCTCCGGCAGCCGCGCGGGCATTCCCCGAGGAGTTTGGCCCGAGCGCCCGCCCCCACCTCCGCGATGAAACTCTAGTCGGCGCACCTGCGCGGGGAGCTTTCGGGCTTGCCCCGCGGCGCCGGTCCTGCTGCCGGACGCGTCATCGGGGTCGGTCGGGGTCGCTCGCGGCGGCCGGCCCGTCGAGCGTCAGGACGAGGATCTCCGCGGCGACGTACCGATCGGAGGCCGGGCGATCGTAACGGGCGGTGATGACGAACCCGTTGCGCTGCAGGGCCCGGAGAGACGCGGTGTTGTGGGCCACGACTCGGGCGAAGAGCGGGCGCGTGCGCACTTCCTCCATCAGGAGACCGATCGCACGCGTCGCGATCCCCCGGCCCCAGTGTTCGCGAGCGATCCAGTATCCGACGGAATCGGTCCCCTCCTGCGGGAAGACGTTGATCGATCCCACGAGCGCGCCCTCGGCGAGGATCACCCGCGGTGTCACGCCGTTGGATGCGCCGGACGACTCGCGGAGGATCCCCTCCCAGACCGTCTCGAACGCCGCGCGGTCCCGGGGCTTGGTGCCGGCGAGCTCATTGCCGACCGGATCGAGCTGCATACGGAAAAGAGCGGGAATGTCGGCCGGGACCGTTCTGCGGAGGTGCACGGCGGAGGGCGAATGATGGGTCGGTACGGCCGCGGGCATGAACTACGATACGAGATCGGTGGGCGCCTCGCCCGCCTTCAACCCGCCACCTAGCTCAATCCGAGCCCATGCCGGCCTTGTGGTGATGGAGGTCGAGCCTGAGTGTGCGCTCGTCGCCCTCGAGAGACCAGGCTCTGGTCCGCAGGGCGTCGTCCCCCCCAAAGTCGATACGCACGACGTGCGTGGCCTGCTGGCCACCCTCATAGCCCTTCAGCCCGAGCTGCAGGGCGCCGTCGTCGAGCACGGTGACGTCGCCCTCATAGACCCCGCCGCGCTCCGAAAGGGCGAGGCAGCGGAGCGTGCCGGCGCCGGTGTGGTGGTAGAGATAGGCGTCGAGCAGGTGTGCGGGCTCGCCGTGATTGGCGGGGGCCAGCACCCGCGCGTAGATCGCGTCGGCGAGCGGGATCCATTCGAGCGTTGCCCGGGTGTGGAGCGCGCCAGCGATCGCCTGACCCATCTTGGCTTCCCACGTGCCGAGCAGGAGCTCGAGGGGCCTCAGGAGATCCGAGGGTTTCGTCGCGCCCTCCACGGCGAGCGGGCGCGGCGGGGAGGAGGGCGACGTGCGGAGGAGGTCCCACTCGACGAGCGTCGTGTAGCGGCGGCTCTCCCCCGGGCTCGCCT
>Ga0196977_1001059_pt1 | contig 11390 bp, 8 predicted proteins | sample S3v_1013CmetaG_FD_148634 | JGI IMG/M metagenome (GOLD analysis project Ga0196977, IMG submission 148634) | Soil microbial communities from Anza Borrego desert, Southern California, United States - S3+v_10-13C | ecosystem: Environmental > Terrestrial > Soil > Desert | place: USA: California...
CGCGTGTGCCAATCTTGCGCATTTGATGCTAGCGAGGGGATTTACCCGTCGGCATGAGGTGGCCATTCAGTTGGCTATTGGCGTTCCCCGTCGAGCCGTAGTCACCCAGCTGTTCCTGGAGTGTCTGATCGTAGCCGCAATAGGCGGCGTCTTGGGGCTCTTTCTCGCCTACCGTGTTTCAAGCTTACTGGCAATTCGACTATCTGGCGAGCTGGCTTGGGCAGGCATCGTTCAGCCTCAACTGAGCTGGCGTGTTTTGCTGCTCACGGTTGCTTCAGCCTGTGCTGCAGCTGTCGTGTTTGGGCTGTTGCCTACGCTTAAGGTGGTATCTTCGGTGCAGCTGTACCAAGCCCTGCAATCCGAGTCTGGAACAACTCCGCGATTGTCGCGGCGACGTTATGATCCGATTGTCATCATGGAGCTGGCGGCCGCCGTAGTTCTTTTGATGAATGGCGTTCTACTACTACGTAGCCTTGCATTGATCGATAGTGAGGTCAAAGATCAGAATACAATCATTCGAGCGGCAGTTCTTTCTCGAGACACTGATTCCCTAGCGCGACTGGTTACGCGCGATCAATTGGTGAACATCGTCAGTAGGATCAGTGGTGTTGCTGCTGCAGCTATTGAGGGCGTCGAAATTGCTGTCGGTGCTGCCGTGAGCTCGGAAGCGACTGCGGATGGTGCGCGCAATATCACGACTCATATGGTAGCGTCTGTTTCGTCAGACTATTTCAGAGTTCTTCGCCTGCCCGTTACTGCAGGACGGGATTTCGAGAGATCGGATGCGCTCACCGGCGCCGCTGTCCTCGACTCCGTAGCAGCATTCAGGCTTTACCCATCGGGCGATGCTGTGGGCCGTATGATCAAGATGGGCGGTAGCCATCGCAATGCACCTTGGCTTCGCATTGTCGGGCTCATTGCTCCACCCCCTTTTGCCGACGCGAGCGACCAGTTGGCCCCCCGGCCCTCTGTCTTTGTGCTACGCAACCGAGAAACGGCAACAGGGAACTTGCTGATCCGACTGCAATCAGACGACCCTCAGCTGCGTACCATCGTAACGAACAGAATTCGAGAACTGCCATATGTCGCGGTGGGTCTCGTACAGCCTTGGTATCTCTCTCGTGAGCGTGACTTAGGATCTCGGAGATTTATTGCATGGCTTTTCCTGTCAATTGGCCTAGTCGGCTTGGCTCTGGGCTCCCTGGGGCTATTCGGTGTGCTTTCGATTAACGCCGCCGAGCGAATGCGAGAATTTCGTGTAAGACTAGCGATGGGCGCTTCGCCTACCTCCAATGCGCTACTTATTGTTCATACGGGCGCTGTAATGCTTCTGTCTGGGATATCGATCGGGGGTATGATCGCATTGGTCGTCTCTCACATGGTCGACCCATTGCTTATCGGAATCAACTCGGCCGATCCCGCTTCGCTTGCATTTACTGAGACGATTGTTGTCTTATGTGGTGTGGCTTCGTTGGCGGTACCGGCGCTTCACGCAAAGTCGGCTCGTGCCGTTGACGTTCTTCACTCTAGGTAAAGTGCTTCTATTGTTGACTCGCACACAGCCACGACGCTGACATGTGGTTTTCCCGAGAAATGCAACAGTGCTGACTATTTGTCTTCCGGTTGTCCGAGAGTGACTCGATAAGCGCGGAGGCGCCGTTGGCGACGGGCTAACCACGAGGCTGGCCATGTTCCAGACCACGTTTTGAATCTATGCCTGACGGCCAGGGAAAACCGAGAACCAATTTGCTCCATGGCAAGTAAGCGTAGGACTCCTTAGAATGGATCCTCACCTCTATTGCCGGCGGCATGGGATTCAGTAGTTGGCATACCTGAGAATAGATTCAACCATTCTTGCTCGGTCATTCCGGCCTCTAGGCAGGCACTCCGTCTAACAAATCCCCATTTGCCGTAGAAATGCCGCCAGGATTCGGCAACGCGTTCGCGTGTTCGAAAGCCGGGTACCTCACCCTCGCGAAAGGCACGGTGAATGGTCCGGCACTTCGAATCAATCCCAATAATGCCGCCGTTGCGTTGCAACGTTAGGCTATAGTCGAGGTCCTCCCCCCCGATCAACAAATGTGGATCGTGACGACTTGTTACTGGTGTCATCCTAACCAAGAGGGCCCGATGTCCGGCGAATCTAACCTGGCTGGCCCCTTCCTGGTCAGCGAAGTGTGGCTCCCAATCCCAGACGCTAACTGCTCCACCGCTTAGCTTCTCGATACTAATCCGCAGTTCTCGTTGGCCGCTCAGCCGAAATCGACCACCAGCAGCAACGACCGATCCACAGGCTATCCATCCGTAGCGCTCGACTGCCTTCCAGGCGTGGACGAGCCATTCATCCGCCAACTGTACATCGTCGTCTAAATGAACCAAAAAAGAATCGCACTCACCATTCCAATTATGAAATGCACGGTTCTCTAGATGCCACTTCCCCTGCATAAAGGTATTCGTGGTAGCCCGGATGTAATGCACCTCAGGGTCGGACCCCACAGCCCGGTAAACTTGCTCCTGTGCGCGAGCCTTGGAACCATTGTCCCAGATTATGATTTCAAGCCGGGCGGCTGGAGGTTTCTCCAGACGCCGAATATTGCCAACCAGCGCTAACACACTTGCCGGTCGGTTATGAGTAAGGATCAGGAATCGAAAGAGCATCGATCCTATGTTCTCGCCACCGCAGAACAAACTTCCGGCGAAAGTAGCTCGCGGTCCGCGAAGAAGAGTGTTGACATAAGTACGAGGCGGCTCCAACGATCCAGCGGTAGGCCAGTTGCGCGGCAGTCCAGCAACCTTTCCCACTGGCGGTAACGACATTGCGGCAGATCCGTCAGAGCGTCGATAAGCAGCGCTGTCGGTGGCGGAAGGACCGGAAGGCAGCGTCGAACGAGACTGACAGCCGCCAATCCTTCTTCTGGAAGGCCCCACACCTGCCCCTGCGTCCTAAGGTATTCAAGTGCACGGCAAGCCTGTGCAAGTTGATCGCCGCCAGTCCGAGCGGTAAAGAGCAAGCGCAGGAGCAATGATGCGTACGCTTCGATGAATCGCGGGCACACCGGCGGATCAGAATCAAGTCCCCCCAATGTGCTTTCCCTCAAAGCGTGCCAACTAGTCGGAGGCGAGGCACCATTCCGAACCGCTCTGGCCGCATTCAGTGCCCGCGCGAGACGCTGTGCCCCAAAGAAAGGCGTCGCATGGCGCACAAGCTCAGGAGGTCCATCAGATGTGTGCATTAGGTTTAGCACTCCATTTAGCGCCCCTAGCTCGCGGCGCCAGGTGCCTACGGCTGCCAACTGCGGTTGCGCACGCCCTTTACCCTGATCCAGTCTAGCGGCAATTGGATTCCCTTCATTGTGTGATAGCAATAGTGCTACCGAAGGGCCCATCCTGTACCGTTCCTCCAACAGCCACCATCGAAATCGAGCCGGCATCCACCGAGGCACAAACATCATGCCGATTTCGTCCATCGTCATAGGGTCTAGTACTGCGGAATCGAGCAGAATGAAGCCTGCGCTCTCAACCTTGTCAGTGATGGCACGACCGACTCCACGCGCAAATGCCTCCGGCGCAATAATCAACAGGCCCAGATGTTCTATGCCCTCCAAGGCTGAAGCAGGCGCGTGTTCAAGAAATCGATCCAGCGGTGCCGGATCACCGTGTATTGCCATGAACTTCTCACGCAATGCATCATACGACATATCCAAATTCCTGTGCTCGCTTTTCAGTCAGTTTACGTACCAGGATAATCTCTGCAGGAGTCAATAACGAACGTGCTCCGCTGCCTGGCGAGCCTCTGTTGCAGGTTGTGGTCGACCGCTTGTGACTGAGTTCAGCTTCCTGATACTCATGTCCTGTAAAGCTTCTCAGAGGCAGGTTTAGCCAACCCGATAAGGATTGCCTTACTCCGTCGGCATTAATTAACAGCTCCTCCTGGCGAACAATGGTAACGGGAATCCCTTCGTCTTCGGCGGCGCGCGCAAGCTCAATGGCTTCCAGCCAAAAGGCGCAATGCTCCTCCACCGAAAAACCGGGCCAGTTTTTGGTCTTTTGCGCTCGTCGGCGACCCGACGCTACGACATCGATTGGGTGGCGCACCAGAACCACGTAACGACCTCGGGAATCGCGGACAAGGCCGTCTACTGCGTACGGGCGAGTGTCCCTAGTCCAGATTACAGGCTGCTTTAGTGCAAGGAGCCAAGGCGACAACTCGACCTTTGGACTGTCCCATCGGATGAATTCCCGCTGCCGCAGCTTGGCGATCCGATCGCGTCCTGTACGAGCACATTGCAGCAGAATCCCCAAAATCTCATTTGCATCCTTGGCAATCAACTCAGACATCACTTCATGGACACAGTAGGCTCCTCGGCATTCCGTAATCCAGTCACTTATGAATGTGGTTCCAGAACGAGGTGCGCCCGTAACAACTACAAACTGGGTTACACCCGTTCCCGTGAGAACGCTCATATATGAATTCCGGCGTCAACAGGTATTACACACCCGGTTATGGCTCGAGCTGCTGCAGACAATAGAAATAGCACGGTCCCACTTACGTCTTCAGCCGTCACATCAATAGGCAGGCCCTGCCTACGCCGGATTCGACGAAGAGTTTGGCTATCCAGCGCGCTTGTCATGCTAGTATCGACGTATCCAGGGGCGACCGCGTTTACCGTAATGTTGCGACGACCCAGCTCCAGCGCGAGCACTCGAGTGAGACCCTCAAGCCCGGCCTTGGTCGCCGTGTAAACTGCCATGCCTCGCATCCCCCGCTGCGTTACAACTGATGACACATTGACAATGCGACCCTCGCGGCGCTTCACCATTTGGCTGGCTACTGCCCGACATAGGAGCAAAGGAGCAAGCAAATTGATGGCGATGGCCTCCTCGATATCATCGATAGATGTTCGAAGGAATAAAGAACTTGGAGCTACTGCTGCATTATTGATTAGCACGTCGATAGGCGCTCCATATCGAAGCGTACCGCACAGTGCTCCGAGAGCGGTTCGGTCGCCAAGGTCGGTCCTGACCACGTTAACCCGATCTGCCCACCGCTTGGCAAGTCTTCTGAGAACCAAGGTTTCCGTACGCGAGATCGTGGTTACTAGATACCCATGCTCTAAGAGACGAGTTGCTATGTCCGCACCTATTCCGCGCGAAGCTCCCGTTACCAGCGCATGCTTCATCGAAGTCGAGCTTTACCGGCCGGTGTAGTTGCGATTCTATCAACAAGCTTCCAGCTTCTTGGTTGTTCAGCGAGGCTTAATTCAGCGCGGCAGTGCGCCCGAGCCCGTTGGAGGACCACATTCTCAGGCCGTCCCGACCTGGGAACAATCTCCGCGCAGACTATGTTTCCAGCGATTGGGCTTCGACGACCAAACACTCGAACATCGGCGATGTCGACCAACGTGCGTAAGACCTCCTCGACCCGGACGCGCGCGACCTTGAAGCCGCCTACATTAATGATGTCATCACTTCTTCCGCTGAACATCACTCGATCACCAATCCTTACTACCAGATCTCCTGTGGCAACGGGGGGCAGTCCAGGCGAGGGTGACACATGCAGCTGTCCGTCACGTTCAAGCACCAAGGCACCCGAACGGCGTCGAGTATTGAGCCATGCTGCAGGAAAGCCAGCGCGTCCATCTGAAACACTGAACATGGAGCCGTACTCGCTTGAGGCATATACGTGCCTTAGGCGAGTCCGAGGAAACATCGACGCTAGATCGCTGAGGAGTCTCGCATCCGCAATTTCCCCTCCCAACGATATTGACGAGATGTGTGGAAGATGCTTGGGGGGCCGGTTTACAACGCACCGCCAGGCGGTGGGAGTGCCCGTTGCTAGCGCAATGCCTAAACCAGAATGACGACGCACCAACCCAGACCAGTCTGAATGATCACGAACGAAGATCAATTCAGTTGCATGGTACAGTGCGTGGATCAGAACCTGAAGTGCAGCGAAAGTCGGCATTGAGTATTGCGTGAGCCATGGACCTCCCGAGGCACTTGATGACAGCGACGCCTGGCGCTGCAATGCATCCCAGCGCCAAACCCTTGGCCTTGGCTGCCCGGTGGTCCCAGAACTTAGCAACGTGATGTTCTCCGGCAATGCCGGCGTGTCCGTGTGCGGCGTCACCATCACGTGTCCTGGCTTGCTTTGTCTCGGATGCACGCACGCCGCGCAGTCCAGCGACTTCCAGCGCGATGCTTCCTCAACCGGCAACATGACTACCTCTGCTTCAATATCGCTCAGCGCGATCAAGGCCACGGCAACATCGAGTGCATTGTCACAAATTAGACCAATGCGCAATCCCCTTAATTCTTGCCATGACTTCGACCATTGCGAAGAAAGAGATAGAATGGCGTCGCGCTGGAGTCTGCGACGGCCCACAGAAAGTTGAGAGAAAGTAGGACTTTGCTCAATCACTTGGCGCAGCATCACTGAACTCGCCGAGCTTGGACGTAGACCAAGTCTCTGACACGCTTTATCGGCCGATCTGAAGGTAAGTCGAGTTCGGCGCCGACTAAATCCTCCAGCAAGATCATGCACTCAGCGAGGTCGAGGCTGTCAAAATCCAGGCTGCTAAAAGTGCTTTCAGCGCTGGCGCGTCGCGCAATACCCTTGTTGGCCAGCACCTGATTAACGGAGGACACAACTTGCGGGAGCGATACGTGAACTACACGCCGAACAGTAACGGGAACGCTCCTTTTCGGCATGACTAGGTATTCCATTGCGTAAGTATGGAGCGCACGCGATCTACGACTCTTTTCTCCACCTCTGTCATTCGCGTCTCATTAATGTTCAAATAGTAGGGCGCAGCAATGGGCAACTTTGATCTAGGGCGGACCCATACGCCAACCCATCTCTGCGTCAGCTGATTTTTCGGGGGTACGATCATGGTTAAGGCAAAACCCTCGCCGGTCAGCAGGCGCTGAAGAGATGAATGTGATTCGTCGATCGGAAGATATACCGCCAACGCAGCGCAGCCGGCGAACTCGGGATTGCTAAGCATTTCGTGTATAGAAATGCCCGCGCCCTTGGTAACACCAAATACGAGCGCCTCATAGCGCATTTGCGAACCGAATCGCTCGCGGGGTTTAAAGCGGACAACAGTCGATTCGGCAACTCGCGGAGCACCGAACTCCAGAGCGCGATCTGGGTTGTTAATGCGGTACAACGCGTCGGCGTAATTCCGATCAGACGATTCCTCCAAATAGATGCAAGGGGGGCGTTCAATGATAGCGATCGTCTCTTGAGGACAGAAGTAAAGTTCGCGGTAATCTAGGATCTCGAGGTTGCCGCCCTGCATTACGTGAAATGGAGCCACTCCCCAAAATGCCGAGCCAATTTCCCTCGCATGTAGTCGTGCAATAGCGGCACCGCCACGCAGGCCAGGACACGAAGTGCGATTACGAGGCAGAGCAGCAAGCGTGTGGACTAGTGCCGAGCGGTGTTCAAGGACTTGACGTAGCTCCTTTAGAATCGGACCGGTAGCTGCTACGGAGGCGCTAGTGCTTCCCGTGCGTGCCATCTGTAAGTACCCCGGCCCGAAGGAGGGGGCAGGCAATGTGGTGGCGGTTCCCAAATCCAGGCCGCGCAAATCTCTGCTGGTCGGCTCGTATCCCGTGGTCATCCAGCGCCGCAAGGTGGCAATAGAGTCCGTCGCACCCCAAAAAACTATGCGCTCTGCCCCTGAGGCCACGCGCTTGCGTAAACGAGCGATATCAAAAACATCCGTATGGTAGTCATCGCGATAGACAATGGATAACAGGCCGGATCGCGCAATGGCTGCTACGCCCGGAGCGTTACGACTAACCTCAGCACCGATGAATTGATGGCGCGACTCGAAGTGTAAGTGAGCGGCAATCTCTCGCCAGCGAACATCGCGGCTTGTTTGATTAGAAAGTGGCTCCGATAGCACGTTAGCCCTAGAGGTAGCCTAGTTCCATGAGGCGCGCCGTCATCGAGGGTAGATCTCCCTGAAACGTTGGCTCTTCGACAATTGAAGGCCAATCGGTCCTTTCGTCAATCGCCGCAGTCCAGCCGGATTTGAGAAGGCTTTTGTGGACGATGCCAGAAAGTCCTGCGGGTATAGGCAGCTTAAGGAGCACACAGGCCAAGGGGAAGATGTCAATCATGTCGAGTGGAATTTGGAGCTCGGGTGAGGGCATAACAAAGGCGTCGCCATATCCAATAAACACTCCGTCGCGCCGATGACCGCCAACTAGGCGTGTGTCGCGATCGAACACATTGGCGCTCCACCCCGGCCGCGGATGAACTCCCTCCGCGGGAAGTAGCACCAAATCGGGCCCCACATCACTGAATCGGCCGGCACGATGAGCAGTTGTAACAACGTCTTCGAAAAGTGGAGTTTCTGTGAACGGCCTTCGCAATGATTGCAACCCATTCTTCAAAGAATTGACCGTACGTGCATAGTCTCCCGTGGTAACGCCGAAACCGTCACGATCTTGACGATTGATGTAAATAGAGCATTCCGGTTCCTCGCCAGAATAGGCAACGCATGCTGGAACATTGACTCGACGCTGATCGTCCCATGACAAGCAACCTTGCTGCGCAAGCCAGACATCAGTGTGGAACGCAATCTCAGAAGGGCCGGCACCGTGATCACTCAGAACCATGACATTGCTCCAGCGGCGCGATGCCAACAACGTGCCTAGAAGGCGATCAGCTTCCTCATAAGCATCGAAAACGGGATTCCCAAGACTCTCCACACGCGCTGGTGCGTGCGGGAGAGACGTGGGGTCATGGTAGTGCCAAAAGAAATGCTGCATTCTATCAATCATGGTGGCGACATGAACCAACAAGTCCGCATCCCTAACACAACCAAACCGAAGAAGGGCAGCGGAATGATCGCGGCCAACAGCCATGATATGGTCACGCAGCTCCGCAGGGCGGTCGATGTACGATAGACCCTTGTCCATCTCGTAGCGATAGTTTGGGAACGCGGCCAGCAAGTCAGTCGTAAGCTCGCGAGGCCACGACGTGCTCTTCGAGCCTTCCGGCGCGAGCGTGCCGCAGATATAGACGCCTGCAGTCGGCGGCGCCGGATACTGCATCGGGAAATTGGTCACGCTTATTCGTCCACCATTGCTCTGGCAGTACGACCACAGAGTTGCCGACTCGAGGTGACTTGAAGAGCGAAGCGGTCGTGTACCGCGGTGCCGGTCGAATCGTCCACGCCAGTGATAGACACCATGCTGGTCTGGTCGGAGACCTGTCATAAATGTTGTCCAGGCTGGCGCCGTAAATGCGGGCACGGTCGACCGCAGGACTCGGACGAGGCCAGTCTGGAGCAACCTACTTAATGCTCCGTCCGGCCGGCTGCGCGCATACGGCAGGAGGACGTTGAATGTCGCCCCATCAAGTCCGAACACCAGCAACGAATTCATGCCTATTCACCCGCCAAGCGCGACAGAGTTTCAGAGATTACGACGGCTAACGATTCAAATTCGGTGGCCGATTCTTCGCCTACGGTAAACCGTAGGAAGGGATCTGTGTCATCCGCCATTGCAGCAGCGGCAGACACTCTGGTTGTGCTAAACCCGAAGCTAACTCCCTTTGTCAGAGCCAGTTCACGATATCGCGCTTCTGCAAGTAACCGTTCTATGACACCGTCCAGCACATCGCGATTATTCCGACCAGAATCATTGAAGACAACTGTTACGACACCACCTCCGTGCGCCCAGCCTAGGTCTGGCCAGTCACTCGGGAACCCTACTCGGAGTCGATTAGCATTAGGCATGCAACGGAAAAGATCTGACAAGCGCTCTGCGTTGCGCGTAAGCACGCGCATCCGCGAAAGGAAGTGATGGCGCTCAAGCTTTGGGAATCGTTGAACTTGGTCGGGATATAGGATTGCACCGCAATTCCGTCGATGCCGAGCCATACGTGCGAACACCGCCCGCTCCATCGCGCAAATTCCGGCCATCTGAATGTCCAAACCACACTGCAAATACTTGCTGGCACTTTCGTAGTAGAGCACCCGCGCGCCAGTAGCCTTGAAGCATTCAAATGGATCAAAACCACCAGAAACCATAGTTCCGTCGATAACCAGCCACCGGCCTCGCCACTGTTCCGGGCCCATCGCTCTAGCCAGCGCCTGGAGGTTCACTACCGGCAGATCCCCAACGTTCGCGAGCGGGTCAACAAACAGCACGCGCGCATCGCTTGCCAATACAGTGCCAGCGAGATCATCAATGCTGTATGACGGACATTGGATTTGGCGAAGATACCGCAGAGCGCCCAGATGCTCGCGGCCTTCGAAGTAGATATAAGGCGCAAAGGCAATGGTATCGCCAGGGGACAATACATCGCGAAGCAAGAAAGACTCTATCACCTGGAATGCTGCCATCCCGCTCGATGCGGCCAATACTTCTACCTCGGATGTCAGACCCAGTGTATCACGTAGTTCCAACTCAAGTGATCGCAAGCGCGGTGATCCATACCTCGCATATCGCACGCCGCTTGCTCGGATATCCGCGGGATCAAAGAACATCGCATCACGACTGTAAGCAGAGCTGGGGCTACACCACTCAAGGTTCTGCTCCAGCGCACCTACAAATTGCATGATAGACCGGTAACGTGCCCGCCGCTGCCAAGGCTCAGTGGCCTCTTTAGCTCCGACTACGGCACTTCGCAAGAGATCGCATTGCGCTCGCGCCAGAGCGATCACCTCTCCATCCGAAAGAAGGTTTTGTAGTCCCGCGGTTTCGGTGTGTCGACTCAATGCAACAGCGAAGTCATCTAGCCGAACCGATATCTGATCAAGTAGCGCACTCCACAAGTCTTTCTGCGATATATTGGGTTCCGCTGGGTTCGTCGATACTTCCTGCGCCTCGCTACGGGGAGAAACCGGGATTTCGAGTGTCTGGCGAAGTGCACGCAAGCCAACCAGTATTCGAAGGCGCGGCTCGGAAATACTCTGCGCGAACGCACGGCTGAGCGTTGCAGGGGATACATTGCCACCGCTGATTATCAGCAAGACCCGGCCATGCAGTTCCTCGGCGGCTGGATCACTAAGCAGAGCGCCGATGCCGATTACCCCAGCTCCCTCAGCTGCAATCCCCTCCTGTTGCAGAAGGGCATAAAGCGCAATATGCAAGAGCTCTTCGCCTACGGGGATAACTTCGTGGAGCGCACTCGCTAGACGGTCGCCAATGGTCTCGTCGTAAAGTGCTTGGACGGCTAGGCCATCAGCAATAGTGTCAGTAACAGGTAAAGACAGCGACCGTCTGAGCGATGCAGGCGAAAGATCTCGCTGAAACGCCGCGGGATGAAGACCGACAACGCGCGTTGCTCGTTGTAGCTCGCGCACGCTCTTGGCAATGCCGAGCGCTAGACCGCCACCACCGATCGGCGCGAGAACAACGTCAAA
>Ga0196977_1001060_pt1 | contig 11386 bp, 6 predicted proteins | sample S3v_1013CmetaG_FD_148634 | JGI IMG/M metagenome (GOLD analysis project Ga0196977, IMG submission 148634) | Soil microbial communities from Anza Borrego desert, Southern California, United States - S3+v_10-13C | ecosystem: Environmental > Terrestrial > Soil > Desert | place: USA: California...
CGGCGCGCGGGCGAGGGTTACGTCAGCGTCGATGTTGACGTAACCCTCGCCCGCGCGCCGCCGCACGCCGTTCCGCTCCCGTCAGCCCGGTTCCGACGCCTCCGGCCGCGGCAGCGCGTCTTCAACCTGATCTTCGCCCTCGGCCCCGCGCCTCGCCTTCCGCGCCGCGTCGAGTTGTTTGAAGAGGGACAGCTCGCGCTCGGCCTCCTCCTTCCGCCCGAGCCGCGTGAGGGCGATGAAGAGTTGGTAGCGGACTCCGGGGTTTTGCCCCCTCAGCCGCGCGGCGGCGCGCAGGACGGGTAACGCCTCCTCGAAGCGCCGCCCCCTGACGAGCAGCCGCCCCAGATCGTAATGCGCGTAGAAGTGGCGCGCGTCGAGCGCGAGCGCCCGCCGCAAAAGTCGTTCGGCCTCGTCACCGCGCCCGAGCTCGCCGACGACGAAACCCAACTGCGCCGCCGCGTCCACGCTCGCGCCCTTGAGCGAGAGCGAGCGGCGCAGGGCGGCCTCGGCCTCGCGGTAAGCGCCCGTGCCGCGCGCGGCGATGCCCGTGAAGTAGTGGGCCTCGGCCGAGTCGGGGAAGCGCTCGGTCGCGCGCCGGAAGAGTTCGAGCGCCTCGGCGTAGCGCGACAAAAGCATCAGCACGCCGCCGAGCCTGACGTGGTGGACGAGCTTCGAGGGGTCTTGCTCCAGAGCGCGCGCGTAGAACTCGGCCGCGCCCTCGTACCGCCTCTGACGGCGCAGCTCCTCGGCCAGCGCGAAGTTAACCTCCGGGTAACGCTCGCGCAGCCCGAGCGCGCGCTGCCAGAACTCGGCGGCCTCCTCGGCGCGCCCGCCCGCGGCGGCGATCAGGCCGAGGTGGTAGAAAGCCTCGGGCGCGTTCTGCGCGAGCGCGGGCGGCGACGCGAGCAGCGCCGCGGCCTCCCCGTGGCGCTTGAGCTGGAAGAGCGCGAGGCCGAGGTTGAAGGTCGCCTGCGGGTGGCCGGGCGCGAGCCGCAAGACCTCTTCAAAAAGTCCGACGGCTTCGGGCGCGCGGCCCGCGCGCGCGAGCAGCACGCCGAGGTTCGCCCTCGCCCCGGCGGCCCGCGGCAAAAGCCGTATGGCCTCGCGGTAGGCCGCCTCGGCCTCGCGGAAGCGGCCGCGCCGGTCTAGCAGCACGCCGAAGAGGTTGTGCGCGTCGGCGTTCGAGGGGTCTGCCGCCACCGCGCGCCTGAGCAGCGGCTCGGCCGCTTCGAGCCTCCCGGCCTGAAGCGACTCGGCCGCCTCCCGCAGCAGCCTCGCGCCCTCCGCCCTGCCGGCCGCGCCCCGCGCCCGCTGCGGAGGGGGCGCGGAAGCGAAGGAAAAATTAACGGGGGTGGACAGGGCGGGCAGGAGGGACAGGATGAAGAAGAGGCGACGGATGCGGAACGGTGAACGGCGAATGGCGGCGTCGGCCGCCCTCTTCATCATTCCGCGTTCATCACTCGTCATCGCTTCCAAGGCCCCGGAACAGTCTCGCGCCGGCAGTCTGATTGAAGGGTTCAAAGGCGCGGGAACTGTAGTATATTCGGCGTGCCGAAGCACAGCAATATAGTCACGGGGCCGGGCGCGGCGGGGCGCGCGCCGGGCGTGCGGCCCGACCTCGCGCCCCCGGCCACCCTTTGATTTTCAGGAGACTGTCGATGAGTCCTTCGAAGCTGACGCGGCTGCTGCTGCCGCTCGCGCTCGTCGCCGCGGCCGTGCCGGGCCACACGCAGCGCCGCCGCGCGCCGGGCCCCCGCCGCGCCGCCTCCCCGCTCGAACAGAGGATCGACGCGCTGCTCGCGCGCATGACGCTCGAAGAGAAACTCGGCCAGCTCCAGCAGCTCGACGGGCACGCCGACGGCCGCTACCGCGAGGAGCACGCGGAGCTGGCCCGCAAGGGCCTCATCGGCTCCACGCTCAACGTGCGCGGCGCGAAGAACGCCAACGAGCTCCAGCGCGTCGCCGTCGAGCAGTCGCGGCTCAAGATTCCGCTCATCTTCGGCTTCGACGTGATCCACGGCTACCGCACCGTCTTCCCCGTCCCGCTCGGCGAGGCCGCGAGCTGGGACGTGGCCGTGGCCGAGCGCGGCGCGCAGGTCGCGGCGGCCGAGGCCCGCGCGGCCGGCGTCCACTGGACGTTCGCGCCGATGGTGGACATCGCGCGCGACGCGCGCTGGGGCCGCGTCGTCGAGGGCGCGGGCGAAGACCCTTTCCTCGGGGCGGCGATGGCGCGCGCGCGCGTGCGCGGCTTTCAGGGCGCCGACTTCTCGGCCCCCGACCGCGTCGTCGCCTGCGCCAAGCACTGGGTCGCCTACGGCGCGGCCGAGGGGGGCCGCGACTACAACACCGTGGACATCTCCGAGCGCACGCTGCGCGAGGTCTACTTCCCGCCCTTCAGGGCCGCGGTCGAGGCCGGCGTCGGCACCTTCATGAGCGCCTTCAACGACCTCAACGGCGTGCCCACCTCCGGCAACCGCTTCACGCTCACCGACGTGCTGCGCGGCGAGTGGGGGTTCGACGGCTTCGTCGTCAGCGACTACGAGTCGGTGCGCGAGATGCTCAACCACCGCTACGCCGCCGACGACGCGGACGCCGCGCGCCTCGGCCTGACCTCGGGCGTGGACATGGAGATGGTCAGCCGCCTCTACAACCAGCACGGCGCGCGGCTCCTCGGCGCGCGCCGCATCCGGATGGCCGACGTTGACGAGGCCGTGCGCCGCGTGCTGCGCGTCAAGTTCCGCGCCGGCCTCTTCGAGCGGCCTTACGCGGACGAGGCGCGCGAGGCTTCGACGCTGCTGAGCGCGGAGCACCTGCGCGCCGCGCGCGAGTCGGCCGTGCGCTCGATGGTGCTCCTCAGGAACGAGCGCGAGACGCTGCCCTTCAGCAAGGAGTTGCGGAGCGTCGCCGTCGTCGGCCCTCTGGCCGACGACCCCAAAGCGCCGCTCGGCTCGTGGACGGGCGACGGGCGGGCCGAAGACACGGTGACGCTGCTCGCGGGCGTGCGCGCGAAAGTCTCGCCGCGCACGCGCGTGCTGCACGCGAAGGGCGTGGCGATTGACGTGCGCGGCGCGAACGGCAACTACGACGCCCCGCCGCCGACGGCCACCAACGCCGGCGGCACGAACGTGGCCGGCGCCGCCAACACCGAGGCCGCGCGCCTCGCCACCACGCCGACCTCGCCCGACTCCATCGCCGAGGCCGTGCGCGTCGCGCGCGACGCCGACGCCGTCATCGTCGCCGTCGGCGAGACGGCCGAGATGAGCGGCGAGGCCGCCTCGCGCACCTCGCTCGACCTGCCCGGCCGCCAGATGGAGTTAATCGAGGCCGTCCACCGGACGGGCAAGCCCTACGCCGTCGTGCTGATGAACGGCCGCCCGCTCACGATCAACTGGGTGGCCGAGAACTCGCCCGCCGTCCTTGAGACGTGGTTCGCCGGCACGCAGGCCGGGCACGCCATCGCCGACGTGCTCTTCGGCGACACGAACCCCGGCGGCAAGCTGCCCGTCACCTTCCCGCGCCACGTCGGGCAGGTTCCCATCTACTACAGCCAGAAGAGCACGGGGCGGCCGCCGACCGACCAGAAGTACACGTCGAAATATCTCGACGTGCCGGTCGGCCCGCTCTACCCCTTCGGCCACGGCCTCAGCTACACGCAGTTCCGCCTGTCGAACCTGCAAGTCGGCGGCCGCCAGATTCGGCCGGACGGCCGCGTCGTCGTCACGGTCGAGGTCGAGAACACGGGCCGCCGCGCCGGCGACGAGGTCGTGCAACTCTACGTCCGCGACGTGGCCGCGAGCGTGACGCGGCCCGTGCGCGAGTTGAAGGGCTTCGAGCGCGTCACGCTGCGGCCGGGCGAGCGCCGCCGCGTCTCCTTCACGCTCACGCCCGAACACCTCGGCTTCCTCGACCGGCGGATGCGCTTCACGGTCGAGCCGGGCGAGTTCCGCGTCTTCGTCGGCACCAGCTCGGTCGGCGGCCTCGAAGACGGCTTCCGCGTCACCGCGCGGTGAACAGCGTGCGGAAGCCGGAGCGCACAGTGATGAGTAAGCAGCGGCGCGTCTTCGATTCCGCCCTCCGCGCCCTGACTTCGGCGCTCCTGCTCCTGTCCGCCCCCGTTGATTTTGCCCGCGCCTCCGCCCAGCCCCGGCCGGGGCGCGCGCCGCGCGCTTACCGCCTGTCGGCCGCCGACGACGCTCTGCTCGAAGACCTCTCGCGGCGCGCCTTCCAGTACTTCCTCGACCACGCAGACCCGCAGACCGGCCTCGTCCTCGACCGCGCGCGCGCGTCGGGCGAGGCGCACCCCGCGGGCCACCCGAGCTTCCGCGGCGCGAGCAGCGCCGCGACCGGCTTCGGCCTGACGGCCCTCTGCGTCGGGGCCGCGCGCGGCTGGGTCTCGCGCCGGGAGGCCGCGCGCCGCGCGCTCGTGGCGCTGCGCTTCTTGGCGGATCGCGCCCCGCGCGAGCGCGGCTGGTTCCTCCACTGGATGGACGCGCGCACGGGCGAGCGCCGCTGGCGGAGCGAATACTCTTCCATAGACACGGCGCTGCTGCTCGGCGGGGTTTTGACGGCGCGGCGCTGCTTCGGCGGCGAGCCGGAGGTCGCGCGCCTCGCGACGCGCATTTACGAGTGGGTCGATTTCCCGTGGATGCTGACGGGCGGGGAGATGTTCTCGCACGGCTGGCGTACCGAAACGGGTTTCATCCCGCACTACTGGGACACCTACAGCGAGCACCTGATCCTCCAACTGCTCGCCGTCGGCTCGCCCACTCACGCGGTGGGGCCCGGCGTCTGGCGCGCGTGGGCGCGCAAGCGCATGACCTACGCCGGCCACACCTACCTCGGCGACGCCCCGCTCTTCACGCACCAGTTCTCGCACGCGTGGGTGGACTTCCGCGGCTGGCGCGAGGGCTGGTACCCGTTCACCGACTACTTCGAGAACTCGGCCGAGGCGACGCGCGCGCACCGCCGGTTCTGCCTCGACCTCGCGGGCGAGTTCCCCGGCTACACGGAGGACGTGTGGGGCGTCACGGCGTCGGACAGCGCGCGCGGCTACGTCGCGTGGGGCGGGCCGCCGCGCCACCCCGACATCGACGGCACGGTCGTGCCCTGCGCCGCCGCGGGCTCCCTGATGTTCGCGCCCGACATCACCGTGCGCGCCCTGCGCGCGATGAAAGAGACTTACGGCGCGCGCGTCTACGGCCGCTACGGCTTCACCGACGCCTTCAACCCGAACAACGACTGGACGAACCCGGACGTGATCGGCATCGACCTCGGCATCACCTTACTGAGCGCCGAGAACCTGCGGTCGGGTCGCGTGTGGAAGTGGTTCATGTCTAACGAAGAGATTCCGCGGGCGATGAAGGCGGTCGGGTTGAGGAGGGCTCGGCGGTGAGCGGCGGCGGCCTGTGACCGAGTAAGCCGTAAGCCGGTTTCAACGCGGGAGGCGCGGAGAGGGACGCGAGAGGGGGCGGAGAAGACGACCGTCTTTCTCCGCCCCCTCTCCGCGCCCGCCCGGCGAACTCCGTGCTGACACGGCCGCCCGCGCGGCGCGGCTTTACCTCTGCCTCCTGAAAATCCGGAAGCCCCACGCGTCGAGCGCGAGCGCGGGGAGCGCGGCGGGGCGCGGCGGGGCGGGCGCAGGCGTCGCGGCGTGGATGTCGGGCGTCACGTCGGCGAAGTCGCCGGCCGCCTCGACGAGTCCGGTGAAGGGCTCCTTCGAGAAGTTGACGGCGACCAAAAACTCCTCGCCCCCGGCGCGGCGCAGGAAGGTGAGGACGCGCGACTCGTCGGCGTTCTTCACCCAGACGACCTCGCCCTGCTGGAGCGCCGGGTGGGCGCGGCGCAGCGCGATCATCCGCTGGTAGAAGCGCGGGAAGTGCGGCCGCCGCTTGACGATGGGCCAGAAGATCATCAGCCGCTCGAAGAGCGCCGGGTCGCCCGACTCGGCCGTGTCGCCCACCTCCATCCCGTTGTAGAGCATCGGCACGCCGTCGAGCGTGAGCATCAGGGCCGAGGCCGCGAGCGCCGCCGGCTCGCCGAAGCGCGCGATGGCCCGCCGCTCGTCGTGGTTGTCGGTGAAGCGCATCCGCAGGGCCCCGCGCGGGTACTTGGCCGCGTCCGAGGCCCACGTCTCGCGCACGGCCGAGGCGGGCCGCCGGCCGTGCAGCACGTCGCCCAGCGCGCCGTGCATCGGCCACGCGTAGTCGAAGTCGAAGGCGCGCACGAGCAGCTCGGGCCGGTCCGACTCGGCGAGGAGCGCGATGTCCGGCTTGACCTTCTCCAGCTCGGCGCGCGCCTGCTCCCAGAAGTCGGTCGGGACTTCGGCCGCCACGTCGCAGCGGAAGCCGTCGAGGTCGAACTCCCGCACCCAGTGGACGAGCATGTCGGTCATGTACTTGCGGAGCGCCGGGCTCTCGTAGTTCAGCTCGGCCACGTCCGTCCAGTCGTGCGGCGAGTTTATCCCCCCCGTCCGCGGGTCGCGGACGTAGAACTCCGGCGTCTTCATCATCACGTTGTCCCACGCGGTGTGGTTGGCGACGATGTCGATGAAGACTTTGAGGCCGCGGCGGTGGGCCTCGCGCACCAGCCGCTTGAAGTCCTCGGCCGTGCCGTAGTCGGGGTTGACGGCGTAGAAGTCGCGGACGGCGTAGGGGCTGCCGATCGTGCCCTTCTTCTTCTCCCGCCCGAGCGGGTGGATGGGCATGAACCAGAGGATGTTGACGCCCAGCTCCTTCAGGCGGTCGAGCTGCGCCGTGACGCCGTCGAAGTCGCCCCCGGCCGAGAAGACGCGCGGGAAGATTTCGTAGACGACGCCGCCTTTCACCCACTGGGGCACGTCGGCGCGCGCCGACTCTTTCGAGAAGTCGCGCGGCGCTTGCTGGCGCGCGGGCGCGGGGACGGCCGCGGAGAGCAGGGCGGCGAGCAGGCCGAGCGCGCGGGCGCGCGAAACCATTCTGTTCATCTTCATCGAATCCTTTCGGGTCAGCGCGGCGGCGCCTGACGCTTCCGCCGCGCGAACTCGCGCGCCCAGCAGCGCGCGCAGTTGCCGTTCTCCTCCGTCACGCGCAGCACGACCTCCGCGGCCTCCGTGCCCGCCGGCACGTCGGCCCACTCGGCGTGCATCTGCCGCCCGCCTTCGAGGTTGACGAAAGCCTTGACGAGGTAGTCGAAGCCGGCGGAGGCCCGGAGCGTGAAAGCGCCTTCGGCGTCGGCCGCGGCCCCCGACTCGCAGTCCGAGCCGTAGGTCAGGTTGTGGCAGAGGACGTTGGCCCCGCCCGCGGGCCGCCCGTCGGCGAACACGGCGCGGCCGGTGATCGTCCTCTCGATCAGGCGCGGCCCGAGCCGCAGGTCTTTGCCCGCGACGCGCTCGCCCTCGCCGACCGTGATGGCGACGGCCTCGGACGCCTCGGCCACGCCGGGGTAGAAGGTGCGCGGGAACTCCGCGTTGGGGTTGCCGGACAGGGCGCGCCCGCCCTCGTCGATCCGCACGCCTAAGAAGTAGCGGCCCGGCGGCAGCGCCTTGAACTCGAAGCGCCCCTCCTCGTCCGCCTCGGCGTAGAGCGGCGAGTCGCCGGCGCCGACCTTCTCGGCGAGGACGAGGTCGAGGAGGATTTTCGGCACGGGCTGGCCGGCCGCGTCGGTCACGCGGCCGCCGATGCGCCCGTCGTCCACGACGTAGAAGTCGGCGACGCCGCAGCCGCGGTCGCCCACCCTCACCTCCTGCTCGGTCTGGTAGGCGAACAGGCCCTCGGGCGGCGTGAGCCTCACCTTGTACGCGCCGGGCTTGAGGCCGGGGAGGCTGAAGCGGCCGCGGTCGTCGGCGCGCAGCTCGCGCCGCACGCCCTCGCCCTCGACGACGAGCGCGGCCCCGGCCAGCGGCTCGTTCTTCCGCGCGCCGTCCGCGCCCGCTTCCCGGCGCTGGCGCTCGACGCGGCCCGAGATGGTCACGCCCGGCTCGCGCCCCGGCAGCCCGCGCAGGAACTCCAAATCCTCGGCCGCCTCCGAGGCGGGCCGCGTGCGCGTGCAGATGCCCGTCACGAGGCGCCCGCCCTTCTCGTCGCGGCCGGCGTAGACGAGGTAGCTCTGGCCCCGCCGGAAGTCGTAGCCGCAGTCGCCGCCGCCCAGCCCGGTCGAGACCTCGGCGCGCGCGCCCTCGACCCCGAGGAACGCCTGCTCGACCGCGAACGTGAAGACGCGCGGCGCCCAGTCCATATCCTGCTCGGTGCGCGGCTTCTCCCTCACGCCCGTCACCGTGCCGACGAAGACGGCCGCCGCCGAGCCGTAGGCGTTACAGGGCGGGCCGGGCGCGAGGCACGAGCACGCGAGCGCGCGGTCGGCGCAGAGCAGGCAGGCCGCCAAAGACAGGAGCAGAAGAGTTGATTTCCTTCGCATGCTTCGGAACCTCGCCGCGCCGGGGGCGCGCTCGGGTCGTCGGGCCCGGCCGCCTCAGCGCTCCTTGTCGGCGCCTTCGTCGTCGAGCAGGCCCGTGCTCGGGACGGGCTGGGCCGAGAGGGTCGTCGTCAGTGGCGTGTGCTCGTCGGCTTCGAGCACGGCCCCGACCGGAACCTCGCGCGCGCGGTCTTGGACGATGACGACGGAGGCCGCCGCCACCAGCATCGCGACGCCGCCGAGCATCACGACGCGCAGGGGGTCGTCGCCCAGCACGTTGCGGATGAGGTAGGGCGTGACGAACGACATCACCACCTGCGGGATGACGATGAAGAGGTTGAAGACGCCCATGTAGACGCCCATCCGGTGCGCCGGCACCGAGCTCGATAGGATGACGTAGGGCATCGAGAGGATCGAGGCCCACGCGACGCCGACGCCGGCCATCGAGAGCCAGAGGAAATACCTGTCGCCGGGGCCGTCGGCGAAGTAGACCGAGAGCAGGCCGAGGCCGCCGCACGCGAGCGCGATGAGGTGGACGCCCTTGCGGCTCGTGGCGCGCGCGAGCGCCGGCAGCAGGAAGGCGATGAGGAAGCAGACGACGTTGTAGACGGCGAAGCAGAGGCCGCCCCACTCCGTGCCCTCGCGGAAGCCGGGGTCTTCGGGGCCGGCCGCGCCGTAGACGTGGCGCGCCACGGTCAGCCCGAAGAACTGCCACATGCAGGGGAGCGCGAACCACGTGAAGAACTGGACGACGGCGAGCTGCTTCATCGTCGTCGGCATGTCGCGGATCGAGGAGAAGATTTCGCGGAAGCCGCCCAGCACGCCCGCGTGCTCGCGCTTCATCCGCAGGAACGCCTCCATGTCCTCGGGCGGGTACTCCTTCGAGGAGGCGACCGTCCAGACGACGGCCGCGAGGAAGGCGAAGGCCCCGATCTTGAAGGCGTAGTCGGTCGAGAGCGGGATGCCGGAGGCGAGGACGCCGGTGACGCCGGCGGCCGTGAGGATGAGCGGCAGGGCGTTGGCGAGCGTCTGGCCGATGCCGATGAAGAACGACTGCATGACGAAGCCGGTGGTGCGCTGTTCGTCGGGCAGCTTGTCGGCGACGAAGGCGCGGAACGGCTCCATCGTGATGTTGATCGAGGCGTCGAGAATCCAGAGCAGCCCGGCCGCGATCCAGACCGCGCCCGAGTTCGGCATGAAGAAGAGGGTGACGCTGGCGACGAGCGCGCCGACGAGGAAGAAGGGGCGGCGGCGGCCGAGCCGCGTCCACGTCCGGTCGCTCATGGCGCCGATGATCGGCTGCACCAGCAGCCCCGTGATCGGCCCCGCCAGCCAGAGGTAAGGCAGCGTGCTCTCCTCGGCGTTCAGGTACCTGTAGATCGGGCTCATGTTGGCCTGTTGCAGGCCCCACCCGAACTGGATGCCGAGGAACCCGAAACTCATGTTCCAGATCTGCCAGAAACTCAGGGCCGGTTTCTCACGCATGGCGCTGTTCACTCCTCTTCGGGAAATGACGAGTGCGGGGCGGCGGGCGACGGATGAAAGACGGGCCGCCGCCCGGCCGAGGGCTTCGTCTGCGGGGCCGCGGCCGCCTCACTTCCCTTCCCGCTTGGACATCATGTGGAAGGAGCGCGGCGGCATTTCGAGCCGCACGTCGTCGCCCGTGACGCGCGCGCTGACGGCGTAGCCGAAGTGGTGCTCCCCCGCGGGCCCGCCCCCGTCGGCCGGCAGGCCGGCGTCGCTGAACTTGAAGTTGACGGTCGCGGGCTTCGTGTCGTTGTTGAAGATGAGGAAGACGGTCTGGCCTTCGAGCCGGCGCGCGAAGACGGTCTGCTGCTCCTCGTCGTAGATGTGTTGGAGCGAGCCGCGGCGCAGGGGCGCCAGCTCGGCGCGGCGCCGGGCGAGGAGGCGGAGGTGGTTGAAGACCTCGTTCTCGGCCGGCGTGCGCCCCCCCTCGGTGAAGGCGTCGCGCGGGTCGCCGGGGAAGCCCCCGGGGAAGTCGCGGCGGTTGTCGGGGTCGCCCGCGCCCGGCATGGCAAGCTCGTCGCCGTAGTAGAGCAGGGGCGTGCCGCGCGTCGTCATGACGAACGCCTGCGCCAGCTTCAACCCCTCGACGGTCGCGCCCTGCTCGTGCATGAAGCGCTCCATGTCGTGGACGCCGAGGAACGGGACGAGGACGCGCGGGTTCGGGTAGAGCCAGTCGTGCGCGAGCACCTGCGCGAGCTTGCGCACCGACTGCCCCTTGGCGAAGGCGTCGCGGACGGCGTAGAAGAGGGCGAAGTCGTAGAGCGTGTCGATGCCGGCGTCAATCCGGTCGTGGCCGGCGCGCCCGCGCTGGAAGTAGGCGAGCAGGGCCGGGTCGCCGTCGAAGAGTTCGCCGAGGACGTTGACGTTCGGGTACTCCCGCTTTATCGCCGCCGACCAGTCGCGCCAGAAGTGGCGCGGGACGTGCGGCAGGGTGTCCATGCGGACGGCGTCGAAGCCGACGGTGCCGAGCCACCAGAGCGTGTTCTGGATGAGGTAGCGGCGCACCTCCTCGTCGTCCTGATTGAGGTCGGGGAGGATGTCTATGAACCAGCCTTCGAGGTTGCGCCGCCGGGTCTGCTCGCTGGCGTTCGGGTCCATCGTCGTCCACTTCTGCCAGTTGTTCGAGAGGTGGTTCTCGACCGTGCCGTAGAACCACGTCGGCGTCGGCCGGTCGGCGGCCCACGGGTGGTAGGGGCTGGTGTGGTTGGCGATCTGATCCTGAATCACCTTGAGGCCCATCGCGTGGGCCTTGTCGACCAGCTCGCGCAGCTTGGCGAGGTCGCCGTAGCGCTCCTCGACGCCGTAGAAGTCAATCGCGCCGTAGCCGTGGTAGGCGGTCGTCGGCCGCTTCGGCCCGCCCGGCGTCTCCGGGTACATCTCGCGCTCGTCGAGGCGGTCGGTGTTGTCGTAGACGGGGTTGATCCAGAGGGCGGTGACGCCGAGGTCTTTGAGGTAGGGCAGGCGGTTGATG
>Ga0196977_1001061_pt1 | contig 11375 bp, 9 predicted proteins | sample S3v_1013CmetaG_FD_148634 | JGI IMG/M metagenome (GOLD analysis project Ga0196977, IMG submission 148634) | Soil microbial communities from Anza Borrego desert, Southern California, United States - S3+v_10-13C | ecosystem: Environmental > Terrestrial > Soil > Desert | place: USA: California...
TCCTGCGCCAGGAACACGGTGGCCATGCCGCCGCGCCCCAGCTCCTTCTCGATGGCATAGCGATCGCCCAGGTTCGCGCGCAGCCGCTCGAGGATGCGCGTGCTCTCCTGCACCGCATCCTGGCCGGTGGGCGTGCCACAGCCGGAGCAGAATGCGGCGCCGCCCGGCAACGTCTTGCCGCAGGAGATACAGGCTATGGCATTCGTCATGGGGTCACTGAGAATAACTACAAACGTAGAGGCAAGTAACAGCGAGTAACCGCAAGGGTTGAAGAGGAAAAGGGCTGAGGGGTATCGGGAGCAAGGCTAGGCCGTCCGGCGGAAGAGTCGACGCCAAAGCTGGCACCGGTCGCACCCGGCGCACTGCTTCATCCTCTCCCCGAAGTGGAGCAGCATGCGTTCGCGCCGGCACCCGAACGCCTGGAGGTACCGCAGCAGCGGATCGAGCCGCGAGGCATCGGACACGATCTTCCGCTGGAGCCGGACATCGTCGCGTGACCAGAGCACCAGGCACTTGCTGCGCTTCCCATCGCGCCCTGCCCTGCCGGCCTCCTGGTAGTAGGACTCGAGGCTGCTCGAGAGACCGAGATGCAGAACCAGCCGCACATTGGGCTTGTCGATGCCGAAACCGAATGTCGGCTTGTTCTCAGCGTTCTCTTGCGACTGTGCTAAGAATTCGTGCTAAAAGATCAACAGTTATGGCTTCGCGGGCTTCGGAGGGGACGCAGCAACCATGGCTCGCGCGGGCGGTGGCGGCGGACTAAAGCGACCAACCGCATCTCGCAGCCAAGAGTCAATTTCAGGGGTCTCAAAATCTGGAGTACCGACGCGACCCATGTACGATGAGTAGCGCGCGGATACTTGTTCCCTGAAGGGCGAGCGGAGCCGGGTAACAATGGTCGACCGTTCAAGGTCCTTGGTAGGCAATGAAGCGATGTTTTGAAAGTCGATAACGCGTGGATCGGAATGCCCGGGCAATGGCGTAAGCCAGTGATAGCGGGGAAAACGCTGGGTAATCAGCTGCCTCAGCAGGCCCGTGAAGTTGCTTTTCTTGTTTTCGCTCCATTCGCGGGCGGTGGGGGCACTTCTCTCCCAGTCGGAAACGAGCAATTCACGGACAACTTCCCAAGCGTCCCATAAAGGACAAAGGTGGACAAGGTCCACCTTTTTGTTCTCAAAGTCACACGTCGGAGTCAGAATTAGCGCTGGAAGCTCCTCGTCCGTTGCGTAAAAGTACGCATTAGCCAGAACTACACCTTGATCCAAAACTGCTGGCGGCGCAGTCTCGTACAGTACGGTGGCCAATCAGCTTAGATCTTACGCTTTCGGGGATCATTTTGCCTTTCCGATCCGCGTGCGGCCCTGCGCGTCAATCGCAATTGCATCCATGAGGGGCTGTCCAAAACAACGTCTGGATTGTCAAAAACAGACGCGCTCGGAGCAACTGCCGTTCGAATGATTCTCTTGCGCCCATTCGCGCGAAGAGGCCGCATCGGCCGCCAGGTGCGTGTATCAGTTTCCCTCTCGCGATTCCACCTTATTGCCACTTGAGTCATACCTGTAGCTCCCTTGCGACTGCCTGACCGCATTCAATAAGGTCAAGCAAGACTCTCTCGCATTCTTCGTGACTTGGGTCGCCAGTAGCCCCGAATGTCACTGACGAAAAAACCGAGATCTTTGGCGGATTCTCTCGTGCCTTTATTGAAGCAACCCTATCCGCAACCTCGTCTTCATTCAGCGCGCCAATGCTAAGCTGAACATGCCTACCTTGCCATTCAAAATCGGCTAAATAAGCAAAGTCGGTAATGCTCATTCCCAAGGACTCGTCGAAGCTCCTGTTCAGCACTCTTCGTGATAATCTCTGTACCAGAGAATCCCTGCTTTCATCCTCGACCGCCTTGAGGTACTGCGCCTCCGCGGTCATTTCGCGGCCCTCTCGATCAGCTTCTTCCAAGGTTCTTGCTAACTGTCGAATGTGAGTCATTGCGCGAACTAAGGCCTGCTCACTCTCGACCCTAAAAGATGCCAAGCCGTCCTCTAAATCGACGTAGTATCCAAGCTCAGCATTTGCGAGTATGACTTCGCGATCATCCATTTCCCAAGTCAAAAAATCAGTCTCCCAGGACTCGGCCAACCGCGTATTCATCTCCAAATCAGCGATACGCTCGGTCCACTGTAGTTCAAAACCGAGAAATACAAGCGTCTGTTCCATGAGCCACGGATTCGGTGTTTGGCCAGCATCCTGAGGCAATGGAATAGCCACGTCTTGCTCCGCCTCCGATAACTACTATTTGGTCTCCTAAGACTCTTAAACGGTGACAGATTGTCACCAAATGCGCTTTACTTCAACCTCTTAAAACACCGCAGGACTGACGATCGAGCCCTCAGACATCTCCGACGTATCCCCTACGACCGATGTTTCGGCAAGGTCGAAACTTATAAAGTAAAGTGCACCAACACCTTAGCACTTGCAAGACCGATGCCCGCGGTTGCCAACCGTTACACCCTGTTCTCGTAAGATTATGAAAGATATGGATTTACCGTGCATCCAACCAGTGGGGGCTCAAACTTGGCACAAACTGTACCCTTGATGTGGGCAAGGAATTTGATGCATGCACGCCAAATGTGGTGCGGGGCCCAATCAACCGGCTTTCTCATCAAGGCTGGCGAGAGCGTTCTCAGCGCAACCATGAACCACGGAGACCGCTTTCAGCAGTTCGACGAGATCGAAGGTTTCGCCGCGAACCGTGAACGTTCTCTGCTCGCTGTCGTAATGGCGCCAAACCGCTTGGGGGCCAAAAATTGCCTGAACAACACGCAGTGGGCCTACATTTCGGTCAACAATCTGTAGTGCTTGATTGGATGCCACCCACTCGTCGATCCGCTGATCAAAGTGTTCCAGGTGATTCCTTAGCTTACGGCGCGCCAGGATTTCTAACGATGCTGCTGGAACAGCGAGAAGATCTTGAAGCATTGAAACTCTCTTGGGGTTGCCTTCAGGGGACTCCCGACAAATGAGTTTCGATACGTTGGCAGCGTGAGTTAGAAGGCTATGCGCATGACGGTACACGTTATCCACATTTCGCTCGGCCCCGACAGATCGGACAGCCTGATCGAGGGCGGCAGCGGCATCCATGCAGAGCTTTGCTTGCGACAATACTTCGTAGGCAAAGATTTGCCGAAAGAACCGCTCGGTTAGGTCGCTTCGCTCGGGAGCAGAATCCATTTTCACTGGAAACTGGCCTCGCGCAACCTACGCGGCCCCAGTATTGCCTCTAGGACACCCGCATCATCGGCCTGCTGGTAAGATCGTTTCATTACCGAAGCCGAACGCCAGCCGCCGGCCGTCGCAACATCTTTCTCTGGCAGGTGCTTCCGCTCGGTCGCCCATTTGCGTCGCAGGCCATGGAATGTGTCGTGACCGAGACGCGGCACGCCGGCTGCCCGCTCAGCAGTGCGCAAGTACAGCGCCAGCGTATCCCGCCCTACAGGCTGCGTCAGTGATCGCGGTGAGGGAAACAAGTAGGCATCGCCGCCCATGGCACCACGATCGCGCATCAGCTTCACGAGCCGCTCGCGCAGGCTCTTGCTGATCGGAGCGCGCCAGGCTTTGCCAGCTTTGTCCGTCCCGGCCGGCCAGAGAATCACACCGTAGGGCGCGGCTTCGGTTGTGTCGTTTAGGCGGACGTCGCCGGCTCGGAGCTGGCGGACGGCGCCAACACGGCGGCCGGTCTCCTCGAGGATCACCAGTACGTCGGCCAGGAAGCTTGGGACATGCCTGCGCTTCCCGAACCATTCGACCTGCATCTGAAGTCCTTCGGCCGCTGCCAAAATCCTCTCGAAACGATCATGCGTCCAGACGGCCCGGCGGACGTTCGGATTCTTCGGGTACTTCAGGCCCTTGAATGGGTTCTCCTGAATCAGCCGGCGCCGACTATCCACGCGGTGAGACTCAGTCCAGTTGAACACTGCATTGATGGCGTCCAAACCAAGACAGACGGTGCCCGGGCTCACTTTCCTGCGCTCGCCAGCAGCTGGCCTCCCCTGCCCGTCTATAGCGCCACTCGAGCGCTGACGAATGAACGATTCCCACTCGGTTAGACCCAGCTCGTTGACTGGAGTGTCGGCACCCAAGAACGACCTCCAGACGTCGATTGCTCTTGGAAGCCAGCGCCGGGTCGAATCCTTGATGCGCGGTAGCTCATGGCGTTCGTACAGGCCGATGACGTAGCCCACTGTAGGGGCAGCCGGCTCACGCTCGAGAGGCTTACCGCGGCGCAGGGCCTCGTAGGCGTCGTCTGCCTCTGCCCTGGCCTGCTTGCGATCAGCATGCTTCAGTGAGACGCGCCGGTAGCCGCCGCGGCCATCCCGCATCTCGGGATCAAATATGGCCAGGTAGATGACGCCGCCCGGCTCACGCTCGTACACGCGCACGCGGACGCCGCCGCCGATCTTATCGCGGCGTTCGCCGACCGAATAGGACCATGTCTTGGATTTCACGCGGCTTGACCATCGCGCTTGGCGACGATTCGCGCAATCAGGGCCTTCGCGCCCGAGGCCATGCGCCGGCCCTTATGCGGCAAGTCTGCCCGGGTGATTCGATTCTGTCCCGGGAAAAGCCGGCGCAGCTGCGAAGTGCTGTAACCACTCGCGCGGGCCGCGTCGGCAATCGAAAGCCCCTCCGACGCCTCGGCCGCCTGAGCATCCGCCAACTCAACGGCGCACTGTTCAAGCACGGCCGCCAGCGACTCCGCGCCCCTGCGGCGCAGGACAGCGGCCTCCTCACGCCACCGAAGCGCCAGTGCGCTCAAGCTCACCGCAGCGCTCCTGTGACGATTCGGTGATGCATGCCGATTACCGTTAGACCCATGCCCGGAATGAACGTCTGGCCAGGCGATGAGTGGCCAACTAAGCCACCAGCGCGCCCACCACTCGACCTGAACGGCGATCCGTGTCTCAGGCTACCAATCACTCGCCTGCCCCTAGTCCCGTCCCAGAATCGTCAACTCGACGGGCGGTCGGGGACCATGGACCGGCGCATCGAGTAACGGCCTGTCGCCGAGCAAGGGCCCATTCGGACATGCGTGCCCCCCTTGTCATGCGGTCGGGATGTACGAGCCCTGGAACTGATCGGCAGGTAAGATTGTGTTCGCGTCCACAATGATGCCGCCACTCACCAGTTCGTACTCGAAGCCGATTAGCATGTCCGGATAACCGGTACGCGGAAACAAGCCATCGACGGCGATGCCGGCCGCGCTGCTGTTGGTGCTCGGGTCGTTCTCCGTATGAATCAGCACCCGGGATCCGTTAATGACGATGTAGAGGTGAAGTACATCCGCATCTGTGATGCTGGCCGATGACCAGGCAAAGCCATATTCACGATCAGTCGTCGGATAGAATCCCGCGTTGTCGAGTGACCACGAGATGGAATCAATGAGGTGCGTATCTGATGCTGGCACCGTGTAATCCAATGCCTTGCGCGTGCCCCAGTTCCGGTTGTAGTCAATCGGAACGGCGATCCAGCGCGAGTGGTCGCTTGCCGCATAGGTGCCCGCATGGGTCGCCTGCAGGCCGCCGGCCTGCTGAACATCTGTTTCTGCGACGAAGCAGGATTCGAGCGGCTGGCCCGTAGCCGTGCCGTCCGCGGTCGGATAGTCAGCAGCATGTTTCTGGGCATACCAGCGAATCCAGCGAGTATCGCCATCCACGCCTGAGGCGACCGCGGTAACATCCGTGCCCGTGAGGGAGCCGCTGAGTTGGGCAATGGTCGCAGTAGTATCCGGCTGGATTGGGAATGTCCAGAGCCGGGACGTGTTCATGTTGTTGGACGTCGCGTACACGTCGAGATACGTCACAGCCGATTGATCGCGAGCTAACTCAAGGATCCCGCCGTCGTACGCTTCCCAATGATGGTCGCCAAAGTCTAGAGAAGATTCAGCCGCGGTTCTGTGGTAGTACTTGATCGTCGCGCCGCTCACGGAAGCCTGCAGCACCACGCGCGCCACGGATAGCCGATTGGCGGCAGGCCGCTCAACCAGTCCGATACGAATAGCCTCGTAAGGGTCGCGCCGGTGCGCCGTCTGACTTGAGGCGTACAGGTCTGCGGGCGATGGAATCCAAATGTCAAAGCGAGTGCCCCAAGGCCCGTCGCGGCCGACGATGACGCCATACACCCACATCCTGCCATGCAAGCCGGATTCAGTGACTGGATCAAAGATTGCCAGGCGGTCGGTTTCAAATGCCACGGCATCGCCCAGCTCAAGCTCTGGGTAGGCATAGGTAACCCGCACTCCGCGGGCCATCATCTGTCCGAGCCCATGAGTGCTCACAATCCATTTGCCGACTCTCGCTGCCAGCGTTTCGCTTGGTATCCACTTGGCGATCTCGTTATCGAGCCGCTCAGAGCCTGGATTCAGAGTGGGCCTTCCAAAGGCCGGCAAGGCTTGGGCGTGGTGCACGTACACTTCTGTGCCGAACTTCGCGCCGTCAAAGCGACAAGGGACGTAAAACTCCGGAACTCGTTGGCGAATGCCCTGGCTGATGGAATCAATGCTGAGCTCTTCCATGCTCCAGCCGGCCACCGTCACCCCTCGCGGCTTGTGCAGGTTGCCCACCTTCAGCACACCCTGGGAAGCAAAGACAAAGCCGCCATCCAGGAACGCAAGCTGACACAGCAAGTCGAGCCCATCCATCGAAAACACTGCCTTGCTTACTCGGTCCGTGGTGTTGCTGGGCAGGTTGCCGCGGTATCGTTCGGGCAACCCAATCAGGCCGTCGCGCACATCCTCGAAAGCGTCGGCAATGGTGACCAAATCGTATGAATTCGGTTGCGCCTGAAACTGTGCGGTCCAAGGCGTCCGCAGCTCGGTGTCTATCGTTCCGGTTTCGATTTCAACGCTCTCACTGCCACCAGCGTTCGCATTGCGGAAGGCGTACACGACGCGAATGCGGTCGCTCGCAGCCCCAACCTGCCATTGTGTATTCAAGAATGAGAAAGTGAAAACGCTGGTGCTCGAGAGCTGCGACTCCTGGGTATAGACCGTCTCTTGCTGCATGACTCCGCTGCTATTGATCCGCTGGAGCTTGATTTTCAAGAAGATGTTCGAATTCGCCGCGGTCACTTTAACCTTCTGGGTCCAGTCGCCGTCTGGCAGCTGCGCAAAGTCGGGTACGGTGGCAGGCGTTATCGCGTATGACAGTTCCGTTGCGCTTGCTGCGACGGAAACAGTCAGCGTGTCAGCAGCCTCGGCCGTCAGGCTGATGACCTTGGTGAAATCCGCGCCGCCCGTGAGGTTGCTGTCCTCCTGCTTGAGCAGGTAGCCGTAGACTGGCCCAATCGCGCGAGGGACGCGCATACGGGCGCGATTAAGGATCGACACGAGACCGAGCACGGCCTCGGTAGAGCGGATCTCGAATTCCATCACATCCCAGAGGCTGTCCAGCAGCCAGTGTTCTCGATCCAGGGCGGGGTGCCCGATGAATCGCCTGACCTGCATCTGCGTGGGATTGTTCTCGGCGAGAAACCCCTCGACGCCCTCGTAATCGCGTACGCCCATCAGCGCGATATGCAAATGCGTATCGGCCATGCGCGTATTGCCATTCAGTACATCAACGTCCTCGTGCTCATCAGACCACGTGGCTTCGCGCGTATAGTCCTGGAATTCCAGGTCCCTAGCACCCAGCACCCTAAGCACTGGAGTCACATCCTGACTCGCGTTCGAACTCAACGTCGCCCTGAGCTGGTAAGTCTGTTGCGCCGAGATGCCAGATAGCGCAGCGGGGCTATTCCCGTCCACGAACGGGACCCAGTTGGCCCCGCCGTCGTCGGACACCTCCGTTACGAGCGTTGTGCCGGCCGGGGCTTCCTTGACTACCACAAACTCAATCGTGCCCGAAGGCGCGGCGCCAAGGTTTACATCCGTAAACGTGATCGTTCCCGAGGCGGGGTAGGAGCCGATGGTGAAGGTGATGCGCGGCATCCCCGTGCCGGCCGTGACAGCGACGTCTGAGGCGCCCGCATGCTCCGCAACAGCGGCCCCCGTCTTAGTGCCGATGCTCAGTCCGGTGTTCGTCGGAAAGTGGACCGTCTTGTGATAGAGCGTCCCCGCCCCGGCCGTGGCTTGCTCATTCGCGCCGGCGGCATCGTAGCGCCAGGAGTAATTGCTGTTCGATCCGCCAACGGTATACAAGTGGGCGACGATTGTTCGCCCCAACGGGCCGCTTCCGTTGAAATTGAGTGGCCTGGACCGTTCAGCAATCGGGAACGAGGCCGGCGCGTCTGCGCGGTTGCCGGTTACATCGAGCTGGAAGGTGATGAGTGCGTCATCGGCTGACATCAAGGGCGCCGGGTAGTACATCGCCTTGCACAAAGGCGAGAGGAGCCACCGCTCTTCGCCCGCGACTGTGCCGATTACAGACGGGTGGTACAGCTGCAAGGCGAACGTTCCGTCGAACATTGCATTCGCACCATTCTGCCGGCGCGATACAAAGACCTTCACGTTCCTGAGCATCGGCTCGGAGCCGATGGCGTCCGACAACTCCCACGCCACAACCGGAGTATCGACACTCAGGTTGAACGGGCCTTCTTTCACGTCGGTGCTATCGAGGTCGTCAGAGCCCGTCGTATTGCTGATGACCGCCACATCGGACGCCTTCAGACGCACGGCACCGTCAGGCCATACTTCTAGCTCCGGGGTCCCACCACCCGAAATAGAGCCGGCGGCCATCTCGTCCTCGCGCAGGCGAAGGTCCTCGCCATGGACTGCGATGAGTTCGGTAACGAGCTCGCAACCGCCCCGGTTCGGCATCCGCAGCCGGGCCTCCAACTCGCGCGAGAGAACCTTCATGAGCGGCCGGCTACCAGGTCATAGAGAATGCGCGCTCGCGATGCTGGGGTGAGCCCCAATTGCCCCGCAAAGTCGAGCACGCGCTCCTCTGCGGCCATGACCCGCTCGACAAGCCCGCTCGTCACAAGACCATTCTTGGCGCGCTCGTTCCGCCAGAATGCCAGCTCGCTATGCGCCATGCAGTAAGCGATCAGCAGTTGGCGATCGAGTACCGGATCGTAAAACGAGCCAGGCGCCTCCTCCAACGCGGGCACTACGCGATCCCATTCGGTCTTTGCATTGTCGTCCAACCACGCAGGGGCTGGCGTCGTCGTTTTCTTGTTCATCCGAAGAACCTCCTTCGCTTTGCGGTGTCTGAAGCCGATGCCTTTTCCTCACCGAACAGCATCGCGAACACATTGTCGTGCTTGTCATCATCCGGGTCTCTGGCGTTCACCCGTGTCCTGGCGGCCGGCGTTAGACCGAACTCGATGAGCATCGAGCGATAGCGCTGGAATGCCGATGCCGCGATTTCGTTCTCTGGTCGCTTGCGGTGGACGGTCCCGCTATCCGTGACCACGGAGTAAGTCTGGCCTTGCTCGCTCAGGACCTTGTATGCCGCGCGGTACTCGGAATAGGCTGCGCAGCCGGCGGCCAGTGCCGGCCCATCGGCGCTCGTCAGGACCTTCATCCGATTCAGGATCGGAACCAGCACCTTCCAGTGCTCCGCTGCGACCGCGTCCAGCCACGTGGGGCGGCGAGGCGTCCGAGCTGGGGGCTGCGGCTCCTTCGTGTTCGTGCGGTCCTTTCGGAACGTGCCGCGCAACACCTTTGCGCTCGTGGGATGGGGGCGCCTACCAGGCATTAGGCATCCCGAAAAAGGGTCTGGAATTCTGACGGCGTGAAAACAGCGAGACCGGGCGGTCTACCCTCGATTGCTCGAAAGGCTTTTGCCTACCGGGGGTGGCCAGGCGAGGTACGGGTTTGCCGAGTGCCGTATTCCCAAATGCGTACACACCAAAATCAGGGGAGCACGCGGTCTCCCGTAGATCCGCCAGACAATTCACCCTACCGGGGGTCATGCGGCCTCCGAGGTGGTTCCAGAGCCCGTTGCGTGCGTAGTGCCGGCATGCGGTTCCGGTCCCCTTATATAGGGACCGGGAACCACTGCACTTGCAGCCAGTTCCGGTACTACGGGAACCGCCGGAACCGCTGGGCCTTGGCGATGCCACTCGGCCTTGTTCCTGCCTCCCAGATTGACGATCAGGCGCTCACGAGACAGCCGCTGCACTGCATCGAGGACATCAGCTTTCCGGCCTTCGACCGCCGCAGCGATCGCATTGCCGGTGGCGCCGGGCACGCGCTCTACATAGTCGAGAACGCGAGCATCAAGTGCCGGGAGCCCGCCATCCAGCTCAACGCGGCAACCATCTACCCGGTAGCGGAAGGGTGTCATCGCCCAACGGCCCTTAGCCTTCACCTTTCGGGCCTGAGGGTCGTCGGTTGCCTCTTCGATCTCGAGATAGGCGTCAACGCCGGCCAGTATCTGCGAGGATCCGCGGCTCTTGCCGGTCACCTTGTTGGCATGGTGCAAGAGCAGGATAGCCGCATTGCTGGCTGTTGCTACAGCTCGCATCTCGTTCATGATCGGGGCCCATGCCCCAGCTGAGTTCTCGTCCTGAACGCGATCAGCGAAGGCTGCAAGCAGGGTGTCCACAACAACGAGGACCGGGCGTCGAGCGATGATCAGCGGGTAGAACTGGACCATCCCCATTGTAGGATTCTCGGGCACCAGAATCCGTGTGCAGTCGGCGCCGAATCCCTCAAAGCGCACGGCCAAGTCATAGACCGGCTCGAGGTCTGCGGATATCCAGAGCACCTCACCAGTGGTTGTGGGACCATCCAGGAAGCGACGACCCTGCGTCATGGCAGCTACGCCGGCCGCAGCCAGCGTGCTCTTGCCCGCCTTGGGAGCCGCGGCCATCTGGGACACGCGGCCCCGCCACGCCAACCGCGGGATGACGGTCTGGGGAGCGCGCATTGCTTCGGGATCAGCCATTAGCTCGGCCACGGTACGCACGGGCTGGGGTCCGGTCACCGTCGCACCTACTTCAACAAGGCGCGCTTGAACGCGGGTGAGCATCTCCGGACCACGTACCTGCTCTGACACGTCGCGCCGTATGGCGGCCGACAGTTCCAGCAATTGCCGCTCGGTCGCACGCTCGGCAACAATGCGCGCATAGTGAGCGACATTGGCCGTAGTCGGGACAACGTCGAGGAGATACGTCAGGTACTCAATCCCGCCGACAGCATCGAGCTCGCCGCGGCGTAGCAGTTCGTCCTTAACCGTGATGGGATCAACTGGTGACGCCCCGGCCTTCAGCGTGCCAACGACTGCGTACAGACGTTGGTGCGCAGCTCGGCTGAATTGAGACTCGGTCAGCCCTTCGGGGAGATCGTGTCCGTTAAGCAGAGCTGACAGAATGGCCTGCTCGGCTTCGAGGTGCTCGGGAACGGCAGGATCTTCGGTCGTAGCACGTTTGGCGCGGAC
>Ga0196977_1001063_pt1 | contig 11349 bp, 10 predicted proteins | sample S3v_1013CmetaG_FD_148634 | JGI IMG/M metagenome (GOLD analysis project Ga0196977, IMG submission 148634) | Soil microbial communities from Anza Borrego desert, Southern California, United States - S3+v_10-13C | ecosystem: Environmental > Terrestrial > Soil > Desert | place: USA: California...
GCCGCAGACCCCGCGCCCGCTCCCTCGCGCACGGCCTCGCGATGGGGGGGGGAGCTCTCCTTCCGCTTCGTGGAGGACGCGATCGGCGCCGCGCGCCGGCCGGCCGGCGACCCGCTGCGCGTGGACGGCCTGGTCACCGGCCCGATCTCCAAGGAGGCTTGGGCGCTGGCCGGCCGGGGCAAGTACCCGGGCCACACCGAGCTCCTCGCCACGCGCTTCGGCGTGAAGCGCCACGGCATGATGTTCGTGAGCGATCACCTGCGCGTCATCCTCGCCACGGCGCACGTGCCGCTCATGGAGATCCGCAACGCGCTCACGATCGGGCGGGTGTTCGACGCGATCGACCTGGGGCACGAGGCGTGCGTCAGGCTCGGCATCCCGCGTCCGCGCATCGCGGTCTGCGGGCTCAACCCGCACGCGGGCGAGGGCGGGCTCCTGGGCGACGAGGAGGAGCGGATCATCGCCCCCGCCATCCGCATCGCGCAGCAGCACGGCCAGGACGTGCGCGGCCCGTTCCCGGGCGATACGGTGTTCCGCGACGCGATCCCGCGTCCGGGATCGTCGGCGCGCGGAGCGAAGTACGACCTCGTCGTCGCGATGTACCACGATCAGGGGCTCATCCCCGTCAAGCTTCTTTTCCGCGACGAGGCGGTGAACGTGACCGTCGGGCTCCCGGCCGTGCGCACCAGCCCGGACCATGGCACCGCCTTCGACATCGCCGGGCGCAACGCCGCGGACCCCGGCAGCATGCGGGCGGCGATGCTGCTCGCGGCCCGCATGGCGCGGGCGGAGGTCGCCCGTGGGGCCGCCGCGCCCCGGGGATAGGCATAGACTTGTCACCCCCGCCGGGCGGACCTTCCACATCATCAGGATTCCTCTATGAGTGCTCCAAGAGAGACGTCCAAGCCAGTGCGCGCCGACCCAGCGAATCCGGTCGCCGAGATGCTCATGATCGCGGCTCCCTCGGTCGTGACCATGACCAGCTACACGCTGATGCAGTTCATGGACGGCCTGATGGTCAGCCAGATCCGGCCGCCGGACCCCGTCTACGTCGCGGCTCAGGGCAATGGCGGCATGGCCGCCTGGCTCGCGCTGTCGCTCCCGCTCGGGGCGATGGGGGTGGTGAACACCTACGTGTCGCAGAATCTCGGCGCGGGGCGTCCGGAGCGCGGCAGCGCGTACGGGTGGACGGTGCTCTGGCTCTCGGTTGCGTGGGCGCTGCTGCTCGTGCCCTACGCGCTGCTCCTGCCGGCGATCTTCCGATCGATGGAGCACCCCGCCGAGCTCGTCGCCCTCGAGACCCAATACGCCCAGATCAACATCATGGGGGCGTTCTTCGTGCTCGCCGCCCGCGGCATCTCGCACTACTTCTACGGCCTCCACAGGCCCGTCGTGGTGATGGCGTCCGCGCTCGCGGCGAACGTCGTCAACATCTCTCTCAACGCACTTCTGATCTATGGGACCGACGGCCCCCCGGGCTGGGTCCCCTTCAGCGGACGGATCCGAGACCTGGCCCTGGCGATCGACCTCGCCCCGATGGGAGTGGCCGGCGCGGCGCTCGCGACCGTCGTGGGATCGGCGCTCGAGCTGGTCATCCCGATCGCCGTCTTCCTGGGGCCACGCATGAACGCGCGGTACCGGACGCGGGCCGCGTGGCGCTTCTCGCCGAGTCACGTGCGCGACGTCGTCCGCCTCGGCTGGCCCGCCGGGCTCATGTTCATCAACGAGATGCTCTGCTGGAGCTTCCTCATGGCCTACATGCTCCCCGCCGGCGGGGCGGCCAAGGCGAGGCTGCTCGGGCTGCCGGCCGAGCAGCTCGGGCTGGCGGTGGAGGGCGCGAAGACCACCGCGAATACCGCCGGCTGGATCGCGCTGCGATACATGCACCTCTCCTTCATGCCCGCGATCGGGATATCGATCGCGGTCACGGCCCTCGTGGGCAAGTGCATGGGCATGGGTCGGCCGGACCTCGCCGCGAAGCGGGCGTGGCTGGGCATGGGTCTCACCATGGCCTACATGGGGACGTGCGCCCTGGCGTTCGTGCTCTTCAGGGAGCAATTGGTCGGTGTGTTCGTGCCCGATGAGCTGGCCGCCGAGCAGGCCGCGGCTCTGGTCGCGGTCGCGTCATCGGTGATGATCGCCGCGGCCGTCTTCCAGCTGTTTGACGCCATCGCGATCACGACGAGCGCCGCCCTGCGCGGCGCCGGCGACACGGTGTGGCCCGGCGTGGCGACCGTGATCACCTCGTGGACGTGCATCGTGGTGGTGGGGCTCGCGCTGCTGAGGTTCGCCCCGCAGCTTGGGTCGATCGGGCCGTGGATCGGGGCCAGCTCGTACATCGTGCTCCTGGGCATCCTCTTCCTGGGGCGCTTCCTGCGCGGGCGCTGGAAGACGATCGACGTCCTCGGCAGGTCCGCCGGGGCGAGGGAGCGGGACGACTTCGACGACCTGCCCGCCCCGACCGAGGCTCTCGCCCCCGGCATGCCCGGGGAGGCCTGAGCCCCGGGCTGGAGCATCGCCGGCCGGGGTTCTATCGTTGAGCCCGCGCATCCGCGGATCGGCCCTGTCCGGGCCCAGGAGACCACATGACGAGCGACCCGATGGACATGATGATCGGTCTGGAGTCGGTTCGGCGCGACGCCGAGGCGGCCCGACGGCACTCCGACGCGGGCCGGGCGGCCGAGGACGCCGGCGACCGGGAGACCGCGCTCGCCGAGTACCGCAAGGCCGTCGCCGCGGACCCGACCAACCCGTCGGTGATGTTCCGCCTGGCGTTCCTGCTCGACCTGACCGGCCAAGACGACGAGGCGATCGAGGTCTACGAGCGGGTCTGCGAGTTCCGTCCGGCGCCGATCAACGCCCTGATGAATCTCGCCGTGCTCTACGAGGACCAGGGGCAGTACATCCGCGCCGAGCGATGCCTCCGCCAGATCCTGGAGACCAACCCGAACCATACGCGCGCACGCCTCTTTATGAAGGACGTGCAGGCCAGCCGCGACATGGTGATCGAGGAGGAGCAGGACCGGGACATCTTCAAGCGCAAGGCCCTGCTCGACACCCCCGTCACCGACTTCGAGCTCTCGGTGCGGGCGCGCACGTGCCTGAAGAAGATGAACATCCGCACGCTCGGCGACCTGCTCCGCATCACCGAGGCGGAGCTGATGAGCTACAAGAATTTCGGGGAGTCGAGCCTCACCGAGATCAAGCGGATGCTGGCGATGAAGGGCCTCCGCCTTGGGCAGGGGCTCGAGGACGCCCACCGGGCGGCCCGCCGTGCGATCATGGAGCAGCTCAAGGGCACCGGCAAGGAGGTCGTTCTCGGCAAGCCGGTGAGCGACCTGAACCTCTCCGTCCGCGCCCGCCGCGCGCTCCAGCTGCTCAACATCCAGACCCTCGGCGACCTCGCCAGCCATACCGAGGCCGAGCTGATGGGCGTCAAGAACTTCGGCGCAACCTCCCTCACCGAGGTCAAGGAGCGCCTCGCCGAGCACGGCCTCGCCCTCCGTACCCTCGACCCCGAATGACCGGCGCGGCCTTCAGGCCCCGGGTTCCATCTCGTCCGCAGCGCCCGGGTCCGCCGACCCGGGCGTTGCTGTTCCCGGGGACTCCGCCGTCACCTCACGCACCACGTGCGCGTCCCGCTCCCCCGAGGCGCGGTAGCTCGCCCGGGCCTCGCTGTACCGCTGCGGCGAGATCTTGAGGTCCGGCTCTTCGCCCCGCTGGTGCTGCGCGTGAAGGTGCTTCAGGAAGGGCACGCACCACTGACACCCGGTCCCCGCCCCCAGACACTCGGAGATCAGGGACGCGACGGGCGGGTCTTCCCGCCGGAGATACGCCCGGATCTTCCGCAGCGACACCCGGAAGCAGAGACAGACGTGATCGTCCGGATCCATTCATGCCATGGTATGTGGTGACGGACAAAGGCCTCGTGTCGTGCTGTATTGTCATTTTATCAAACAAACTTGACATGGAGTCGAGCAAGCTTTACAGTTGTCACGGAGGTGCTCCATGGGCTGGAATGTCACGTGCGGGTTGCGGGCCGGGACGCCGGAAGGCCAGCGGGCGGTTCGGCGCCTGGTCGGCGCGGCGCTCGGTCTCTCGGCCCTGGCGGCCGGAGCGACGATCGCGGTCGCCCTCCTCCTGAAGGGCCAACCGGAATGGCCCGCGTGGCTCAAAGGGGCGGTAGCGCTCTCCCCGGTGATCCCCTTCGCCGGGATGTTCGCGGCCTTGGCCCGAGTGAACCGCCACATGGACGAGCTCGCCGTGCGCGTGCAGTTCGAGGCGCTCGCGACCACGGTGATCGTCTCCATCCTGCTCCTGATCGCCTGGGGACAGCTGCAGCAGGCCGAGCTGCTCCCTCTGGTCGAGGTCTCCGTGGCGTGGCCCGCGATGGTGGCGATCTACGCGGTCGGTTACTGGCGAGCGCTGCGGCGCTACTGCTGAGAGGGCGCGATGGAGAACCGGCTCAAAGTGCTGCGGGCCGAGCGGGACTGGTCTCAGGCGGAGCTCGCCGAGCGGCTCGGCGTCTCGCGCCAAACCGTGAACGCCGTCGAGACGGGCAAGTACGACCCGAGCCTGCCGCTGGCGTTCAAGATCGCGCGGCTGTTCGGCCAGCCCATCGAGCGGATCTTCGACGACCGAACGCACGGCAATGGTGAGAACGGAGGTGCTGCATGACGGCTCACGAGGGTTCGGACGGCGCGAGGGAGAGGGCGGCGGAGGCGTGGCGCCCGGCGGCGAACGGCGTCGTCGCATGCTTCATCGGCGCGGCGCTGCTGGCCTTCGGCGGCAGCTTCGCGATGCGGTGGGCCCCCGACGCGGCGCGATCGCTGCGGATCGTCCTGGCGCTCGCGCCCCTCCCGGCGCTGGCGGGCATCCTGTGGTTCGGTGTGCGGGCGATCTCCCGCATGGACGAGCTCGAGCGGCGGATCCAGGCCGAGGCGCTGGCGATCGCGTTCGGTGTGCTCGGCCTGGTGCTCGTGGGGTACGGCCAGCTCCAGCAGGCCGGAGTGCTCGGCCCGGAGCGATGGACGACGCTCTGGCCCGTGATGCTGATCACCTACTGCGCCGGATGGGTGTGGTCCGCCCGCCGGTACCGCGGCGCATGAGATGGTCCGAGCGTCGCCGGCCCGAGTTCATTAGAGGAGGCGAGTGATGTTCCGATGCTGCCGGCGCAGAGTAGATACGCGGACCGCCCGGCGGGCGGCCGCGTGGGCGATGCTGACCTCGGCCGTGGGCGCGGCGATCCTCGGCCTCGTCTCGTGGGTGGCGGGCGAGAGCGGCGACGAGGCGATCTTTCAGTCCGCGGTCCTTCTCTCCACCGTGGCCGCGCCGACCTGGATTGCCTTCAGCGCGGGGTCGGATCGCCGCTGCCGCCGGCGCGCGGCGCGGACCAACCCGTTCGCGCCCGGTGTGGAGCCTCGGCCCGGGACGCCCCCGTGAGCTCCCGCGGACGGCGAGCCTACCGCAGGACGAGCCCGTCCCACGCCAGCGCCATGCCCTCGGGCAGGGCGGCGTCGGTCTCTTCGTGCGGCAGGTCGTGGCTCATGTGCACGAAGTAGGTGCGATCGGCGCCGACCTCGTGGGCGACGCCCACGGCCTGGCCCACCGTGAAGTGCGTCGGGTGGTGCCGGTGGCGGAGCGCATCGAGCACGAGGGTCTTAAGGCCGCGGAGCGCTCCCCATGTCTCGGGCGGGATGCCCGAGACATCCGTGCAGTAGGCCAGGGGCAGGAAGGGCGCGCTCAGGCCGTCGTGCGCGGCGTCGAACCTGTACCCCAGCACCGGCAGCCTCCCGTGCAGGAGCGCGAACGGCGTCACCCGCACGCCGTGCAGCTCGAACGGGCGCCCGGGCTCGACGAACCTCGGGATCAGGGCCGCGACGAACGACCTCTGCACGTTGCCCTGCTTCTCGAAGATGTGCTGGTAGACGCGGCGCACCGCCTCGAACGTGCGCGCGTCGGCGTACACGTCGATGGGCGCGTCCATCAGCACGTTGAAGCGCCGCACCTCGTCCAGTCCCCACACGTGGTCCACGTGGTTGTGCGTGAGCAGGATCGCGTCCGCCCGCTCCATGCCGTGCCGCAACGCCTGCTGGCGCAGGTCCGGCCCGGCGTCGAGCAGGATCGTGCGAGGCTGGCCCGAGGGGTCGATGAAGTCCAGGCAGGCGCTGGTCCGCAGCCGCGCGTCGCGGGGATCACTCGACCGGCACACTGCGCACGAGCAACCGATCGCGGGAACGCCCGAGCTGGTCCCGGTGCCGAGGAACGTGAGACGCATCGGGCCAGCATAGTGCGCCCGCCCCGGGGCGTCGGCCGCGCCGAGCCACCCGCTGGCCCGCTCGCGCTCCGGAGAAGCCCTGTCAGCACCCGGCATTCCACGCGTTCAGAAACGCCGTCACGTCGCGCGAATCGATCATCCCGTCGTCGTTGAAATCGGCGCGAGCGTCGCCCGCGGCCCACGCGTTGAGAAAGGCCACCGCGTCCCGCGTGTCGATCGACCCGTCGCCGTTGAAATCGGCGCGGCAGCCGATGGGGCGCGACCACAGGAGCGCCGCGGAGCGTTCGGGCGGAAAGCTCCAGGCCGATCCCACGACGTATAGCGTCTCTCCATCGGACCATATGCCAAAGGCGCGGCTCGCGACCAGGGCGCCGTCGAAGGGGTTTGGGAGCTCCTCCCACGACTCCGCGCTGCCGTGCCACACGCCGGCCCGGTGCTCGTCGAACTCGGCGTTGACGATCACCGTCGAAACCCCGGCCTGCCAGCCGTCGTGCACGTCCCACGCCACCGAGTAGTCGGCGAAGGAGGGGTTCAGGTCGACGAGGGATTCGGGCGTGCCCCTCCACAGGATGGCGTGGTTCAACCAGCCGAATTCGGCGCTCCCGACCTGCTGCCCGCCGTAGACACCGTGCGCGAAGGACATGACCGCGCCGGGCGGATGGAGGTCCACCCACGACGCAGCGCTCCCGGCCCACAGGCTGGCATGCTCCGAGCCGTCGATCATGGCGCTCCCGACCTGTTGCCCCTCGTGGATCGCGCCCGCCCCGGACCGGGTCGCGCCCGCCGGGTGCAGGTCCACCCACGAGCGCGCGTCGCCATTCCAGAGGCTGGCGTGGCGCTCACCGTCGATAAGCACGCTGCCGACCTGCCGCCCTTCCCACACACCCGAGGCGTAGGAGTGCGTCGCCCCCGCGGGGTGCAGGCTCACCCACGAGTCGGCGGTTCCGCGCCAATAGCCCGCCAACTCGTCGGAGCCCACGCGCACGTACCCAACCTGCTGGCCGGCGAACACGTCCGCCGCGAACGACTGGACCGCCCAAGCGGGGTGCAGGTCGACCAGCGATTGCGGCGTCCCGCTCCACACGCTGGCGTGGTACTGCCCGAAGGGCGCGGTCTGCCCCACCTGCTGGCCGGCGAAGACGTCGCGAACGAAGGCGTACTCGCCGTCGGCGTTGAGCTTCGTCACGGTCCACTGCGCGCGTGCGACGCAGGCGACGCAGGCGATGACTCCCGCGACCGCGATCAGCGCGGATGCGCCGCGGAGCGGCGCCGCGCAACTGCTCTCCCTCGGGCCGCCGGTATTCATCGGTCGCCTCCAATCGAGGCTTGTGCACCCTCTATGGAAGATACCACCACCGGCCCGCGGCGCGAACTGAGATTCCCGGGAGTCTGGAGGGCCCGAATCGCCGGAGCCGCGTCGTTCGACCGCCCGGCCGTCGGGACCGCCACCCCAAAGCCGACGCGGAGCTGCCCGAACGACCCGTCGGGATCGTCCAGACAGCCCCGCGCCAGAGGGGGAGAGGCATGAGGGCCGGCCTCATCACTGCGGGCGCCGACCCGGTATGCAGAGCAGCGAGCTTCTCAGCAGCGGTGCGTCCACGCGTTCAGGAAGGCGATCACGTCGCGGGTGTCGATGACGCCGTCCTCGTTAAAGTCCGACCCGGCGCCGCCCGCGTTCCAGGCGTTGAGGAACGCCGTCACGTCGCGGGTGTCGACCACGCCGTCCTGGTTGAAGTCGCCCTCGGTCCCGTGCTGGTGCGGGTTGCGCTGGTGCTCGGTCAGCTGGCCGATCCAGCCCTCGACCTCCGCCGACAGCTCGCCCGTGCCGACCAGGTCCACGGTCGGCTGGATCCAGCCGTCGTGGGTCATCGGGAGGGGCTTGACGCCCTGACCGCCCGTCCCGTCGGTCACGCCCGCGCCGCCGCTGCTGTTGGCGAGCAGGATCTGGCCCACGGCCGCGGCGTCGCCGCCGTGCCCGTCGCCGTTGGGATCGGGGTCGATCACGCTGAGCACGTTGGCGTGCTGATTCGTCACGTAGGCGTAGAACCCGCCGCCGAGCTTGGCGCCCCAGTTCACGCCGTGCGTGCCGGCCGGGGTGGGCACGAGGGCCACCACCTCGTCGAGCGTGGTGTCGATGATCGCCACGTAGTCGGCCGCGGGGCGGCCGGCGCCGTCCACCGTCGTGAGCGAGAGCACCGCGGTGGCGACCCACTTCTCGTCAGGGCTCACAGGGGTCTGAATCGGCACCTGGAGCGTGTGCAGCAGGTCGAGCCCGCTCTGGCCGTCGGGCGTCAGGGTCACCGGGATGTTGCCGGTGATCTCCAGGGTGTCCATGTCGATGACGGTCACATACCCGCTGACCGCGTTGGCGACGTAGGCCTTGGAGCGGCACCCGACGTGGCACTGACCCGCGGCGATCGGCATGGTGAGCTTCGACCGGTCCGGGTCGCCGGCGTCGTACGCGAACTCGCGCAGCAGGTTGCCGGTGGCGGTGTCCATGATGCCGATCGATCCGCCCACGCCGAGGCCGGTGAAGACGTTCGGCACGATGGCCATGTCGCCCCGGCCACAGGTGAGCCAGTGGCCGTGCGGGTGCGTCTTGCCGCTTCCGGTGACGTCGGAGTCCTCAATGTTCAGCCCGTCGGCGCCGTCGCGCACGAAGACGAGGTCGTTATCGGCGCTGAGCGGGATCGTGAGCATGCCGCGCCGGGGGGAGCCGGGCGTCGGGATCGTGATGATGTGCGTGGGGGCCTCGCCGACCTTGATGCCGTCGAGGATCTGGCCGCTCTGGCGGTCAATCTTGTTGATCCACTGGCCGAACCAGTTGCTGTTGTACACGGTGTCGAGGGTGAAGTCGGCCCACATGTTGTGCGGGTTGTTCCACATGCCGTCGGCGTCGAGGCCGTTGATCTCGCGCTCCACGGTGAAGGTCGCCGCGTCGAGCACGGTGATCGTGCCGGGCTTCTGCACGTCGTTCTCGTCGAACTGGCCGGGGACCCGCTCGAACTGGGTGCTGATCCACACCTCGCCGACACCGGGGATCCCGGGGCGGAACTCGTCGGCGGGTCCCAGGATGTCCCACTTGGCCAGCTTGTCGGCGTCGGACGGCGCGACCGTGGTCATCACCGAGAGCACCGTCTCGGCGGGCAGCGAGGCCGCGCCGAGGTGGCCGATGAAGGGCAGTGATTCGGCGGAGACCTCGGGGATGTTCCCCTGGGCGTCCCGCACGGCGACGACCGCGGTCATGTAGGGATGCACCTTGCAGACGATCACGTACACGCCGGGCACGTCGAATTCCGCGGAGAGCGAGCCCCGCTGCGAGGAGTCCTGATCGAGCTGGAGGTTCGATCCCACCGGCTTGACCAGCAGCGTCACCGTGTGGCGGGTGCTGGTGCAGCAGTTATTGATCTCGAAATCGACCTCGTCGCCGGCGTCGATGATGGTCACCGGCCCGCCGGTGTTTTCACTGCGGAACCAGTTGCCGGGCTCGTCGGTGAGGTGCATCGTGTCGGCGTCGTCGCGGGCCGCGGCGGAGCCGGCGACCAGGAGGAGCGATAGGGCGGCGAGAGCGCCGGAGCGCACAGTCTGAGTCTTCATGGCAACTTCCTTTGTGCTCCGCCGAGGGAATCTCGGCGCGCAGCGGAATTCGCTGTGCAAAGGGAGTGCCAGACGTCTGGTCTGGGTGATCGAGTGCGAGCCCCGAACCCACCGGCTCGGCTCACCCGGGCGCGGCCAGACGGCGAAACCTTCCGCCAGGCGGCGGATTCCGCGGCGGGCCGAGGAGCGGCGCGCCGCCGCCCAGCATCCTCCGTTCCAGGTGTTCAGGAACGCAATCACATCGCGCGGAGCGCCTCCGCCCTCGGGCCCGCACTCCACGGAAGAAGCGCAGGGGATCCAAGCGGATTCCGCCCTCGGGGCCCCGGCTGACCTCAGCAGCCGGCATTCCAGGCATTCAGGAACGAGAGGACGTCCCGGGTATCGATCGTCCCGTCGCCGTTGAAGTCGGCCCGATCGTCGCCCGCGTTCCAGGCATTGAGGAAGGCCAGCACGTCAAGCGTGTTGACGGCGCCGTCGCCGTTGAAGTCCGGGGCGCAGCCGCCGCCCGCCTCGAACGCCCCCATGTCCACGACCTGCGCGTGCCCGTTTCCGGCGAGGCCGGTGTCGTCGACCAGCGGGTCGTCCAGGAAGCGGGGCCCGAGGCCGAGGTCGAGCGGGGTCGCCTCCGCGAGATCGCCGTCGGCGTCGAGGTCGGCGCGGTCCCCGGGGACACGCGCATTGTCCGCGGCGTCGATCGCCGACGATCCCGCGCCGAGCCGCACGTCGTCGTCGCTCGTGCCGATCTCGTCGTCCGGTCCGTCCCGATCGACCAGCAGGGGGTCGCCGCCGATATTGCCCTCGCCGCCGAGCCCGCCGGAGAGGTTCTGCACCAGCGAGTAGTGGATGGCCACGAAGCCCCCGCCCGCGTGGAGGAACTGGGCGCTCTCCTGCTGCGAGCCCCCGGTGGTGTTGCCCCAGAGGACGCAGTTCGAGACCTGGGCGTTGGCGTCGTCGATGAAGATCCCCGCCGCCCCCTGCGCCGAGCTGTTCGCCGAGAACGTGCAGTTGGCGATCGTCGCCTGGGGCGAGCAGGCGATGTACATGCCCCCGCCGACGCCGGCGGTGTTGCCGGAGAACACGGAGTTGACGACCGAGAACTCCCGCCCGCACCCGAAGACATACCCGTCGGAGAAGATCCCGGCGCCGCCGGTGGCGCCGTTGCCCACGAACGAGCAGTTGACGATGTCCGCGCTCGTGGAATTGAGGAGGATCGCGCCGCCGGGGCCCGGCACGCTGTTGTCCTCGAACGTGCAGCCCACGATGCTCGCCGGGAAGACGTCCACCTGGGCCGTGTGGATGTGCCAGAGTGCCCCGGCGTACACGTCGGCCGAGTTGCCGGCGAACACGCAGTCGAGGAGCGAGAAGTGCAGCGTGTTCTGCTCGATGATCGCGCCGGCGTAGGAGGCGTGATTGCCGAAGAAGCCGCACCGCTCGAACGAGAGCGCCTGCTCCGTCTCGGTGTTGAAGGGGCTGGA
>Ga0196977_1001064_pt1 | contig 11339 bp, 10 predicted proteins | sample S3v_1013CmetaG_FD_148634 | JGI IMG/M metagenome (GOLD analysis project Ga0196977, IMG submission 148634) | Soil microbial communities from Anza Borrego desert, Southern California, United States - S3+v_10-13C | ecosystem: Environmental > Terrestrial > Soil > Desert | place: USA: California...
CTGACGCGCCCGAAGAACCAGCGATGTTAGATCCCCGCACGTCGCTGGCCGCCGCTTTGGCACACGAGTCGGCGGTGGTAACGACAAAAAGCACGCGGACTCACGAGTCCGGTAGCTTGGCGCCTCCTCGGCGCGGCCGCGCACGCGCTAGAGCGTCACGTGTCTGACGTTGCGTAAGACTTGATGGTCGCTGCGACGTCTGCGTACCCCGATCGAGGCGTTTGCAGACGCTGCATGTATTCTTGCGCAGCCGCATCTCCGAGCTTGGCCAGTTCGCGGTTATCGACCCGATCGAACTCGGATTTGTCGATGGCATAGAAGTCATTCCAGCCGCGCGATGTGGCAATCGAATAATCCGGGATGTTCTTGTCGGTGGTGCGCAGCCTGACGAGCACCGCCTCTCTGATCCCTGCCATTCGAATGTAGGCGAGAACCACGCCCGGCTCGAGCTGCGTTTGCCCGAGCGTTTCGTAGTACGCCCCGCTGTTCAAGTCGCGCACGGTGATTTCGCGTGCAATGCCCTCGCGGTGTTTCAATGAAGCTTTGTACAAACGCGACGCCGGAGCGGCGACTGCGATCAGGGCCAGGATGACACCTGCTTTTGCTGCGATCGAGAGGTCCGGGAATAAGCCAATCGCCGTGACGGCGGTACACAGCGGGATGAGCAGAATGATCAGCAACGCTGCTTCCTGCCACCGTCGCCACTGGCCGTTCTTGAATGTCTCGCCAGGGGCGCGTTGCTTCGTTCGTTCCGGTGGCGTGGCCTGAAATTGCTGCTGCTCTGAAGATCCCATTTGGCGGCCTAGAAGATGGCTGTTATGCGCCACGTCCGATCACAAGAGGCCAGTAAACGGACCCCTGCATCTCGGACGTGACGCCTGACATGAAAACTGAGGGAATCGAAAACTGAACGTGAATCCCATTCAGCGGGGCCATCGTCCGGGCCCGCGTGCGGATCGAACACGCGGTCATCGCCAAAGCGCCCGTGTTCGCCGGTATTCTAGCGTGCAGCGGCGCGGCCGCAGTCACACAACGCTGCGGCAAAATTTCGGCGGTGCCGGCGTGGACGCCCGGCCCCATAAGTGCAGTGTCGGTGCCGATGAGCCTGAACTGGCATGGCGGCGGGGATGCAACCGCGTTCTCCACGTCGCTGTGAGCGAGCCGATGCGAGAATTTGCTGATAGCATGCCGCCGGGGGGGCGGGCGTGCAAGAACGCAAAATCGAACGGCGCCGGAGAAGAAGACGTTGGAGACCGCGACAGCGGTTGGAGAAGAAGCGCTGGCTTCCGGGGCTGATCTGGATCGCAGCCTGTCTTACCGGGGTGGGCATCACTGTGGCTTTGCTGATGGTCATGTAGCGCGTGTCACGTCGCGCCCCGCGGTCGAACGCGAAGGACTCCTGTGATCCGCACTATCAACCTTCGTCGCTTCTGGCTCGTGACTGGCGTAGCGCTGGTGGCGGCCGTCATCTATCTTTCCATCGCGCCACGTCTCGACGCACCCGATGTTCCCGGCGGTGACAAGGTCGGTCACTTCGTCGCCTACGGCGCAGTCATGCTGTGGTTCATGCAAGCGGCGCTCAGCCGAGGATCTCGCGCCTTGATCGGGTTGACTCTCGTCGCGCTCGGCATCGCTCTCGAATTCGTGCAGGCCGGCATTCCCGGCCGCAGCTTCGAGATCGCGGACATGTTCGCGAATTCGATCGGCGTTGCGATCGGCTGGCTTGCCGCGCCTCCGCGCACGCCTAATTTTCTTGCGGCGCTGAGCTCGGCACTGGCACGCGGAACCGCCCGCTAGGACAGGCAAGGCCACGTAAGAGAGGCTGCTTCAAGGCGCGCTTCGTGTTTATCGCCGGTCGGCGAGAACCACGCTCGTTCGACTCGTCAGTTCGTGACGATGTCCTTCGCGCCAGTCAGCGTCTCGAACTGCCATACCTGCTCGATCAGCTTCGAGCAGCGCTCTCCGCCGATGATCGCCTCGCAGTTCGCCACGAGCTTGTGCTCGAGATCGGCGTTCGTCATCGGATTCGCGGGCTCGCCTTTCGGGTCCTGGAGGCGCATTTCGAGCTTGCGTCCGCCTTGCAGAACCACGCGCACGAACGCAGAGCGTTTCTGCGGGTAGAGGCGATCGCATTCGTCATCGATAAACGGATTCGTGCGCTGGATCAGCGCCTGCACGTCCGGTCGCTCGAGCACTTCCGGCAGAAACATGCTGGCCGTCACGTCGCCGAACACGAGGGCGAGCGCGGCGGCGCACGGCAGGCTCATTTGCGCGTCGAGCAGGTTGTCGTGGTGTTTTTGATCGTGGCCGTGTATCGCGTGCGTGTATCCGCCGAGATCGATGCGCACGATGTCTCCGACCGCGTACTCGTGCCGTTCACGCAAAGCGCGGATCGCGTCGATGAATGTCTGGTTGCCGCGGCAGCAGGGGTAGGGCTTGAAATAGACGGACTCGATCTCCCAGCGCTCGCCGAGACGATCGAGCGCGCGCTCCCATCGCACTTCGTTGTTCACGTGGCTGTGGAACAGGCCGTAGCGTCCTTCGAGCACCTTGCCCGGCCCGGTGATGCCGCGCTGCGCGAATTCGGCGCAGAGCAGACCGTCGCGCGCCGCTTTCCCCGGGTGAATGCGCTTCACGTCGGCGCCGTCATCGAGATATTCGCGTATGCCTCCCGCGAAGCTGCCGGCGATGCCGAGCGCGTGGCGCGTCTGCTGCTCGTTGAGCCCGATGAGGTTCGCGGCCCCGGCCGCCGCTCCGAAGACGCCCGCGACGGCGGTATTGTGAAACCCGCGGTGGGCGATCGCGGGATGCAGCGTCGCACCGATACGCAGCATGACGTCGTATCCCGCGACGACGGCCGCGACGATATCCCTCGCGCTCGCTCCGCGCTGCTCGGCCGCGGCAAGGACCGCCGGAAACACCGCGCCTCCCGGATGCGCGGCGGCCTGCAGGTAGCCGTCGTCGAAATCGAGACCGTGACAGTTGGCGCCGTTGACCATCGCCGCATTCGACGGCGAAAGCCTGGACCGGGTCCCGATCACGGCAGTGGTTCGAGCCGGATCGGTCTCCTCGAAATACGACAGCAGTGCGCGCGATACCGGCATCGCCGAGCCTGAAATCGCACACGCGAGGAAGTCCAGTAGTGCGCGCTTGAATGCCACGAAGGCGGCAGGCGGCAGATCGTCGTACCGCGTGCTCGCGGCATGAGCCGCGAGCGTGCGGCTCACTTCGATGTGGTCGGGTTTCACCGCGCGGGCCTGCTTACTTCTGCTTGAGTATTCCGAATTCCGCGAAATGCGCGCGGAAGCGATTCTCTTCGCTCGCCAGAAAGGCCGTCGTCTCGGTGCGGCCGAGGAATCGCGGCGTCAGGAACTCCTGCTCCAGCTCCTTCTTCCATTCGTCCGTGGACGTCATCGCCTTGAGCGCGCTCTCCCAATAGGCGGCCTGCTCGGCAGACAGGCCCGGCGGACCGACGATCGCCCGCCACAGAGCGAGCGAAGAATCCACTTTCATTTCTTTCCAGGTCGGCACGTCGGCGAACAGCCCGCCGAGGCGCTCGTCGGCCGCCGTTGCGATGACTCTCAGCTTCTTCGCCTTGACGTGTGGCGCCAGCGCCGAGGGGGTGGTGATGACGACATCCACGTGGCCGCCGAGCGTCGCCGTGACGCCTTCCGCGGCGCCCGCGAAGCTCACGACCTTGAGCTTGCGGTTGTCGGCGCCGGCCGCGTGCGCGACCTGCGTCGCGGTGAAGTAGTTCGCGGTGCCGAGGCCGCTCGAGACGGAGAAGCTGAGCGAGGTGACGTCTTTTTTGAGGCGGTCGAACAGATCCCGCGCGTCCTTCACAGTCGAATCGTCCTTCACGGCGTAGACCATCGTCTCCTGGAAGATGACCGCGAGCGGCGTGACGTCGGTGTGCCTGATCGGGCTGCGTCCCATCAGGTTGTTCGTGATCAGCGGCGAGTTCGCGACCTGGATCACGTGCGGCTTGCCGCGCTGATTGATCGTGTACGCGTACGCAACCGCATGACCGCCGCCGGGCTTGTTGCTGACGAAGCTCGTCTTCGGAATTGCGCCGCTGCGCACGAGCGAGCGGTGTACCGTGCGCGCCGTGCGATCCATCGCGCCGCCGGGACTGACGCCGACGACGACCTCGACCGGTTCGCTCGGTTTCCAGCTCGCGCCCAGCGCGGCGGCCGAGCCGGCCATCGTAGTGACCAGCGCAAGACAGATACGGCTGATCGCCGGCAAGCGAACGTGCCTGTGCATCGAGACTTTCCCTCCCTTGAATGTTTATGAAGCCTGCTGAGCCAGAGTGCGCGGGGCAGCCGCAGCCCGGAAATCGCGGGCACCGTTTTCCAGCATGCGCATCAGTCTCTGGAGACTGCCCGGCCGTTCGAAGTCGTGCGCCCCGCGATAGAGCTCCGCGGCCTTCGCGGCGCCGAGCACCGGCTCTACCAGGCCCTCGAATTTGACCTTCAGGTCCTCCCAACTGAGCGGATTGTCGGGATGGCCGAGGCATCGTTCGACGCCCGCGTGCAGGCGCTCTCCGCTTTCGAGGTAAACGTCCATATAGGCGGTGTAATTGTGTTGTCCCGGCACGGCCTCGAGCTCGATCAGGGGCAGAAGCTCGGTGACTGCCGGGTCCGCCATGGCTGCGTCGCTGAAATCGGATGCGACGAGGCGGTAATCGCGCAAACCGAGCGCGATGCAGAAGCGCGTGCTGAATTTGCCCTCGAGCGGGGTCTTGGCATCGATCTCGGTCACGAGCGCATGCGGATGCACTCGGGCGTGCACGCGCGCGATTTTCCTGCCCTTGACGGCCGGGGCGAGCTCCCGGGCGAGCTGGATCGAGGCATGCGTCGCGCGACAGCTCGCATAAGGCTTGAAGCCGTTGCCGAGTATCTCCCAGCGCGACTCGAAATCGAGCGGCGGCACCTCGACCTGCCCGTCCTGGATGATCGCCTTCAGTAGACCGTCGTCGATCTCGTAGAGATGCGATGCCGCGACAAAACCATTCGCGGCCAGCTGAGCGGCCAGTATGCCGTCCATCCCCGCTTTGCCCGCGTGAAAAGGCTTCCCGTGCGTGCCGAACGACCCGACGAGACCACCGGCAGTCGTCGCGGCCACGCCCAGAGCGCTCGAGATCTGGCTTTCGGTGAGATCAAGGATGACGCTGGCGACGGCCGCTGCACCGACGCGGCCGAAGATCGACGTCGGGTGAAAGCCGCGGCGCTGCAGCGTGCGGCCCACACCCGGCATCCCGCCGCCGCCGAGCTTGCCCATGACTTCGGAGCCCGTAATGAATGCGGCGAGTATCGTTTGTTCATTCAAACCGGGCGTGCCGGCGAGAGCCAGCGCCGTGGGCCAGCACACGGCGCTCGGATGTCCCGCACCGTTGGGATGGCTGTCGTCGTAGTCCATCGCGTGGGCCATCGTGCCATTGACGAGCGCGGCCAGAGCAGGCGTCGTGCGTCTGCCGAGGAAGATCAGCGCGTTGCCGGTCGCATTCCACGATTCGGCCGCTGCGCGAACGGCAGCGACAGGCGCCTCATCGATAGCGCCGATCGAAACGCCAAGGATGTCGAGCAGCGCGCGCTTTGCCTCGTTGACGACCTCCGGCGGAAATCGGCGCTTGCGCGCCCCGGCGATGTAATCGACGAGCGCACGACCGCGCGCGTTCGATTTCCCCTGTGCAGAATTGGCATCCATCGGTATCTCAAGGTCAACGCGTCGCCCGAGGTTACACTATAGATCGCATTCGTATCCTTCTGCATCAGGTCAACTGTCGATGAAGCCCACGAGCTCGCGGGCGATGATTTCCGTCACCGACGTCTCCAAGACCTACGCTTCCGGATTCAGCGCGCTGAAGAGTGTCAACCTGGAGATTCGCCCGGGCGAGATCTTCGCGCTGCTCGGTCCCAACGGCGCGGGCAAGACGACGCTCATCAATATCGTCTGCGGCATCGTCAATCCGAGCGCAGGCCGCATTGTGGTCGACGGGCACGACATCATCGCCGAGTACCGCGCCGCGCGCGCGCTCATCGGGCTCGTGCCGCAGGAGCTCACGACGGACGCGTTCGAATCGGTATGGCATACGGTGTCGTTCAGCCGAGGGCTTTTCGGCAAGGCGCCGAATCCGCAGCACATCGAGAAGGTGTTGAAAGACCTGTCGCTCTGGGACAAGAAGGACAACAGGATCATGACGCTCTCGGGCGGGATGAAGCGCCGGGTGCTGATCGCGAAGGCGCTCTCGCACGAGCCGCGCATTCTGTTTCTGGACGAGCCTACCGCAGGTGTCGACGTCGAGTTAAGACGTGATATGTGGGCTTTGGTGCGCGGGCTCAAGGATACCGGCGTCACGATCATCCTCACGACGCATTACATCGACGAAGCCGAGGAGATGGCGGACCGCGTCGGCGTAATCAACAACGGCGAGATCGTTCTGGTCGAGGAGAAAGCCGAGCTCATGCACAAGCTCGGCCAGAAGCAGCTCACGCTGCACCTGGAGCACGCGCTGGAGCGCATCCCGCCGGCGCTCGCCGCGCATCATCTGGAGCTTTCCGGCGACGGCAGGCTGTTGACCTATACCTACGATACCCAGGCCGGGCGCACCGGCATCACGGCCTTGCTCGACGATCTGAACGAGGCCGGAATCGGTTTCAAGGATCTGCAGACCACCCAGAGCTCGCTCGAAGATATCTTCGTGAGCCTGGTGAGAGAGCGGCCATGAACGTTCATGCGATACGCGCGATTTACGCGTTCGAAATGGCGCGCACGCGGCGCACGATCATGCAGAGCATCGTCTCGCCGGTGCTCTCGACGTCGCTGTACTTCGTGGTGTTCGGCGCCGCCATCGGCTCGCGCATTCCCGAAGTGGACGGGATCAGTTACGGTGCGTTCATCGTGCCGGGGCTGATCATGCTGTCGATCCTCACTCAAAGCATCTCGAATGCCTCGTTCGGCATCTACTTTCCGCGGTTCACCGGCACGATTTACGAGCTGCTGTCCGCGCCGGTTTCCTATCTCGAGATCGTGGTGAGCTACGTGGGTGCGGCGGCAACCAAGTCGATCATGCTCGGCCTCATCATTCTTGCCACCGCGTGGCTGTTCGTGCCGCTTCGGATCGAGCATCCGGTCTGGATGCTGGTGTTCCTCGTGCTGACGTCGTTCACGTTCAGCCTCTTCGGCTTCATCATCGGCATCTGGGCCGATGGTTTCGAGAAGCTGCAGCTCATCCCGCTGATCGTGGTCACGCCCCTCACGTTTCTGGGTGGGACCTTTTACGCCATCGATATGCTGCCGCCGTTCTGGCAGACCGTCTCGCTGTTCAACCCGGTGGTCTACCTGATCAGCGCGTTCCGCTGGAGCTTCTACGGCATCGCGGACGTGAGCGTGGCGGTGAGTCTTGCCATGGCCGTGGTGTTCCTCGCGCTGTCGCTCGCGGTCGTGGCGTGGATCTTCAGGACGGGGTATCGCCTGAAGGCTTGATCGCTGCGAGCGCCGTCAGACCCCGAGCCGCTCCGGCGACACATAGTGGGCGCGGTAGTCGTCGAACGGCACGCTGTCGGCAGCTTCGATCTCTCGCTGCTTCGTCAGCGACTGCTCCGCCAGGCCGGCCAGGCGTTGCTCCTCTTCGGGCGGCAGCGGCATCGAGGTGAGCGCGCTGCGATGGTCCAGCGAGTGCGCGAGCGCGAAGCGCCGGTGCGAACGCCCATGGCGGCGCTCCATTTCTTCGATCATCCGCGCCGAGGGCGTCGATCGAGCATCGCCGACCGCAGCGACGGCGGCTGACAGCACATCGGCGTGAGGGCGGCCGGCGCCTCGGTCGAGCGCGGCAGCGATCGGTACGCACGCGTCGAGCAGCTCTGCGGCCCACTGTGCGAGCGTCACGGTTTCTCGACCGCGCTCGAGCGCGAGGTCCGGTTCTCGGCCGCGGATCGCGACGGCGTGCAGGTTGCGCGCGATGGCCGCACGCTCGTCCGGCGTGTCGAGCGGACTGTGCGAGAGGAGGCAGTGCAAAAGGAAGATGTCGAGCAGACGAACGGCTTCCGCCGTGATGCCGATCGGCGAGAACGGATCGAGGTCGACGAGCCGCACTTCGATATATTCCACGCCGCGCTCGCGCAGCGCGTGGAGCGGGCGCTCGCCGCGGCGAATTCCGCGCTTCGGCCGGATCGTGCCGTAGAACTCGTTCTCGATCTGCAGCAGGTGGGTAGAGAGCTGCCGGTAATCGTCGCCGTCGCGCACACCGATCGCTTCGTACGGCGGATACGGGGTGGAAAGCGCCGCTTCGAGCGATGCGGCATAGACCTCCAGGCTGTTGTAGCTCACGTCGAGCGCCGCTTGCGCCTCGCTCTGGTAGCCGAGCGGGCCCATGCGCAGCGACGTGGCGTACGGCGCGTAGAGCGTACCGGGGCCGAACGGCTGCAGGGCGTGCTCGCGGCCCGCGACGAAGCTCTCGCACACCGCGGGTGAGGCGCCGAGCAGGTACACGAGCAGCCACGAGTGGCGCCTGAAATTGCGGATGAGTGCGAAATACGCGTCGTTCGCGCCGCCGAGCGCGGCCGGCAGCGGCCAGGCGGCTTCGAGCGAAAAGTTGTAGTGGATGCCGGAGATCGTCTGCATGCGGCGGCCATAACGGTGCGCGAGGCCAATGCGGTAGACCGTCTTCGCGCGCGCCACGTTCGAGGTGCCGTAACGCGCGATCGGAATCGCATCGTCGTGAGGCAGCTCGCCAGGCATGCTCGCGCACCACAGCAACTCTTCGCCGATAGAGCGACAGACCACCTGATGAATGCGCGTGAGCTCCTCGAGGCACGCGTGCACATCGCCATGCACACCCGTGATGAGCTCGAGCTGCGCTTCGCTGAAGTCGGTCGTGATGTGCGGGTGCGTGAGCGGAGAGCCGAGCGCGGGCGGATGAGGGGTGGCGGCAAGCGTGCCGTCCGGGCTCACGCGCAGGCTCTCCTTTTCGATGCCGCGGCGTATGCCTGCCATGGCAGGGCCGAGGCCGTGCAGTCGTTCCTGTAGCGCAATCAAAGGCATGCACCGCCTCGATGCAGTACCCGCGCCCGACCGATGCCGTTATCAGTGGCATCGCCTGTACTTCGTGCTATCCACGCGCGTCTCGTGCTATCTGTCGTGCGTGGCGGTCCAACGAATTTGAGACCACGATGAGGCACGGATTTGTTTCGGTGACCTGTTTGTCCATGACTGCGGCATTCTCTGAATGGACCTCGAGTTCCTGCTCTTCGTAGCGATCGGCTTTGCCGCGCAATTGGTCGATGGCGCATTGGGCATGGCCTTCGGCATCATCGCCAGCTCGAGCCTGATCGCAACAGGTGCGCCCCCGGCGATCGCGAGCGCGGCTGTTCACGCGGCGGAAATAGTCACGACCGGGATTTCCGGCGCATCGCACGTGTGGAACCGTAACGTCGACCGGAAGCTCTTTCTGACGCTCGTCCTTTCCGGCGCAGCGGGCGGCGTCTTGGGCGCGTTCGTCCTGACCGGCCTGCCGGAAGAAATCATCAAGCCGATCGTCACCCTGTATCTCGCCGTCATGGCGGGTCTGATCTTCGCGCGTCTGCGCGGGCGGGCGCGCGCCGCCTGGCGTCCGCCCACGCCCGCGATCGGCGCCGGCGGCGGATTTCTCGACGCGGTCGGCGGCGGCGGCTGGGGCCCGCTCGTGGTATCGACGCTGGTTGCAACAGGTGACAATCCGCGGCGCTCGGTCGGCTCGGTGAATCTCGCCGAATTTTTCATCGCGATAATCGTCTCCGTCACGTTTCTCTCGCAGCTCGACCTCGCGCGTTACGGCAAGCTCGTGATCGGCCTCATGATCGGCGGCGCGCTGGCCGCACCGCTCGCCGGGTACCTGCTGCGAATCATGCGGATGCGCGCCGCCCTCATGCTGATTGGCGTCGTCGTGGCCGTACTGACCGTGTTCAACGTCATTCGTCTTTTTATCTGAACACGCCGGCGATCGGGGAACATCGCTTGCAGGCGAAGCTCTTGTTCGATTCTCCAAGTGCGCCACATGTGTGGCGAGTGCAATTGCTCGATCTCCCCGAACATCTGTTTCGCCTCGGCGCTGCCGTGCTGATCGGCTGTCTGATCGGCATCAATCGCGAAGTCCATAGAAAACCCACCGGCGTGCGCACCCTTGGCCTCGTCGGTCTGGGTTCTGCGCTCGCGGTCCTCGTTGTCACGGACGCCTTCCCGGATGCCACGGGAGCCGACGTGAGCCGCGCCATTCAGGGCGTCATAACGGGCATCGGCTTTCTGGGGGCCGGAGTCATCCTGAAAGACAGCAGCAGAAGCCGCGTTCACGGACTCACGACTGCTGCCTCGATCTGGGTTACGGCGTGCCTCGGTGTCGCGTGCGCGCTGGGTGCATGGGAGGCGGTCTTCGTCAGCTCGGGCCTGATGGTGGCGTTGCTGGCCATAGGCGAACGCCTTGATAAGGCCCTTCATCGCCGCTGGAGCGTCGAGGAGGCTGCACGCCCGGGCGGCCGTGAAGATGACAGCCCGTCGTGACCTTGCGATCTCCGAGTGCGCGCGGCCGCATCGCGATTTCGGGAAGCCGCGATTGTCGGGCATTATTGCGGAGGCTGTCGTCGGCAGCCGGACCAGAACATCGACCACAGCAAACCTATTCCGATGCCCGGGCAACCGAACATTCTTCTCATCACGAGCGATCAGCAGCGTGCCGACTGCGTCGGCTACGAAAACGCGCACATCCGCACGCCCCACGTCGATCGGCTCGCGCGCGAGGGCACGCGCTTCTCAGCGTGTATCACGCCGAATCTCGTGTGCCAGCCCGCCCGCGCGGCGATGCTGACGGGACTGCTGCCGCTCACGAACGGCGTGTGCGACAACGGCGTCGATCTCGATCCGGAGGTGGGCGAGGCGGGCTTCGCCGGCACGCTCGCACGGGCGGGTTATCGCACCGCGTTCATCGGCAAGGCGCATTTCTCGAGCAAGTTCACGTTCGAGCCGACCGGCACGCCCGAGTGCTACAAGAGCCAGTCGAAATTCGGGCCGGCGTGGTTCGGACCGTACATGGGTTTTCAACACGTCGAGCTCGCCGCACTGGGCCAGATGCAGCGCGGCCGGCCGATGGAGCGTCCGCCGGTCGGCCATTACGAACGCTGGCTCGTCTCGCGCGGCACGGACGAAGAAGCGCTCGCCCTGTGGGCGCAGCGTCTGCGTCCCGACACGGGCGCCGCGCAGACGTGGTACTCGGGGCTGCCGGTGGCGTGGCACAGCAGCACCTGGGTCGCGGACCGTACGATCCGCTGGCTCGACCGCCGCAGCACCGACGCGCCCTTCTGTGCGTG
>Ga0196977_1001066_pt1 | contig 11332 bp, 8 predicted proteins | sample S3v_1013CmetaG_FD_148634 | JGI IMG/M metagenome (GOLD analysis project Ga0196977, IMG submission 148634) | Soil microbial communities from Anza Borrego desert, Southern California, United States - S3+v_10-13C | ecosystem: Environmental > Terrestrial > Soil > Desert | place: USA: California...
CATCGGCACCAACCACGGCTCGCTCAGCGACCGCATCCTGAGCCGCTACGGCGATACGCCGCTGGGCATGGTGGAATCGGCGATGGAATTCCTGCGCATCTGCCGCGATGAGAATTATCACTCCATCGTGCTCTCGATGAAGGCCAGCAATCCGCAGGTGATGGTGCAGGCGTACCGCCTGCTCGTCGCGCGCATGATCGCCGAGCAGATGAATTACCCGCTGCACCTCGGCGTGACGGAAGCGGGCGACGGCGAGGACGGGCGCATCAAATCGGCCGCCGGCATCGGCACCTTGCTCGAAGACGGGCTGGGCGACACGGTGCGCGTATCGCTGACGGAAGATCCCGAATTCGAAATTCCCGTCGCGCGCGCGCTGGTGGAACGTTACACGAAACGCGCTCCGCACGCGCCCATCGCCGAGCTGCGCCAACAGAACGGAACGGTACGCCTCCACTACTCGCCTTACGAGTACACGCGCCGCGAATCGGGCGAAGTGCTGAACACCGGCGGACACCAGGTGCCGCGCGTGATCGCCGATCTCAGCCAGCGCGAGATCACGCCTGCCGCGCTGTTTGCCGTCGGCTACAACTATTCGGTGCCGCTCGACAAGTGGAACCTCGGCGACCAGGCCTGCGATTTCGTTTACGCGGGAAGCAGAACGGTGGATTTCGAAATTCCCGGCACGCTGGGCATCATCTGCGACCAGGCCGTTTGGAAAAATGCGAAAGAAAAAGTGCGGCATTACCCGCTGATGAGCGCCGAAGACTATTTCAACGGCGAACGTTCGGCTGCGCTGAACTTTGTGCTGCTCGACACCGCGACGCTTTTCAATCTCGATCTTTCACGTTTTGGCCCGGATGCCGTTTTCGTTTTTGAAACGACGAACGCGCACGCGATGCCCGAGCTGCGGCACATGTTCATTTACCTGCAGGAAAAAAATTGTAAAATACCCGTGATCATCCGCCGCAACTTCAGCGGGCTGGACGAAGATCATTTCCGCCTCTATGCCGCGACGGATGCGGGCGGACTGCTGCTCGACGGTTTCGGCGAAGGCCTCTGGCTGCGAAGCGACCTGGCTCCCGCCGTCGTGAACAGCACGGCATTCGGAATTCTTCAAGCCACGCGCACGCGCATTTCGAAAACGGAATACATCTCCTGCCCTTCCTGCGGCCGCACGCTTTTCGACCTGCAGGAGACGACGAACAAAATCCGCAAGCGCACCGAGCATTTGAAAGGCGTGAAGATCGGCATCATGGGCTGCATCGTGAACGGCCCCGGCGAAATGGCCGACGCGGATTACGGCTACGTAGGCACCGGCCCGGGCAAGATCACGCTTTATAAAGGCAAGCAGGTCGTCAAACGCAATATCGAAGAGAAAGACGCCGTGGAAGCCTTGGTGGAGCTGATCCGCGAGCACGGCGATTGGGTGGAGAAGAATTGATCTTTCCTGGTACAGTTATTTCGAATGTCACTTGCATTCCGGGAGAGACAATAAATTATTCGGTTGCTCGCCATCATTTTTTGTCTTCAGATACTTATTGCCATAACGGCTTACCGATACAATTATGTCAACTGTCTTATTGTTGATGCTGACATAAAACTCCCATTCACCCTTTTCTATTCCGGCGATTGCTTCAGCTTGAGTCACCTTCCAATTCGTTCCATCAGAATTTTTGCCTCCGATGCGTGTAATCCGTTCATGAGGATTTGTCCGCTCGCTCTTATTTACACAGAGCACTTGGTGTCTTGATGCCATTTTAGATTAGGTTTATTGCGTGGCAACAATATCACATTAGTTCTATAGCAGCAGCTCCCTGTTTCCGAATCACATAAAGAAGTTTTCTGAAGGCAGAAATCTGTTTCCGGAAATCACATCTAAATGAAAACGCCTTGCCGGACTGATCCTGCAAGGCGTTCCATTTATATATAGAGAAGTCTTACGACTTGATGACGCGCCTGGTAATTACCTGCGTGCCTTCAGCGTTGCTGACTTTCAGGAAATAGCAGCCGCGCTCGAGCGAAGAAAGGTCGAAACGGTTGATCTTATCCGTGCTCTGCGTGCTCATCACCAGCTTGCCGGTCACGTCGCACAGCTGGTACACGAGCATTTCATTCGTGGCGTTCTCCATCTCCACGGTCACGAAATCCGTAGCCGGGTTCGGGTACATGTTCACGCCTGTGAAAGCCGCGGGAGCTTCCAGGCCGAGCACCACGCTCGTATCCACTACGGCGTAAGGACCCGTCGAGGTCATGGCCGTGCGGGTGAGCTCGTAGGTGTTGTTGGCGCCGTTGCTTGCGCTGCCTGCGAGGTACGAATCCCACATGTTGCCTGCATAATGCGCCACGTAAGCCTGGTTACGGTTGAAGCCGTTCACTTCGTCGGAAGCTTTCCAGCCCAGCTTCAAATTCATGTTCACGTTCACGCCTGTTCCTGCATGGATGACCCAGGTGCGGTCGACGAGGCTCTCGGTGCTGGCGGCGTTGAAGCCGGTAGTGCCCTGCGTGTACACGCCGTCCATCGCGCGCACCATGAAGTTGCCCGCGGTGCCGCTCGAAGTCTGCTGCACGTAAGCAGGCGAGTAGCCGGACATCGTTCCCACCGGGAAGGTCGTGTAGGGCGAGCTGACGGCGATGTGCATCACCAGGCGGCCGCTGCCGGAGGTCACGATGTAATCGTTGTCGCTGTAGCCGTTGAGCGAAGCGTTGGACGCGAGCGTGAGATCGCTGTTCAGCAGCTGCAGGCGGCCGTTCACCATGTCGAGCTCGTCGTGCAGCGTGAGGCTGCTGGCCAGCGTGATCGTATTGCCGGCGCCGAGATCGATCGCGAGACGATCCAGGTTGTTGTCCTGGTTGAACCAGAGCGTATCGTTGCTGAGCGCGCTCAGGTTGAGCTCCAGCTCGGAGGCGTTGTCGCCGACGAACCAGGTGGTCGAGTTCTGATCGAGCGAGCCGTTGAGCGTAAGATCGTTGCCGTTCAGGTCGAAGTAGCCGTTCTCGAGATCGAGCATGCCGCCGATGATCACGTCGCTGTCCATCATTACGGTGGACGAGCCCGAGCTCATGTTGACGGTCACGTTGTTGAGGCCGCTGCCGCTGAGCTCTTCGCCGGTAGTGGTGTTGGCCGAGCCGATGTATTCCACGTTATAAGCCGCGGTGCCGGTGAAGGTGCCGCCGTTGAGCGCCATTGCGCCGTCTTCCACGCGGATCATGCTGCCTGCACCCATCGTCAGGTTGGAGCCGCTCTCGAGGCTGAAGTCGCCGTCATGCAGGTTGAGGCTGCCCACGATGTCGAGGTTGCCCATCAGCATCACGGAGCCGTTGCCCGAGCGATCGATGTTGAGATCGCTGATCGACGAGCCGGTTTCGAACCAGAGGCCGCTCATCATCGAGCCGCTGCCCTGGATCGTCATATCGGAAGCCGCGGTGCTCACCAGGCGCGTGCCTGCGGCCATGCTCAGGTCGCCGGCCAGCGTCAGGTGATTGCCGTTGATGCTGAAGAAACCGGCGTACACGTACAACGTGCCGTTCACGGTCAGGTTGTTCGCGCCCATCGTCACCGTTTGTGTGTTATCGTCCAGGTTGATGTACAGGTTCTGCAGCATGGTCGAGTTCAGCTCGAGACCGGAAGTCTTCGAGACGCCCACGTACCATACGTTATACGCATTGCCCGTGCTGAACACGCCGCCGGTGGTGGTGAGCGAGCCGTTGTCCACGCGGATATCCGAGCCCGCCATCATCGACAGGTTGGAGCCGGAGCCGAGCGTGAGCGCACCCGCATCGAGCAGCAGCGAATCGTCGATGCTGACCGTCGCCGAAAGCACGATCGGCGCGCCGTCGTTGCGCAGCGTGCCCAAGGTCATCGTGCCGGAAAAAGCAGTCGAAGTGAGCAGCCCGCTGAACTCGAGGCGCTCGATGTCGACGGTGCCGGTGCCCGAAAACGCGCCCTGGCCGATGCTGATCCAGTTCGTGCCGGTGCTGTTGAGCGTGCCGTCGACGGTGAAAGAATTCAGGAGACCGGAAAAGGTCACGTCCATATCCAGGTTGACGGTGATGCCGCTGGGAATGATAATGTCCTGGTTGGTCACGGTCGAGCCGGGAGCGATGCCGCCCCAAGTTGCGGCGCTGCTCCAGTCACCGGAAGTCACTGCCGTAAAGGCTTTCATGTGCAGGGGAATGACGAACATAACAAACGCCGCCAGCGCTGTCTTAAGTAGATTTGCTTTCATTTGTTTTAATTTTAGGAAACAGATTAAGGATTCGAATGTGCCCGGGGCTATAAAGAAATTTCGTGCCGCAAATATTTTTTCGCCGCGCGAACGAAGCGCTGCAGATCGCCTAAAGGCCCCATATTCAAAGGGAAAAGCGCCGCGCAGAAAGATTGAAACGACCTTCGCGCAGAAGACTTCGCAGCAAGCCAGCGTGGAAAATTTTTCTACGTTTTTCCTCACCTCACCCGGAATCCTGGCTTCACGCGCCACACCTGACGATCACGAATACGGGCGTAAAGGCTGATCCCGCGAGGTGCGCTTCGTCCAATTCTTTAAGATTCCCTTAATCCGTCCTTCCTGCAAATCGCTCTATCTTTACCGTACGAAACGCTAATCTTTCCCTCATGAAAAAATTTTACGCACTTTCTCTCTCCGCTTTCCTGGCTTTGCCTGCCTCCGCGCAGATCGCGGTCAACACCGCCATCGTCCCGCAATACATGCAGGGCGTGAACGGCACGAACAACAACCGCACGCCGATGTGGTTCTGGGCCGACATCAGCGGGCTGACGCCCGGCGCGACGTACCGTTACTACACTACGGTTGACACGCTGAACGCTTCGCCCACTTCGAACGGCGCGGGCAACCCGTACCTCGTCAACATGCTCTCCTCGACCTTTCGCCGCACGACGAACGCATCGCTGACCAACAGCGCAGGGCACGATTCGCTGACGGCCAACGTGTCGGGCAACTTCAGCGGCTGGTTCGGCGTGGAGCCTACCGGCAACGGGCGGTTCACGCCTGGCACGGTGGTGTACCCGAAATTCATGTTCAACAACGGCGCGGGCGGAACAAGCGTGGCCACGCGCGTGCTGCTGAGCGCCGACCCGATCACCGTGATCAATTACGGCACGACGCCCGGCGCAGCGCTGGAAGGCTCGGCGCTTTACGACAGCGCAGCCTCGTTCGCGATCGCGCCGAAAGATTTTGCGCTGCTGTACGACAACACTTCCGGCGCCGGGCGGCCGCTCAGCATCGCAGTAGTGGAGGATGACGGCATGGACCTGTTTGCCGTCACCAGCATCGCGAATTTCTACCGCACGCTGGTGGATACGATGCCGCAGCGCTGGGGCACGATCATGCCGAACGCCAATACGAACGGCGTGCGCCTGGTGGAATACCGCGACTTCGCCAACGGCGGCACGCTCACCTTCGGGCAGTTCAGCGACAACAACGGCGTGTGGTGCTCCGGCACGAACACCGTCGATCCTTCGAACGGCAGCACGGCCGTGTACCTCGACGAGAACTTCTCGCTCTTCGTGACCGGTACGTTCCCCGACACGACGTACACGCTCGTGCCCACCTCCTTCAGCGCCAATTCGAACGGCACCGGCGTGATGTGGAGCTGGGATTTCGGCGACGGCTCTCCGCTCGATACGAACCAGAATCCGCAGCATACCTATACTTTGCCCGGCACGTACACGGTGACCGTGATCGCGCAGGCGCCCAACTGCGGCGTCAGCTACAACGACACGATCGTCGTGCTGCTCGGCACGGATGTGAAGCCGAACGGCGCAGCAGCAAACGCCTTCAGCATCGCCCCGAATCCCGGCGACGGCGATTTCACCTTGCAGCTGCACGGCAGCGGGAACAAAACCGTCACCGTGCTCAACCTCCTCGGCGAGCAGGTGCTCGAAACGCGCAGCAGCGGAAGCACGCTGCGCCTCGACCTGAACGGCCAGGCGAAAGGCGTTTATCTCGTGCGCGTACGCGATGAGAATGGAAGAGCGCTGACGAAAAAGCTCGTGATCCGGTAGACGGTTTCTACTAATTTTCGCCCGTAATATTTTCTTCCAAGCAGGAATCCGACACTAAAAGACAAACAATATGGAAGACCAAAAAAAAGAAACAGGCAACTCGGCCTTGCCCGTTGAAACGACTCCGAAGGTGACAGGGATCGGCGGCATTTTCTTTTACTCGGACAATCCGCAGGAAACAAAAGAATGGTATACCAAAAATTTAGGGATCGAGATCAATGCATGGGGCTCGTCGAGCTTTGAATCCAGGAACGTTAACAGGCCTGATGAGATCACCTCTCTTCAATGGAAGCCTTTCAAAAAAGGAGATGAGTATTTTTCTCCGTCCAAAAAAGAGTTTATGATCAATTACCAGGTTCAGAATATTGAAGGACTGGTAAACAAGCTCAAAGCAAACGGGGTAACCGTGCTTGACAGCATTGCGACCTATGACTTTGGAAAATTCGTACATATCATGGACGCAGAAGGCAACAAGATCGAACTCTGGGAACCTGCTGACACGTCAAAGAAAACGGAATAAAAATTATAAAAGCTTACCGATCATACCGGCACGGTGAATATCTAAATCCGGATTACAAAAGCGTTTAAAAAAGCCCCCGTCCGGGGCTTTTTGCTTTTATTAAATTAGAGAACAGGAAGCTTGCGCGTTTTGCGGCTCCGACCATCAAGATCGCTTGCATGAAAAATTTTCTCGTCACCGGCGCCGCCAAAGGCATCGGCTTCGGCATCGCTTCCGCGCTGCGGGCGCAGGGGCATCGCGTGCTGCTGAGCGCGCGCAATAAAAAAGCGGGCGAAGAAGCGGCGAAAAAGGTCGGCGCGGATTTCATCCAAATGGATGTGAGCGATGTGAATTCCATCCGTCGCGCAGCCGCAGAAACGCAGCAGCTCATGGATCATCTCGACGGCCTGGTGAACAATGCGGGCGTGCTGCTCGACGATGGCATTCCATTGATAAAAGCTTCGCCCGAGCTCGTGCGCACCACGATGGACACGAACGCGCTGGGGCCTTTTTTCGTCGTGCAGGCTTTTCTTCCTTTATTAAAGCCCGGCAGCCGCGTAGTGAACGTTTCCAGCGGCGGCGGCTCCATCAGCGAGGGAGTCGCGGGCTGGGCGCCGGTGTATTGCTTTTCAAAAACAGCGCTGAGCGGCATCACGCTGCAGCTGGCGCATGCGCTGCGATCCGAAAAGATCAGCGTGAACGCCATGTGCCCGGGCTGGGTGCGCACGGACATGGGCGGAAGAGGCGCGCCGCGAAGCGTGGAGCAGGGCGCGGACACGGCAGTGTGGCTGCTGACGGAAGCTTCCGCGAAACTGACGGGAAAAAATTTCAGGGACAGGAAAGAGATCGGGTGGTAGTACTAAGCGAATTCATGAAGTACGTAGCCCCTTTTGACTGCGCCCAGGGTGACGAGAAGATCAATCCAGCTTCAGCACCGCCATGAATGCGCTCTGCGGGATCTCCACGTTGCCCACCTGGCGCATGCGTTTCTTGCCTTCTTTCTGCTTCTCGAGCAGCTTGCGCTTGCGCGAGATATCGCCGCCGTAGCATTTCGCGGTCACGTCCTTGCGCAGGGCGGAAATGTTTTCCCTCGCCACGATCTTCGCGCCGATGGCGGCCTGGATGGCGATCTGGAATTGCTGGCGGGGGATGAGCTCTTTTAACTTTTCGCAGATCTTCTTGCCGAACTCGTGCGCGTGCGAGCGGTGGATCAGCGCGGAGAGCGCGTCGACCTGGTCGCCGTTGATGAGGATATCGAGTTTGATCAGGTCGCTCTGGCGGTAACCGATGGGCGAGTAATCGAAAGAGGCGTAGCCGCGCGAGATCGTTTTCAGCTTGTCGTAAAAATCGAACACGATCTCGCCGAGCGGCATCTCGAAGGTCATCTCGATGCGATCCGTGGTCAGGTACGTTTGATTGATGATCACGCCGCGCTTGTCCATGCACAGCTTGATGATGCCGCCCACGTATTCCGCCTTGGTGATGATGGACGCCTTGATGTACGGCTCTTCCACGTGCGCCATCTTCGTCACTTCGGGCAGCTCGCTGGGATTGTTCACCACGAGCATTTCGCCGGAGTTGAGGTAAGCGTGATACGACACGTTCGGCACGGTGGTGATCACCGTCATGTTGAACTCGCGCTCGAGACGCTCCTGGATGATCTCCATGTGCAGCATGCCGAGGAAGCCGCAGCGGAAACCGAAGCCGAGCGCCGCGGAAGCTTCGGGCTCGTACGTGAGCGATGCGTCGTTGAGGCGCAGCTTGTCCATGCACGAGCGCAGCTCTTCGTACTCGTCCGTGTCGACGGGGTAAATGCCTGCGAACACCATCGGCTTCACGTCTTCGAAACCCTGGATCGCTACGGCCGCGGGACGATCGACGTGCGTGATCGTGTCGCCCACTTTGACTTCGCGCGCGTCCTTGATGCCGGAGATGATGTAGCCCACGTCGCCGGTTTTCACTTCGTCGCGGGGCGAGAGCGCGAGCTTGAGCACGCCCACTTCATCGGCGCCGTAGGCCATGTCGGTGGACATGAACTTCACCTGCTCGCCTTTTTTGATGCTGCCGTTCAGCACGCGGAAGTACGCGATGATGCCGCGGAAGCTGTTGAACACCGAATCGAAAATGAGCGCCTGCAGCGGGCCGTCGGGATCGCCTTTGGGCGCGGGCACGCGCTCGACGATGGCGGCAAGGATGTCGTGCACGCCGAGACCGGTCTTGCCCGAGGCCGGAATAATTTCTTCGCGCTTGCAGCCGATCAGGTCGACGATCTGGTCGCTGACGACTTCGGGCTCGGCGCTGGGGAGATCGATCTTGTTGAGCACGGGAATGATCTCGAGATCGTTTTCCAGCGCGAGGTAGAGGTTGGAGATCGTCTGCGCCTGGATGCCTTGCGCGGCGTCGACGATAAGCAGCGCGCCTTCGCAGGAAGCGATGGAGCGGGAAACTTCATAGGAAAAATCGACGTGGCCGGGCGTGTCGATGAGGTTGAGGATATACTTCTCGCCCTTGTACGTGTACTCCATCTGGATGGCGTGGCTCTTGATGGTGATGCCGCGCTCTTTTTCCAGGTCCATATCGTCGAGCACCTGCGCCTGCATGTCGCGCTTGGAAATAGTATTGGTATATTCCAAAAGGCGATCGGCCAGGGTGCTTTTGCCGTGGTCGATGTGGGCGATGATGCAGAAATTGCGGATGTGTTTCATTGTCTCTAAAAGGAACGCAAAGGTACGAGTTTTTCACGCCCCTTCTGCGTCCGCCCGGCCCTCAAATCCTTATTTTGCAAGCCTTAACCCGTTCACCATGCTCACGCGCCTCACTCCCCTGCTCGAAACGCCCGACCTGCATGCGACCATTTTCTTCTACGCCGAGAAGCTCGGTTTCACCTGCGACAGCTACGACGAAGCTGCCGGCTGGGCCTCGCTCCGGAAAGACGAAGTGGCGATCATGTTCTCCCTGCCGAACGTGCACCGCAACATTCCGAAACCCATCCTGAGCGGCTCGCTGTATTTCCACTGCGATGATGCGCAGGCGTTGTGGGAAGAATTGAAAAACAACTGCGAGGTCTGCTACCCGATCGAGGATCTCGAATACGGGATGCGCGAGTTTGCTGTTTATGACAACAACGGTTACTTGCTGCAGTTCGGACAGGAGCTGCGGGAGAAAAAATAAAATGAAATACCTATCCGCGCTTTCGCTGCTTTTCCTTCTCGCCTGCTCTTCCGCCGAGCAGCCGCGAGCTGCGGATGCTATGCACGATACGGCTCACGTCGCCGCGGATGAATCGTACACGTTCGATACGGCCGCATTCAATTACCAGCTCTGCGACACGCTCTACCCCGCCTTCCGCTTCAGCGACAAATCCTGGGGCATTTTCCTCGACGTGGAGTACGGCAAATGCAAGCTCGATTCGGAACTGCTCGACGTATTTTATTCCGATTCGCTGAACGAAATGCTCTGGCCCGATTCCGCATGGCCGCTGAGGCATGGCTTTCCCGTCGCGGACAGATCCGGCTTTCCGCTGAGGAAATATGAAAAACTTTCGCGGCTCGTGCTGCAAGCCATCCCGAAACGCTTCTATGTGTACAGCAGCAGCGACAGCACCACGGCCGAGCCGGTCGATGCGGTATTCGGCTCCTTGCCTTGCCTGCACAATTTCATTCTCGTGCGCTTGAAGCTCCTGCCGGGCGAAACGATGGAACGCCCATTGCTCTGCAGCACGAAACCGATGAACCTCGAATACGGGAAATTCCCTGCCGTGGAAAAAGCCGCCACCAGCTGGAAGCTCACGCACGATTTCACCGACAGCATTCCCTTCGTTTTCTTCGCGCGGATGGATTCGCTTTACTACGGCTACGCCGACGATTTCCGCTGGGGCCGCGATCCGAAAAGCCGCTGCAGGTTTCCCGAACGCGCCGTGTTTGTGAAGCGCGGGGAAAGCTATGTGCATAAATGGCTGGCCGGGCCGGATCTGTTCGGGGTGGCTTGCGAATAGCGTCGCGTATCTTTACCGAAAATAATCTTAGTGAACCTGCATCAAAAAGTCCATCACGCCTGCCTCGCCCTGCTCGGGCAAAAAATCTCCCTGCTCGAAAACACCCTTCGCGAGCTCACCGAAGGCGCGCAGAACGACACGAAAAGCTCCGCCGGCGACAAGCACGAGACCGCGCGCGCGATGATGCAGCTGGAGCAGGAAAAGATCGGCAGGCAATTGCAGGACACGCTGCAGCAAAAAGGCCTGCTTGAAAAAACAGGCGCGGAGATCAGCTCCGATCGTATCGTGAGCGGAAGCCTGGTGAAAACGGATCGCGGCTATTTGTACGTGTGCATCGCGCTGGGCAAAGTGACGGTCGATGATCTTGCCATCATGGTCATTTCTCCGCAATCGCCGCTGGGTGCGAAGCTGCTGGGCTTGCGCGCGGGCGAGACGGCGAACATCAACAACACGCTTTATAAGATCGAGCATGTCGGCTGAGACGCTTGCACAATTCTCCTTTCAGCTTGCATTCACTCATCCGCTTAACACCGTTTAACAGCAGCGCGGGCAATTGTGGTGTGCAATTCGCTGTTCTGTTTCCCTGAATAAAAACCCGCGAAAAAACAGAACGTCACACCCAACGAACCCTTTTTTTATGGACAGAAGAAATTTTCTCGTGAACGGCACGATGGCCGTGTTCGCGCTCAGCATTTTTGGAAAAACCGTGCGCGCCGCCGACGGCACTTTCAGCGGCGACTGCGACACGAGCAACGACATCCTCGGCCCCTTCTACCGCGCAAAAGCCCCCATGCGCGCCGACCTTACGTACGACGGC
>Ga0196977_1001067_pt1 | contig 11324 bp, 9 predicted proteins | sample S3v_1013CmetaG_FD_148634 | JGI IMG/M metagenome (GOLD analysis project Ga0196977, IMG submission 148634) | Soil microbial communities from Anza Borrego desert, Southern California, United States - S3+v_10-13C | ecosystem: Environmental > Terrestrial > Soil > Desert | place: USA: California...
CGGCACGATCTCGGTGATCTCCGCGTTATACGGATCCGCATGAACGATCGCGAAAGCCGCCTGCGACGACCCGCACTTGAGCTCGAGGCGCTTCACGTCGTCCTGCGTCGCGACGCCGGAAAACACCTTGAACTCGTCGGGCTCGAACTCGCCGACCATCGCGGCGACGGCAGGCTCGTCGAGATATTCCCGTCCCGTGGCGCACACGCCGAGACCGACGGTGCCGACCCAGTGCGGAACGCCTGTAGCCTTCCTGCAGACCGACAGGATATCCGGCAGGTGCGCCGCGACCGTGTCGGTCGCATAGAGGAATCCCAGGCTGCCGGAGGCGCTTTCGAGCTGGGCGGCGCACGCCTGCGCCGCGGCGCGCCAGTCTTTACCCGATGCGTGGGCGTGCTTGAATGCGGGCATAAGGCTCCGTCATTCCCGCGAAGGCGGGAATCCAGTCACTGTTTTTTAACCCAGCCCGGCAACGCTTCGACGCGTTTCACCCACGCCTGCACCGCCGGGTAGTCCTCGAGCCTGAAGCCCCCTTCCGGCGAGGCCGCAACGTAGGGATAGCACGCGAGATCGGCGATCGTCGGCCGGCCCGCCGCCAGCCATTCGTTCTTCTGAAGCCAGGGCTCGAGCACGCTCAAGCCCCGCTTGCCGTAACCGGCGTATTCCTCGTAATCCCCCTGCTTGATGCCGATCTTCACGCCGCGCGCCCACTGCAGACCGTAATGGAGATCGTTGTTCGAGAGCGCGAGCCATTGCACGACCTCGCCCATCCCGGCGGGATCGATCGGCAGCCAGCGTTCGCCGCCGTGCTTGCGCGCGATGTAAACGAGGCACGCGGTGGAATCCCAGAACACGTGTCCTTCGTCTTCGAGCGCCGGAACCTGGCCGCGCGGATTGATCGCGAGATACGCGGCGCCCTTGTGCTCCTTGTTATCCCAGTCGAGAAGCACCTTCTCGTACGGCACCTTCAGCATCTCGAGCAGCAAGCGGACCTTGTAAGCGTTGCCGGACGACGGCGTCATGTAGAGCTTCATGGGACCTCCTTCTCGAGAATGCATCCTAGCATCATCACTCGACCGTCACCGCTGCGAGCGCGATCAGCGCCGCGACCGCGGCAGGTATGCCCGCGCGCTCGAGCCGCGACACCGCCGGTCCGACGACGACTTCCACCGGCACCTTTGCCCGCTCCAGCACGCGGTGCGTGACGGAGTCTTCGAGCAGACGCGTGAGCGAGCTCCGGCGCGCCGTACCCATCACGATGTGCGAGACGCCGAGCATTTCTGCGATCCGCTCGATCACCGCGGCCCTGTCGCCGAGCTCCACGTGGGCGGCATGCGGTATGCGGTGGCGGAAGAGCAGCTCGCGCGCCGGCGCCAGCGCTTGCTGCGCGGCCTCCCAGTGGTACGACTCGCGGCTGCCGCGGCTCGTGAATCGCGCGACGAGCTCTGAAAACGGCTGCCGCACGTGCAGCAGATGCACTTCGAGGTCGTGATGCGCGAGATAGCGGTCGATCACATGATGCACCGCCGTGAGCGAATTGGGCGTGCCGTCCAACGGTACGAGAACCTTGACCGCGCCGCCTGCGCCGGCCGGCATGGCGCCACCCGCCGGCTCGACGACATGCGCGGCGATCCGCGCGCGCAGCGCGCGCCGGTTCGCGAAGAACCCGGCCGCGAGCACGCTGCCGATCACGAAAGCATAGGCCGCCTGCACGAGCGCGGGATAGGCATCCACGAAATCCTTCAGCAGCGGCTCGCCCGCCACCATTTTCACGGCGGTGAGTGCCAGCACGGCGGAGCCGATATAGACGATCGCCGGATAGCGTTCGACCAGCTTCAGCACGAGCTGGCTGCCCCAGATCACGATCGGGATGCTGATGAGGAGCCCCAGCACGACGAGCATGAAGCTGCCGTGCGCGGCGCCGGCGACCGCCAGCACGTTGTCGAGCCCCATCAGGGCATCCGCGACGACGATGGTCTTCATGGCGCTCCAGAAGCTCGCGCTCCCCACGCCTTCGTGCGCTTCTTCGCCGCCGCTGTCCACCAGCAGCTTGTAGGCGATCCACACGAGCAGCACGCCGCCCAGCGCGAGCAGCCCCGGAATCTTGAGCAGCCATACGACGACGAGCGTCATGGCCGTGCGCACCGCGATCGCGCCCACCGTGCCCCATAGGATGGCCCGCTTGCGCAGGTGCGCGGGTAGCCCACGCGCCGCGAGCGCGATCACGATCGCATTGTCCCCGGCGAGGACGAGATCGATGACGATGATGGCCGCGAGGGCCGAGAAGAACTCCGGTGAGAATAGCTCCACGTTTTTCGCTCCTGTGCGTGTCCGTCACGAGATCCCCTCCGGACACGACGGGCGAAAAAAAAGACCGCGCCGCATCCGGCGAGGTCTCGCCTGTGAGAGCGTCGTCCACTCTCACTCGCGCAACCGGGGCGTTGGCCCGGAATGACGGCTCCGCGACGGGCAGCACACGGCTGCCGAAGCTACTCCCCTCTTGATCGAGGACGTTTGCCGAAAACCGGCAAACGGGCGCGATTATAGCGGCGCGCGTTACATGCGCAAGCGGGCCGGCGGGAGCCGCTGATACATCAGGTCAGAACCAACGTTCGTTGGGATCTGCGGAGCCGAAGAAAATACGCTCGGAGCAAACGTGGTTCTGGCCTGATGCATCGAGCCGCCCGCGGGCCTGCGCGGGACGAGGCGTCCCTCTACTTGTTGCCGTGCGTGTACCAGTACATCCGCGTGCGTTTGCCTGAGAGCGACGGCTTCACCTGCTGCGCGCCGATCGCGGAGCTCGCGCCGCCGCTCCTGTGCACGCCGCCGAACAGCACGCTCACGGGTTTGCCATCGACCGGCAGGGTCGCGGTCACCGGTGACGGCGGAAGCCCGCCGCCGGTGAACACGCCGGAGCGCGCGCCGCCGCAGATCGCCTGCGTGCCGACGGCGCCCGAGGCATTCAGCAGGTTCACCGCGTAACCGCGCGCTTCTCCCAGATTGGCCGTGCACATGCCCGGGGTCTGTGGCATTGCGCGGTTGGTGCTGAAGTACACGAGCCCGCCGAAAATGAGCGGCGAGGTGACGGTCTGCTCGCCGCGGCCGTTATTGAGATCCATGTACCAGCCGTGCAGCCCGGCACCCAGCGTCGTCGTGCACGAGGTCGCCGCGGAGAAGTCCGCGAGATTCGGACCGTCGAGATCGACCGCGCCGGCGTCCGCGAAGCGGTCGGTGAAGACGTAGAAGCGGTTCCTCACGTCCTCGACGTAGGGGTACTGCGAGATCAGCGGCCGCTCGCGGTCCCCCGAACCGATGGCGACGTAAACGCGGTCCTTGGCCGCGACGACCGCCGGTGCGAACAGGAACTTGCGCCCGGCGTTCTGCGTGCGCGCGATGTGCGTGATCGTCCAGGCGTTCGGCGCGAGCGGGGCGAGCGTCGTCTTGAGCGAGAAATCGATGCGGTAGATGTTGCCGCCGGTATCGGCGACGTAGCCGTGATCGACGTGGCCGTCTCCGTTGCGATCCACGAGCGACACATCGGCCGCCACGCTGCGCTCCGTGGTGAAGGTCGCGAGCACGACGCCGTTGGACGCGTCGAGCACGAACACGCGCTTGCCTTTCACGCCCGCGACGCTGCACGAGGGATTCGAGCTGTCCGCGTCCTCGCACGCGTCGTAGCCGCCGCCGATGATGATGACCGGCGTGTTCCCGGTGTTGTAGCCGAGCACCTTGGCGACGCGCGGCGTGGACCAGGTCTGCCCGATCATATCGAGGCCGCTCGTGCAGCCGGTGTCGTTCGCCGCGTTCGGACACCCGACGCGCCACTTGAGCGTGGGACTGGACGGGTTGGTCACGTCGAACGCATACAGCATGCGCCCGCCCCGCCGCATCGTGGGGAATACCCAGACCTGGCTGTTGTTGGCGGTCTGATAGAGTGCGGGCGTGCCGTCGAAGAAGTAATCCTTTCTCACCGGCGCCGGTACGACGCCGCCGGGCATGCCGGGAAATTCCACCGTGGGGCTGTTGTCGGTAAGCCGCTTCAACCGCCCGTGGTGCTCAGGCGCGACGAACGCCCACAACTCACGGCCCGTGGTCCCGGACACCGCGCGGAACGTGCCGTCGTTCGCGCCGTAATAGAGCACGACCCCGTTCGCGCCGCCGTAGCTCACCGGCAGCGGCTGCGAATGGATGACATCTCCATGCAGCGACGGCCGCGAATCGGTGACGAGCGCGTTTGCGTTCTCGTCATTCACGTCCTTGCCCAGCGTGTGATCGACGATGCGCTGGTGCTCGGCCGCCGTCGCTGCGCCGAGCGCCGCCGCCGTGACGTTCGCCGTGTTGAACGCGACGAGCGAGGTGCAGTCGCCCGTGGAAAGGCACGTGTAGATCGTGCGGTTCACGGTGAATGGCGCGTTCGGCACCGACGGATCATTCCCCCGGCGGATCACTTCCGCGGCGCCGCCCTTCTCCACCGCCGGACCGTCGGGCAGATCGGAGTACGGGCTCAGGTTCCCGGCGCACAGCCCCGCGCCCGCCGGCGAGAATTCCCAGTAGTTGCCGCTGTCGGTCGTCCAGTAGCTCGCCGCACACGACTGGAGATAGCCGGTGGACGATGCGATCGCCGAAGCATTGTTGCGGTCCGTGAGCCGCAGCTCGCCGTTGACGAAGCCGACCTGGAAGCGCTTCAGGTTGCCGTGCCAGCGCGGCTTCGCATCGACGTCGGGCCTGAACATCCCGATATAGACCTGGTTTTCGTACTGCGTGCGGTTCGTCGCGTTGATCGGCACGCTCGCGGAAGTGAACACGCTGTTCACCGACTGCACGTCGATCAGGATCTCGCGCAGCGCGTTCAGGATCGCGTCCTCGTTCTTCGCCGCGTAGTACTTGCCGCCGCCGTGCTTGGCCATGCTCATGAGCAGCCGGTTCTGCTTCACGTCCGGCTGCGCGTTGTACGCGTCGATCGTGTACACGGCCACGCCCTGCCGGCCGTCCACCGGGCTCGCGTCGGTCGAGAACAGGAACTTCGCCCATTCGTCGGGGTAGCGGATCTCGTTGCCGGACGGCTTGATGAAGCCGCCGCCGGGATTGGGCATGAGGAGCTGCGTCGTGCTGCCGCCGACGCCGGACAAGAGCGATGGCAGAGCATCGGTCGAGGGAAAGCCGTTGCCGATGAAGATCACGACGTTCTGCGCGCACGAGTTGAGCGCGTTGATGGGCGAAAGATACTCGCGCTTCGCCGGGTCCCCGGCGCCGTTCACGTAAGCGGCCGGATCGGATTTCGAGTCGGGGTCGCCGGCATAGCGCAGCGGACCGAACTGGCTCGCGCTCACCGGCGTGCCGGCGACGCCGTTGTGCGCGTTCGCCGGGCTCGTGAAGCCGCCGAAGTACTTGAACGCTTCGAACAGGCCCGCGCTGTAGTCGAGCTTCGCGCTGCCGACCTTCTCGCTCGACGAATCGTAGTTGCGCAAAATGCAGTTCGGCGTGCCGTTGAGGCTGTTCGGTCCGTTCACGCAGCTCGCATCGCCGATCAGCTCCTGGAAGGCCGCGCGGTTGGCCGCGGTCATCTGCCGCACCGCGTATCGCACGTACGCGCCGTTCGGGTTGCTCCCGCTGCCCGGCGTGAACATCATCAAACCGAGATTCACGTTGTCGTTCACTTCCGCCAGCAGCCGTCGAAGCGCCTTCAACTCCGCCTCACCCTGCTTGATGCCGCCGGGCCACTGCTGGTTCGCCGCCGACCAGTTCGCGCTGTTGTCGATCATGATGATGATGTTGGGACGCGACGCCGCGCTCGCAGGCGCGCCCTGAGCGAAGAGATCGATGTCCTCGGCGGACGCGGGGCCGCACGCGAGTGCGGCGGCGCACAGCGTGGCGCGCAACCAATGACGTATCGTCGTTTTCATAGTTTCACTCCGGATCAGAGGCACGAGGCCGCCGTCTCGTCGGCGCCGATGCGAATGCCGACGCCCTGCGAAACGGTCACCTTCGCACCGGTCGCGGCCGCGGTGGTCTCGGCGGTCACGTTCCACATCGTGTTGGCGCACAGCGAGTCACCGCCCGTATTGGCGCCGGCCACGCCGAACAATTGCGACTGGCTCGTCACGCACGTGAGGTCTTCGGCCGCGCTGAAATCGAGCTCGGTCGTCTTGATCACCTTCACCGATACGCACGAGGGCACGGGCGTGAGGCGCGTCGTGTAGTCGGCGGTGCCGTCGTTGTTCAAATCCGAGCAGTACATGTTCGCGCCGCACGGCGTGGTGATCGCGTTCGCCGGGTCGCTCGTGAAATTCGCGGTGCTGATCGTGGTTTCGATCGCCTCCTGCGCGGCGTTGAGCGCCTCGGCACGCGCCTGCGAGTTGCCCGCGGTCCGCAGCTCGGTGGTGCTCGTGTTGTAGGCGCCGAGCGCGAGCAGCGCGAGGAGCACGAGGATGACCAGCGCGACGATCAGCGTCGCACCGCGTTGAGTCGAGCGGCGGCTCATGGCGTTTCCCTGCGTCCGGAAGGATTGACCACGCGCACCGCCGTGCTGAAGACCTGCCGGCGGAACGCATCGTTGAAGGGGCCGGCGCGCACGGCCGCGCCGGCGGCGTCCAGCCCGAGCTCGTAAACCTTGGTGTTGGTGTAGCCGGGCGAAGGCTCCAGCGCGCGCGAGAGCACGTAGATCTTCGCGGTCACGACGTTCGACCAGTTCTGCGGCTCGCTGCACGCGCCGCAGCCCGCGAAGTTGAAGCTCGAGGGATCGGGGGTATAGGCGTCGGGATCGCCGTCCCCGTCGGTGTCGATCCCGTATTCGACGTGCAGCCGCTCGATGCCTTCGACGAGCGGCACGTCGTCGAAGGACGCGCCGTTCAGCTCCAGCCGCTTCAGCGTCGGCACGTTCAGCCCGCCGCCGTTGTTGCTGCTGATGTAATAGATGCGCGAGACGTAACGACGCACGCCGGCGGCCGTCGCGCAGTCCTTCATCTGCAGCGCGAACGGGGTGTCGGCGGCGATGCCGAGCGCGTACGCGCTCGGGCTCGTCGAGCACAACGCGATCTGCACGTACGGCTGCGTCGCGACCAGGGCGTCGCACGTGCCGACGCCGGCGATGCAGGTCTGCGCGCGGCGCACGCCGACCACGCTCGAGCCGGCGACGATCGATCCCGGAATGCACGCCGGCAGCGCACCGCCCGGTGCGATGCCCTGCAGGTGCAGCGGAATCGCGGAATTCCATATCGCCGGGTCGACCGAGCACAGGTCCGGCAGCGCGCCGGGCACCATCATGCCGCTCACGTCGAGCTCGCCGTAGTAGCCGGCGAGCTGCACGTCTTCGCTCAGGACCTCGATCGCGTAGCGTCCGTTGTCCACCTGCTGGCTGCTGCGCTGGAGCTCGCCGCGCGCGCGGGTCGTGTTCGAGAAAATCGTCGCGAGCCCCGCGAGCAGCATGAGTCCGAGCGCGATGGACACCATCAGCTCGACCAGCGAGAAGCCTTTTATGGCGTTACGCATAGCCCCGTATTGATGTCGTTCTGCAGGCACGCCAGCACGATCGGCGCAACGATCGCGCGGCGCATCTTCGGGTCCGCGAACGCGCCGCTCGCGCACGCCGTCGTCCCCGGCGCTTCGGTGGCGGTGAGTCCCTGCCACACGACCGCGACGCTGAACTTGCGCGGCATGACGGGATCGGTGTTGAACACGCAGCCGCGGGCGCCGATCATCGCGCCCATGCGCTCGGCGCCCTGCGTTTCGGAGGCGCCCGCGAGCAGGTTGTTCCACTCGCACAGGTCGTGTGCGGCGCCGGTGAGGCCCGCGCAGTCCTGCACGCCGTTGTCCGCGCCCAGCGGCGTCGCGGTCACGTAACTCATTGCGTCCTTGCGATTAGCGGCGATGCGGTCGGTGATGTGCCGCACCAGCACGACGGCGTGCGCGCGCTGGGCGGCCTCCATTTCGGCCAGGTGCATGCGCGCCTGCAGCCCGGCGACGGCGAGCAGCCCGAACGCGGCGATCACGATCGTGATCAGCACCTCGATCATGCCCATGCCGAGCTCGCGCGTGACAGCCGTCCTGCGCGGCATACGCGTCGTCATCAGCAGCCTCCCGACGAGATCGCCGAACGGCCGTTCAACCGCAGGCGTACGCAGCGGTAATCACCGGCGTCGAGATTGGTCGCAGCAAAGGAGAACGGCGTGGCGATGGAGTCGGGCCTGCCGTCGCCGTTGAACACGACGCGCACGGGGCCGCTCAACGTGACGCGCGGGTAGGCCTCCTGGCGCCGCAGCACCGTCCCGCCCGCGTCGGTCACGGTCCAGCCCTTGGCCCAGTCGCCGAGCAGCGGCTCGACCGTGACCGAGGTATTGCGCGTCAGCGCTTCGCTGCGCGCGATCGTGAGCGACGCGTAGACGTCCTGGCTCGCGCTTCTCACCTGCTGCGTCGCGATCATTCCGGAAAGCGCCGGCGCCGCAAGCGCGATGACGATGCACAGCACGCCGACCGCGACGATCATCTCGATGATCGTAAAACCCGCAGAGTGTCCCGGCCTTACCATCCCGGATTCCCTCCCCGCGTGCGCGTCCCGTCCTGATCGAGCGTGAGGACGCCGTCAGGCGCCTGCACCGAGCCTGCTACCGGGGTCGCCACGAGCTGGTACGTCGGCGGCACCGTAGCGACCGCCGGATTTACCGTAACGGTGTAGAACGGCGTGACCGTGGCCGGCACGGTCATATTGAGCGTGGTGAGGGCGCCCGCGCCCACGGCGTAGCGGCGCGCATCGAGGAGGTACTGCTGCTGGCGGCTGGCCGTCTCGATCAGAAACGCCTGTGCGGCGGCGCGGCGTCCTTTGCGCAGGTGCTCCTGGTACGAGGGATAGGACAGCACTGCGAGAATCGCCACGATCATCACCGCCACCATGAGCTCGATGATCGTGAACCCCTCGCCGCGGCCGGTCAGCCGTCGCCCGTGTCTGCGTGCTGCGTACTTCACCCCGTCATTGTCCCGTGTCACGTTAACGCGCGCGGCGCGCGGACCGAACAGGCGGCAAATGACCGGCTAAAGGGGGAATGGAGGTGTGGGGGCGGCCCGCCGCGCGCTACAGCGCCCGCCGGGTAGTGCCCCCCTGCCTGGCAGTCCCGCCATCGTAGAACCGAAGCTCCTTAGACCGGTGACTTTGCGAACCCGCTTTTCAGCCGGGCGTGCCTTTTTCAGTCACCGCCGAATGTAGCGGTGTTTGCGCCGCGGCGGGTGTCGAATAGGTCACACGCGGCGCGAGAAACGCGAGCCCTTGAAATGGCACGCCCCAGCCCTATTTCCGAGGTACGCCTGCCGGTTGCGTTCGCGGCGAGCGCCGCGACAAGGCGACAGGTTGCGCCGCAAGGCGCGTCGTTCAATTCAACGGAGGGTAGATATATGGCGAACATCACCAACTATCGCCCCACCGAACAGTGGGGCGGACTGTCGGCGATGACCGACCCGATCGACGATCTCTTCCGCGGCTTCTTCGTGCGGCCGCTGGCGCTGGAACCCCACGCGTGGGGCCAGGCGGCGCCGATCCGCATCGACGTGAGCGAGAGCGAGAAGGCTTACCGTCTCGTCGCCGAGATGCCGGGCGTCCGCAAGGAAGACATCAACGTCAGCATCGACGGGAACGAGGTCACGATCTCGGCGGAAGTGAAGAACGAGAAGCAGGCGGACGAGGGCGAGCGCACGCTGCGCAGCGAGCGCTTCTACGGGAAAGTCTCCCGCACGCTCACGCTCGGGTTCCCGATCGACGAAGCGGGCGCCCAGGCGAAGTACGCGGACGGCGTTCTCGAGCTCACGCTGCCGAAGAGCGAAGCCGCGATGCCGAAACGGATCACCGTCAACTGATCGACGCGCGGCTCTCGCGAGCCGCTACGCGGCCTTCGATGGGTCGCAATGACCGGCACTGCCGGCGCAATTCGTGCTCGCGCCGGAGTGCCGGTTTTCGTGCTCAGGCGGTCTGGACCTCGCCTTCCTCGAGCGCCTGATCCCGTTTCTTGCGCACCGCCGGCAGGATCATCAGGATCAGGAGCACGATCGCTGCGATCAGGAATCCGGCGCTGATCGGCCGCGTGAAGAACACGCTGGGGTCGCCGCGGGAAATCAGCAGCGCGCGCCGCAGGTTTTCTTCCATCAGCGGTCCCAGCACGAACGCGAGGATGAGCGGCGCGGGCTCGACCTTGAGCTTCATGAACACGTAACCCATCAGGCCGAACAGGATCGTCATGAAGACGTCCATCTGCGAGTTGTTGACGCTGTACACGCCGATCGCCATGAAGGTGAGAATCGCGGGGAAGAGCAGCCGGTAAGGCACGCGCAGCAGCCGCACCCACAAGCCCACCAGCGGCAGGTTGAGCAACACCAGCATCGCGTTGCCGATCCACATGCTCGCGATCAGGCCCCAGAAGAGCTCCGGGCGCTGCGTCATCACCTGCGGTCCGGGCGCGATGCCCTGAATCGTCAGCGCGCCGAGCATGAGCGCCATGGTGGCGCTCCCGGGTATCCCCAGCGCGAGCGTCGGGATGAACGCGCACTGCGCAGCAGCGTTGTTGGCCGATTCCGGCCCGGCGACGCCCTCGATCATGCCTTTGCCGAACATGTCCGGCCGCTTCGTCATCTTCTTCTCCAGGGCGTAGGCCGAGAACGCCGAGATCGTCGGTCCCGCCCCGGGCAGCGCACCGAAGAACGATCCGATCGCGGTGCCGCGCACGATCGGCATGACCGAGCGCTTCATGTCCTCCTTCGTCGGATACAGGTGCTCGATCTTCTTGGTGAGCAGCGAGCGCGTCGAAGTGTCGGTACCGATCTCGAGGTTCTTGAGAATCTCGGCAAAACCGAACAGACCCATGGCGACGACGGTGAACGAGAGGCCGTCGGTCAACTCCGGCAGGCCGAACGCGAAGCGCGACATGCCGGAATTCACGTCGGTCCCGATGATCCCGAAGAGCAGCCCCAGGAAGATCATCGCTATCGCCTTCAGGATGGAGGCCGACGCCAGCACCGCGGAAGCGATCAGCCCCATCACCATCAGCGAGAAATACTCAGGCGCCCCGAACTTCAGCGCCATCTCCGCGAGCGGCGGTCCCGCCTTGGCGATCAGGATCGTGCCGATCGTGCCGGCGATGAACGAGGCGATTGCCGCGATCGCGAGCGCCGGCCCCGCCCTGCCCTGCCGCGCCATTTCGTGGCCGTCCAGACAGGTCACCACGGAAGCCGATTCGCCGGGCAGCTTCACCAGAATCGCGGTGGTCGAGCCGCCGTACTGGCACCCGTAGTAGATGCCCGCGAGCATGATGAGCGCGGAAGTAGGCTCCAGGTTGAACGTGATCGGG
>Ga0196977_1001068_pt1 | contig 11324 bp, 7 predicted proteins | sample S3v_1013CmetaG_FD_148634 | JGI IMG/M metagenome (GOLD analysis project Ga0196977, IMG submission 148634) | Soil microbial communities from Anza Borrego desert, Southern California, United States - S3+v_10-13C | ecosystem: Environmental > Terrestrial > Soil > Desert | place: USA: California...
TTCGTATCAGGCAACAACTGCGACCGGCAGTTCGCTTGCTTTTGTATTAGCGGTGGCAGTGGTCCTGATCTGGTTGATCACTGGTCCAGTTTTTGGTTTTTCGGACACGTGGCAACTGGTGATTAATACCGGAACCACGATCGTCACGTTTCTGATGGTGTTTCTGATTCAACGCGCGCAAAACAAAGACGCGCTGGCGATTCACCTGAAACTCAACGAGATCGTGGCCGCGATGGAAGGCGCAAGCAACCGGCTGATCGACGTCGAAGACTTGAGCGAAGCCGAGATCGTTGCTCTACGCAAGTACTATCGTAAGCTCATCGAGCTGGCGCGCACGGACGACAATCTCACCGCCACGCACTCTGTCGAAGAAGCTGCTTCGCGGCACGGAACAAAGTACAAACGGAAAGCGAGCTGATCGGTCTCGCTTTGATCGGATTCAGCAGGAGGTGACGTGAACGAAGATCCCCTGTCCACTAACCAGCCACTCAGCAACAAAGCTGAGAGCCTCGCGCACGTCCCGCTCTTCAAGCGCCTGGAGCCGGACGAACTCGAACGACTCGCGACTCGCGTCGAGCAAGTAACCGTCGCCGCCGGTGAAACGATCTTCTTGGAAAACGACAAGGGCGACGCGCTGTACGTAGTCGATAACGGTTCTGTGCGCATCTGGATACTCGACGAGGATGCGAACCCGGTCACGCTAGCGGAGTTGAAAACGGGCGACTTCTTCGGCGAACTGGCGGTCCTCGATCGTGGACCAAGATCTACAAACGCGACCGCGATCGGCGACAGCGTTCTCCACCGCCTGAGCAGTGACGACTTCCAGCAATTTCTAATACAGCATCCTGAGGCATCGATCGATGTGATTTGCGAGATCGGCGCGCGTATGCGCCAGACGAATGCGCTCGTGACGACGCGAGTGGTCCGAAATATCAACGCTGAGATGGAAGCTAAGGCGACCCTGGGCCAGCGCATTGCCGACAAGGTGGCGGCGTTTGGCGGTTCGTGGACGTTTATCGTGATTTATATCGTCTTTTTGCTGGGCTGGATCGCTTTCAACTCGTTTGTGTTGGTCTACTACAGATCGGATTTTGACCCGTATCCTTACATCCTGCTCAACCTGATGCTCTCGATGACGGCCGCCTTACAGGCGCCGATCATCATGATGTCGCAGAACCGCGCGGCGTATAAAGACCGACTCGCGGCGGAACAGGATTTCAAAGTCAATCTGAAGAGCGAACTGTTGTTGGAAGAGTTGATGCGCAGAACAAAAGCGCGCGAGGCTCAGATGCAGGAGATCGCTGACGGCATCAAGAGTCTCAAACGCGCTTAGTTAGAACTATGGTGACGGTTTTCTTGTGCTTCCACCAGCAGGCAAACGCACGGTCGGTGGCTTCGGAGTGTTCCCGGTCGAGCCTTCTTTTCGCGCCAGACGTCCGGTTCGCGTCAACGCGATGCGTTTGTCACCACCAGACGGCTGGTCCACGCTCACTTTGATCGCACGGAAAGATCCGTCCTGGGTTTTGTTCGTCGGGTTGTAAGCGATGACATACTGTGTGCGCAGGTCGCGGATGATCTCGTTGGCGATCTCCGGCAGATCGGCAATCGACTCGGGAAAGAACGCGCGTCCGCCGGTTTCTGTCGCCAGCTTGTTGATTAAAGCCACGGCCTTTTCGCGCGGGCTCTTACGAATCAGTCCGGCCTCTTTGTCGAGTTCGTTCACAAATCCGATCACGAAGATCTGAACGTCTTCCTCGCGCAGGCGCGCAAACAGTTGTTCCTGTTTGTAGAAGCTGTTGCGATCTTCACCGTCAGTGATGACGATCAACGCGCGCCGGCGGCGATCGCCTTCGTCGCCTTTCTTGTACTCCGAAACGTGCTCGGCCGAAAGATAGACGGCGTCGATGATGGCCGTCTGGCCGCCCTCGACGTAAAAACTGTCGAGACCATCGGTCAAGAGTTCTTTGTTAGCCGTAAAGTCCTGAACCGTTTCGATCTTGTCGCTGCTAATGAAACGAACCAGAAACGTCTCATCGCCGGGCCTGTTGGCGTTGATGATGGTTTTTCCGGCGTCGATAACGCTTTGCAACTGCGAACGGAGCGAACCCGAAGTGTCGACGGCCAGGCCGTAACTGATTGGCACTTCCTCGCGTGTGAAGGTCTCGATGTTTTGCGGCACGCCGTCTTCAAACACGTGGAAAGCGTTCTGCGGTACGTCGTTAATGGGCCGGTTGTTGCGGTCGATCACGCGGACGTGAAGCTGGACCAGTTCGGCGTTGATCTTGATAGTGTCGCCGGCTTCGATAACGTCTGGCGGCGTCGGCGTCGGTGTCGGCTTGAGTTTTGGGACCGGTGGCGGTTCGCCGAGCGTCGGTGCAATCCGCGGACGTTGCGATTGGGGGACGGGCGTCGGACTTGGGGACGCGCTTGGGCTGGCCGGCTGCGTGTTACGCGGCCGCTCCTGGCCTAAATCTGCGGAAGCGCTCGAGCTAAAGCTCGCTGCCGTAATCAGGCCACACATTAAAAGTGAAACTGGAAAAACTCTTCTCATGTCAGACGAAACGCTCCTCGAACCCTTATATCGGGAACGGGAGCGCTGGGGCAAGCAGTATCGCTAGGGCGACTCCACGCACGGTAAACAGATGCGGCAAAATTGCTACTGCGTTGCACCTACCTCGCGCCGGCCGTGGCGTAATAGCCTTCTTTCGAACGGACGAACAGCCGCGGCAGGCCGCGTGGCGGTGTTACTTTGACTTTCACGCGGTGCCACTTCCCGTCGTTCACAAAGGTCTCGGGTTTGTACCCGATGGAGTACTGGTGCCGCAACTCGAGCGCGATCTGTTCGAAAATGTCGTCCATCTCAGCGGCTGAGCGTGGGAAGAAGGCCTTTCCACCGGAAACGCCCGAAAGCTCGTCAAGCACGCCCTGACCTTCCATACCCAGCGAACTACCTGCGTCGCTGCCGCCCAAAATACCGATCGCGTAGAGCGTCACGTCCGACTCTTTCAAAAGCTTGCGCACTTCATTGTAGGTGTAACGCGAATCGTTGTCCTGCCCGTCGCTGATCAATAGCAGCGCTCGTTTCGGGTGCGCGCCGCGCTGGACCTTCTCCACGCCGAGATAACAAGCGTCGTAAAGCGCAGTTTGACTTTTCGTTTCAACGAAAGTGAGCTTGTTCAGAATCGAGTCGCCGTCGCGTGTGCGATCGAGTAACAACTGGGCGCGCGAGTTGAAAGCAATCAGGAAATACTCGTCGGAGTCGTGGCTGGTTTGAATGAACTTGGCCAGCGCGTCGCGTGCACGTCTCACCTTTTCGCCGCTCATGGAACCGGACACGTCGAAAATGACGCCCACGGACACGGGTGAGTCGTCGTCGCTGAAGAAGGCGATCTCCTGTTGCTGTTTGTTGTCGAAAACGGCGAAGGCGCTTTTGCTCAAGCCGGAGACGTAACGTCCGTAGGTATCAGTAACGGTGACCGTGAGCGTGATCAGATCGGTGTTAGTGATCAACGACCGGTCGTCGAGTTCAGTCCCGAGTTTCTTTTGCTCCGGACTGGCTGCCGGCTCCGGTGATTGGCTTGGTTGCGCGGGCGTTTGCGAGGGCGTGGCCGGGGCCGGTTTGTCCTGGGTCGGCTCCTGGCTGCTTACCGAAAACGAAAACGCAAGCGCAGCGATTAGCGAAATGAAAGCTGCCGTGATCTTGGTGGCGTAACGAGTCGGTAAATGCATGTCACCCCCGGCTACGATTTCTTCTATTCAATTTTTACACAACCGTTAGGGCTTGTAGGGAACTATCAACACAGATGCCCGTAGGGGAACGATTGATGCCCGACACTTTACAAATCGGAGCTTGAAATGGTCACGGGGAGACGGCCGCGGCGCGTTTCATTTTGCTGTGTTGGCCAAGCCATTCTAGGACAGGCTTGTTTGTGGGCGCAAGCTTTGAGATCTCAGATGTGGAATCTGAGATCTCAAAGGGTGGGTACTCAAAATTTCAGCCGCGACTGCCCGAGCTGCAGATTCGCGACTGCTTAACGCCGAAGGCGTTCGCTAGGTTTGGCCCAGGGTTGGCACAACCCTGGGTTTACTAAAACACCACCCTAATCAACGCTGAAAGCGTTGGCGAACTCGGACCTTCGTTCGCCAACGCTTTCAGCGTTGGTTCGTTTCTTTTTCTTTCTTACCTAGGGTTTGTACCAACCCCAGGCTGAAATTTGCGAACGCCTTCGGCGTTGGCCGAAGGTTCAACCCGCTGCGCCTTGCGACCGTAGACGCGTTGGTACTCCACGACGGTTAGACAGGTTGGGCTTCGACGATGCTCGTCGGCAGGTCAGTCGGAATGACCTGAAGCAACTTGAAACCGGCGGCCGAGAGTAGTTGCTCGAATTCCGCTGCCGTTCTTTCTTTACCACCCGTCATCACGAGCATGTTGAGATCGAAAGTCTTCGAGAAGTCCGGTTCGTCGTTCTCCGGCACGACGCAATCCACGATGATCAAACGTCCGTTCGGCTGCATGTGGGTGCGGCAGTTTTTCAGAATCCTGATCGCCTTCTCGTCTTCCCAGTCGTGAATGATCCACTTCATGACGTAAGCATCACCACCAGCGGGAACGGCTTGGAAGAAGTCGCCGGAAACCGCCTCACAGCGATCCGCAACGCCCGCTGCTTCCAGTCGTGGGCGCGCGCCGTCGATCACTACGCCGGCGTCAAACAGGACGCCCTTGGCTTGCGGGTTTTGCTTGAGAATTGACGTTATCAACCCACCGTGACCACCGCCGACGTCGACGACCTTATTAAAGGACGAAAAGTCGTAACGCGTTATGATCGCTTCGTTCACGGCGGCCGTCATTCCGCTCATCGAGTCGTTGAAAACAGCGGCGTCTTCAGGGTTCTGTGCAAAGTAGCCCCAAATGTCTACGCCGAAATGATTGTCAAACGCGATTTCACCGGTCTTCACGCTGTGCATCAAGTTACCCCAGGCGGGATAATGCTCCTGGCCGAGTTCGGAAATAATGAACCAGCGCACGGAGCCCGGCGCGCCGGTCACGAGTAATTCGGACAGCGGGGTCAACGCAAAACGGCCGTCGCTTTCTGTTTTGACGACGCCGTTGCTGGCCAAAGCGCGCAGCACGCGATACAGCGATGGCGCATGAGTGTCGGTGGCTCGCGCCAGCTCCTCGACGCTTTTCGGTCCAGACTGAAGCAGATCCGGAATGCCGAGCTTGGCGAGCACAAAAACAGCTCGCGACATCCAGAACCCAGTGACGAATTGGAGCATCTGAAGAGCGGCTGGAACTTCGTTTGTGTTTGTGACGGGTTGTTGAGCAGGGGCGGTAACCATAAGTCTCCTCTTGTTCGATATCAGCGAAACTTTCCTCTCATAAACGCGTGATATACTCCCGATTCGGTTCAACCCCGAATTTCTGGTAAACAATGGCTGAATTTATTTGTCGATTAGGGACGCCTGCGGGCGAAGTGGTGACCCGCACGATTGAAGCGACGGGCGTTCACGAAGCAAGAGCACGTCTTGAACGCGAAGGTTTTCGCGTTTTCAACGTCACTCCGCCGAAGACCGCCGGGGTCGCATCGCTGACGCGATTTGGCCGTCCGGGTGGTCATCCGCGCGTTAAAGCAAACGATTTCCTCTTATTCAACCAGCAACTTGCCGCTCTCGTGCGAGCGGGAATCCCCATTCTCCAGGCAATCTCGATGTTGCGCAAGCGCGCCGCCTCAGCGCGATTGCGATCTGTGCTGGGAGAAGTTGAAGAACAGATTCGCGGCGGTGCGGCGCTGTCTCAGGCGTTTGCGGCTCAGGCCGGAGTTTTTCCACGCATTTACACGGCGTCGATTCTGGCCGGTGAACGATCCGGCGCGCTCGACGAAGTGTTGAGCCGTTACGTGAATTACATGCGTCGCAACGTTGCTTTGCGGCGGAAGATTCGCGGTGCACTCGCTTATCCGACGTTTCTATTGTTTGCTTCGGCGTGTATGGTCACGTTTTTGACCATCTACGTTGTGCCGCGTATGTCCGAGTTGTTTGCGGGTTTTGGCAACGAATTGCCGACCGTGACGCAGATCGTCGTGGGCATCTCGCGCTGGGTTTCGTCAAATATTTTCTGGTTTGGTCCACTGGTCATCGGCCTGGCTATCGCGCTCACGATCTGGTCGCGGACACCCGCCGGGAAGCTTCAGATCAGCGCGCTGATTCTCAAGATACCGCTAGCTGGTAATTTGGCGGTGCAGCTATCAGTCGCCCAGGCGACGCGTTCGTTGGCCACGCTTTTGGCGGGCGGTATCACGCTGGTTGAGTCGTGGGAGATCGCGGCCGAGTCGATTACCAACCTGGAACTACGGCGCCGCAGTTCGTCGATTTTGCCCATGATTCGTGAAGGACGTTCATTCACAGAGAGTTTGGAAATGGCCGGATGGATGCCGCCGCTGGCCATCGATATGATCGGAATTGGCGAACGTTCGGGCAGTTTGCGCGAGATGCTCGACGAAGTCGCGGTTTTCTACGACGCGGAGTCGGAAGTCCGGCTCGAGCAGTTGACGACCACGCTTGAGCCTGCGATTCTTGTCGTGATGGGCGGCGTGGTAGTAACGATTCTCCTCGCGATCTACCTTCCAATCATTCAATCCATCTCAAGCGGCGCGGGAGTTACAGGCGTTCACTAAATGGAGCAAGTCTCAGAAACCAAGAATCCGATGATCCAGGCCGTCTCGCCGACTGTTCAGAACGGCGACGAGCACGTGCCACCCGAGATGAAGGCGGCGAAAGAACTCGCCCGCCGTTACCGTCTGCCGTTTGTCGATCTGCTGCCGCACGATCGCCAATCACCAATCGATTACGAACTCTTTACTGAAGTGCCCGTCGATTTGATGGTGCGGCACCAGTTCGTCCCGCTCAAACGCGACGAAAAGGGCCTGCACATCGCGATGGCCGATCCGACGGATCTCGAGCGGCTGGACGAGGTGTCGAGCACGTTGCGCACGAGGATCATTCCGTACGTCGCCACCGCCGGCGCGGTTGAAGTCGTGCTGCGCAAAGGCGACACCACGCAGCGCGTGTTGCAGGAAGCGGCTTCTGGTTTTCGCATCTCGCTCGTAAAAGAAACCGAACACGGCGAAGAGGTGCTCGATCTCGACCGGCTGGCGACCGACGCCGAGATGTCGCCGATCATCAAACTCGTCGACACGATCATCTACAACGCAATGGAGTCGCGCGCGTCAGACATTCACATCGAAACACGCGACACTGAAGTGCAGGTGAAGTATCGCATCGACGGCGCGCTCTACGCGAAAGTCGATCCCATCGACCTCGCTTACCACCAGACGCTGATCTCGCGTATCAAGGTCATGTCCGAACTCGACATTGCCGAGCGGCGCGTGCCGCAGGACGGCCGTTTCAGAGTTCGTTATAAAGGACGCAACGTCGACTTCCGCGTCTCGATCATGCCGACGATTCACGGTGAGGACGCGGTCATTCGTATTCTCGACAAGGAGCAGATCAACGAAGAGTTTCGCAATCTCAATCTGGACGTGGTCGGATTTGCGGAAGAAGACGTGAGAAAGTTTCGCCGCTACATCGCCGAGCCATACGGCATGGTGCTCGTCACTGGTCCAACCGGTTCCGGTAAAACGACCACGCTCTACGCCGCGCTCAATGAAATCAGAAACGAAGAAGACAAGATCGTCACGATCGAAGACCCCGTCGAGTATCAGTTGCACGGCATCACGCAGATTCCCGTAAACGAGAAGAAGGGACTGACCTTCGATCGCGGACTGCGCTCCATCCTGCGTCACGACCCGGACAAGATCATGGTCGGTGAGATTCGCGACACTGAGACAGCGCAGATCGCCATCCAGTCGGCTTTGACGGGCCACCTCGTGTTCACCACCGTCCACGCCAATAACGTCATCGACGTGATCGGGCGCTTTTTGAACATGGGTGTCGAGCCTTACAACTTCGTCTCTTCGTTGAACTGCGTGTTGGCCCAACGGCTAATCCGGATGCTGTGTCCGTATTGCAAACGTCAGTACGGGCCGACTGACATCGAACTCAAGGAATCGGGATTGAAACCCGATATCTTTCGCGAGCATCCTTTTTATATGAACGTGGGCTGTGACGCGTGCAATCACACGGGCTATCGTGGCCGCACGGCTATTCACGAGTTGCTGGATTTGTCGGACAATATCCGCGAAATGATCGTCGAGCGGCGGCCGGGTTCGGAAGTGCGCCGCGCTGCAGAGGCCGAAGGGTTAAAGAGTCTGCGCGAATCGGCCTTGCAAAAGGTTTTTACCGGGATTTCGACCTTGCACGAAATCAATCGCGTCACATTTGTCGACGAGTTGAACGAGTAAAAAGCAGGTAGTTAAACCCCGACCCGCAACTCTCCTGCAGTAAAAGTACAATCAGATGTTCGAACAGTTTATAGGGAACTGAAATAGACTGCTCGCGTGTAAGGAACTTGGCCGCCACGATCTTGCATCTTAGGCGCTTCGGCGGCATTATTGGGGTCGCTCAACTGGGTCGCTTTAACTTTCCACCTCCCGAGTAAGAAAGACATGAGAAACAACAGCAGAATTCGCACACTTATATCCTTCGTTCTGGCGCTCAGCATCCTGGCGATGCCGCTGACGGCGTATGCCAAAAAGGGCGAGAAGAACTTCAAACGCGGCATGGATTACGAGCGGGCGCAGCAGTGGGACAAAGCGGCGCAGGAGTTCACGCTCGCGGTGGCCGCGGATCCGTCGAACATGGAGTATCAGCTCCATTTCCGCCGTGCGAGTTTCAACGCTTCGCAGACTTACATGCAGCAGGGGAGGTCGCTGGCCGAGCGAGGCGATTATGTCGGAGCGTACAACGCTTTTCGACAAGCTTATGGCTACGACTCTGTAAACGAGCTTGCCGTGTCGGAGATGGACAGAATGCTGCGCTTGCAGGCGGTGAAGGAAGGACGAACACCGGCCAACGGCATTGGGAACGGGAACGGGAACAGCAATGGCAACAAAGGAACGGAAGTTCCGGAAGGCGGGTCCATGACGCCCGTCAACGGTGAGTTGCCGTCGCCGAGCAGCGTGCAATTACGCGTCATCAATTACAACGGCGATTTAAAAGCCTTGATTCGCAGTCTCGCCGAACAACTCAATCTCAACGTGATTTTCGACAGACAATCGTTTACTCAATCAAAAACCATCGATCTTAATTTAAAGGACGTCACTACCGCGCAGGCGCTCGATTACGTGTTCCTTCAGGAAGGCCTCTTCTTCCAGAAACTTAGCCGCCGTACGATTCTCGTCGCGGACCAGGCACGCCGGCCGCAGTATCAACAACTCGTGCTGCGAACGTTCTACTTGTCAAACATGAAACCCGCTGACGCACGCACGCTCGTGCAGCAGGCGATTCCGCCGTCAGTCGGCCGTCCGCAGACGATCGTTGTGCCCGATGATGCAACGAACAGTTTGACCGTGCGCGACACTGCTGAGAACGTGCGACTCATCGGCGAACTGTTGCAGAGCGTCGATAAGGACCGTGCCGAAGTGGTGATGGACGTCAACATTTACGAAGTATCAAAGAACGATCTGCTTCAGTTCGGGAATCAGATCGGCACCACGATCGACACCGGCCTAGGCGGCTCGCCGGGCTTTTCACTCTTGACCGACAACGGCATCATCAATTCGGCTGCTGGTACGGGCGTCAATCTCGGCGCGATCGTCGGCGGTGTTCCGACGGCCCTCGCGGCAGCACTCGTCATTCCGCCGTCAGCGCTCCGTGCTTTCCGCAGCAAAGACAACACCAAGCTGATCGCTTCGACGCAGGTCCATGCGTTCAACGGTGAGGAATCGCAGGCGCGTATCGGACAACGCGTGCCGGTGCAAACGGCGCAGGCGTTTCCATTCGGAGTGCAAACCGGAACACCGGTGCCGGGCCAGGGTGTTTTCCCAAGCGGTGGTTTTCCAGTCATCAACTACGAACCGACCGGCTTGACGTTGAAGTTCACTCCGCAGGTATTTCCGAACCTGGACGTGCAGGTGAAGATGAACATCGAGCAGAAAGACGTTCTCGGCGCGGCCACGTTAACGCCGACGTTTACCGAACGCACGATGACGGGCACGGCTCGCATTCAGAACAACCGCACCATGATGCTGGCCAGCATTTCGACCGACATCGAAGCGCGCGGCCGGAAGGGCATCGCGTTCCTTGGTGGACTGCCGATCCTGGGCCGGCTGTTTACGTCGCCAACGCGCGACCTGCGCCAGGTAGACATCGTGATCAGCGTTACCCCGCGCGTGCTTCGCGCACCAGCCGTAACACCACGTGACGAAGAGATGCGTCCGAGCGGTACATTGCAATCGCCGACGACTGGTTCGCTGGCGGAAATGATTCGCGAAGCGGATCGTGAAGATCAAATAGCAGCCGCACGCGCGCTTCCGCGAAACCCGACGATCCAACTGCCGGATGCACCGGTTGAGGTTGCCAAAGCGGTTAACTCCACGCAGACAACTGCGCAGAACACGAACCCGCAGCCTGCGACTACTGGCTCAAATACACCGGCAACAACTCCGGTCAATACCGTCGCCGCCAACACGTCAACCACGCAGGCCGCGCCTGGTGCGGTTGAGGTGAAGCCACCGGTAACAGATACGTCAACCGTCGCGCAATCCGCGCCGGCTCAGGCGAAACCGGCTGCGGGAGATTCCGGAGCGGTAGAAGAGTTACCGTCCTTCGTTCCGGCGCCGAAATCGTTGATTAGCGATCGCGCGGCAGCAGAAGTAGCGACAGTAAATCCAGGCAGCACCGCAGCAACGCAAAACGCAGTGTTGACTTCACTGCCGAAAGCAACCGCGGCCTCGCTGGATACGAAGTTAGGCGCGAGCCGCGTGGCGCAGCTCAGTCTTCTCCAGGGCGACGACGTAATGAAGGTCGGCGAGAAGCGCCGGTACGCAGTTCAGCTGAACTCCGACGTGCCGTTGAGTCTCGCGTTGCTGACCTTGAAATTCGATCCGAAGGTCGTAAAAGTGCACGCTGTGTCGGCGGGCAATCTGCTGAGCACAATCGGCGACGGAGCGCCGTTGTTCACTCCGTCGATTGACGCGAAAGGCGTTTGCATGATCTCGATCTCCTCGTTGAACGGCAAAGCGTCGTTCAAAGGATCCGGACCGTTGCTGTTTATCGACATCGAAGCGATCGGCGCGGGAGATGCTGCGCTCGCTTTCGTGAAAGACACGTTGCACCTCGTGGCGACCGACGCTCGCGACGTGACGTCGGAGATCGTTCAGGGAACAGCAACAGTGAAACAATAACGTTCTGCCGCATGGCAGAAC
>Ga0196977_1001069_pt1 | contig 11313 bp, 10 predicted proteins | sample S3v_1013CmetaG_FD_148634 | JGI IMG/M metagenome (GOLD analysis project Ga0196977, IMG submission 148634) | Soil microbial communities from Anza Borrego desert, Southern California, United States - S3+v_10-13C | ecosystem: Environmental > Terrestrial > Soil > Desert | place: USA: California...
CTTGGTCGTTGGCCGCGTATACGTCAACGGCCAGACATAGCGCAGGCGATTGTTTTCCGGAATGTCGTCGCCGAGGGTGTCGCGAAGAATAGATACCAGCGGGATCCACTTGTCGTTTTTATCAGACTCGAGACCCGAAAGTTTGGCGTGGACGGTGATTAATTCCGCGCCTCCCGGCACCTCGATTCGTTCCAAACGTAGAATCTGCGAGAGTGCTACGGCCGGATCGGTATCCGCGGCGGCAGACGCAGCCACGTAGGGATTTGGACCCTGTGCCCTGCCGGTTGCGATCGGGATTAATGGCGCGACAACGAGCAGAAACGCAAATAAGCTCGCCCTCAGTTGCCAGTGTCTAAGGCTTTGGACTCTCATCCTTCGTCATCGAACACTCAACAAAATCTGGCAGTTGGGGAGTTTGTGCTGCATTCCCGGAGACGGCAGGACTAACAGACACTCAAATAACCTCGCCCTCACAATAACTTGTGCAATACCCATGCCCCTGAGGGCGTTGATCAAATATACATCAGTCTAACTGCTCTTAGAGTCATTTTCTCCGTGTCAAATGTGACAGGTTATTCATTGCCACAGTCCGGGATCAGATGCCCGCGCTATGTGGCAACGTTGCCGTTGTTTACAGACGAATGTAACCACAGGATCGTTAACGAGGTGAGTTAAGGAGCGTAACTCGATGGTTGTCCGTTCGTCTCCGCTTCTTTGCCTTCCTTCGGCGCAGTCCAGCCGGTACGTTCGAGAAGACTGACTGCGAAGCGGCTCGGCACCGCGAAGTTTGAGGCCTGGTTTTCAGTGAACACGGCAAAGTTCACGCCGATGACGCGACCGGATGGACCAAACAATGGTGCGCCCGAACCGCCTTCAGCAGTGCGCGCGTCGTAAACGATGCGACGTACGTCGAGGTCGGTGATGCTGCCTTGCGTGGTCAACGGTTGAATCCGTTTGGTCTCGGCGAGATAGGCCAATTGGGCCATCGGTGTGCCGTAGCGTTGTTGAATTCCGCGCGACTCAGCATCGTCGAGCAACGCGAGCAGGCGATCGGGACCGGACGGATAACCCATCATGACCACCGTTTTGCCGACCGCAACTGCATCCGGATCTGTTTCCAGCGGAAGTATGGGCAACGTCTCGGGGACCTCGGGAATGTCCAGTTCGCAAACTGCAAGATCGTCTCGTTGGGACGCATTCTTAAACTTTAGCGGAATCGCGGTGGTGAAATCAGGGAAGTAAGCAATCAACTTCTTGAGACGCGGCTGTGCTTTGAGTCCGCCACTGATACTCTGCGCGCGATCGTCGGCGATCCACGGCTGGGCGATGTGGCGGTTGGTAATTACAAAGCGCTGGCCAACGTAGAAACCGCTGCCAACAAATTCGTACTCCGCAATTGCCGCGTTGCCTTCCGGTGTTAACGATTCGAATGAGTTTCCACTTTGAACCGCGTTGCCGCTGTCGTTGAGTTGCGTTTCTGCGTAACGCAGCGGCCGGCCGGTTCCAGTCTCGACGAAGTAGAACGAACCGGCGATCAAACAAACTCCGCGACCGTATTCGCTGCGTAACTTCACCGCCAGCGAGAGACTGTCCTGAAGTTCTTTCGTTGAACGCCCGAGATCGCTGATCTGTGTATTTGTTTTCAGCACCTGATCGCGCATCTGGCCAAGTTGTGCGCGCTGGTCGTCGATCAAACGGCGGCTGCGTTGCAGTTCTTTGTACATCGCGAAGCCGAGATAAAGAACGCCGCCAACCAGAGCGATCGCGATAGCCATCGTGATCAGCTTGGTGCTCGGATTGATCTCACGCACGAGCTCGCGCGTGAATTCGCGCAGGAAGACCTTGGCGTCGTCACGCCTGGCCGTGGCTGCTGACTCAATCGCCGCGGCCTCAATGAATGGCGCGACGTGTGTTTCGCGCGCAGTTCCCGGAACGACCGCAGGCAGCGCCCGCACCGGGTAGAAATGCAGGATGAGCTCGGATTCGCCAAAACGCACTTCATCCCCGTCGCGGATCTCGTCGCCGGCGCGGGCGGCTTCGCCGTTCAACGTCACCAGAAACGCCTCGTCGACACCGGTAACACGATAATTGCCGTTCGAACGCATTAATTCGAGCAAAACGGCGTTGGAAGCTTCCCGCGGCAGACTCGAAGTGCGCAGCCGCAGATTAGCTGTTTCGGTGGTGCCGATCCGGATGTCGTCGTCGGTGAGGATTTCGGTATGCCGGTCTTCGCCCGAGGAGATGTGGATAACCAGGCCAGTTGCCATAAATTGCTAAAAAGCGCCAACCTCTCGACGCGTCATTCTACAATGAGTTAGCATGAAATCGAAACGAGGTTTTGCTTGGCGGACGTAAAGTTTATTGACGACTGTGAGCGATTGATGGAACTGGCGCCGATTGCGTCGGCTCGGATTCAGCGGCACGTCTTTGTTTGCACGGGCAAGTCGTGTTCGGCAAACGACAGCGCGGCGGTTCTCGAGGCTTTTGGACGCGAGCTAAAATCGCGCTGTCTTCAGTATGGCAAAGTCTCGAAGGGTTGTAGTCCGGAGGGTACGATAGTGCTGACGGAGTGTGGTTCGGTCGGGTTTTGTGCGATCGGCGCGGCCGTGATGATCTATCCGGACGGGGTCTGGTACGCGCAGGTGCGAGCGACAGATGTCCCCGAGATTGTCGAAGAGCATCTCGTCAACGGGCGCGTCGTCGAACGTTTGGCCCTAATGAAGATACCTACGCCGGGGTAGCCTCGGCCTGCGGTGTTGGTTTCCAACGCAGGACAGGTTTGCGTGCGGCGGCGGCTTCGTCGAGACGACCGATGCGCGTATCGTGTGGCGCGTTCAGCACCAACTCCGGATTTTCCACTGCCTCACGCGCGATCGATCTCATCGCTTCGATAAATTGATCGAGTTCCTGCCGGCCGACTGATTCAGTGGGTTCAATCAACATCGCACCCTGCACGATCAACGGGAAGTAGATCGTCATCGGATGAAATCCGTAATCGATCAAACGCTTCGCGATATCGAGCGTGTGCACACCCTTGCGCGATTGTCGCTTGTCGGTGAAAACAACTTCGTGCATCGGCGGGCTGTTGAATGGCTTGTCGTAATCGCTGGTGAGACCTTCGGCAATGTAACGCGCGTTGAGCACAGCGGCTTCAGTTGCTTCACGCAGACCATCGTTGCCGTGCGTGAGCGTGTAAGCGAGTGCGCGCAACATCATCCCGTAGTTGCCAAAGAACGCTTTCACGCGTCCGATCGACTTTGGTTGGTTGTGATCGAGACGATAAGTGTCGTCGTTTTTAACGATGCGCGGCACTGGAAGAAACGCTTCTAACTCCTTCGTGCAACAGCATGGACCGCAACCTGGTCCACCACCGCCGTGTGGCGTGGAGAAGGTCTTGTGCAAGTTGAGATGAATCACGTCAACGCCCATGTCACCCGGGCGTGCGACGCCGACGAGCGCGTTCATGTTTGCGCCGTCCATGTAAACGAGCCCGCCTGCTTCGTGAACGATGTCGCAGATTTGTTTGATGTTGCGTTCGAAGAGGCCGAGTGTGTTCGGGTTGGTGAGCATCAGACCGGCGACATCGCCGTGCGCGCACAGTTCCCGCAGATGGTCCAGGTCCGTCAAACCTTCAGGTGTTGACCTGATAGTCTTCACCGAGAAACCCGACAGATGAGCCGAGGCGGGATTGGTGCCGTGCGCTGAGTCGGGAATGAGCATCGTCCGCCGGGCCGAACCGGCGGCGCCGTCGCGTGCGTCGAGAAACGCGCGGATGATCATGATGCCCGTCATCTCGCCGTGCGCGCCTGCGGCCGGTTGCAAAGAGATTCCTGGCAAACCGGTGATCTCCGCGAGACATTCCTGAAGTTCGTAAATCACCTGCAGCGCGCCCTGGATGTCTTCTTCGGTGGCCAGCGGATGCAGGTTCGCGAATCCTCCGATGCGAGCGACGCGCTCGTTGAGACGCGAGTTGTACTTCATCGTGCACGAGCCCAACGGGTACATGCCGATGTCGATCGAATAGTTCCAGGTGGACATGCGAATGAAGTGTCGGACCACGTCAACTTCGCTGACTTCCGGCATGCCTTCGAGATCGTCGTCGCGAAGGAACTCTTTCGGAATGAGATCGTCGACGGAGGACGCTTCAACGTCCAGTGCCGGCAGTCGATAACCGATTCTTCCTGCCTGTGAACGCTCGAAGATCAGTTGTTCGTTGGGACTAATGTGGGTGGTAACTTTTGTGATACCGCTGGTCATAGTTCGCTTAAAGCCGAAACGAGCGAATCAATCTGCTCGCGGGAGTTTGTTTCAGTAACACAGATCAAAAAATCCCGGTCTCTATCCGGCATGAAGCGCGACAACGCGATTCCGCCTTCGATCGCTTTATCTTTAGCCAGACGTGAAAGCAACTCAACGGCGTTATGCGGTGCGCGCACGACGAACTCGTTGAAATAGGAACCAGTGAAGGGAAGTGAAAATCCTTTCACTCCGGCGATGCGTTTCGCGGTGTACGCCGCCTTTTGCAGACATTGATGCGCTGCTTCCTGAATGCCGCGTTTCCCCATCGCTTCCATGTAGACGGTTGCTGCGAGAGCGATCAGCCCTTCGTTGGTACAGATGTTTGATGTCGCTTTCTCGCGGCGAATGTGTTGTTCGCGCGTGGCGAGCGTGAGCACGAAACCACGACGACCTTTCTTATCGTAAGCCTCGCCGACGAGCCGTCCGGGAATCTGACGCGCATACTTGTCGCGGGTCGCGAAGAGACCGACGTAGGGACCGCCAAACGAAAGCGGCACGCCGAACGATTGCCCTTCCGCAACGACGATGTCCGCGCCGCACGCGCCCGGCGACTTCAACAGTCCCAAAGACATCGCTTCCGTAATCGCGACGACCAGCAGCGCGCCTTTCGCGTGAGCGGCGTCTGCCAGGGCTTTGAGATCTTCGATGCAGCCGAAGAAATTAGGCGACTGGACCACGAGCGCCGCGGTTTGATCGTCAACAGCCTTTGCCAACGCCGCTCCGGTTTGACCGGTCTTTTCGTCGAACTCCGCGAGTTCGAGGTCGATGCCGGCGTGTTGGACGTAAGTTTTCACGACCTCGAGATATTGAGGGTGGACGGCAGCGGAAGAGATTACTTTCGAGCGTCGCGTGACGCGTTCGGCCATCAACACTGCTTCGGCAAGCGCCGTCGAACCGTCGTACATCGACGCGTTCGCCACTTCCATTCCCGTCAACTGGCAAACGAGTGTTTGAAACTCGAAGATGGTTTGCAGCGTGCCCTGCGAGATTTCCGGTTGGTACGGTGTGTAAGCAGTGAAGAACTCAGAACGCGAAATGATGTGATCGACGATCGTCGGGATGTAATGTGAATACGCGCCGGCTCCGAGGAAACTGGTGCGTTGTGCGGCCGCATTCCGGCGGCCTAAACGTTCAAACTTGTCGAGTAGCTCTATTTCCGAAAGAGCAGCGGGAGTGTTTAGCGGCCGCTGTAGTCGTAACTCTTGTGGGATGGAGTCAAAAAGTTGCTCGGCGGACTTGAGTCCCATTGCGTCGAGCATCTCGGTGCGCTCTTCCGGCGAGTTAGGAATGTAGCGCAAGATTATTCGCTCTCAGCTTTCGTAAAATCTTCGTACTCGGCGGCAGTCAGAAGGCTATCGACATCGCCGGGATTCGCCATCTTCAAGCGAATCATCCAGCCCTCGCCGTACGGATCGGAATTTACCTTTTCAGGTTCGTCTGCGAGCGACTCGTTGATCGTCACTATCGAGCCCGCGACGGGAGTGAAAACTTCCGACACGGCCTTCACCGATTCGACAGAACCGAAAGGTTCATTCGCCGCAAACTCCTCGCCTGTCTTCGGCAACTCAACGTACACTACGTCGCCCAGTGAGTTTTGGGCATAGTCAGTGATGCCGATGACGGCTTGATCGCCTTCGACCCTGACCCACTCATGGTCCTTGCTGTAGTGTAGGTCTTCTGGAACGTTCGCCATGGTTCCTCCAACTGTTTGTTTTGTATTTCCTGTCTCTACTTCGGTCGTTTATAAAACGGTGTCTTCACTAGTTGCGCGCGCACGAGTCGGCCTCGCACGTCGATGCTGATCTCCTGGCCCACGTTTGCGTGCTCAATTGGAACGTAGGCGAGACCAATGTTCCTTTTCAAGTATGGTGCGGGACTTCCGGATGTGACCGTACCTACACGCTGGTCGTCGATCACCACGTCCTGGTGGTCGCGAGCGATGCCGCGATCAGTGACTTCAAAACCAACCAGTTTTCGCTTCACGCCCGCGGCCTTTTGTTGAGCCAACGCGTCGCGGCCGATAAATTCGCCTTTGTCGAGTTTACAAATCCAACCGAGATTGGCTTCGAACAGCGTGGTTGTTTCGTCGATGTCGTTTCCGTATAACGCCATTCCGGCTTCGAGACGGAGCGTGTTGCGAGCGGCGAGACCGCAGGGCAGCACGCCGTCGTCAGCGCCGAGGTTTCCGGCATCGAGAATTTTGGCCCACAGTTGTTCTGCATGTTGCGGTGCCGCGTAAACTTCGAAACCGTCTTCGCCGGTGTAGCCGGTGCGCGAGACAATGCTGTCGATGCCGTCAACCTTGCCGGTCATGAAGTGGTAATACTTGATTTCCGTAAGCGGCAGGTCGGTCAACTTTTGCAGAATATTGATGGCGTCAGGGCCTTGCAGTGCGAGCTGGCAGTAATCGGAACTCACGTTCTTCAACTCGACTGCTTCGCCTGCGTGATGCGAACTGATCCACTGCCAATCTTTGTCGGTGGTGCTGGCGTTTACGACCAGCAGCAAATGGTCTGCGCTTAAACGATAAACGAGCAGGTCGTCGATGACTGTGCCTTTTTCGGTCGTTAACGCGCTGTACTGCGCCTGGCCATCGACGAGTTTGGTGACGTCGTTCGAGGTGAGTCCATTCACAAAGGCGATCGCTTCGGGGCCGCGGACGTCGATCTCGCCCATGTGCGAGACGTCGAAGAGACCGGCATGGGTTCGGGTACGCAGGTGTTCCTCGATAGTGCCGGCAGGATATTGAACGGGCATATCCCAGCCGCCGAAGTCGACCATGCGGCCGCCCATCTGGCGGTGAGCGTTATTAAGCGGGGTCAGTTTTAGTTGCGGCGCCGTTGCAGTCAAGTTACTCACCACGCGCGACTCTCGCGAGTCTCACGCTGTTTTGATCGTTAATAACAGGTGAAGCCGCAAGCTAGCATGCGCAGTGCGGTGCGTCAAGCGAGGGGGGATTGCGAGGGAAAACGCGAGATCCCTCCGAAGGAAATTCTTGAAGCTAAATGACCACTCAGAGACAATAAATGGCTGAAAGCCATTTTCCGTTTAGCGTTGAGCTAATGTGATTTGGCTTCGCCGTGTTGTCGAATGCGTTATTTCGAGCGGAGTGCTTCTAGAAGTTGCGTTCGTCTACATCAACCTTCTGCACCGCGAACACGACGCGCATGGTCTCGGGGCGGCCATCGAGGGAGGCATTGACGAAGGCGGCGTTCTGGCGTAAGGCGGATTCAAATTCCTCCAGCATGCGCCGATCCCGCGGTGGTTGGACCACGCTCGCAAGCGACGCAACACCGTTACTAAAAACGTTGGTGACAACGATCATGTCGTCAGCATCACCATCGAGATTCGCATGAGGACGCGCGTAAGAGACGGTCAACGCAGCCAACGCGCCTCCCGGATTCAGAGTCGGCGATTCAAACCCGATCTGAGCACGCGAAGCAGCCAGACCTTCAGCCGTAACCGGCTGGTAAAGATCATAACTAACCGGATTAACCACGAACACATTGTCGCGTTGCTGCGCCGCTGCTTCACGCAGCGCCACAAAGTGCGGACGAAGCGCCGTGAACATCAGGAAGAACATCAGCACTGACGCAAACGACCCGGCGCTGTAAGGCATCACCCAGGGTTCGACGAAACGTGCGATGCGATGGCCCAGTGAGGGATTCGGTTGTTGCCGGCGAGCCGCTGCTTCAATCGCGAGGGCGTCGGATATCGTTGCTGCGAGATCCGTAGGCGGAGTGGGCGGAGTTAACAAACTCAACCTTCGCCTCAACGAACGCAATTCTATCGCTTCATCCCGGCACACCGGACAACGATCGAGATGTTCGTCGATCGCTACCCGAGCAGGCAGGGATACACAATCGTCAACGTACTGTGAAAGCGATTGTCTGGTTTCTTCGCACAACATAAGGCATTTCCAATGATGGTTAACGGATGGCTGGCCGACCCCGGCTGCTCCCTTTCGACAAAGAGCAACTCCGACAAGTTCTGGGCAACCCCTCCAGGCTTGAGTGAGCGAGCTTCAACGGGTGTTGCTGGCCACGTTTTCAATACGCCCTTCATGCCACTGCGGAAGCCTTTGATCCCGCCGTTTCCTCACTTCGACCCATTTGGCACCGAGTTTTGTGAGCCGGGGCGGGTCAGCCATCCTGATCCCAATCGGCAATTACAAAGATCCTTCCAGCTTGCGCCGGAGTTCCTGACGTCCACGCGCGAGTCGGGATTTAACCGTTCCTACACTTATATCGAGCGCCACTGCTATCTCTTCGTACGCAAAACCTTCGATATCCCTTAACACTACAGCTTCTCTATAAACGCGCTTCAAAGAACTGAGTGCCTTTCGCAACGCCCGTTCCCGCTCATGAGCTAAAGCGTCCGTCTCGGGATTGCGGCCGTTGTCTGACTTAAGCGTCCCAGCGAGGGAAGCAGTACCGTTCGGTTGCGGCGCGTCGATCGAGACCGTTACATCACGCCGCCTTCTGCGCCACCAGCGCCACCGATTGCGGGCCTGGTTGATCGCGATGCGATAAATCCAGGTGCGCAGGTCCGACTCTCCGCGGAAGTGACCAATACTCTGAAACGCCCGCAAAAACGTTTCCTGCGTCAAGTCGCGAGCTTCCTCGCTACTCTCGGTCAAGCGATAAAGCAGGCCGAAAATCTCACCCGAGCGCTCGTTCACCAATGTTTCGAAGGCCGCCGCGTCGCCGCGCTTCAATCTTTCAACGAACTGTGCCTCGACTTGAGGCCGCGCCTCTACCAGGGTCGCCGGAGCAACCTGCTCCAAATCGATTTGCCCGCGGAGGGCTATTGGCTCTCCGTAGCTCACTGATCACCCCCTGGGGCGGGAACCAGAGCACCCAACAACTTTTGCCCATTCCCGGACAGGCAACCGCTTAGACACCCGCGCTGAGCGATTTGTTCCCGAAAAAATTTCACTGACGGCCAAAACTCCTCACGTGTCTTGGATGCATTCGCGGTTGACAACTTTTCCGACGCGACATTAGAGTGACAATTTCGCTAATCATACACCGAAGAGAACGCAGCCGACTATCAGAGCTTGCGAGAGGGACCTAAGTGGCAAAGTATAAGAAAAAGCGTGTGCGGGAACTGCAACACGACCGCTTTCGCGACACAACAATGAGCTTCTTCGACCGCCTCGGCGTGGCGCTGGAGGGAAAAGGACGCACGATCCTGTACGGTTTGGGCGGGCTCATTCTGGCCGGCATTCTGGTGTTGGTGTTTGTTAGATGGAGCAATAAGAAGTCTAACGAAGCAAGTCAGGCGCTCGGCCGCGCCATCGCGATTTCCACTGCGGACGTCAATCCGACACCCGTTGCGGGCAGCACCGAACCCTCTTACGGCAGCGAATACGAACGCGCCCAACGCGCCATCGAGGAGTTTGAGAAGGTCGCGGCCAAGTATGGCGACCCGTATCGGGCGGAAGCCCGTTATTTCATCGCTTCGAACCGTTTGCTTGTGGACCGTCCCAAAGGCTTGACGGAGCTGAGCGAACTATCGAACAGCAGTGTTCCAGAGGTCGCGGCGTTGTCAAAATTCGCGCTTGCCCAGGCGAAAGAGAGCGACGGTAAACTCGACGAGGCCGCCCAGCTCTACAGCGACCTCGCCAAACAAAACAGCACCAGCGTGACCGCCGAGACGGCAAATCTGCGCCTCGCGAAGGTCTACTCAAAGCTTGGCAAGAGGAAAGAAGCCGTTGACGTTTTGTTCAATCTCGTCGATGCATCGCGAAAGGCGAAAGGCGAGGACAACCAACCCGCTCCCGTCTCGTCCGCGGCACGAGAAGCAGCCACCGAACTGCAAAAACTCGATCCGGAACGTTACTCCCAGCTTCCGCCAGAGACCCCGCCGTCGTTACTTGGTTAGTCCGACAGAATTGTGCGGAGGACGAACCCGGCTTGGACAATCTCACGCATTCACTCGTCGGACTCACTGCAGCCAAGGCGGGTTTGGAAAGATTGTCACCAGGCGCGACGTTCCTCTGCGTTCTCGCGGCTAACTCACCCGATGCTGACATCGTAGTTCTGGCCTTCGGAGATCGTTGGGACTTCCTCCAGCATCATCGCGGCATCACTCACGCAATCGTCGGCACTGCATTTCTCGCGTTGCTGTTGCCGTTGATCTTTGTGGGCGTCGATCGCTTGTGGGCGCGGCTCCGTCATCAGTCTCCAAAAACGAGATTTCGCGGTTTGTTGATCGCATCGGTCGTTGTGAGCGCGACGCATCCGTTGCTTGATTGGACCAACAACTACGGCATTCGTTTTCTTTTGCCGTGGAGTCCGCGCTGGTTCTACGGGGATCTCGTTTTTATTGTCGATCCGTTCATTTGGGTCGTGCTTGGCGGGGCGGCGTTTCTGCTGGCTTCGAAAACGAAGAGCTCGAAAATCGTTTGGGCCGCCGTGGCTGCGGTCATCACTTTCATGATCCTTTTCAGCGCACGCGGCGGCGACTTGCCGAACCGGACCTTGATTGCGGGTTTGTGGATCGCGGCGCTGGTCGTGATTATGGGATTGTTTGCGATGGGCGCACGCGAGCGCTGGGGTTCGAAGATCGCGTTCGTCGCCTTTGCTGTAGTGCTCGCTTACTGGGGCGCACTTGCTTTCGCGCACTCGTTTGCGCTCGCAAAGGGCAGGGTAGAAGCGAATCGCATCGTTGCGCCTAACGGCGAGACTGTCGCGAGACTCGTGGCGATGCCGACGCTTGCCAATCCACTGCGTTGGGACTGCGTTTTCGAAACGGATCGGGCGACCTATCGCTTTGCCGTCGCCTTGAACGGTCAAACACCCGCGGGTCGCGTGATTCGTTATCCAAAACCGTCCGGGAAAGTAGCCGCGGCGCTCGGAGCCGCATCACGAGACAAGCCGGCGCATGTGTTTCTCGGTTTTGCAAGGTTTCCCGTGGCTCGTCTCGCGGATCCGGACTGCACGACGCAGACTCTCCTGCAATTGGCTGATCTGCGTTACACTGAACCCGGCACATCGCGGGGCACTTTTG
>Ga0196977_1001070_pt1 | contig 11306 bp, 8 predicted proteins | sample S3v_1013CmetaG_FD_148634 | JGI IMG/M metagenome (GOLD analysis project Ga0196977, IMG submission 148634) | Soil microbial communities from Anza Borrego desert, Southern California, United States - S3+v_10-13C | ecosystem: Environmental > Terrestrial > Soil > Desert | place: USA: California...
GGTCCGCGCCCAGGATCGCGACGGCCCGCTCCACCGGCAGCGCCGTGCGCACGTGGAGGAGCCCCGGCACCAGGCCGAACGTCCGGACGACGCGGGCCTGCGCGCCGGCCAGCGCCGCCGCGACGGCCGCGCGCGGCGCATGAGGCTCGAACCCCACGAGCACGCTGCCGGGGATCGCCGCCAGGCCGGGATCGGCCTCGAGCGCCCGTTTCTCGAGCTGGTACGCCCGGAGCTCCGCTCCGGACGCGACGGCCTGCGCCCGCGCGAGCCCCGCCGCCGTGCAGAGCGCGCAGGCAATGAGTGGCAGATTCGGCATCGTGTGCTCCTCGTGCGGAAGTGCAGCCGGAGAACCCGGCCGGGTCGCGACGCCCCCAAGCTACCGCAGGCCTCGCCGGCGTGCAACGGGTTTTTGGTTGGGCGCGCCGGTGGGCGGGCGCTCCCGGAAGCGCCGAGCTCCGGGAGCCGCCCCGGCCTCCCCGCTCCGCCGCCGTGGATCCGCCCCCGGAGCGACCGCTTCAGGTCTCCTCGGACTCCTTGAGCCTGGCGAGCACCGAGAAATCCTCGAGCGTGGTGGTGTCCTGGCTGATCTTCTCCTCGCCCGCGGCGACGGATCGGAGCAGGCGGCGCATGATCTTGCCCGATCGGGTCTTCGGCAGCGCGTCTGTGAAGCGGATCATGTCCGGCCGCGCGATGGCGCCGATCTGCGCGGCGACGTGGGCCGCGAGGGTGCGCTTGAGCGCCTCGGCCGCGGCCTTGTCTGGCGGCGTGTGGTTCGGCTCGAGCGTCACGAACGCCGCGATGCCGGTGCCCTTGATCTCGTGCGGCATGCCCACCACGGCGGCCTCGACGACGGCGTCGTGCGCCACCAGCGCGCTCTCCACCTCCATGGTGCCGAGGCGATGGCCGCTGACGTTGATCACGTCGTCCACCCGACCCATGATCCAGAAGTAGCCGTCCTCGTCGCGCCGCGCGCCGTCGCCGGTGAAGTAGTAGGGCTCGCCGCTCGCCGGGTCGCGCACGCGGGAGAAGTAGGTCTGCACGAACCGCTCACGGTCGCCGTGGATCCCGCGCAGCATCCCCGGCCACGGGCGGCGGATGCACAGCAGCCCGCCCTGGTTCGCGGGCTGCTCCCGGCCCTCGTCGTTGACGATCGCGGCGTCGACGCCGAAGAAGGGCAGCGTGCACGAGCCGGGCTTGGTCGGCGTGCACCCCGGGAGCGGCGTGATCATGTGGCCCCCGGTCTCCGTCTGCCACCACGTGTCCACGATCGGGCAGCGGTCGCCGCCGATATGCCGGCGATACCACATCCACGCCTCGGGGTTGATCGGCTCGCCGACGCTCCCGAGCACCTTGAGGCTGGAGAGGTCGTGCCTCGCGGCGTGCTCGTGCCCCCACTTCATGAAGGCGCGGATCGCCGTCGGCGCGGTGTAGAACTGCGTCACGCGGTGCCGCTCGATGATGTCCCAGAAGCGGTCCTCCGCCGGGTAGTTCGGCGCGCCCTCGTACATGAGCGTGGGCACGCGGTTGGGCAGGAGGCCGTAGACGATGTACGAGTGGCCGGTGACCCAGCCGATGTCGGCCGTGCACCAGTAGAGCTGCGCGCCCCCGCCAGCCCCGCCGGGGAGCAGGTTGAACACGAGCTTGCTCGTGAAGTACGTGTGCACCATGTAGCCGCCGGTCGTGTGCACGATCCCCTTGGGCTTGCCCGTCGAGCCGGAGGTGTAGAGGAGAAACAGCATGTCCTCGGAATCCATGGGCTCGCAGGCGCACTCGCCCGGGGCGGCGTCGAGCAGGTCGCCCAGCCAGTGATCGCGCCCGGCGGTCCACGCCACCTCGTTGCCGCAGCGCCGGTGGACCAGCACGCTCGCGACGGCCTCGGGCGTGCCGGCGAGCTCGGCGCACGCCGCGTCCACGTTGGCCTTCAGCGGGACGACCTTGCCCCGCCGCCACGCGCCGTCGCAGGTGATGATCAGCCTGCTCCCGGCGTCGCGTACGCGGTCCACGATCGCCTGCGAGCTGAAGCCGCCGAAGATGATCGAGTGCACGGCCCCGATCCGGGCGCAGGCGAGCATCGCGATCGCGAGCTCCGGCACCATGCCCATGTAGATCGTGACGACGTCTCCCTTCCTCACGCCCAGGCCCTTGAGCGCGCTCGCGAAGCGGGAGGTCTCGCGCTGCAGATCGGCGTAGGTGAGGCGGCGGACCTCGTAGGGGTGGCCCTCCGCGCGCCCGCCGGCCGGGGGCTCACCCTCCCACAGGATGGCCGGCTCGTCCCCGTGCCCCGCCTGCACCTGCCGGTCCACGCAGTTGTAGCACAGGTTCGTGCGCCCGCCGACGAACCACCGCGCGTCGGGGGCCTTCCACTCAAGCACCCGGTCCCACGGTCTGATCCAGTGCAGCTCGCGCGCGGCCTCTCCCCAGAAGCCCTCCGGGTCGTCGAGCGACCGGCGATACTGGGCGCGGTACTCCTGCATGGAGCCGACGAGCCAGCGGGCCATGCCCGGCTCGGAGGCCGGCGCCGGAGGGAACGTGCGGAGCTCCTGGAGCATGGATTCGATGTCGGAGTCGGTGGCCATGCGCACGAGGATAGCGGCAGGCGCGGGCTCCTCCAACCGTCGGCGGGCGCGGGCCCGATCCTCACGGGGCCGCCCTCGGCGCGGCGCCGCACCGCCGCCGCTCATCGCTTCCGCGTCGTGAAGGCCAGACCCGACCATGTGTCGTCGATCGCGCAGATCTTGAAATCGACGAGGCCGGCTTCGAGGCCGTGCCGGCGCACGGCGGGCTCGCTGAGGTCGGTGGCGACGCCGGAGGTCTTCTTGGGCCACGCCACCCAGAGCCGCCCGCGCTCGCCGACAGCGCGGGCGGCGCCGGGCCAGCGCTTGCCGAGATCGGCGAGCGAGCGGGCGAAGAGCACCGCGACGTCGGCCGTGCCGCGGGCGGATCGCTTGATCGCGACGCCTTCCGGCAGGTCGCCGAGCGTCGCGCCGAAATCGTCGGGGGCCCCGAGGAGCAGGAGGGTGGCGCCGGGCTTGATGCCGAGCTTCCGCACCAGCGGCGTGCCGGAGTAGCCGGCGAGAACACCGGGGCCGGCGGGCCCGCGCGCCGGAGACTTGAGCGCCTTGGCGAGCGTCGCACGGATGGTGGGCCAGGTCCCGTAGTGCGCCCCGGGGAATAGGGCCCGGACGCGCGCGAGCGCTTCGCCCTTGCCTCCTATGAAGAGGATCGGCACGCCCCGCGTGGCCTTGTGTGTCCGCAGCGAGTCGCCCAGCTCTCGCCCGTGGGAAGGGAGGCGAGAGAGATCGATGATCACCGCGTCCGGCGGGTTGTGCCGGATTTCGCGCCACCATCGGCCGCTCTGGTCGGAATGGACGCTGACCTGATGGCCGGCGCGCAGGCGAGCGAGCCGGCTCTCGATCTCCTCGGGCTTCCAGTGCACCACGACGAGGTTCGGCATGTCGCGGAATGTAGCACGCGGCTCTGCCGTGGGCCGCGCGGCAAGACGGCCCGCGCTCGCATGCCGAGCGCGGGCCGCCCCGGAGCATGTCACGGGCAGCTATGGTCCGTGATGATCTGGTGCCACAACCCCTCGACCGGCCCCGCGGTCACGAGCTTTTGCAGGAGGTCGGCGGGAGAGCCGGGGGTCTGATACTCGGACCGATCGATGTCGTCCCAGATCATCACGCCATCCGCGCCGTAGAACTTCGGCAGCAGGAACTGCTGATTGGAGACGAACGAGTTGACGTCGTTGTACTGGCACCGGGCCTGGTTGCCGTACTGGCGCCACACGAAGGGGAGCACAAGGAGATTGCTGTTGTAGGTCTCTCGCAGGTAAAGCATCTCGGCGACGTTGGCCCTGTAGAACCTGGCGCTGTCGGTGTAGTCCTCGGTCGGCCTGGAGCAGTTGGCGCAGGGCGAGCCGCAGGGGTTGCCGTCGCACGCGTCGCAATCGCCGGCGCCGTTCACGGTCGTCGTGTGCCGCGCGTAGAGCGACAGCAGCAGCATGTCCACGTGGACGCCGTCGTCGAGATCGTCGTCCCAGAGCCACGCGAGCTCGTCGTGGTAGCCCGCCATGTCGGCGTCGAAGGTGTCGTCCAGGGTCACCGTGCGCTTGGGCAGGCCCCAGAAGCCGAACGTCGCATTCCCGGCGCTGACGTCGCGGCAGGCGTCCAGCGTCTGCTTGATGAAGTAGTACATGAAGCAGTTGTACGACGACTCGTAGAGCTCCTCCTTGTTCAGAAGGCTGTTCCATGCGCCGGGGATGCCGCCGCCGTAGTTCGGGGTGAACTCCCACTGTGTGCCGTCCATGAAGTCGAGGAAGTTGGTATCGACCATGCCGCTGTTGATGTCGGCGACGACGATGCGCCACTGATCGGGCACGGTGTCCGGCGTGTCGATGATCCCGTCTGAGGTCTCGTAGTCCCAGGTGAGGTGCATGTGCTCGAAATCGATGACGCCGACCCCGGCGAAGTCGCCGGACACGCCCCCGGTGCCGCAGAGCTCGTTGATGGCGCCGGCGCCGGGGCTGGTGCCGTGGATGCGGTCGTAATGGAGGTCCATGTAGTGGTTCCAGCAGGCGAGCCAGTCGCCGGTGGCGCCGTCGGTGTCAGGGTCGAGCCCGTTCCCGCGGAAGCGACCGCGGATGCGGTACTGCCATGTCCCCTCGTACTGCGAGCTGTCGTAGGTCGAGGCGGGTGTCGGCAGCAGCAGGCAGTGGAGACCGCCCACACGGTCCCCGGAGGCGATCTTGAACGTCGGCCAGAAGCCGAAGTGGTGCGCGTAGAAGATGGCGACGTAACGGTTCACGACGGAGGGGACGACCGTCTGCCCGTAGGTCGTGGTCTCCTGCGCGTAGCCGTTGTCCATCTGGTAGTTCCACTCGCCCGTCTGGCCGCCGTCGTACTGGTCCGTGACGCACCAGTACACGGTGAACGGGGGCGAGGCGTCGTCCTGCCCAGCGTTGACGAGCACCCAGTCATCCTCGGTCTCGTCGTATTCGCAGACGCCGTCCAGGTCGAAGTCGTAGAGCCAGTCGATCGGATCCGAGCCGCAGAGAGACAGCTCCATCATGTCCAGGTCGGTGTCGTCGCGATCGCAATCCAGATCGTAGTCGACGGCTGGGAAGCGCGCCCCCGCGCCACTGGCGTTGAAATAGTGCGTGCGCTGCGCGGCCGCGCTGGAAGAGAGCAGCGCGATCGCGGCCAGCGTGATGGCGGCGGATGATGATGGGTGCATGCGGGCCTCCTTCTCGAGCGGACCGAACCGCCGGCGCCGTCCGCCGGCGTTGCATCGAAGGACCCTACAGAGCGGGCGTCGCCGTTGCAATGCGCACCCAGCGCGCTGGACGTCGCGGCCGAAGCGAACCCGCTCACGCGCCGGCCGCTGCGTCTAATATGTTGCCGATGCTGAAGATGGCGCACCAGCGCGTCGCGCCGAGTGCGCGCCGAACCCCACAGAACTGGGGATCAGAGCCCGCTTTCCCACACCACTGTGGGCGCGAGCAAAGTCTGTACCGCGCACGGAATCTTAGCTCACGGCCGAAATGGCGCGAGCAGGTCGCCCCGCGCTGCTCGACGGAGGGCGATCCTGAACGGTGCGCGGACGTCTCGGCGTCGCCTCGGCGCCGCCCGATCGGGATCAAAGTCCATCACGCAGTGCGTCCCGCAGGATGTCTGCGCGGGACGTGTTTCCTTGCGAGGCTCTCTCACAGCAAGCGCGAGGCATCGCGTGCAAAGAGCGCGAGGACGGAGCCCCGCGCCACGGCGTTCAATCCGACTCCGCCTTGACCGTCTTCTTGAATGACGACACCGTGTTCGCCGCGGAGCCGGACCCTCCCGAGGGCGCCTTCACCAAGCCGACCTTCTGTGTCCACGTCGGTTCGGGCGCCGGGGCGGCGGGGCTTGCGCTCGACGGGCCGGCAGCGCCGGCGGAGGCCGCCTTGACGAGGCCGACCTTCTGCGTCCAGGTGAGCTGGGGAGGCAGAGTCGGCGGGGCGCCCTGCACGACGCCGGCGGCGACCGTGCCCGTGTCGGCCGCGCCGGCCGGAGCCGCGCCCGCGAGGACGGGCGCGCTGGGCGCGCTCTCGCCCGGCGCCGGCACTTGGCCGTCGGCGGCGACGGTCGCCGCGGGCGCCGCGCCGGCGGGATCGCCCGCGGGCGCCTCCTCCGCCCCCGCTGACCCGCGCGTCAGCGAGAGTCGCGCGTCGGCGTAGCTGGGGAGCGACATCCGCCAATCCAGGCGCGCCCGCGTCCGCTGGTCGGGCGAGAAGCGCGTAGTCTCGTCGATCGGGAAGTCGATGAACATGCGGCACGCCGAGGACCGCATCCACCGGGCGATGATCGACGCGCCCGGCACGGCGGCGGACGCGTCCTGCGGCGCCGCCCCCTCGGCGGGCGCGGCGCTCTCGGCCGACTGCGCGCCATCGACCAGGGCCTGCGCGGCGGCGTCGGCCTGCGCCGCGTCCGTCGGCGGGGCCGGCTGGGCCGCGCCGGCGCCTGCGGCGAGGAGGATCGGCGCGACGAGGCGCCAGGTGCTCTTGGTTGCGGGGACGGGCATGGTATTCTCCTTCAGACGGCCGCCTCGGTGACGCGGAAGATCTCCGAGACGGTGGTGAGCCCTTGTGCGACTTTGCGCATCCCGTCAACGCGGAGGGTCACCATCCCGCGCTCGATGCACAGACGCCGGAATTCGCTGACGTTCGGGTTCCGCGCGATGATGTCGCGCAGCGAGTCGTCCACGGTGAGCAGCTCGTAGATGCCGACGCGCCCGGAGTACCCGGTGTTCCGGCAGCGGTCGCACCCCTTGGGCACCCACGCCTTCGAGGAATCGAGCCCCTGCATCAGCAGGTACTCGGCCATCTCGTCGGAGGGCTGCTCCTGGGCCTTGCAGTTGGGGCAGAGCCGGCGCACCAGCCGCTGGGCGAGCACGCCGTTGACCGCGGCGCCCACCAGGAACGGCTCGAGCCCGATGTTCACCAGACGCGTGATCGAGCTCGGCGCGTCGTTGGTGTGCAGCGTCGAGAGCACGAGGTGGCCGGTGAGCGCCGCCTGGATCGCGGTGATCGCCGTCTCGTGGTCGCGGATCTCGCCGAGCATGATCACGTCGGGATCCTGGCGCAGCAGGGCCTTGAGCGCCTTGGCGAAGGTCATCCCGATCTTCTCGTGCGTCTGCGTCTGCGTGATGCCGTCGAGGTGGTACTCGATCGGGTCCTCGACGGTCGAGATGTTCAGCTTGCCCTTGTCGAGCTGGCGCAGCGAGGAGTAGAGCGTCGTCGTCTTGCCCGACCCGGTCGGGCCGGTGACCAGCACGATGCCGTGCGGCGCGTGGATCGAGTTCCGCCAGATCTCCATCGTGGTCGGGTCGAACCCGAGGTCCTCCAGCTGCACGTTGATCGAGCGCGTGTCGAGGATGCGCATCACGGTCTTCTCGCCGTAGCCGGTCGGCAGCGTCGACACGCGGAGGTCGAGCTTGCGCCCCTGCACCGTGCAGCGGATCCGTCCGTCCTGCGGCACGCGGCGCTCGGAGATGTCCAGGTTCGCCATGATCTTCAGGCGGCTGGTGATCGCCGCGGACATCGAGGCCGGCGGGTTCATCATCTCGAACAGCACGCCGTCGATGCGGAATCGCACCTTCAGCTTCTTCTCCGCGGGCTCGACGTGGATGTCGGACGCGCCCTCCTTGATGGCCGTCTGGATGATGAAGTTCACGTAGCGGATGACCGGGCTCTCGCCCGCCTTCTGCTCGAGGTTGACCTCGCTCCCGGTCTCCACCTCCGCCACCGCCACGTCGGCCTCGTCCACCCCCTCGAGGATGCTGGAGAGGTCGTAGTCCTCCTCCTCGCGCGTGCTCTCGCCCACGATCTCGAGCGCGCCGCGGATGTCGAACCACGTGACGATGACCAGCTTCACGCTCGCGACGCCCAGCCGCTGCTTGACCTCGTCGAGCACGAACACGTTGTGCGGCTTGACCGAGCCGATGACGACCCGCGAACCCTCGGTCCGCAGCGGGAGGACGCCGTGCTCCTTGCAGAACTCCGCGCCCAGCCGCTGGAGCATCCGCCCGTCGAAGCCGCCGTCGAGCCCCTTCTCCAGGTCGATCCGCTCGAACGGCACCCCCGCGTGCCCCGCGACCGCCGCCTGCACCGCCGCCTCGTCCGCACCCTGCTCCAGCAGCAGGTCGACGAGCTGCCTCCCGGGCGTCTGCTTGAGCACCTGCTCCGCGGCGGTGAGCGCCTCGCGCGTGACCGCGCCCCGCTCGACCAGCAGGGCCGCCAAGCCCGAAGCCTGCGCCGCGCCGTCCTCCGGCTGGTAGATGTCGAACACCGTGGAGTCGGGCGCGCTCTCGGCGCGCCCGTGGTCGGACGCCGCTCCGGCCGCGCCCGGCCCTTCGGGCGCGGTGGCCCCGGCGGGGCCCTCGGCCGGGCGCGCATCGGCCCGGCGCCGCGCCCCGGCGCGGTCGCTCAGCTCGCTCAAGATGTCGTCGATCCTGTGCTTGGCCACGCGCGGCCCCTGTGCAGACCTGTCTTCAGTTGCGCCGGCCCGAGTCGCCCGACTCGTCCGGGCCCACGTCCAGCGTGAGGACGAATTCCTTGCCGTCGGCCGTGAGCGTCACGCCCCGCCCCTCGATCGCGGCGACGGTGAAGTGCTCGCCCACCGTCATGCCGACCTTGACTAGCGCACCGTTGATCCGCGCCACCGGCGTCGCGCCCTGCATCATGCCCTGGAGCTGCAGGCCCGAGAACGCCTGCGCGAGAAGCTTCTCCCGCGCCAGCCGCTGCTCCTCGGCGCGCCGGGCGGCCTCGCCCGCGCCCGCGTTCGGATCGATCACCGGCGCCTCGACCGGCGCGACGCCCGCGAGCTCGAACGGGTCGTGCTTGATGTGCTCGGCCGAGACCTGCACCGCCTTGCGCGAGCGCTCGAGCTCCGCCAGCACCTGCTTGGCCGAGGCGGCGCTGGTCGCCTGCGCCGGCTTGTAGTCGAGCTCCGCGCCCCCGAAGGCCGGGAGCGCCCCCAGGCCGAATCGGCGCATCGCGAAGATGCAGACCACCGCGCCCACCACCAGGAGCATCACGACCGCCAGCTGGCGCGGCCGCTTCGTCGCCGCCGGCAGGCCGAAGGCCTCCTCCGGCGACTGCATCTCGTGCAGCAGCAGCGGCGTCTGCACGTCGCGCTGCTCGCCGTTGTGCCCGGCGCCGTGGGGGTCGCTGTGCTGATCTTCGGTGAACATGCTCAGGTCCTGTCCTGCTGGAAGAAGATGCTCAGGGTGAACTCGATGATCACCCGACCATCGTTCTTGGGGTCGCGTGAGAGGGAGAAGTCGGGGATCCGCGTGATGCGCGGCAGCCGCTCGAGCTGCTGCAGGAAGCGGTAGTAGCCGTTGAAGTCCCCCGAGGTCGCCACGGTCAGGGGCTGCTCCCAGTACGTGCCCGCCTCGATCGGCTTGCCGCTGCTGAGGGTCGGCGGCGCCAGGCCCGAGTCCACCGCCAGATCTGAGATCTGGCGGACGATGCTGTCGATCTCCTTCGTGCTCGGCAGGCGCGCCTCGATCTCCGCGATCCGGGCCGCGATGCCCGTGTTCGCGTCGGCGAGGTCCTCGTTGCGCGCCGTCTCGATCCGGAGGCGCTCCAGCGTCTCCTGCTTGAGCGAGACCTCCTCGCGGGCCGCGGAGATGTCGCGGTTCTGCGGCGAGAAGACCAGCACGTAGCTGGCGATCGGGATCGCGAGCACCAGGGCGAGGGCGGCGGATTCGCGGGGTCCGAGCTTCACTGGCCTTCCTCCTCTGCGTCCGTGACTTCGGCGAGATCGAGCTCGAACTCCTCGGCCTCGTCCACCTCCCGGGCGTCGGCGTTCTGCGGGAGCTGCGCCTCGATGTGGAACCGGCGCAGGTCCAGGTCCTCGAGCTTGGTCTGCTCGATCGAGATCAGCTCCACCCGTTCCAGCAGCGGCGACTCCTGGAGCCTCGTGAGATAGTCCGCGACCTCGTTGTTCGTGGGCGCGACGCCCATGATCGAGAGCGAGAACTCGAACTTCGGCGGGAGCACGACCGGCTTGGGCGGCTCCTCTTTGGCCGTCTCCTTGCTCTTGGCCCCGGCCCTGGACTTGGCCTTCGCCGCGTCCTGCGCGGCGCCCACCGCGGGCGCGGGCTTCACTCGCTTGCTCTCCAGCTCCACCGAGAGCAGCGTCGCGTTCTCCGGCAGCGTCGTGACCAGCTCGGCCAGGAGCACCGAGCGGGGGGCGTTCTCGAGGAGCGCGGTCGTGATGCGGGCCTTCGAGAGCATCTCCTCGCGCTGCGACTCCAGCTGCTTGAGCTGCTCGAGCTTGGCCGTCTCCGCCTCGTACTCGGCCGCGATCGCCTGCTGCTGCGAGCGGACCGACGCCCAGCGCCGGTTGGTCACCAGGAACGCGGTGACCACGCCGAGCATCACCACCAGGAACAGGCTGACGGTGATCGCGACGAAGCGGGTCTCCTGCCGCCCCTGGACGTAGTCCTTCGGGAGAAAGCCGCTTGCGTTCTCGGCGGGCTGCCAGGGAATGAGCTTGCTCATGGCGTGTCTCCGGTGATCACAGGTCGGTCGGGCTCTGGCACAGGCCCACGGCGACCGCCCACCCGGGCTGCGGCTCCGAGAGCTCGAGCCCGACGGCCTTGGCGCCGCTCGGGCGGGCCACCCGCGCCAGCGGGTCGGCGACCTGCGCCGGCATCCGCAGCGTGCGCGCGACGTGCTGGCACAGCCCGCGGTGGCGGGCCTCGCCGCCGACGAACACGATCCCGGCGACGCGCGTGCCCCGGAATATCGAGTCGTGATAGCGCACGCACATCCCGATCTCGTCGGTCAGGATCTCGAGCGGCTCGCGCAGGCTTGCCCCGCGCGGGGCCGCGGGCTGCCGCGGTATCGCCGAGAGGTCCGGGCTCAGGCCCGGCGCGGGACGCTCCGCCCTCCGGTCCTCGGCCACCATCGTGCCGCCACCGGGCCCGTGCCCGGAGGCCGCCGCCGCCACGGCCGGCGCACGCGCCGGCGCGACGCCGACCAGCTCCGCCATGGCCAGCCTGCTCGCCCTGGCCTCCTCCACCGTGCACGCGAGCTCCTTGGCCAGGCACTCGTCCAGCGCGTGCCCGCCGGTCGCGATCGTGCGCGCGAAGACGAGCGTCGGCCCGTGCGCAATCGTCACGCTCGTGTGCCCGCACCCGATGTCGAGGTAGAGCGTCGCCTTCTGCTTGTCGTCCTCGCGCCGGTTGAGGTGGGCGAACGCCCGGAGCGCGGCCTCGAACTCCGAGTGCATCCCCACCACCTCGAGCTTGGCCGCCTTGAGGCT
>Ga0196977_1001071_pt1 | contig 11291 bp, 18 predicted proteins | sample S3v_1013CmetaG_FD_148634 | JGI IMG/M metagenome (GOLD analysis project Ga0196977, IMG submission 148634) | Soil microbial communities from Anza Borrego desert, Southern California, United States - S3+v_10-13C | ecosystem: Environmental > Terrestrial > Soil > Desert | place: USA: California...
AAGCAGCGCGTGTTTCGGGGCTGGCACAGTCACCCGGCACCTTCGCCTTCAATTGGTCAAGGCTACGGTACGTTTAGGATGATGTGCCGGCCACAAACCGCCTAACTTCAAGCTGAAGCTGGTGCGGCCCGGCTTCGACCCGGCGCTGAAGCGCCTCGTACAGCTATAACGTGGCAGGCGGCATGCCGGCCGACATCACTCTCGCGCCGCGACCCGCGGCGCGAACGTTGGCAGCCGTCGCTCCGCTCGACTTCGGCACGTGGGCCCTGGCCGCACAGCTTAGCTTGTGGGCCGTTGGGCGGACGCAAACCCGGCGAATCGTCGCTTCCGTGAAATCGGCGAGCAGGTCATGAACACCCACGTCGAGCGCGCGGGCAAGTCGAACGATCACGCCCAGTCCTGGAGCGTTGAGGCCGCGTTCCATCTCGCCGACGAAGTTCGCGCTCAGCCCGGTCGCCTCGGCAAGCGCTTCCTGCGACAGGCCGCGCTCGTACCGTACGCGTCTTAACGCAACACCGAACAGCTCAGCAACGGTCTGCATCGTTGCATTCCACGCTCAAGTTGTCGCATCAGGCAACCATCTTAAGTGTGGACCACTACATGAGCAAAGTGACGCATGTTCGAAGTTCACTTGATCTGACCACCCATCCGCAATCTGTCACGATAGAAATGCCGCGCTTCCTATTCCGTGGGCTCGAGCAGCAGGCCGCGGAGGCAATGACAGTTCGAGTGATGACGAGCGCGTGGCGATCGCGCACTTCATCAAACTTCTCGCGGAGCAGCTCTCCATCGCCGATGTTGCGAACGTTAAGCGGAAAGTTCCCGGAATACGCAGGGCCGTCTGGCAGTGGCTCAGTGACATCAACGAGCCGTAGCAGGCAACTCCCAAAGACGGAAGCACTGCAACTGCGGAAGCGCAACCGGGGTACGCGTCGCTGGGTTTGCGTGACGGAGATTTTTAGGCGTATGCTCTGTCCAAGAGGAGAAGCGCATGAAAATCAGAACGGCGACAATAATTATCTTAACGCTCACGGTTAGTGCTCTCGTCGCTGCGTGCACGACAGCTCGCTCTGACGAGAATGTTCGACTCGAAACCGCACGCGCCATCGGTGGAATCACATCAGAGCAGGTCACAATTACAAACCTCAACGTAGGCATGAAAACCGCCACTTGGGACGCCGAGACGCCGCTTGGTCGTTACAAGTGTGAGTCGGACGACATGCTTAAGCGTGGTGCGAACTGCGTTAAGCAACCATAAATAGCTTTGCTTCGGTCCGTGACGCGCCGCCCAACTTCACGCTGAAGCTGGTGCGGCCCGGCTTCGGCCCGCCGGCCGAGCCGGCTGCTTGGTCGCAAACGCGACGGCGTCACGGCGGTTGCAGGTCGCGACTCGGTTCTGCGAACGTCATTCGCGGCAACCGCCGCGCCGCTGCGGCTTCGGCACGCGGGACCGGCCGCACAGCTTAGCGTGAGATCCGTTGGGCAGACGAAAAGCACGTTATCCTTGCGCTCATGAGTTCCGGCTGGAGTGACCTTTCCATCTACGAAAGTCACGACGTCGTGCGCGACAAATACAAGGACGTGCATGGTGGTGACATCACCGCGGAGAAAGCGGCGGAGATTGTTGCGTTCTTCAGTCAGGGCCGACAGTACTTCGAGGCGGCTGCTGACGGAGGGCCGCTCGTTTCACCTCTCCTTTTGTACTACGGAGTAAATGCCCTCGCGCGTGGCGCGATTCTCTTTCTCAATCGGCAGGCCCAGCAGTGCTCCTTAAAGCCGTCTCACGGCATCGAGATACACGGTTGGCAGCAAACTCTCTCCGGCGGCATTCGCAATACAGCCGACCTGTCGCTGCAAATCGGCACTTCAGGAACATTCGCGGAACTGGTTCAAGCAACTGGTAACCGCGCGTCCGTGTTCATCACCACCGAAGATTTCAAATATAAGTTTCTTGAGGTAAGGGGAACCGCGCAGATCTCTGCTCCGGTCGCGGTCTCGCTTCGCGACATCATGAGCCGAATGCCGGATCTGGCCGAGCTCTATGCAGATGTAATTGGTGAGCCGTCAAACGTTTATAACGTCGGGATTCGCCAATCAGCGAACGGCCAGCAGACGACCATTGACGTTTTTGGCTCCCATAAGTTCCCGCCGAATGATCAAGATCTCCGATCTCGTATTCCGCAACTCTCAAGCATCTCTGCATCACAGCACGTCGAGCCGGGTGACGTTCGCCCAGCAATACGCTTCACGCTGCACCATCCGGCTTCGGCGCCACCAGACAGTTTGCCGCCACTAAGGTATGTTGGCGGCCTCACGCTGCTCATTCCGCCATTTACTACTAGTCTAGATCTGTCGCCTGTGGCGGTCTCGTACCTCTTTGCCTACGCGCTCGGTATGCTCGCGCGATACTTTCCTCGTCAGTGGGTTGCATTGCTCGCTGGCGGTCGTGGCGATCGGGTATACCCACTCATTAGAGAGGGCTTGCGCAAGCTCCAGAATACGTTCCCAATCGATCTCGCGGCTGAACTTACGCGCGCGTAAATCGCTGCCCAACTTTGGTGTGAAGCTGGCACGGCCCGGCTTTGGCCCGGCAGCCGAGCTGCCTCCGTTATCGCCAGCGTGACGGCGTCACGGCGGTTGCAGTTCGGCAGTCGCGGCTCCGCAACTCCTCGCCGGCAACCGCCGCGCCGCTCTGGCTTCGGCACGCGGGACCGGCCGTGCAGCTTACACCAAGGACGTTAGCCGGACGAACACAATGTGCGCGGTGGTATGCATTCCATGAAGCTCGGCGTACTCGCATGTTCACCGCGATGATTAGCTCGCTGTACCACGCAGCGTGACGCTCGCCGGCCGCGTCGAATGTGATGAATTCGGACAGACGCTAGTAAGATTCGTATAGGTCCTTCACCCTTCTCACGCCTCGCTTGCAACGTGTCGAGCTTTCGATCATCCTCCTCCGGTGGACCAGGCCCCGAACGATTCGCCGCTCGTCAAAGTAGCCTTCCGTGACGAGGGCGGCGAAATCGAGACCCTTTGGGCTTTTCACCTTGGCGAGAATCGATATCAACTCGATAACACACCTTGGTATCAGTATGGCGTCTCGTGGCGGGACGTGATTGAAGCGGAGCCCGAAGAGCCCGATGAGATGCCGTACTACAAACGGGTACTTTCCAAGTCGGGCTATCGCACAGTTCGAGTTGCGCTGGAGGAACCCGCGTCCGACGAGTTCTTAGAGCGCATCAAAGCGTTGGGGTGCTCATTCGAAGGCGCAACGCGTAAGTACTTGGCCATCGACATCCCGCCAAATAGAGGTTTGCGTGTCGTCACTGAATTCCTAACAAAAGAAGGCGTTCGCTGGGAGTACGCCGATCCCATATACGAAGATATAGCAGATCACTAGGTCTACGAAGTATTCGTGTAACCTGCACAAGTCATCATGTGGAAGCGCTGGCTCCTGTATCTGGCCCTGAGTCTCGCTGTCGTTCCACTCCTCGTTTGGCTCGCCTTTGGTCCGGGGGTCGACGAGCCGTACCTCCTTTTCACGTGGCCGGCTAATCGACTACTATGGCACTTCCAGCCCAGCGCCGGCTCGCGTCTAGCGCCTGATGTCTTAGGCGAATCGTTGGTGTCGTCTCTCCTCTGGTTCCTGGCAGTCGCCGTCGCCGACGCCGCCGTAGTTGCGTGGTTCAGACGCCGCACCGCCGGCTAACTTTGGTGTGAAGCTGATGCGGCCCGGCTTCGGCCCGGCAGCCGAGCTGCCTACAGCATCGCCAGTGTGACGGCGTCACGGCGGTTGCAGTTCGCCACTCCGTTCTACGAACGTCGCTGGCGGCAACCGCCGCGCCGCTCCGGCTTCGGCACGCGGGACCGGCCGCACAGCTTACACCAAGGACGTTGGGTGGACGACGCTTTACGCGAGCGGCGGCTTCGGCACGGCCGCAAGTCATGTCCGGCATCGTCCTTTGCGGCGGGCAATGAAAACAAGGAGCACCGGTGCGTCACGGACGCCAGACTGTCTTCGGCACCATTCGAATTTGCATGTATAGAGCCTGCGCCGGATGAAGTAATCAACAGAAGCAAAAGCATGGTCGTGCGCCACCAGCTCTTCGGCGCGTAAAGACCTTCGCGCCATCCGCACCTCGTGAGTAGGGTGTGCATGCAGGTTCCAGAACAACGTCATCGACTTCGTAGTTGGAGAGCTGGGGGCGTAGGTGCGGGAGGTACTGCCAAAATCGTCGCGCTCCAGATTTGTGTATTCCGCAAGTGGCGCGTGGCTCTACTGCCAACGTTCCCAGGAACGTCGACCCGGCTTCGGCATGTTCAGGCCGCATCGTTCGCACCCTAGAACTGTCGGTCCGCGCGGGATGGCGTCCTTCTGCGGTGCTCTCCCGTGGGTCTGATTTTCCTTCGCGTTTGCCGCGACGTGTCTGCCGTCACGCGGAGCGCGAAATGCCGCGGCTTCGGTTACATCAGCCCAGAGCGCTCTCAAATCCCGGTCGTGTGGTCACCTTCGTCAAAGAGCACAGCCCACAGGTGACGCGCGTCATACGCGTGCTGACACAGCGCGGGATCGTCTAGAACGCATGATGCGCAGGCGCAACGCGCCACCCAACAAGCCGCTGCACCTGACCGCGGCCCGTTCGCTGGCCCGGCGCTGAAGCGCCTCGCGCCCAGCGGACTTCGTCCGCTGCGCTCTCGGCACACGGGGGCTCGCGGACAGGTGAGCGCCAATGGCGTTAGGCGCGCAGAAGTTTCGCGGCGCGGAAGGGCGGGTAACCCCCGTGCTCAGCGCAGAGTCCTTGCGCTGACGGAGCGCGTCCGCACGCTCGTGATACGTAGAGCTCGACCACGCTACGCATCGGGGCCAAGGCGTCTAGAATGCGCCTGTGAAATACGAAATCGACGCACAGCCGATCAGTGGCTTCGCCACGCAGGCCGCCGCCGACGGCCAGACGCTGATCATGCTTGTGAAGGGGCTCTTCACAGCTGAAGAGGGGCGATCTTTCTACGCCATCATGGAGGGACTCGACGCGCATTTTCTTGGACCATATCGCGCGGCTGGATTTGGCGTCTCGACGATCGATCACTGTCTGGTGCTTCTCTCGCGCGAAGGTAAGGCAATCGTTTACGTGAATCACCTTCCCATTATGCTGAAAATTATGGCTCGAAGATCGCTGGAAGCCGGGGAGCAGGTAAAACGCAGCGACATCGGGCCGATCGCGGAGGTCATACTCGGCGACATCGAGGTCCCACCGGCAACCGCAGTTCTATTCTACTTCTCCGTCGGGTGGCGTCGGGGTGTCTATGTTGATTTCATGCCTCATCAGGGTCATCCGCTTGGCGATTTGCGCCGCGTTTTCGGCCAAGCGTACGAACGCCTCTGGTACGCCGAACTGTTCTCCGTTCCGGCGAACCTATGGCCAAAGATCTTCGAGCTGGGTTGGTTCCCGTTCATCTCTCTCATTGGAGGCCCGTTCGAAGAGCTGCTCGGGTTCCTGGAGCGCGATATCGTCGCCGTGTGGGAGGAGAAGATCTTCGCGCGGTATGGCGACGCAGCCGTGAACGAGATGCTGGCCGGGTGGAAGGATGTACAGTTACTCCGCGAGCACCTTCCGTTTCTTGAACGCGGCGTCGAACGGTATTTGGCCGAAGACTACCTGTCGGCGGTGAGTAATGTTTGGCCGCGAATCGAAGGTATCTTGCGCTTCATCTACAGCGGACCTGACGCAAAGCCAGGGCAGAAACGTCTTCTCGAGGATATGCGAAAGGTTTTAGAGGAGAAGGTGATCGTTCCCGAAACGTACATGCCATCGCTATTCGGCGAATACCTAGTAACGTTCTATTACCGCGACTTCCGTTTAACGCCCGGCGAGACAGTGGATCTCTCTCGTCACTCTCACGCACATGGCGTGGCTACGTCGGCGACATACGATAGAAAGAAGGCCCTGCTCGGCTTGCTTATCGTTCAGCAACTCGTCTACTACATAAACATAGGATGGGAGCCGTCCGAGCAAACAGGCGCCTAACTTCACGCTGAAGCTGGTGCGGCCCGGCGTCGGCCCGGCAGCCGAGCTGCCTACCTCGTCGCAAGCGTGACGGCGTCAGGGCGGTTGCAGTTCGCGACTCGGTCTCCGAACGTCATTCGCGGCAACCGCCGCGCCGCTCTGGCTTCGGCACGTGGGCCCTGGCCGCACAGCTTAGCGTGAGGGGCGTTAGGCGGATCGAACACGATTTGCGTGTCGGCACGCTTTCCATGAAGCTTTGCACCGGCCCGCTCTTCGTCCGACTTGCGTGTCACCGCCGCGCTTCCGTTTGAAGTGCGCGTGTCGGCACACCTTTCATGAACATGGCTCGCGCTCGTGCGCCGCCAGCGGCAGGTCTCTCACTGTTCGGCGGATGTAGAATCGAGCCGATGACAGACTCTCGCCCGTCGGTGTACCTGCCTCACAATGAGCCGTATCTCGGACGTGAACCGCTATACGTCTTCGACCGTCTCATTCCGCTTCGGCTTGAAGAGCACGAGCAAATTGCACCATTCACTCATGGCGCGAATCTGACGGACCTACAACGAGCAACGATCGAGATCGTGCCGCAAGCCGTTAGTGTCGCACTTGCTATTCGAGAGCTGATTCGCCAAGCGTACCTGTTTCCGGCGTTCGTGTTGCTGCGTCCGCTTATCGAACGCACCGCGACTGTAGCTTGGCTGCGCGTCAATCCTCAGGCGGTGGTCGCTTGGCACGCGGGTTGGCCCGCGACGGCGAGACCGCGGCTGCCGCAAATGCTAACAACGTTGCTTGAATGGGATCGGATCGGTGGACAAGATCCGTCGAAAGTAGGCGAATTCTCGAAGTTGCTCCATAAAATCGTCCATGGCGACCCATCGATCACATACTGGAATGTCGAGCACGACCTGGATGGCCGCTTCACGCACGGCATGGGCAAAATGCTGACGAGCCCCGGATTATGTGACTTCGTAACGGTCATTGCACTTCACTACTTCAGTCTCGTCACAAAACTCGCACACGAGATACTGGGTCCCAACTCATCAGCCGTCGAGCCATGTCAGGCTGAACCCAGAGCGACTGAATCTCCGTGATGAATCTCGCATCACGGGCCGAAGCAACGCGTGAGGGTTCGTCACCACTGTGCATTTCTGCACGGTGCCGAGTTCGCGCGAAAACGCATGCTGAAGTAAACACGCTGTGAAGGACCGCTGAACCGACCGCCTAACTCCAAGCTGAAGCTGTTGCGGCCCGGCTTCGGCCCGGCGCTGAAGCGCCTCGGCCGAACAGAACCTGCTCGGCGTCATGCCGGTTGCAGATCACGCGTTGCTCCCCAGCAGTATGCGCGGCAACCGGCATGCCGCAGAGGCGTAGGGACGTAGGCCTTGGCCGCACAGCTTAGCTTGTGGGCCGTTAGCCGGACCACGCGAGAAAGCGCTGGCTGCCAATCACCGCCTGCGCGCGACGTCACGTACGAGATCTCCTGCATCGACGCCGAGAGTCTCCGCGAGCAACAGGATCACCGTGAGTGTCGGCACGTTGTCGCCACGCTCGACAAAGCCAACATAGCTGCCATTCATCCCGGCGCGCTCGGCCATCTCGTCTTGTGTCCAGCCTCGCTCTTCTCGCAGGCGGCGAACGAGCGCACCAAACTTCACCGCTGCGGGATCTTTAACCAGACGTCTCGGCACCTTGCAAGTTGGCCATGGACAACCTATATTTCAAAGTGGCCATGGCCAAGATCAGTTAGAGGAGGCGAGCAGGTGCCAGAAGTAGTCATCCATGGAAAGCGCCTCGCAAAGCCGCTCAACAAGCGTCGGCGAGTAACCGTCGAATTACCAGAGTTTGTCGTTCGAGCCATTCACGCGCGGTTTGAGGAGGCGAATCAGAACGAACCTTGCGGCGAGGAGGTCAGATTCAACGACGTAATCGAGTGGCTTCTCGTTTCGGAAGTGACGATCCGGCGCATGCCGCACCTCGAGGCGACCATCCCGGGCTTTACGGCGGCGATGGCCGTGTGGTTGATGGATTCAACCTACCAAGCTCCCGACGAGGAAGATTAGACCTGGTGATCACCGCGTGAAGCGCCAAATCGAAGGGAAACGCGCTCGGACCTCGGCGCGTCAGGCACCGCCGATTGATCATTCTCTGTGCCGCTTGCGCACTTCGCGCAGTTCGGCGCATTGGCTCGGGGTCAGGAACACATCAAGGCGGCTGCCGGTGCCCCAAGGCCAGCGCGCCGGGTCCGGCGGAACTGGCTCCGTCGCACGGTGCCGTAGAGCGGACTTCACAGCGCTTATCATGTTGCGCTCAAGGTTCTCCAACAGCTTGTGGTGTTGTTCCGGAATGAGCGAGAAAGCCGGCGCGAAGAACGCGTCAATCTGGCTTTCCACCTCGGCATTAGCATCGATCTCCAGTAGTCTTTCGCTCATTGCAACTCCTTTGCGCCGACAGTCCATCTTGCCAGCTAGGCAGCAGAAGCGAGTGTAAACGCAACAGCCGGCTAACTTCACGCTGAAGCTGGTGCGGCCCGGCTTCGGCCCGCCGGCCGAGCCGGCTACTTCAGCGCCAGCGTGACGGCGTCACGGCGGTTGCAGTTCGGCAGGCGTTGCATGCAACTTCTCGCCGGCAACCGCCGCGCCGCTTCGGCTTCGGCACGCGGGACCGGCCGCACAGCTTAGACAAGATGGAGTGACCCGCTCCGTCGTGTACGTTTCCGTAGGTTACGCGGCGAGGTGCACGTGCAGAGCTACATACAGGAGGAACGGGTCATGGCACATCTTAGCAACTGGGTCGGCATCGATGATCACGCGGACAAGCTCACCATCGCGCTTTACGTAGGAAGCCAGAAGCAGCCAACGAAGGAATGGGAAGTTGCACCGACGGAATCGGGACTGCGACAACTCATGCGCTGGCTCAAGGAGCTCAAGGGTCCGGTTCATTGTGTGTACGAGGCTGGCCCGTGTGGGTACGAGCTGTATCGGTCGCTCATCAATAGGAAGATCGACTGTGTGGTGGCAGCGCCGTCATTGACGCCGAGAAAGCCCGGCGAACGGATCAAGACGAACCGCCGCGATGCACGAAAGCTGGCCGAGCTGCATCGGGCAGGGATGCTCACGTTGATCTGCGTACCGGATCGTCGCCAGGAGTCGGTTCGCGATCTGCTGCGTGCGAGAGACGATGCCCGGAAGAACGTGCTGAGCGCACGGCATCGACTGAGCAAGTTCTTGCTGCGGCAAGGACGGCGCTATCGGGACGGGACGAACTGGGGAGACGGACATTGGCGGTGGATCCGATCCCAGGTCATGGCCGAGCCGTGCGATCAGATCGTGCTGAAGCACTACATTGCGGCACTCGAGGATCGGCAGGACGAGCTCAAGGGTCTCGACGCGCACGTCCTGGAAGCGGCACAACAGCCCGACGATGCACCGTGGGTGAGCCGGCTCTGCGTGTTGCGTGGGATCGACACTCTGTCAGCAATGGTGATTCTCACGGAGCTGGGAGATCTGCGTCGCTTCACCTCGGCCAAACAGCTCATGGCGGCGGTGGGGCTGGTGCCGAGTGAATACAGCACCGGCGACAAGACTCGGCGGTTCGGCATTACCAAGACCGGCAACGCTCACGTGCGATCGCGTGCTGGTACAGGCGGGCTGGCACTACCAGCACCAGCCGACGCACCAATCCACTATTCGCAAGCTTGACCGGTCACTCCATATCAGCGTGAGATCCGTTAGTCAGACGGAGCCACGGTTGTGGAGAAAGCATCGGCGAAGGAACGAGGCGAGATGCTCGATGTGCGCGAAAGAAGCGGCGGTTTCAACGACTCTCGAGTGCCCGGGCGATGACAAGACGCATGTAGCGTTGGCGGAGGCTGCGAGTGCTCAGGTTCCCCATGGGCCAGCCATCGACGACACCGAACTCTAGTTCACGGTCGCAAGGTCAGTGTCCAGGGCCGCCGCACTGCCGCGTCACACCTTCAGTTCAGATGTGTCGGCGCACTCTCGGCGAGACGCATAAGCTCAGCCACCGCCGCTCACGCGGCGTCGCAAATCAGCGGCCGCACATACGGACTGCGTCTTCGCCGAGGTAGAATCCCCTTCATGACACGCGCGGTGGAAGAGCTTTACGAACAGGCCTCTCAGTTGCCGGAACATGATCGGGCCGAGCTTGCAGGTAGGCTACTCGAAAGCATCGAAGATCCTCCTGACGAAGGTGTCGAGGAAGCTTGGGCCGCAGAAATCGAACGAAGAATGGCGGAATACCGAGCGGGCCGAGTTAAGACGATCCCGTGGTCGGAGGTTCGCGCGCACTTGCATCGCGCTGACCGGTAATGCGTCTTGAGTTCTTCGAGGACGCGGCTTCCGAGATGGAGGAAGATCGCGCATGGTATCGCGAGCGCAGTGAGTCGGCAGAAGCAGGCTTCCTGCGCGACTTGGATCACGCGATTCAGCAGGTCTCGGATGCTCCGGCGCAATGGCCGCGGTATCTCGCCCGCACACAGCGTTACGTGTTTCCTACGTATCCGTACTCGCTCGTCTACTTCGTTGCAGATGACGTAATCAGGGTTGTCGCTGTCGCGCATGACAAGAAGCGACCTGGCTACTGGCGAGAACGCTTACGCGAAGGCCGCTGACTAACTTGGGTGTGAAGCTGTCACGGCCCGGCTTCGGCCCGCCGGCCGAGCCGGCTGCATCATCGCAATCGTGACGGCGTCACGGCGGTTGCAGGTCGCCAGTCGTGGCTTCGCAACTCCTCGTCGGCAACCGCCGCGCCGCTGCGGCTTCGGCATGCGGGACCGGCCGTGCAGCTTACACCAAGGACGTTAGCCAGACCGAAGGAACGCACGCGCAAGGTCGGGGCCTTATCGGAACGGTCGAAGTAACTCCGCCGGGCGTACGTTGAGTGCCTTCGCAAGCTTCAAGATCGTCGAGAGCTTCGGGTCGCTTGCGCCGCGCTCAATGTGGCCGATCTGAAGCTCGTTCATCTTCGCTACCTCGGCGAAGTGCTCGAGGGTCCAGCCTTTCTCCTCACGTATCGCTCGAAGGTGGCGCCCGAAGTCGATAGCTTCGGGTAACCGAGCTTCTTCAGAACGCGGCGGCACGGGATTGACCATAGCCCCGGCTAATGCTATTCTCCAATTAGCCGCGACTATGGTACGAGTTCGACGGAATTAGGAGGTGGCGTTTGACCGAAGTTAGCGTATTTGGGACTGCGCTTGCCAAACCGTTAAATCGTCGTCGACGTACCACCGTGGAGGTCCCGGAGTTTGTCGTCCGCGCCATCAACTAC
>Ga0196977_1001073_pt1 | contig 11266 bp, 12 predicted proteins | sample S3v_1013CmetaG_FD_148634 | JGI IMG/M metagenome (GOLD analysis project Ga0196977, IMG submission 148634) | Soil microbial communities from Anza Borrego desert, Southern California, United States - S3+v_10-13C | ecosystem: Environmental > Terrestrial > Soil > Desert | place: USA: California...
CTCGAAGAAGCGGACCGGGTGATCACGCGGGCGATCGAAGCGGAACGTTTTGCTGAGAAGCTGGGAACGGCGATTTAGTCCTTCCCGGCTCCGCTTTTGTACTCGCCACTTCCCGGCCCCGCTCGAATTGTCAGTAGTTCAGGTACAAGAAGTAACGACAATTCGAGCGGGGCCGGGAAGTAGTACAAACCAGCAAACCCCGGTTACTTTATCGAAGGTGAAAAAGCTCTGCGTTGGGGCAGGATGTGCGCCAGGACTCTGCGCCTTCCTCTGCGGCGCGGCATGCGCGAAAGGCCTCTGCGTTTAAGCATCCACGTACTACGCGCAAGGGCCGAGTACTAATTTTTTTTCCACGTATCTTGTAGCTCAACCCGCATCCCCTATGTACAAGTGCTGCACCTTTTTTCTTCTGTTCATTTTTTCACTCGCCGCACAGGCGCAGCCGAAGCTCCCATTCGCCCCGCGACCCGATCACTTCGGACTGGCCGCCCGACTGGGCTACGATTCTATCGCGCAGCGCCGCTGCGGCCCTTTCGCCGGCACCCCGGCCGAACGCAAAGACACCTGCCTCACCTACGGCTCTCGCACCGGCGCAGCCGAGGAAGGCTCCGACATTCCCCCGCCCCCGCCGCCTGTGCCTGAACCGGGCATGATCAAACGCTACGACGCGCGAAAGCGCGTGATCTATTTTGGAGAAGACTCCATCGGGCGCGCTTCGTTTTTCATGAAGTATGAATACGATGCGCAAGGCCGCATCCGCAGGCTGGTCAAGAACAGCGAGTGGGAAGGCTACCAGACCACGCGCTACATTTACGACGCGCAGGGCCGTTTGATCAGCCAGGTCAAAACGCATTACGGCGGACGGTTCATGGATTCCACGAGTTTTATTTACGGCGAAAAAGGCCTCGCGCTCCAGCAGCGCTTTGACGGGAAGAATAAAAACGATCTCGCAAAAACGCACACGATCACCTGGAATTATCGCAGCGACGGCTTGCTGGAAAGCGAAACGGAGTGGAACCACGAACGCACGGTCACGAACGCGTATTTTTATTTCAAAAGAAAAAAGAACGGGAAGAAATGAAGCGCATTTTATTTCTTGCGTTTATCCTGCCCGCGCACCTGGCCCACGCGCAATTCCCGCATAGCCTCGCCGAAAAAACCGGATCGGAGAACATGGGGCGCGCTTTTAAATTGAGCTACGATTCAGTCGCCGTCAAATTCATTTACGCCAAAGCAGACACCGGCGAATACGCGCGCTGCGCCAATCACGTCGATGGCCGGCGTCTCGATGCTGCTGACACTGCCGAACGGAAAATAGATTTTTCGCTCTACGAAAAAAAGGTCGGCATGGGCGGCCGCGCCGTTTATGAACGTTCAGACACCACGCTCGGCTACCTGCAGTCGGTAAAATATATTTTCAGCAGGAACGGGCAACTGCTCGGCTACAACCGCTGCGGAGAAAAAGGCTGCTGTCCCTGGATTTACGAGTACGATAAAAAAGATCGCCTCGTGCTCGCTACTTGTCCCACGCTTCCGCACAAAATGGAAGACCGCATCGAATACGAATACGATTCAAAAGGCAGGCTGATCGAGATCAGCACGTACTACATGAAAGAGCTGATGGAGCGCAGGAATTACGAATACCGCGACGACGGCCTGCTGCTGCGGGAGAAGAATGACGATCGTTCCCCCGGCGCGTACCAGGGAACTTATACAGCGGAATACACCTATTGCAAAGTCGAAAAGTAGTACGAGTCAATACAACATCCCCGCAATCGTCGCCGATAAATACGAAGCCAGCGTGCCGCAGATCAAGGCGCGGAAACCTAAGCGCGCAAGGTCTTTTCTCCGATCCGGCGCCAGCTCGCCGATGCCGCCCACTTGTATCGCGATCGAGCTGAAATTCGCGAAGCCGCACAGCGCGAAGCTGAGGATCGCCACCGTTTTCGGATGGAACGTTTTGATCGCGCCCGTCATGTCCGAGTACGCGACGAATTCATTGATCACCATCTTCGTGCCCATCAGCGTGCCCGCCGCCTGCATGTCCTGCGCCGGCACGCCCATCAGCCAGGCCATCGGCGAGAAGAACACGCCGAACAAACCTTTCATGCTCAAATGCTCCACGTCGAGGATGCCGCCGCCCGTCACGCCCTGCCCGAACAGCCAGCGTCCGAGATAACCCAGCGCCCCGTCCAGCAGCGCGATCAGCGCGATGAAGCCGATGAGCATCGCCAGCACGTTGAGCGCCACTTTTAATCCGTCGCTCGCGCCGTGCGAAATGGCGTCGAGCAAATTGGCGTGCGTTTTTTTGATCTCGAGCTTCACGGAGCCTTTCGTCGGGCTTTCCTGTGTTTCAGGATAAACGATCTTGGAGATCACCAGCGCGGCGGGCGCCGCCATCAGGCTGGCAGCAAGCAAATAATTCGCCGGCACGCCCATCGAAATGTACACCGCCATCACGCCGCCTGCGATGCAGGCCATGCTCCCGCTCATGGAAGCCAGCAGCTCGCTCATCGTCATCGACGAGATGTACGGCTTGATCATGATCTGCGCTTCCACCTGTCCTACGAAGGCGCTGGCCACGTTGCTTAAAGCCTCGCTCCCGCTCACGCGCATCAGCCAATGCACGCCCCGCGCGATCACCGAAACGATGCGCTGCATCAGCCCGATGTGGTACGCAATGCTCACCAGCACGGAAACGAAAACGATCGTGGGAAGAATTTTAAAAATGAAAATGACGCTGTTGTTCGGCCCGAAGATCCTCGCCAGCGTTTCCTGGTCTACCAGCACGCCGAAAACGAACGACGCGCCTTCGTTCGAGTAATCGAGCAGCTTGGTGATCGCTCGGCCTACCCAATCGAAGATCTGCTCGCCGACGGGAACTTTGAGAATGAAGATCGCCAGCAGGATCTGGATGCCGAGACCGCTCAGCACGAGCCGGTAGTTGATCGCCTTGCGGTTGTTGGAAATGAGAAAAGCGATCCCGAGGATGATGAAGTAGCCGAGAAGGCCGGTAAATCGCTCCATGCGGGGCTTGGGATTGGGAGGTTCTCTTTAGCTTTTCTTCCGGTTGTTCAGCTCGTCGCGGATGCGCGACGCTTTTTCGTAATCCTCCTCTTCGAGCGCTTTGCGGAGCAGCTCTTCCAGCTCTTTCATCGTTTTGCGGCCGTAATCCGGCCCTCCCCCGCTCACTTCGGCGGTCGGGGCGTCTACGTCGGCCAGCTCTTCTTCCTTCTCCGCCTCTTCTGTTTTTTCCTGGCCTTCATCTTCGAGGATGATGCCGGCGGAAGAAAGAATGAACTCGTGCGTGTAGATCGGGCAGTCGAAGCGTACGGCCAGGGCGATGGCGTCGGAAGTGCGCGCATCGATCTCCGTTTCGCCTTCCCCGCCTTCGCAAACCAGCTTGGCGAAGAAGATGCCTTCCACTAAATTATAGATGATCACTTCCTTCACTTTGATGCTGAAGGCGTCGGCGAAATTCTTGAACAGGTCGTGGGTCAGCGGGCGGCTGGGCGTCATCTTTTCCAGCTCGATGGCGATGGCCTGCGCTTCGAAGCCCCCGATAATGATCGGCAGGCGGCGTTTGCCTTTGGCCTCACCCAGCACCAGCGCGTAGGCCCCGGTTTGGGTCTGGCTGTAGGACAGCCCCACGATCTCGAGCTTAATTTTCTTCATGCCGCTTGTTTCGGGAGGTTCCTTCCCTCGAAGATAGGGATTTTCAGCCTTTTTAGTTTTGAGAAGCTTTAAACTTTTTCAAGGCTTCCGTCAATGCAGGAACGATCTCGAACGCGTTGCCGACGATGCCGTAATCCGCCGCTTTGAAGAAGGGCGCTTCCGGATCGCTGTTGATCACCACGATCGTTTTGCTGCCGTTCACGCCGGCCAGGTGCTGGATCGCGCCGGAGATGCCCACGGCAATATAAAGGTTCGGACGGATCGCGATGCCGGTCTGTCCCACGTGCTCGTGGTGCGGACGCCAGCCCATGTCCGCGATCGGGCGCGAGCAGGCGGTAGCTGCCCCGAGCGCTTTCGCCAGGTCTTCGATCATGCCCCAGTTCTCCGGACCTTTCATGCCGCGGCCGCCGGAAACGACGAGCTCGGCTTCGGGCAGGTTGAGCGTGGTCGACGCCTGCTTGGTTTCTTTCACCCTGATCTTCGGCGTGAACGCGTCGAGGTTCGCGGAAAAATCAACGATCTCGCATTGGCCCTCGCCGAGCTGCACGGGGAACGTGTTCGGCAGCAGGGTGACGATCTTCTTTTCAGAATGGATGGCGAAGACCGCGGTGGCTTTGCCCGAGAAAGCGTTCTTGCGCACGGAAAATTTTCCGCCCTCGATCTGCGGATCTTCGACCGCTGCGGCCACCACGCCGGCCTTCAGGCGCGCGGAAAGGCGGGGCGCGATCGCTTTGCCGTTGATGTCGTGCGGGAAGATGATCACCGAAGCGTTCTCCGCAGCGACCGCCTGCTCGAGCGCGAGCGCCCAGGCCTGCGCGTCGTTGCCGGCGAGCTTGTCGTGCTTCACGGCGAGCGCTTTTTTCGCGCCGGCGCGGCCGAGATCGCCGAGGGCGCTGCTGTCATTTCCGCCTGCAACGACAGCGGTCACGCTGCCGCCGGTTTTCGCGGCGATGCGGGAGGCGTAGTTCACCGCTTCGAGTGAAGACTTGCGAACCTTGCCTTTGGAAACTTCGGTAAATACGAGTACGGACATTGTTATGCGTTTGGGAGATCAGATCACTTTAGCTTGGTTGTGCAGCAGGTCGACGAGCTGCTGAACGTTCGCGGCGTCGACGAACACGCAGGCTTTGCGGCCTTCGGCGGGCTGGTAGGATTCCGCGGCGGTGAGCGAAGAAGCGTTGCTCACGGGAACGACGGCGAGCGGCTTGGTGCGTGCGGCCATGATGCCGCGCATGTTGGGGATGCGGGCTTCGGCCATGCCTTTCTGCGCGCTGATCACGAGCGGCAGCGGGCATTCCACCACTTGCGTGCCGCCGTCGATGTCGTGCTCGATCGTTGCAAGGCCGTTCGCAACGTCCAGCTTCGTAGCCAGCGAAACGAAAGGCAGCCCGAGCATTTCCGCCAGGATGCCGCCCGTCATCGAGCTGTTGTAGCTGATCGTTTCTTTGCCGGTAAGAATGAGATCGAACCCTTTGTCCTTCGCATACGCCGCCACCTGCTCCGCCACGAAATAAGCGTCGCTCGGTTCCGCGTCGATGCGCACCGCCTCGTCTGCGCCGATGGCCAGGGCCTTGCGGATGGTGGCCTCGCTGTCGGCCGCGCCGGCGTGGATGACCGTCACCGTGCCGCCCTGCGCTTCTTTCAGCTCCAGCGCGCGCACCAGCGCGTACCATTCGTCGTACGGGTTGATGATGAACTGAACGCCTTGCTTGTTGAATTCCTTGCCGTCGTTCGTAAAGGTGATCTTCGTCGTGGTGTCCGGGACGTTGCTGATGCAGACGAGGATTTTCATTTTATAAATTTTATTAAGATGTTGCAGCGTTTGTAAGGTGTTGAAAAACGAAGCGCAAATTTATGAAAAAACACCTTGCAACAAAATGAGCCTTTGTTGTAATTTCGCGGCCGAAAAGCTGTAAATTATTTCTACTCTTCCCATAGTAGCATGAGCTCCGCCCGGTACCGAACCCCCGGCCAGCCGAAGCGGAAAAACAAACCAGGAAAAGAATCCGGACGCACTCGCTAATGCCTTTGGATGGCTGTTTCATGGAATGTTCTGCGGCGTGACAAGTGGCGTGCGACGAGTGACGTGTGATTTTTAATTTTCACGCGATACGTGTTGCTGTCACCCGTCACAAAACGGATCGTTCCTTTTTTCAGCATTCATCCGCCGCGGCGCCTTCCGGCACCAATGAAAAATGGCTGAGCTCCCGCGCGTAGAAGCGTACAGGCGCCTCATCGAAGGACATTGCAAAGGCAAGACCATTGCCCTGGTGCAAGGCGACAGCGACCTGCTGGTGGATATTTCCATGCCACAACTGCGCGCGAAGCTGCTGAAGCAGAAGATCGGCGCGGTGTACCGCCACGGCAAGATGCTGTTCGTTGCGCTGGGCAAAGGCAAAGGTTTTCTCGTGCTGCACTTCGGCCCCGAAGGTTATCCCGCCCCCGACGCCGATCCCGCGCTCAGCCCGCTCTGCGTATTCAGCCTGGGCTTCCACGACGCCAGCTTCCTGTGGATCATCAACGAGCGCCGCATCGGCGAGATCGGCTGGACCGCTAATAAAGAAAAGCTGATCGAAGAGCGCGGCTACGGCCCCGACGCGCTGATCATCACCGAAAAGCAATTCCTCGACAACGTGCGCAAGCGCCGCTCCGCGATCAAAGCCGTGCTGATGAACCAGGACGTGACCGCCGGCATCGGCAACGCGTACGCGGATGAAATTCTCTTCCGCGCCGGGCTGCACCCGCACCTGCCCATGCGCATGATCACCACCGAAATGCTGCGCAAGCTCTGGCAGGAAATGCGCGCCGTGCTCAGCGAAGCCATCGAAGGAAAAGCAGAACACCACTTCTTCGTCCTCAACCGCAAAGCCGGGCAACCCTGCCCGCACTGCCACACGCTCACCAAGCAGAAATACGTGCAGGGCAGATCAACCTACTTCTGCCCCAGCTGCCAGCCTTAGCGCTTTTTCCTGCTTTTCGTTTTACTGGTGAACGCGCCGTACCGAAGGTGAACCGGTACCGTTCACACATCTCACAATTCTCTTTACTTTTGCCTCCATGAGAACGATCCAATTCCGCGAAGCCCTGCGCGAGGCTATGAACGAGGAAATGCGCCGCGATCCCAACGTGCTGCTGATAGGTGAAGAAGTGGCCGAATACAACGGCGCTTATAAAGTCAGCCAGGGCATGCTCGACGAGTTCGGCCCCAAGCGCATCATCGACACGCCCATCGCCGAGCTCGGGTTCGCCGGCATCGCCGTCGGCGCCGCGATGAACGGGCTGCGTCCCATCGTGGAGTTCATGACCTTCAACTTCTCCCTCGTCGCCATCGACCAGGTGATCAACTCCGCAGCGAAAATGCTGAGCATGTCGGGCGGACAATTTCCCATCCCGATGGTCTTCCGCGGCCCCACCGGCAACGCCGGCCAGCTCGCCGCGCAGCACTCGCAGGCTTTCGAGAACTGGTACGCCAACTGTCCCGGTCTGAAAGTCGTCGTGCCCTGCAATCCTTACGACGCCAAAGGCCTGCTGAAAAGCGCTATCCGCGATAACGACCCCGTCATCTTCATGGAAAGCGAATTGATGTACGGCGACAAAGGCGAAGTGCCCGAAGGCGAGTACCTGCTCCCGCTCGGCGTGGCCGAAGTGAAGAAAGAAGGCAAGGACGTGACCATCGTCACCTTCGGAAAAATTTTGAAAGTGGCCATGGCCGCCGCCGCCGAGCTCGAGAAAGAAGGCATCAGCGCCGAAGTGATCGACCTGCGCACCGTGCGCCCGATCGATTACGCCACCGTGATCGCTTCGGTGAAAAAAACCAACCGGCTCGTTATTGTCGAAGAAGCCTGGCCATTGGCTTCCATCTCTTCCGAGATCACCTACATGGTGCAAAAGAATGCGTTCGACTACCTCGATGCGCCCGTGCGCCGCGTGGTCTCCGCCGACGTGCCCCTGCCCTACGCGCCCACGCTCATCAAAGAAGCGCTGCCCGACGTGGGCAAGGCCGTGCGCGCCGTGAAAGACGTCCTGTACGTCAGCTGAGCTGCTGCTCCTTTTTTGTAGGTAAGACTTCGTAAAAATGAAGTGCCGCGCGTTGACAGGCGAGTTAACTTAGCCTGAAAACTAAAACAAAACGCGCATGAAAAAACTCTACTCGCTTCTTATCCTGTTCACTTCACTCGGCTTCACGCTGCGGGCGCAAACGTATTATCCCATGCTCGACAGCGCTGCGAACAAATGGACGTATGCCACCCAAGCGTTCGGCGTGACGCAGCCGCCACCCGGCCCTCGCACGAGCAACTGCAATCTTCCGCTGTACATGTCGGGCCTCAGCAATCCCTGGGAGTACACGGCAGGCGACACGGTGATCAACAGCGTCACGTACAAGATCCTGATCTACGAAGAGAACATGACGCCCTGCCTCATCGGCTTCATTCGCGAAGACACGGCCGCGCGCAAGGTGTATTTCCGCTCGCACCAGGATCCCGGCGAATACGTGCTGTACGATTTTTCGCTGCAGGCGGGCAATACGTTCGTCGTCAACGTCCCTGCCAACAGCGTGTACCAGCCGGGCATTTACGAAGTCGATTCGATCGTCATGGTGAACATCCACGCAGGGCCGCGGCGCATGTTCTACCTGAGCGATCCGGCCAACCCGTTCCAGCCGCCGCTGACCTGGATCGAAAGCGTCGGCTCGCCTTTCGAGCTGGTGTACACGCAGCGTGAAGCCATGTCGGTGCCCAGCCCGTTCGGCTCCTGCCCCGGCGATCAGCACCAGTTCTCGATCTTCCTGGCCTGCTTCGAGCATACCGGCAACGTCTATTTCGATACCTGCGCCTACCAGGTGGCCCAGCAGTTCAGCGGCTTGGTGACGCTGACGGATTCGTGCAACTACTATTATTTCTCCGGCAGTATCGACGACCAGGTCATGCCTGCGCAGCTGACCTGCAGCCGAATCCCGCCGACGACGCCGTGCTGCTCGAGATCGAGCTGTTCGCCGCGGCCGAGATCCAAATCGACGTGTTCGATGTTTCGGGCCGGCGCGCGGCGGAACCCATTTCGCTCGATAAGCTGCCGGCGGGAAAATCGCGTTTCGAGCTTCAAACGGCGCAGCTGCCGGGCGGGATGTATTTCGTCGTCTGCAGTTCGGGCAAAGGAAGCTCGCGCGGCAAGCTGGTCATCCGGCGATAGGCTGGTTTCCTAAAATCGTTTTAGAAAGGCTCCTTCACGGGAGCCTTTCTTTTTCTCGCTGACTGAGAATTCGTTAATAACTTTTTACCTGCACTTCATGGAAACTTAGTATTGCGCGTCTATCTTGCCAGCCGCAATTCAATTTATCCCTCACCCTAAACACTCAACTTCATGGAAGGAGTATTAGCAGTCGTGACCATGGTGGCTTACGACTTTGCACCAAAGGGCTGGGCCTACTGCAATGGGCAGATCTTGCCTATTGCACAGAACCAGGCTCTTTTTTCGCTGCTCGGCACCACATTCGGCGGTAACGGCGTCAACACGTTCGCGCTTCCCAACCTGATGGGCCGTACCCCGGTCGGAACAGGCCAGGGCGCCGGATTGTCGAACTACACGCTCGGCGAGATCACCGGTTCGGAAAACGTGACGCTGACGATCGCCAACCTGCCTTCGCACGTGCACAACGGCAACATCACTGTCACCCCGCGAGGCGGCTACAGCGCCGACGACTCGAACGCCGCAGGCAACTTCCCGGGCCAGATGGCGAACGGCTATTCTGCGACACCTACACCGAATACGTTCATGCAAGGGCCGAACATCATCAGCACGACCATCGGTACTTCCGGCGGCAACCAGCCTTTCGAAGTGCTGACGCCGTACCTGACGCTGAACTTCGTGATCTGCATCTCGGGCCTGTTCCCCTCGCGCAATTAACCGCCACCTCCAACCTAAAAGACACTCAACCATGTTCATAGAACCTTATCTGGGAAATGTCACCGTGTTCGCCGGCAACTTCGCGCCGCGCGCATGGATGTTCTGCCAGGGCCAGCTGCTCGCCATCGCAGCTTACGATGCCCTTTTCGCGCTGCTCGGCACCACGTACGGCGGCGACGGCCAAAACACTTTCGCGCTGCCCGACCTGCGCAGCCGCATCGCCATCCACGCCGGCCAGGGAACCGGCCTCAGCAATTACGTGCTCGGCGAAATGGGCGGCGTTGAAAACGTGACGCTGATGAGCATCCAGATGCCCTTGCACACGCACTCGCTCCTGACCATGACCGTGAGACAAGCGGCTTCCACCGCTTCCACTTCGGGTATCGATAATCCGACGAACGCCTACCCGGCCTCCGGCTCGATGGTGTTCAGCAACTCGACCGACGGCAACAACATGGGCAGCTACTCCAGCATCGGCTCCACGCCGATCGCGGGCAGCAGCCAGCCGATCTCGATCCTGCAGCCGTACCTGGCCATGAATTTCATCATCGCCGTCGAAGGCATATTCCCTTCGCGTAACTAACACTTCGTCTCACTCAAAAAAATCTCCAAACATCATGGAAGGAGTTATTGGATATACCACCATGTTTGCCGGCAACTTCGCCCCCAAGAATTGGGCGTTGTGCCAGGGGCAGATCATCAACATCGCCTCCAACACCGCGCTGTTCTCGATTCTCGGAACAACGTACGGCGGCAACGGCACCACCACGTTCGGCCTGCCCGACCTGCGCGGACGCACCATCGTCGGCGTCGGCCAGGGTCCCGGCCTTTCAACGTATTCGCTCGGCCAGATCGGCGGCGCTGAAACGGAAACGCTGAACATCAACACCATGCCGGCGCACGTACACCCCGTCGCCGTTGTTGCTGCGAACCCGGCGACCGACGAGCCCGCCAACCTGAGCACCGCAGCGAACGACGTCTATGCCCGCGACATCAACAGCCTTTCGCCTTATGCCGGCGGCCCCAGCGCCAACATGGGACCGCTCCAGGGCCAGATCACGATGACGCCCGTGGGCAGCAACACGCCATTCAGCATTCTCCGCCCTCTACTGGGCATGAACTACGTCATCTGCCTGCGGGGCGTTTACCCCGCGCGCAACTGATCCGCTTTAAAAATTTCGCATCAAAAGAAAATGGGAGCGCACCGTTCCCATTTTCTTTTCATTTTTACCTCATGGTATTTAATCCTGAACAATGCCTCTGAAGATTGGCCTGCTGCTGCCGCGCTCTACGGAATACCCGGCCATGAGCTTCGACCTGCTCGACGGCTTTCGCTTAAACCTCAAACGCCTCGGCGTGGACTTCCAGCTGAGCACCGAGAACATCGGCTTCGGTGAAGATCCCGAGCAGACGCATGCGCGCGCCGAAAAGCTCGTCATCCAGGACGACGTCGATTTCATCGTCGCTTATTCCACCTCGCTCAACGCCGAAGCGCTCTACGCTTTCGCCGATTCGACGAACAAGCAGATCCTGTTCCTCGATGCAGGCATGGAGATCTTCGAAGCGCCGCCGCACCGGCTGTGCCGTCACCTCACGCTGCAGGGGCTTTCGGCCTGTCGTGTGCTGGCGGAGCAAGCGGCGCAAGGCGGACGCAGCGTCATCTGCTCCTCTTCTTTTCTCGACGGCGGGT
>Ga0196977_1001074_pt1 | contig 11250 bp, 12 predicted proteins | sample S3v_1013CmetaG_FD_148634 | JGI IMG/M metagenome (GOLD analysis project Ga0196977, IMG submission 148634) | Soil microbial communities from Anza Borrego desert, Southern California, United States - S3+v_10-13C | ecosystem: Environmental > Terrestrial > Soil > Desert | place: USA: California...
CACAATCGTCCGCAAGCTTGCGATAGTGGCGCGCACAATGGAGCGGCACGCCGCTGCGCGCACGCAGCGTTCGAAAAACGCCGTCCCCGTACGCGAGGCCGCGATCGTCAGCGCCCACCGCGCCGTCAGTGACACCGTTCACGAGAATCATGGCGGGCAGACGGCTACAGGCTCGTGCCGGCAGACCGCGGAGATCAGATGCGGCTGAACACCAGAGTGCCGTTCGTGCCGCCGAAGCCGAAGGAGTTCGAAAGCACGGTGTCGATTTCCATCAGCCGCGCCGTATTCGGCACATAGTCGAGATCGCACTCCGGATCCTGGTTCACAAGATTGATCGTCGGCGGGGCGACCTGGTCACGGATCGCGAGGACGGAGAACACCGCCTCTATCCCGCCTGCCGCGCCCAGCAGATGCCCGGTCATGGATTTGGTGGAGCTTACGGCCAGCTTGCGCGCGTGCTCGCCGAACGCGCGCTTCACCGCCACGGTCTCTGCGATGTCGCCGAGCGGGGTGGATGTCCCGTGCGCATTCACGTAATCCACGCTTTCGACCGGCAGCCCGGCGTTACGCAGCGCATTCAGCATGCACCGCACCGCGCCGTCGCCGTCTTCGCACGGCGCGGTGATGTGATGCGCGTCCGCACTCATGCCGTAACCTTTCAACTCGCAGTAGATGCGCGCGCCGCGCGCCTTCGCATGCTCGTACTCTTCGAGCACGACCATTCCCGCGCCTTCGCCCAGCACGAAGCCGTCCCGGTCCCTGTCCCACGGGCGGCTCGCACGCTCCGGGTCGTCGTTGCGCCCCGAAAGCGCCCGCGCGGCACAGAAGCCGCCCACGCCCAGGGGCGACACGGTCGATTCGGCTCCGCCTGCGATCATCACGTCGGCATCGCCGTACTCGATCAGCCGCCCCGCGTCGCCGATAGAGTGATTCGCCGTGGTGCACGCCGTGACGATCGAGAGATTCGGGCCTTTCAGGCCATACATGATCGAGATTTGCCCCGCGATCATGTTGATGATCGAGCCTGGGACGAAAAATGGCGAGATCTTGCGGGGACCGCCGGCGAGCACCGCATCGTGAGTCTGCTCGATCAGGGGAAGCCCGCCGATGCCGGAGCCTATGCATGCACCGATGCGCTCGCGGTCGAGTTTGTCCAGGTCGAGGCCGGCATCGGCAATCGATTCGATGGCCGCCGCGAGGCCGTAATGTATGAACGTGTCGAAGCGCCTGGCTTCTTTCGGCGCGAGATACTTGCTTACGTCGAAGCCCTTGACCTCACCGGCAATCTGGGACGGGTATGCGGAAGGATCGAAGCGGGTGATGCGGCCGATGCCCGACTTTCCTGCGAGGATGCTCGACCAGGCCTCGGCGACCCCGATCCCGACCGGTGAAACGATTCCGAGACCCGATACGACTACTCTGCGTCTTGCCAAATGTGCACCGCCGCGCGCCGGCGCCTCACGACTTTCCGTGCGATTTGATGTAGTCGACCGCCTGCTGGACCGTCGTGATCTTTTCGGCCTCCTCGTCCGGAATCTCCGTCTCGAATTCCTCCTCGAGGGCCATCACGAGCTCCACGGTGTCGAGCGAATCGGCGCCGAGGTCGTTTACGAAGGACGACTCGTTTTTCACGTCGGCTTCGTTAACTCCGAGCTGCTCGGCGACGATCTTTTTGACCCGTTGCTCGATGTTCTCCATTAAGGTCCCCTTTCCTCTTCCAGATTGAATGCGGTCGGCGGCGAGTCGCGCGACGCTGCAGGATGCGAGATGCGAAGCGACCGCGATTTTACCACTATTCCCGCAGCGAAAATCGGTTCAAAAACAAAGCACATGCGATCGTTATCGCATCAGTCCATGTGCATGCCGCCGTTAACGTGCAGCGTGCATCCGGTGATGTACGAGGCAGCCGGTGACGCAAGAAATGCGACGGCCGACGCCACATCATCTACGTTCCCGAGACGGCCGAGCGGTATCTGTTTCAGCAGCGCCGCTCGCTGCTCGTCGCCCAGCGAGCGCGTCATGTCCGTATCGATGAACCCGGGCGCAACGCAATTCACGGTGACGTTGCGGCTGCCGACTTCGCGCGCGAGAGACTTGGTAAAACCGACGACACCGGATTTCGCCGCCGCATAGTTCGCCTGGCCCGCGTTACCGGTTGCGCCGATTACCGACGTGATATTGATGATACGGCCGTAGCGCGCCTTCATCATGCCGCGAAGCACCGCCTTGGACAGGCGGTACACCGATGTGAGATTCGTGGACAGGATGTCGTTCCACTCCTCGTCCTTCATGCGCAGCAACAGGTTGTCACGTGTGATGCCTGCGTTGTTGACGAGAATCGCGACATCGCCGTGCTGCTGCTGGACCGCGGCAAGCGCGGCATCGAGCTGCTGCGCGTCGTTTACGTTCAGCACGTGAGCGCTGCCGCGCAGCTTTGCGCCTTCCAGCGCGTCCCTGAATGCCGTGGCCCCGGCCTCGGAGGTCGCAGTACCCGCGACGACAGCGCCTGCCTGCGCCAGCGCGAGCGCGATAGCGCGCCCGATGCCGCGGGAGGCGCCGGTAACGAGGGCCACTTTGTCGGCGAGTTCGTTCATTGGATTGCTTCCAGCGTCTGCGCAATCGACTGCGGATCGGTAATCGCATGGCTTGCAAGAGCGCCATCGATCCGGCGTGTAAGCCCGGCCAGGACCTTGCCGGGTCCGCACTCGATGACGTCCGTTGCTCCCGTCGCCGCAAGCGCCTTGACGACTTCGACCCAGCGTACGGGGCTGCGCGCCTGCCGCGCCAGCGCCTGCTTGATGGCCTGCGGCTCATCGAGGATTGCGACATCCACGTTGTTCACGACCGGTATCGCCGGCTTTTCGAACGTAATCGTGCGCATGCGCTCGAGCAACTGGTCGGCCGCGGGCTGCAGCAACGTCGAGTGAAACGGCGCGCTCACCGGCAGCATCACCGTGCGCTTGGCGCCGGCAGCCTTGGCTGAGGCCGCCGCGCGCTCCACCGCGGCCTTGTGTCCTGCGATCACGATCTGGCTGGGCGCATTGAAGTTGACCGCTTCTACCAGCTCTGCGCCTGACGCTTCCGCGCAGACCCGGCGCACCGTGTCGTCATCGAGACCGAGCACGGCAGCCATTGCGCCGGTCCCGATGGGCACCGCGTCCTGCATCGCCTGCGCGCGGAACCGCACCAGAGGCACCGCGTCGCGGAACGGGATCACCGCGGCCGCGACCAATGCGGTGTACTCGCCGAGGCTGTGCCCTGCTACCACCGCCGGCGCCGGGCCGCCGCCTTCGAGCCACGCTCGATAGACGGCGTAGCCCGCAGTGAGCATGACGGGTTGTGTGTTGACGGTCGAATTCAGCGCTTCCGCCGGACCGTCGGCCACGAGCTTCCAGAGGTCCTCGCCCAGCGCGTCGGAAGCCTCGGCGAAAACGGCGCGCACGGGTGCCGAATCCGCAAAGCCGTTCATCATGCCCACGGCTTGCGAGCCCTGACCCGGAAAGACGAGCGCGAGTTTTTTCATGATTGCGCGATCACCAGCGCAGCAGCACCGCGCCCCAGGTGAAGCCGCCGCCAACGCCCTCCAGCAGGACGTGCTGCCCCGCACGTATCCGGCGGTCGCGGACCGCCTCATCGAGCGCGAGCGGCACGGAAGCAGCCGAGGTATTGGCGTGGCGGTCTACCGTCGTGATCATCCGTTCCATCGAGAGTCCCAGCTTCTTTGCCGTCGCCTGGATAATCCGGATATTCGCCTGATGAGGGATGAGCCAGTCGACGTTCGCACGTTCGAGACCAGCGGCGGCGAGTGTCTCGTCGGCAACTTCGCCGAGCACCTTGACCGCGAACTTGAACACCGCGTTACCTTCCATCTGCAGGAGCGGCCGCCCGCATACGGCGCCCTGAGAAACGCTCCCCGGCACCGAAAGGATGTGCGCGTAGCGGCCATCGGCATGCAGGCGGCTCGCGAGTATGCCGGGGGCTTCGCTGCGCGAGAGCACGACCGCGCCGGCGCCGTCGCCGAACAACACGCACGTCGCGCGGTCCTTCCAGTCGAGTATGCGCGAGTACACCTCTGCACCGACGACCAGTGCGTGCCGGTACTGTCCCGACTTGATGAATTGGTCAGCGGTGGCGAGCGCGTACACGAAGCCGCTGCACACGGCCTGCAGATCGAACGCTGCGCCCTGGTGTATGCCGAGCTTCGCCTGCAGCAGGCACGCGGTGCTCGGAAAAATCATGTCCGCCGTGGTCGTAGCGACGATCACGAGGTCGATGTCTTCGGGCGTCAGCCGCGCAGCGTCGAGTGCGCGGCGGCAGGCGATCAGTGCGAGATCGCTCGCGCTCTGATTGTCCGCGGCGATATGCCGCTGCCGGATTCCGGTGCGCGTGTAGATCCACTCGTCGGAAGTGTCGACAAGCCGTTCAAGATCGCGATTCGTCAGGATTTTTTCCGGGAGATAGCTGCCCGTCCCGCTGATGCGCGAGTAACTCGTCATGCCGCGGTTTTTTGAATGTGAGACATCCGATCCTCGATGTGTCGCAGCACGCCCGTGCGCGCCTCCTCGACCGCGCGCTCGATGGCGAACCCGAATGCGAACACGTCTGCCGAGCCATGGCTCTTGATCACGACGCCGCGCAAACCGATGAGGGTTGCGCCGTTGTAGCGCCTGTGATCGACGCGGTTCTTGAACGCCGTGATAACCGGCCAGGCGAACAGTCCCGCGATGCGCGTGAGGAGATTGCGCCTGAACTCCTGGCGCAGATACGTCGCCAGCATCTGCGCGAGCCCCTCGGAGGTCTTGAGGGCCACATTGCCGACGAAACCGTCGCAGACGACCACATCCGTCGTTCCTTTGTAGATGTCGTCGCCCTCCACGTTGCCGCGGAAATTGAGGCCGCTCGCGCGCAGCAGCTCCGCTGCGCGCTTGACCACCTCGTTCCCCTTGATATCTTCCTGACCGATATTGAGCAGGCCCACCGTCGGCTCGGCCTTACCCTCCACGGACGAGACGAGCTCCGAGCCCATGATCCCGAACTGCAGCAGATGCTCCGCAGTGCAATCGACATTGGCGCCGAGATCGAGCACGTAGGTGTGACCCTTGAGCGTCGGCAGCACGGTCGCAATCGCCGGCCGGTCGATGCCGGGCAGCGTTTTCAGCACGAAGCGGGATATCGCCATCAGCGCGCCGGTATTGCCCGCGCTCACGCAGGCCTCGGCCTCGCCCTGCTTCACGAGATCGACCGCCAGACGCATGGACGAATCCTTTTTGCCGCGCAGCGCGGCCGCCGGCTGCTCGTCCATCTCGATGACCTCGGAGGCATGGAGCACGCGCAGCCGGTCTCCCGGCGTCGCGTTGAGCCGCTGGAGCTCGGTCTGGACCGCCTCGGTGCGTCCGACCAGCACGAACGCCGAGTCGGGATCGCGCGCCAGGTGCCGCAGGACCGCGGGCACCGTAACGTGCGCGCCGTGATCGCCACCCATGCAGTCCACGGCGACCGTCACACGCATCGTGTCTCCTCCACTTCAGGCGGAAAGTGTTGTTATTGACGCCGTGGCCCGCGTCCGCTCGCGGTCACAGTCGATCGGTGCGTTATTCGCCTTTGGTCCGGACGACTTTCTTGCCGCGGTAGTAGCCCGTGGGGCTCACGTGATGGCGCAGATGCACTTCGCCGGTGGTGGGTTCCACCGCGAGCGGGGGGTTCTGGAGGTGATCGTGCGAACGGTGCATCCCGCGTTTCGAGGGGGACTTCTTGTTTTGCTGAACGGCCATGTTTCAGAACTCCTTAACGTGAATTCGATCGCTTGAGCGACGCGAGCTTCGCGAACGCATTCCGCGGCTCGCCGTGCGCCCCTTCTCTCGGCAGCCTGCTTTCGCACGTGCCTTCCGGATGCCGTGGCGCCAGCGGCAGCGAAAGCAGCACCTCGTCCTCGACGAGCTCTCCGACGTCCAGCCCATCGCTCGCCTCGATCGCGTCGGGTCCTTCGGGATCATCCGACTCGTCCTGCGGCGCTCCGCGCGGCGCGAGGAGCAGCGTGCTCGCGATGCGCACGTCGTGCTCCAGGCGCCCGAGGCAGCGCTGACACTGCAGATTCAGGGCACCGGTCACCTCGAGCACGAGCAGCGGCCGATTGCGCTCGTCGCGCGAGCCGCGGACCGTGTACTCCAGGGTACCTTGCGAGTCGAAGAGAACGTCTTCGAGGCGCTTCAGCGAGGCGACGGACAGGCTGCCACGCAGTTCCTGCTCGCCGCGGGCAAACTCCAGGCTGTCGATCACCGCGGCTGCAGACATAAGCGGCGCATGATAGTATTTTCACGCTCGCCTGTCAAAGCCTGTGAGCCAAAAAGTTCAAATCACGCAGGCACTTAGAGTGGTTGCCGCCGTGCTGGTCCTCGCGTCGTCCTCGCCTTACCGCCGCACCCTCCTCGAGCGCCTGCTGGTTTCTTTCACGGTCTTCGCACCGAATGTGGACGAGCGTGCGAGCCCGGGAGAAGCGCCGGTCGACACGGCGTTGCGCCTCGCGGCGGCGAAAGCCCGTGCCGCTGCACGATCACACCCTCGTGCCCTGGTGATCGGGTCCGATCAGGTGGCCGTCCTCGAAGGCCGGCCGCTCGGCAAGCCCGGCGGCCACGACGCCGCGCTTGCTCAACTCCGACGAATGCGCGGCCGCGTCGTCGAGTTTCATACTGCGGTCTGTCTGCTCGATGCGGCCACGGATACGATTCAGATCGAGGACGTGCCGACCACCGTGCAGTTCAGGCAGTTCACCGATGCACAGGCCGAGCGCTACCTGCGCGTCGATACGCCCTATGATTGCGCCGGGAGCGCCAAGATCGAAGCGCTGGGCATCGCCTTGGTCGCGCGCGTGGAGAGCACCGATCCGACGGCACTGATCGGACTGCCTCTGATTACGCTCGTGCGCATGCTCGAGAGCGCCGGTATCGCCGTGCCGTGACGGGCTCGCGCGCCGGAACGCTGTACCTCGTGCCGACGGGGCTGGGCACCACCGACCCCCTGCCGCAGCTCCCGTCTGCGACCCTCGAAACGGTGCGGCGCATACAACACTTCTTCGCAGAGAATCCCCGCAGCGCCCGCGCTTTCCTCAAAGCGGTCTCGCATCCGCGCGGGCTGCGCGATCTCGTGATCGACATCGTCGACGAGCATACGCCGCAGACGCATCTGCGTGAGCTGCTGCAGCCGTTGCTTGCCGGCAACGACTGCGCTCTCATGTCCGAAGCGGGTTGTCCTGCGGTCGCCGATCCGGGGGCGGCTCTCGTGCGCGAGTGTCACGACGCGGCGATACGCGTCGTGCCGCTCGTCGGACCCTCTTCGCTGCTTCTCGCCGTGATGGCGTCGGGCATGAACGGCCAACGCTTTATGTTTCACGGCTATCTCCCGGTAGAGCGCGAGCCGCGCGCCCGTCGCCTGAAGGCGCTCGAGGCCGAATCGGAAAAGAATCGCGCGACCCAGCTCTTCATCGAAGCACCCTACAGAAACACGGCGATGTTCGAAACGGTCGTCGCGGTATGCCGCCCGGATACGCTACTGTGCGTTGCTACGGATCTCACTCTGCCCACGGAGTCCGTGCGCACGCAACCGGTGTCTCGTTGGAAAGGCACGCAGATCGCGATCGACCGGCGGCCGACCGTATTCCTGCTATATCGAGGCGGCGAGCGCGGCGCCGCTCAGAAGCGGTAGAACGCGGAGAAGTGCAGCTTGTCGAAATCGCGTGGCGTGCCGCCTGCCACGCCGTTCAGCACGTGCGCCCACGTCATCGTCAGATCGAGCCGTTGCCAGCGCCACCGCAGCCCTGCTCCCGCGCTCGAAATGTGGTCGGTGGAAGACTGCCCGATGACCGGTGAGACGAACGTGCGCGTGCCATAGTCGTAGAACGCGAGCGGGGCGAGGTCCCACATGAACGGCGGCCCGAGCAGTTCGAGGTTCACGAAATAGCCGCGGTCGCCGGTCACCTCGCGCTCGCGGAAACCCCGCACCGCATTCGCGCCGGCGATGCCGATCTGCTCGCCCTGAATCAGTGCGTCATTGGCGTACTGACCGCGCACTTTGGCGCTGAACGTCCAGCGCGCGCCGATGCTGTACGACCCATCGAACCCGTAGCGATAGGCTTCCCAGTCCTGGGGCGCCCCGGCCCGATTGGCGGCGTATGACGCATCGTTGTTGGCGCGGCCTCCGCCCAGGTTCGCCGCGTACTCTGCGTATCCCGCCACGACGAAGGGATCCCGCTCCAGCCGTGCGGCATAGCGGAACGTGATCGGCCTGCTGCCGACGGTCGAGGTCGGCAGCGCCGCCCCCAGGAACGTGACGTCGCTCTTGAAATAACGGTCGTCGATCGCGATCGAGAAATTGTGCACCACGTCGGCCAGCCGCGGCAGCAGATAAGTCGCCCGCACGCCGAAGAATTCACCGCTGCCACTCACGTCGAAGCTCTGTCCGCCGAGACCGATGCTGCCGCTGTTCACGTCCGAATACGTGTAATAGCCGGTGAGCATCGTGTTGTAACCGTAGAACGGCAGCGTGTAGAAGGCGCCGAGCTGTGTCACGCGATCGGGGTGCTCGGGCGAGGTCGTATACGCAAGTGTCGCGGTGTGATCGAGATCGAAGAGATTGCTGTGCTGGTAGCCGAGCGTCACGCGCGCGTACCCGGTGTTCCGGTTGAGCGTGTTGTCGAAGTCGCGCGTGCCGCCGGTCGCGCTGACAAAGAACTGCGAAGGCGGCACGTCGGCCACGCGCAGCTCGGCATCGACCGCATCGGGCTTGGCGCTCTCCCGCACCTGCAGGGTGACACGCTTGGATGGATGCTCGTTCGCGAGACTGAGCTGCTGCGCAAGCAGCCCCACGTTCGGCGCACGTCCGGGCTTCAGACCGGGCACGCTGCGCAGAATGTTTCCGACGCTGAAGTGCTGGTTTCCGGTAACCGTGATCTGGTCGAGCGTGAACGGCAGCACCCGCAGCGTGAGCTCTCCCGCCTTCGGCTGCTGCGCCGGAACGATGACGCGATGAAACGAGTAGCCGCGCGCCCGGATCGCTTCCTGGAGCCGGGTTGCCGCGGCCTCCAGTGTCGCGAGGCTTTCGTGGGGGCCGAGGTGTTCCTTCAGTATCGCGCCGGTCTCGGCCTGCGACAGCGGATTGTCGCCTTCGACGATGAAGCGCTTCACTTCGAGCAGCGGCGCATCGCTCGCATGTACGGTGCCCGCGGCCGCGAGGATGCCCGCGAAACATGCCGCGATGCACGCGTTACGGTATCCGCTCGAACGGCTTTTTCTGGACGGCGTCATCGGATCACGCAGATTACGGATTCTTGTTTCAGGAGGGTGCGCTGGGTCGGATCGACGAAAGTCGCGGGATTCGACAGATCGCGGTTCACTTCCGCTGCCCAGTTCGGCTCGATCCTTTCGACGACATTCGTGTCCGGGTAAACCACCGCGCCCTGATTGCCGGCGAGATGCACGGCGTTTTGCGCAGTAGACACGACGATCTCGCCATCGCCATCCAATATCCCGGCATAGAGTCCCGGCACCAGCCTGTCGAGCTCGACGGTCCTGAAGAGCGCCTCGAAATCGACCTGCTGGTTTTCCGGAATCATTGCATCGGGCTGCGGGAAGACGAGCTGCGCGGTGTCCACGCGCGACAACTGCCCGCCGAGGAACGCGCCGGACTCGTTTGCATCGAGGGGGATAGTCTGGTCGCCGGCCGTCATGTTGATGCCGTCGGAGCGCACGGTGGTACCGACCCCTTCCCCGCACTTGCCGTCTGCGACGCAGACCTGGCCGGCGTAGGTATCGAACGCACTGCCGCGGATCCCGATCACCACGGTCGTGATATTGAAGTTCACAGCTTTCGGATTATTCTTGCCGAGCAACCCGGTCACCGCGCGGACGCCGCCGCGCAGGATGCGCACGGCGAAATTTCCGGTCTCGCCCTTCGGGCTGAAATTAACGTCTTCCAGCTTGAACTCGGAATCCGCGATTACGGTGACCTTGGAGCGATCGCGGAACGCAATCAGCACCTGCGATGCCTTGGATGTGCGCACCGTGTCACCGGTGAAGAGTGCTGATCCTTCGACGAGCTGGCGCGACGCGCCGCTCGCGCCGACCGCCTGCGCCGAGCCAACCACCACCGCAGCGCGTGCGACGACGAGATCGGGTCTGGGCTGCGGCGGCTTACGGCCGCTACGGCGCTGCTCCTCCGCGCAATCTTCGGCGCAGATGCGCGCATCGAACGAGGTGCCGCGGATGCCGATCGTTGCTGTCACCGCGTTCACCTCCATCGCTTTCGGATCGCGTTTGCTGATGAGTCCTGTCACCGCCCGCATCCCGCCTTTCAGCAGCCGGAAGATTGCCGAGTCGGTGCCGCCGCCATGGCGAAACCGATCGATCTGAAACGAGGTGTTCGGCCTCAGCGTGAACTTCGTGCCGTCGGTAAAGCCGATGATCGCGAAGCCCTGCGCGCCGGTGCTGACGGTCTCACCCTCGAAGAGCGGCTCGCCCTTCTGGAGAAAGCGCGGGGTGGCGCCCGGGAGCTGCGCGCTCGCGATGCCTTCGACGAAGATCACTTCCCCGACGGCTTTCGCGGCGGCGCCGGGCTGCGGCTCCGCCGCGCGCGCCGTGGCCGACAGAAGCAGGCCGAGACCGATCAGCCAGAGCAGCCAGAGCAGATGGCAAGCGCGCTGCGCCGGATCCCCTCGTCCGGCGCGGTCTACTTGCATAGCTGGGCCTGATCCTGCGCTTTGCCGCTGCGCTGCGAGCCGCCGATGCCGCTACCGATTTTCGCGTCATCGGACAGCTCGTCGTCGAGCAGTTCGGACTGCTCGTCCTGGCCGCGGAGGATCTCGCTCGTGCTGGCGCCGGCAGCAGCGATGATGGCGGAGAAATTGGTGCCCTGCTCGAGGTCGGCGACGCCGCCGGTGCTGGGCCCCTGCTGAAGGAATACGCCGTTCGGCGCGGAGACCGTCTGGAACGGCGACGTGGTGACGATCAGCGCGTCGGCCCCGGGTCCCGTTCCGCCGATCAGCGTGATGCTGCCGTTCAGGCTGGTGACGGATTGCGGACCCGTGGCATTGATGAGCGCGTCTGCGTTCGGACCCGAGCCGCCCTGCATGAGTATGTCACCGCCCGTTGTTATCGTTTGATTCGTCGGATCGATTACCGCGAATGCGTTGGTGCCACTACCGCCAATGAGCGTCAACGTTGTTGCGATGGGAACCAGCGTCTGCACGCCGTCGGCGCCGAT
>Ga0196977_1001075_pt1 | contig 11239 bp, 10 predicted proteins | sample S3v_1013CmetaG_FD_148634 | JGI IMG/M metagenome (GOLD analysis project Ga0196977, IMG submission 148634) | Soil microbial communities from Anza Borrego desert, Southern California, United States - S3+v_10-13C | ecosystem: Environmental > Terrestrial > Soil > Desert | place: USA: California...
CGCGCGCCAGCGCCGGCCCGCGGCCTCCGAGCCCGCGCTCTCGTTCCACACCGACCAGGAATCGAGGAGCGCCGTCAGCAGATCGAACAGCACCGCGTCATATTTCAGCTTCAATAGACGTCAGACTCAGCCGAAGGAAGGGAGGTCACGGAGGGAAACCTTGGTTTCCCTCTGTGTCGTGCACCGGCGCCCGGAGCGTAGCGACGGAGTCGCTACGCTCCTCCGACACCGACGATGATCTTGCCGGTCCCGCCGCAGTGCTCGCAGCGCCCACCATCGTCGCGTACGCCGCTGCCGCTGCATTTCGGGCAGATGTTCTCGCCGGCCCCGGGCGTTGCGGGCGGCGCCTGATCGCCGGGATTCATTTCGGGCTCGACCGGATTGCCGCCGCCGGGCGCGGCATGCAGTGGCGCTTTGGATTTGTCAGTCATCGTAAACCTCCGTCGGAACCATAGCGTGGGTCGATGATCAACCCGCCGGTGCGCCGCAGGCGCACCCTACGGTTCCGACACCCATGCAAGATGGCTACCCGACGCGGAAGAGCGCCCGCGGCGCCTTGTGCAGGCGTTCGAAGCCGTGATCGGTGATGTGCACGAGCTCGCCGACCTGCACACCGGCGCGGCCGTCCTTCGTGATGACGTTCGGCTGCACGACGACACACATCCCGGCCTCGAGCTGCATATCCGGAACCGTGCCGGCGGGACGGCTCTGGCTGCCGAGCACCGGCGGCAGATAGCCGCCGCCGTAACCGTGCAGGATGTCGTCGCACGTCGTGAAGCCCGCCTTCTCGATGACACCCGATACTTCGACGATACGTTCCGCGCTCGTGCCGGGGCGCAGCACCGCCGCAATCGCGTCGAACGCCGCTTCCGCCGTCGTGTAGAGGTCGCGATAGAGCGGCGTCGGATCGGCGCCCACCGTGAACGTGCGCAGCACCTGACCCGAATAGTCCCAAAAGCTTCCGCTCAACTCGCAGAACACGACGTCGCCGACCTGCACCGTGCGGTTTTCCGGAAACTGGCGCGGCACGGCGCAGTCGGGATCCTGCATCGAGGTCACGCCGAAGTAATGGATCTGCGTGGTGCCGCCGTGCGGCGCGTATGCGTGCTCCGTGATGTCCCAGAGGTCGCGCTCGGTCAATCCGGGCCTGAGCGCCTGCCGCAGCGCTTCGATCGCCGCGTCCGAGAACGCGGCGCCGACGCGCAGCCAGTCGATCTCTTCGTCGGACTTCACGAGCCTCAGGCTCACGTACTCGCGATTCATTTCCACGAGCGCCTCGAACGCGCCTTCGAGCTTTCTGCATTTGCGGTACGCGAGCGGCCCAGTGAATCCCACGCGCTTCGCGCCCCGGCGCTGAAGCTCGTCGATCACCCTGTCGATGCCCGCGTGGCCGCTCCACTGCACGTCGGTCGCATGAGCCATGCGCTGTGCGAGCGGCCAGTGGTTGTACCACTCGACGAACATGAGGTTCTTTTCGTGCGGCGACACGATGCAGAGCGCTTCGACGGTCGCCGGCCAGCCGGTGAGCCACTGCACGCCGGAGCCCACGCGCTGCTCGCCGCACACGAGCAGGTGATCGACCTGCATTTTCCGCATCGCGCCGATCAGCGCGCTGCGCCGGCGCGCCATCTCGGCGTCGGAAAAGCGCGCGAACGGCTGCTGCGAAAGGAGCGCGGCGAGCTTTGGATCGAGCTGCAGGGTCATCAGCGTCCGGCGCGGAGCTGTTCCTCGTACCAGGGATAGCCGCTGGTATGCGAAAGCGGTGCCGCGGGGATGCAAGGCCGCACCCACGAGGGGTTCAGCTGCGAGAGCGCGGTCACGCCCATGAGGCCCAGCGCGGTGCGGATCTCGATCTCGAGCAGCTCGAGCATGCGCTCGATCCCGGCCTGACCGGCGGCGGCAAGTGACCAGCCCAGCAGCTTGCCGACGCCGACGGCGCGCGCGCCGAGTGCAATCGCCTTGATGACGTCGGTGCCGCGCAGCACACCGCCGTCGTAGAGGACCTCCGCACGACCGGCGACGGCTTCCACGACCTCGGGCAGAACTTCGATGCTGCCCTGACCGTGATCGAGCTGGCGGCCGCCGTGATTCGACACGTATATGACGTCCGCGCCGTAATCGACGGCGAGCTTCGCATCTTCACCGGTCGCTACACCTTTCACGATCAGCGGACGGCCCTGCATGCGCTGCTTCATCCAGACGAGATCCTCCCAGACGATGCTCGCCTGGTAGCGCGGGTCGCCGAAGCCTTCGCGCACGTTCGCGCGGCTGATCAGATCGCGCTCGCGCCGCCCGTACCACGCACGGTCGACGGTCACGCACAGCGCGCGAAAACCGGCGTTCCTCGCCTTGTCGAGGGTCTCTTCGATCCACGCGCGGCCCGAGCGCACGTAAAGTTGGAAGATGAGCGGCTCGCTGACGGACTGCTGGGCCTCTTCGAAGCCGGGCTTTGCCGCGGTGCTGATGAAGGCCGTCGTCTTCTTCGCGACCGCGGCGCGCGCCACCGGAATGGCGCCCTCGGGGTTGCACATGCCGAGAAAGCCGCCCACCGGCGCCAGGAAGACCGGGGTCGCGAGCGTCTGGCCCAGCAGCGTCGCGCGCGTGTCGATATCGGCGACGTTCACCAGCACGCGCTGGCGCAGCGCGAGGCTGTCGAGCGCGAGCCGGTTGCGGCGCAGCGTCGTCTCCGAGTCCGAGCCGCCCGACAGGTGATCCCAAAGCTCCTGCGTGAGCTTCCGGCGCGCGCCCACAACGATCTCCTGCAGCGATGCGAATTCGGGCGTTTTGGTGTCCTGTGCTTCGGCCATCGTCACTCCCGGGCGTCAGCTCGACAGACCGTCGCCGATCTCGGCGTTCTCGGGCTCGAGCTCGATGCCCGAGGCTTTCGCCTGCAGGAGCAGCAGCGCCGAGAAATCCTGCTCGGCGTAACCGTGGCCGATGAGCGTCTGCACCATGTCGCGCGTGATCGAGGCGAGCGGCATCGGCACGCCAAGCGTCTTGCCCGCGGTGAGTCCCAGGTCGATGTCCTTGCGCAGGAGCTCCGGCGTGAAGGTGACGTGGAAGTCGAGGTTCGCCAGCCCCGGCGTCTTGTAGCGCGTGAACATCGAGCCCATCACGCTCTTGTTGAGAAAATCGAGGAAGGCGTGGCGCTTCATCCCGGCCTTCTCGGCGAGGATCGTGATCTCGCACAGGTTCTGGATGACGACGCCGAGCATCACGTTGTGACAGATCTTCGCGATGCGCGAGAGCTCGCCGTCGCCGACGTAGGACACGCCTTGGCCGATTTGCGCCAGGTACGGCGACACGATGTCGAAGGCGTCTCGCGGGCCGGAGGCGACGACCGTGAGCTTGCCGGCCTTGATCACCTTAGCGTTGCCTGAGACCGGCGCCGACAGGAACTTCACACCTTTGTCTGCCAGCTTCTGCCGGATCTCGGCCGATTCTTCGAGGGAGATCGAGGTCGAATCGACGACGATCTTCGGCGCCTTGCCTTTGGACAGCACGCCGTTCGCGCCGAACAGCACTTCCTTCACGTCCTTGCCGGCGGCGACCATGGTGAAGACGATGTCGCGATCGGCGAGATCGGTCAGCGCGTTCACGACTTTCGCACCTGCAGCAGCGAGCGGCTCTGCTTTCGAACGCGTACGGTTCCACACGGAAATGTCGGCGCCCGCCTTCGCAAGCCGCTCGGCCATCGCGTAACCCATGCGGCCGATGCCGATCCAGCCGATCTTGTGCTGCTTCATGTTCATAGCTTTTCCTGTTTCTGGATTCCCGCCTGAGGGGGAATGACGGTCAACTCTGCAGATCCTGCACCCACTGCCGCGTCTCGACGATCAGCTTGAGCTCGCGCAGGAACGCCGCGGCGTACGCGCCGTCGAGCGCACGATGGTCGAAGCTTTGCGCAAGTGTCCCCACCGGCCGGATCGCGATACTGTCGCCCTCCGGCGCTTCGACGACGACCGGCTTCTTGCGCACGGCGTCCGTCGAGAGGATCGCCACCTGAGGCGGATTGATGATGGGCGCGGTAATCACGGTGCCGTACGCGCCGTTGTTGGTGACGGTGTACGTGCCTTCCGTCAGCTCGTCGGGTTTGAGCTTCCCGGCGCGCGCGCGCACGGCGAGATCGCGCATCTCGCGCGCGAGCTGCGGCAGCGATTTATTCGGCACGTCCTTGACCACCGGCACGATGAGACCCTCGAAGTTGAGATCCACGGCGATGCCGATGTTGATGCGCCGCTGCAGCGTGACGCCTGCTTCGCTGTACGTCGCATTCAACTTCGGATAGCGGCCGAGCGCGATCGACACCGCGCGCGTGACGAACGGCAGGTAGGTGAGCTCGAAGCCTTCGCGCGCTTTCCATGCCGCACCGAGCTCGCGGCGCGCCTGCTCGATGCGGTGGAAGTCGGCTTCGACGACCTGCATCACGTGCGGCACGCTGGTCCAGGACTTCAGCATGTTCTCCGCGACGCGCCTGCGCACGGCGCTGAGCGGCAGCGCCTGTCCCGGCGCGCCCGCGGGCGCCGCCGGCGCGGTCGCCTCGATGCGCTCGCCATGCGCGTGCGGCACCTGCGTTTTCATTCGCGCGACGTGATCGAGCACGTCGGCGCGCGTGATCCTGCCCTCGCGGCCGCTGCCGGCGATCGCCTGTACGTCGAGGCCGTGCTCCTCGATCAGCTTGCGCACGACCGGTGAGAGACGAGCCTGGCTGCCGCTTTCCGGCGCCGCTAAGGGCGGCTTCACGATCGCGGCGACGTGCTCCGCCGTCGGGCTCAGGCGTTGCGCGCCGGTGCCGTCGGTGGTCACCGCGGGAGACAGTGGGCCGGGCGCCGGCTGCGTCGCGGCGGCACCCGCCTCGCGGATCACCGCAAGCCGCGCTCCGACTTTCACCGTCGCGCCCTCCTCGACGAGTATGGCCTCGACCACGCCGCTCGCCGGGGCCGGAATCTCGGTGCTGACCTTGTCGGTCTCGACGTCGAACAGCGCCTCGTCGGCTTTGACCGGCTCGCCGACTTTCTTGTACCACTTCGTGACCACACCTTCGGCGACGGTCTCGCCGAGCTGCGGCATGACTACATCCATCCCGTGTTCCTCATATCGCAACTACGTCGCGCCCGCAAAGGCGGGGGCCAGCGCGCCGGGCGCTCTGGATGCCCGGCTGCTCGGGCATGACGATGGTGTGCCTGCACGTCAATCGATTTTCTCGGCGATCTCGCGCACGATGCGCCCGACCGACGGAATCGTGGCGTCTTCGAGCGCGTCCGCCGACGGCAACGGAACGTGCGGCGTCGTGATGCGCAGGATCGGGCCGTCGAGATCCCAGAAACATTCGTCGGCGGCGATCGACGCGATCTCCGCGCCCCAGCCGCAGAGCCGCGGGTTCTCCTCGACCGTGACGAGCCGGCCGGTCCTGGAGATCTCGGTGAGGATCGTCTGCGTGTCGAGCGGCACCAGCGAGCGCACGTCGACCACCGTGCACGAGATCCCGTGCTGCTTCTCGAGAATTTCGGCGGCCTCCAGTGACCGATGCACCATCGCCGCGAGCGCGACGATCGTGCAGTCGCCGCCGGTGCGCAATACGCGCGCCTTGCCGAGCTCATCGACGTATTCGCCGTCGGGCACCTCGCCTTTCATTGGGTACAGCGACTTCTGCTCGAAAAAGAGCACCGGGTCGGGATCGCGCACGGCGGCTGCGAGGAGTCCCTTCACGTCGGCGGGGAACGCCGGGGCGACCACCTTGATCCCGGGCACGGCCATCGCCCAGTTCTCGACGGACTGCGAGTGCTGCGCGCCGAAGCGCGAGCCCGCGCCGTTCGCGGTGCGGATGACGAGGGGCAGCGCGATCTGACCGTTGGTCATATAGCGGGTTTTGGCGATCTCGTTCGCCACGATGTCCCAGCACACCGCGAGAAAATCCGAGAACATGATCTCGGCGATCGGTTTGAGCCCCGTCATCGCCGCGCCCATCGCGGCGCCGAGGATCGCCTGTTCGGAGATCGGGCAGTCACGCACGCGTTTCGGGCCGAACTTTTCCAGCAGCCCCACGGTCGCCTTGAACACGCCCCCCGCGGCCGCGACATCCTCGCCGAGGAAGACGACGTTCTCGTCGCGCGCCATCTCCTGCGCGATGCCGGCGGCCACCGCGTCACGGTAAGTCAGTTCCGCCATGCCGCGCCTCCATCGGCCCACACGTCCTTCTCGATCGCGTCCAGCGCAGGCACGTCGGACGCTTTGGCGATCTCGGTCGCATCGTCGACCTTGCGCATCGCTTCGCTTTCCATGTCCTTCAGCGTAGCTTCGGCCAAACCGAGCTCCAGCAATCGCGCGCGATAGAGCGTCAGCGGGTCGCGCTGGAGCCATTTCTCGAGCTCGCCTTCCGGCCGGTATTTCGCGGGATCGGCGCGCGAGTGGCCGCTGTGCCGGTAGGTGATCGCTTCGACGAGCGCCGGACCGCCGCCGTCGCGGGCGCGGGTCATGTATTTCACGGCCGTGGTGTAGACCTCGTCCGCGTCGTTGCCGTCGATCACGATTTTCTCGAGACCGTAGGCACACGCTCGATCGGCCGCCGGGTGCTCCACCGCCGTTACCGCGCGTATCGGCGTGTACTCCATGTAGAGATTGTTCTCGCAGACGAAGACGACGGGCAGCTTCCAGACGACCGAAAAATTGAGCGCCTCGTGAAACGCGCCGATGTTCGTGGTGCCGTCGCCGAAGAAACACACGGCGACTTGCCCGGTGCCGCGGTACTGGGCGCTCCAGGCCGCGCCCGCGGCGACCGGCAGGTGCGCCCCGATGATCGCGTAGGACCCCATCGCGCCTTTCGAGACGTCGGTGAGATGCATCGAGCCGCCCTTGCCGCCGAGCAGCCCGCATTCGCGGCCCATGAGCTCCCCGAGAACGCCGGCCATCGAGGCGCCGCGCGCGAGCGTGTGCGCGTGGCCGCGATAGGTGCAGAACGTCCAGTCGTCGGGCCGCATCGCGACGCCGAACCCGGCGGCGATCGCCTCCTGGCCGAGCGAAAGGTGGCTGGTGCCCTTGACCAAGTTCTGCAGGAATAGATCGTACGCGCGCTTCTCGCAGTAGCGCAGCTCGAGCTGCTGTCGATAGAGCTCGAGCCGCGTTTCGCGGCCGATGTCGAGCTCGGGCTGTGCGGTTTTCTGGGGTTTGATCGATGTGGCCATATCAGTACTTGTTGGCAATCGGGAGCTCCTGCGCCGGGAACAGCGTGATGACTTTCGCGCCGTCCGGCGTGAGCACGACCTCTTCCTCGATGCGCGCCGCCGAGACGCCGTCGGTCGCGGGGCAGAAGGTCTCCACCGCGAACACCATGCCGGCCTTGAGCTCGTACGGATCCTTGAACGAGTTGAGCCGGGAGATGAGCGGCCGCTCGTGGAGGCCCAGGCCCAGCCCATGGCAAAAGTTCAAGCCGAAGGCAGCCATCTCGGTCTCGAAACCGATCTCGGTGCTCTTCGGGAATGCGCGAGCAACCTTGTCCGTCGATACGCCGGGCTTGAGCATCGCGATCGCGCCGTCCATCCACGCGCGTGCTTTCTTGTAGGCATCGAGTTGCGGCTTCGTCGCCGATCCGACCGTGAACGTGCGGTAGTAGCACGTGCGGTAGCCCATGTACGACTGGATGATGTCGAAGTAAGCCTGGTCGCCCGGCCGGATCATGCGATCGGTGAAATTGTGCGGATGCGGGCTGCAGCGCTCTCCGGCAATGGCGTTGATCGCTTCGACGCAGTCCGAGCCCATCTCGTAGAGCCGCTTCGTCGCCATCGCGACGATTTCGTTCTCGCGCACGCCCGGCTTGAGCGCTTCGAAAATATCCTGGTACACGCCGTCGCCCATGGACGCCGCCGTATTGAGCAGCGTGATCTCGTCGTGGCTCTTGATCTCGCGCGCATCGAGCATCACCTGCTGGCCGTCGCGAACCTCGAGCCCGAGCTTCTGGAGCGCGAAGAGAAACGGCGGCTCCACGACGTCGATCCCCAGCGGCATGTCGGCCACGCCTTCCTGCACGAGGATGTCGTAGACCTCCTGCGCCATCTGCTCGAAAAGACCGACCCGCGGAGACACGGCGCCGCGCAGGCCCGCCAGCCCCGCGAGACAGTGGTTCTTCGGCAGCCACGGCGCGTAGATCCGGTGGTGCCGCGCGGCGGAGCCGAAGTCCCATACCCAGGGTTCGCCATTGCCGGTGAGCAGACACCAGCGCGTCAGCTTGTCGCGCGCCCACTCGCCGATGACGGTGCTCGAAACATAGCGGATGTTGTACTGGTCGAAGACGAGCAGCGCGCCCAGCTCCGATTTCGCGAGCGCGTTGCGCGTGCGGGCGAGCCGATACTCGTGCAGGCGCCTGAAGTCCACGCGCTCTTCGAAATCGACCTGCATGCGGCCGGGCGCCTGAAGCGGGCGCTCCCATCGATGGCCCGGGTTCGCCGGGTCGAAGAGCACGTCCGGCGCTTCGGAGGCGCGCTTCCCGGGATCGATGTCGGAAGCGCGGACGCGTTTGGGCTCGGGTGATTTTTTCTTCGTTGCCATTTGATGACTCGATTGCGGTGCGCTACCAGCGCACCCTACGTCACTGCGTCACTACGTCACTACGTCACTACGTCACTACGTCACTACGTCACTTCACCGGCGCGGTTGGCCAAGTTGCGTGGCCAACCAGTCCGCCGTCTGGTCTCGATAGCGATACCACAGATTGTTCACCACGTGATTGCCGCCTTCGATCACCGACAGCACGCACGGCCCGGAGACTTCCGCCGCGAGCTTGCGCGCTTCATCGGGTGACGTGAGGCGGTCCTTCGTCCCGGCCACGATGTAGATCGGGCACGTGATCTTCTTCGCATGACCTCGCAGCGTCATGCGCACCGCGACGTTCGCCAACTCGTCGAGGTCTTTACTGTGCGAGCGCACGCGGAACGCTTCGACATTGATGACCGGGCGGCCTTCGAACGTCCCGTTGCGCTCGAACGCGCCGGAGAGCGCCACACAAGCCTTGATGCGTTTTTCGAAAGCGGCCGCGCGCGGCGCGTAGTAGCCCCCCAGCGATACGCCCCACACACCGACGCGATCGACGTCGAGGTCGCCGCGGCTTTCGATGTAATCGATCACCGCGCCGACCGGCTTTTCGTACTCGGGACAGATCGGGAAATCGTACTCCGCCTCGCCCTGGCCGGGACCATCGAACGCGAGCGTCGCGAGACCGCGCGCGAGGAACCGGTTCTCGTAGTCGTCCATCTCCTCCTTGGCCGAGTCGAGGCCCATGCACATGACCACGACGGGCGGTCTCGCGTCGCCCGCCGGCTTGCGCAGGTTGCCGTACAGGTGCTTGCCCTCGTAGGGGATCGCCACCCGTTCGCCCGGCGGTCGCAGGTACGGCAGCGCCTTGTTGCGGCATTCGACGGCCTTCATGTGCGCCTGCTTCAGCTGCGTCATATCGTTCACGAACAGGAACTTGCCGAAGTGATAGCACACGGCCGCGCGCGTCCAATGCTCGCCCGCCGAGAGATTGCAGCCTTCGGCGTGAGACTTGTTGCCGAGCGCCTCGTGCAGCGCGGCGCGCGCGCTCCACGCGCTGCACCAGTCTTCCCAGCGCTCGATGCCGGCCGTGACTTCCTGGAAATCGGTGAGCGGCACGCCGTTGATGACGAAGCGCGGCGCCCAGTGCGAGATCGCCGACTCGACGCGCGGGTCTTTCTTTCCGTGTGGCAGATCCATAGATGTCCTTGTGCCTCGCTCAGCTCTTCGGCACGGCGAGTTGCGCCGCCATCCAGTCCGCACTCTGCGTCTGGTAGCTGTAGCGCCGGTTGTTCACGACGTGATTGCCGCCTTTGACGATCTCCAGCACTTTCGGACCTGCAACCTCCGCGGCGATACGCTCCGCGTTGGCCGGCGGCGTCAGGCGGTCCAGCTCTCCGGCGACGATGTAAATCGGGCACCTGATGCGCATCGCGGCGCCTTCGAGCGTGAGCGTGCGCGCCTTCTCGCGCGCCTCCTCCATCGTCCTCGAATGGCTGCGCACGCGGAACGCTTCACGCGACAACTCGTTACGCCCGTCGAAGATCTCGACCCAGCTATAAGGGCCCGAGAACGAAAGGCACGCTTTGATGCGCTTGTCGAAAGCCGCGGCGCGCGCGGAGTAGTAGCCGCCGAGTGAGACGCCCATGATCCCGATCCTGTCGGCGTCGAGATCGCCGCGCGTGCCGACGTAGTCGTTCACCGCGTGCACCGGCGCTTCGTAGTCGCCGCGGATCGGCAGGTCGTACTCGGCCTCGCCCTGGCCCGGACCGTCGAACGCAAGCGTCGCCATGCCGCGGTCCAGAAAGATGTTCTCGTAGACGTCGAGCTCTTCCTTCGTCGAATCGAGGCCCACGCACATGACGATCACGGGCGCTTTGCCCGGCGTGTGCGGCCGGTTCGGCTTACGGAGAATGCCGTAGAGGGTGCGCCCCTCGTACGGGATCTCGACGCGCTCGCCCGGCGGATCGAGATGCGGCAGCGCGAGGCTGCGACACTCCACGACTTTTTCGTGCGCGCGGCGCATCTCGTCCGGCGCGTGCACGAACATGAACTTGCCGAAGTGATAGCACAGTGCCGCGCGCGTGAGGTGGCCGGCGGCGGAGCGGTTGTAGCCCTGCGAGAGCGCCTCGCGTCCCAGCGACTCGTGCAGCGCGGCGCGCCGAGACCACACCGCGCACCAGTCATCCCAACGCTCGATCTGCGCGGTGACTTCCTCGAAGTCGGCGAGCGGCACGCCGGCCGATACGAATCGCGGCGCCCAGTTGTGGATCGCGATCTCGACGCGCTTGTCTTTGCCTGGCCCGGTCATTACTCGGCTTTCGCCCCGGACTCTTTGACGATCCTGCCGAGCTTCACGACCTCGGCGCGGATGTACTTGTCGTATTCGTCCGCGCTCATCGGCATGGGATCCGCGCCCTGATTCCGGAGCTGCGCGGCGACGTCGGGCGTCGCCAGGATTTTTAGCACGGCTCCGTTGAGCTTCTCGATCACCGGCTTTGGCGTCCCGGCGACGGTGATCAGGCCGAACCAGCCGTCGAACACGCAGTCCTTGACGCCGGCTTCGACCATCGTCGGCAACTGCGGAAACGCCGACGAGCGTTTGCTGCTGCCGACGGCGAGCGGCCGCACTCGATTGGCCTTGATGTACGGCGAGGCGAGGATAGCCGGCGCGAACGTCATCTCGAGGCGCCCCGAGACGATCTCGGTGATCGCT
>Ga0196977_1001076_pt1 | contig 11228 bp, 4 predicted proteins | sample S3v_1013CmetaG_FD_148634 | JGI IMG/M metagenome (GOLD analysis project Ga0196977, IMG submission 148634) | Soil microbial communities from Anza Borrego desert, Southern California, United States - S3+v_10-13C | ecosystem: Environmental > Terrestrial > Soil > Desert | place: USA: California...
CGAGTTGCTGGAGCCTGACCGCAGCCGCTTCGAGCCACGGGCGGTACACGGCGTTCACGGCAGCGCAGACGGCTTCGACATCCTCCGCGGACTTCACCGAGGCCAGCGCGTCGAGCACGGCCTCGTCGGCGCGCCAGCCGCCTTCGGCGTAAGCGCGCGCCATCTCATCGGGCGTCGCGCCGTTGAGTGGCCGCGCGACGGCCGAGGCCAGCGCCCTGAGCGGCTGTAGTGCCTGTGCGAGCCGCGCCTGCCCGAGTTCGGCCCACACCCACGCGCGCCTTTCGCCGTGCTGGCCTTCGAGTTCGGCGGTCTTCCTCGCGGCCTCGGCGGGCGCGGCCTCTTTGAGCGCGCGCAGGGCGGAGCGCAGCTCGGCCTCCATCGCTTCGTTGTCCTGCGGCCAGACCGCGCTGGCCTGCTTCACGAAAAGGTCTTTACCGGCCGCTGTTTTCGGCTTCGCGCGGCAGAGGAGCGCGGGTAGCTTCGGGTAGCGCCGCGGGGCTTCGGCGAAGCGAGCCCACACGCCTGTCCACGCGCCGTGGCCGGAGGCCAGCCGCTCCGCCCCGACAATCTCGCCGTCCTTCTCCGGGTCGAAGCCGAACTGCTGTCGGCAGATGCTTCGGAAAGACTCCCACGCCGCGCCGTCCCAACGTCGCCGCGCGGCGGCAGGGTCGTCGAGCCAAGTGAGCAGGTCGCGCGCCGGGTCGGGCAGGAGAAGCGCGTCGAAGTCGGAGGACTCAAGCCGCCTGCCGCGCAGCTCCGCGACCGTGGCATCGGCGAGCTTGCTGAGGGCGCGGCGCATGGATTCGAGCGTCGCAGCGTCGCGCGCCACGTCCAAGCCCAACCCGCCGTCGCCCGACTGGAGGAAGGCGAGCACCGTCCAGTCTTTGGCGTTGGCCTGCGTCCAGTAGGAGCCGCGGTACTGGAGTTCGGCGAGCGGCTGCAAGTGTTTGGCGCAATCCTCGACGGCACGCAGCTCCTGTCGGCTCACGCCCGGCAGGTAAAGGATCGGCGTCAGGCCCTCGTCCCAGTTCGACTCGGGGAGCGCCCGGGCGATCATGCACTTGACCCAGATGGCGGGGCCGGTAAGCGCGGCGGGGTCGTAGGGGCCGAGCGTAAGCAACTGTGGGAACGATGCGCGCAGGCGCGGCAGGAGCGGCTCCCACTGCCTGTCCTTGTCCGTCCAGAGGACGACGCAAGGGGCTTCCTGATCGCTCCGGTTGTAGCGGCTCGCGCGTCCGAGCGAGTGGAGGACGGCATCAAGCACGGTCTGATTCCGGGCGGTGGTCGTGGCCGTCGTCATACGGTCGCCCCCGCCTCGCGGCGGGCCTCCTGCTTCTCCGCCAGTGAGAGGTGGCGGTCGTTCAAACGGTCTGCGCCCCACGGCGAGCCGGGCGGGTTCTTGCCGCGGTCCTTATTCCAGTTGATGTTGGGTCGCTTGCGCAGGACTTCCGCCAACACGAACGGGCGGATGTTGACGCGCACGCCGTCGTTGAGGTCGGGCTCCCAGCCGACGGGCTGCTGCTCGATGGGCTTCCAGCGGACGAAGATGTCGTAGGGCTTCTCGCCCGTCAGGATGCGCTTGAGGTTCTCTTGCAGGTCGCGCGCGGCGAGGAGGCGGGCGTCGGCGCCGCCCTCGCCCTGCGCGAGGCTGTGTTCCTGCCGCTTGATCCAGTCGCCGAGGTAGGTGTAGGCGAGCTTTTCGAGGTTGCGGCGGTCAAGCCGGTGGTAGTTGACGAGGGCCGAGAAGCCGTCGCGCCGCCCGTCCCAGACGTGCCAGACGAAGGGGCGCTGGTGGAAGATGCGGCAGTGCTGCTCGAAGAACTTCTGGCGCAGCCATTCGTCGAGCGAACGGCCGGACGAGTCGGCGGCGGCAAGGAGTTCGTCGAGGAGCGCGGGCGAGAAGCGATTGCCGTAGGCGCGCGCGAGGAGTTCGCGTAAGCGTTCGGCGGCGGGCCGCTCGCCGCGCACAGGCGGCAGGCAGAGGATGCCGTCCGCGTCGGCCGGCGCGTCGAGTTCGTCGGCGGGCTGACCGGGCCAGCGGTAGCCGAGGAGGCGCGCGACTGCGACTTGCAGCGGCTCGGTCGAGCCCACCACGTTGCCCTTGAAGAGCCACTGCGTCGGGTCGTCCGAATGGGGCTCCGGCAGCGGCCCCGTTTCGTCGGCGACTCGCTGCCAGTGGGCAAGGTCGAAGGGGAGCTTTGGATAATAAACGTACTCGACAACGACCTTCGGATTCAGCTTCCTGACGGTGGCGTGGAAGTCGGGAGAGGAACAGAAGGCCCAGACGGCGGGCAACAGTTCCGGACTTCTGGGGATTAAGATAGCGACGTTCGTGTCGAAAGCTTCGCCGGTGTAGATGGACGCCTGAAGGCTCATCTGGTTTATAACGACGCCCCGCTTGCCCCAAGCTTCTAACCCCGTTATGACGACCGGAGCGCCGCTGTTCAGAAGTTGACGAATCCCGCCTTTACCCTCCTCCCAAAGAAGGACAGACTCTTTACCTCCGTAGGGTTGGGTTACACCGACCGTGCCTTGCTGGTAGACCCACCGACTGTCCCACTCTTTGTTCTCCCAGAAGAGACGACCGAATCTCGGATAATCAGTCGTCGTGATGCCGTGGTAGCTTTCCACGTACTCGCCTAGCAACGCGCCGGTTTCTTCCCTTTCACCTGTGATTGTTGCGTCTGGATTATTCAACTGTCCTTTCTGGCTCACCATGTTGACGGCGCTGGTCTTCAGTGTTTCAGCCTTCCCGGCGGGAGAGAGCGCAGACTGCGCGTTAATGCCTAGTAGATTGTGCCCCTCTTTTGGTTGGCCTTTTGTTATCTCAAGCAGCGTGACGTTTACGACCTCTCCGCTGATAGTTTCAAAGGCCCCGGAGCCAAGTCGGGCAACAGCGTTCCACGTCTGCTCTTGCAGCAAACGTTTGCGGAGCTTCTTGTATGTGCCGAGATAAAGCCAGTTCTGCGGCGTCACCAGCGCCGCTGTCCCGCCGCACTCGCATAGCTCAAGACAACGTTGGACGAAGACGGTCGCGAGGTCAGCTTTTGCCTCTGGGTAGCGACGCTCGCTAAAGTCCTTCAACGTCTGCCCCTGCTTGCTCCGCGTCAGGTACGGCACGTTGGTTATCACCAGATGATAAGTCCCGGCTAGTATCTCCGCCGCGTGGGCGAGGCCGCGCGCCGCCACGCCCGCCTCCGTCCGCTCCACGTCCTCACGGGCCGCCTCCGTCTGCAACGCCCGATCCAGTAAGGGCTGCAACTCTGCGTAGCCGATGGTCAGCAAGTCAGTCCCCGGCTGCGTCAGGCTCCCGAGTTCCGGCGCCAGCTTGAACAGGTCATAAAGGTTCTCCATCCCGGCCCGCAGGCGCGTGTCTTCTCCCGCCAATGCCGCCCACTCCGCGCGCTTCCCGCGCGGCGCGACCCCGCTCGAAGCGATGTTCAGTTCCGGCAGCACGCGGTAGCCGCCCGTGAACTTCCACGCCGCCAGCGCCAGCGCGAACGCCGCGATCTGCGTACAGCGCGGGTCAAGCTCCAGCCCGAACAGGTTCTCGCGCAGCACCGCGTCCGTCGCCGCCTCCGGCGTCAGCCCCTCCTCGCGCACGCGCAGGCGCACCAGCAGGTTGAAGACCGCCACGAGGAAATGGCCCGAGCCGCAGCACGGGTCGAGCACGCGCAGCTCCGCCACCGTCTCCGGCCAACCCTCAAACTTACCAGCCGCGGGCGTCCCGTCTTCGAGCAGCCGCAGGTACTCAAGCTCTACCGGCAGACTCTCCGCGCCGTGCCGCGCCACCCACCACGCGCCCACCGTGTTGCGCAGCAGGAAGAGCACCATGTAGTGCTCCGTGAAGAGCTGCGTGACGGCGGGCAGCTCGTCCGCGCCGATCTTGTTTCCCGCCCTGTTGACTCTGTCCTTCTCGTCCGTCTGCCAGAACTGGTAAATCCAGCCCAGACTGTCGTCCGCCTGAAGCACCTCCGGCGGCAGCCCGTCCAGAATCTTCTCCAGCTCGCGCAGGTGCTCCGGCGCGAAGGCGACCTGTAGCAGCGGGTCATCGGGCCTGAAGATTTGCGGCAGCGCGCGCGAGGCGTACCGCGCCGCCAGCACCCAACCGTCCTCGGCCCCCTCATCCGCCGCAAGCTCGTGACAATCTTCGAGAGTGACAGGCACGCCCGCGCCGGGGTCAATCAGCAGGTTGTTCTCCGCGAGGAAGCGCGCGAAGAGCATCCGGTGCCAGTATTCGTACGCCAGCTCTTCGCAGAGGTAACGGGTCGTCTGCGCCTTGCGGGCGTCGAGCGTGTCACCTAACTGGCGGCCCCTCGCGCGCAGCCGGTTGCGCAGCAGCCGCTCGTCCGCGCTCATCTCCGCGAACGGCTCGGGCGCGCTGACGGCGAGGCGGTTGAGGGCGGCCTGCGCCCCGGCCTCCGCGACGGAGCGTGCGCTCAGAACGGCCCTCTCAAGTTTCCGCCGAAGGTCTGGGTGTAGCGCGTCCATAACGAGGTCAGGGTGTTTCAGACGACGGCCTCTGCCGATGCTGTCAGACGATTACCGGCCCGTGCTCAAGGTTGCGCATGATCTCCGCGCGCGCCTCCTCCAGCCACGCGTCGACCTCATCCTCGGTTTCGAGAGTCGCCGACCTCAGCGACACGCGCGAGGCTTTCGGCGCGAGCAGCCGCGCGGCGGCGAGCATCGCGTTCTCAAAGCGCTGGCGCAGCGCGTCGCGTCGCGTGCGCCAGTCGTCGAGCGACATCGAGTCGAGCGACTGAAGTATTTCGGCCTCGCTGCCGACCTTGACCTCCGGCGGCGACGTGATGCCGCTCTCGGAGAGAACCTGCGACTGCCGCCCCGGCGTCAACCGCTGCCACGCCTGCGAAGCGGAGAGCGACTCCATCTGAGCGTCGTACTCACGCCGGAATGATTCGGAGGCTTCCACGAGCGCCGACCGCAGCGACTTCGTCAGGCGCTCGCACAGGTCGGGCACCGGGTCAGGGTCTTTCGCGAGCGACCGCTGCTCCTCGACAGCCCTTACCTGCGGCGCGATCTCCTCCGCCACAGGCATCCCCCGCGCGTGCGAAAGCAGCCTGTTCAACCCCTCCCATCGGGGCTGCCGGCCATTGATCTTATCCCGCAGGGCAACCCACTCCCGGAGTTCTTTCGAGAGCCGCTCGCGATCGCTGTAGACGGCGAAGAGCAGGTCGTTGCCGCTCAGCCTGTTGAGTTCGAGCAGATGGTTCATGTCCGGCTTCGCCGGGAGCGGGGCGTCGCCGCTGGCCGCCCGCGCGAGGTCAAGCATCGCCGCGACCAACGCCTCGGCCGCCGCTGCCTCCTCGTTCGGCTTGAAGCCCACGCCCGCCGCTTGGAGCAGCTTGCGCAGCGCGATACGCTGCGCCGCCGTCACGGTAGTCTGCTCGGGCCGGAACTCTGTAACTCCGATTTTCGTCTGGTCGAGCTGCCGGGCCTCGATCGTTCGCCCGTCGGCCGTGAGCGCCTTGACCTTCCCGACGACGAAGAGCGTCAGCAAGGCGCCGTCCACGGTGTCCTGCGGCCAGCCGTAGGGCGAGGCCGCGAAGTGGCGCCGTATCTCGCTCCCCTTCTTGCCCGCGCCGAGCATCTTCAGGATAGCCGAGCAGACCGGGTGGGATTCAGGGTCGCCGGTGTAGCCGAGCGCGTCCAAGGCGCTGCCGTCGCCTTGACGCGCGCGCTGCACCACCTTCTCCCAGCGGGCGTCGTCGCCGGCGTCGAACTGCGGGTAGAGCCTGACCAGAGCCGCCTGCGCCGCGTCAAGGACCGTGGTGTTGAGGAGCAGCCCCGTCTGCTCGCCGCCGCCCCCGAGGAAGACGCGTGCGCCCCTGAAGACCTCTTCGAGGATGAGGTCGAGAGCGCGCCGCGCCTCCTCCCTGCGCCCGCGGATCGACTGCTGCGCTTCGATCCCGGCCGAGGTCGCCGGGACGCCCTTCACTTGGAGCGTCTCCTCGGCCGCGCGGAGCCCGGCGATGGCCTTCCGCAACTCGTCGTTACTGCGGCGCGGGATGAAGACGAAGATGAGGGGGCTGTCGGTCCCGGCCCGCCGCGCGTCCGTGAGCACAGTCTTCTCATCGTCTGCCCAGCCGTCGCGCACCCAGACGGGGATCGTCTGCCCTTTCGTGTCAGGGGGCTCGGCCGAGAAGTGGAGTTCAAGCTTGCGCTGAACCTTGCTGCGCCCGTGCTGGAGCTTGAGGTTCTTGAGCTGCTCGCCGCACGCGGCCCGCAGCACGTCGGCTCGCTCGGACGCGTGCCGGTGGTCGTCGCCCAGAATCTTGTTGAAGCGCTCCCTGTAGTCCGCGTCCCACGCCACACTCTCGCGCGTCTGCAAGCGGTACTCGTCCTCGATCTGGATGAGCGCCCCGGACTCGGCCAGCCCCTTCAACAGCTCGGGAACCTTCATCCGCAACTCGCCGCTGCCTGCTTTCAGGTCTTCGACGAGGAGGTCGGCCAGAGCGTCCGGCGTCGCCCGCAGCCCGATGTCAGCACCCGGGTCTCTGGGCAGCTTTCCGATCAGGAAGGTGAGCGCGCACAACCGGGCGCGGAGAGCCCCGTCCGGAGTCCCGGTGCGCTGCTTGTGGATTAGCTCGTTGATCTCGCCAAGCAGGACGCCGGTCATGACAAGTTCCGTCGAGAGCTGGTCGAAGATAAAATCGCCCGGAACGACCGTGCCGAGCGGCTTCGTCGCGCTCTGCCGGACGGCCTCGTGCACGATCTTCAACTGGTTCCGCAGTTGGCCCGACGTGCCCGCCGAGTCCACCGCCCGCAGGACACGCTCCCAAAACCTGTTACGCACCGGCAGCAGTGGGTAGTCGGCCACCGCGTACTCGTCATCCTCCACGCGCGGTTCGATCTTGGTCCCGGTCAGTTGGCGCGAGACTTCGCCGCTGCACCTCGCGAGCTCGTCGGCGATGGCCGGAACTTTGTCCTGCCGCTTGGCGAGGATGACCTTCCTGATGACCGTCTCCACGTCCGCGTCGGAGAGTTGGATCGGGACGCGGAAGCGCCCTTGCAGCTTCTGGAGCTGTGGCGTGCTTGAGAGCGCGCTCTGGCCCGTGCCGACGAAGAGCAGCCGCCCCTCGAACTTCTTCATGCAGGCCTCGGTCACCTCCTGTACGCCGAGCGAGCGGCCGGCGTTGTCGCCGATGTATTGCTGCACCTCGTCGAGCACGATCAGGCTACAAGGGAAGCGGCCGTCAACGGAGAGCGCGTCACTGATGGCGTCCACCATCTCGGCGATGCTCACGTCCGCGACGGTCGGGTACTGGTTCTTGATGAGTGCCTTCGCCTCGGCCGGGCTCGGAGCGAAGCCGGGGTCGGCGTCGAGGAGCGCTGACGCGATGACCGGCGAGACGTAGAGGTCAAGCGACTCCTTATCGAAGTCCTTGCCGCGGGCTTCGACGTACGCCTTCACGCGGTCGTAGAGACTTTGGCGCTTGAGCCACATGACGAAGCGGGCGAGCGGGTACTTCTCGGGCAGTCCGACCGAGCCGAAGACGATGCCGAGCAGCGCCAGCCGCACGCTGTCACCGGCGCCCGCGCTGACAGTTCCGCCCGCCGCGCGCAGTCCGCCGAGACGCCGGCCCGCGGTAGACAGCTCCTTGAGCAAGTCATCGATCTCGGCCGGCAGTTTGGCGATGCCGCGGGCCGTGGCACCGTCCCGAAACTTGTAGTCCGTCCACAGGTAGCGGAGCATCTTCACCAAGTGAGACTTGCCGCTCCCGAAGAAGCCGCTCACCCATGCCGCCGGTTGCTCAGGGTTGTCGAGGTTCGCGAGGTAGGTCTTCAGGATGCGGGCGAGACCCTTCTGGTACTGCCCCTCGCAGACGAAAGTCTCCAGCTCGTAGCGCAGGGTCCGTTCCTCGCGCTCCGACTCGACATCGCGCACCTGCGCGACGCCGTTGTTGAGGAGTTCAGACTGGAGAGGGTCTTTCGAGAACAGCTCTCTGTTGGTCGTCATGCGGTAAGGGTTCTTTCGTGGTGGGTAATCGGCACCGCCAGATAGTTCCAGCCGTCGCGCGCGTCGAGCAGGCGGTACGAGTTGTTCTCATACTCGCCCGGGAAGAAGACGAGGAGGCGGCCGCGCACGCTCGGCTGCACGGCCTGCGCGAGGTCAGAGACCCGCGCGAAGCCGAATAGGGTTGCCACGCCGAGGATCGCCACGACCTCGTCCTTGTGATGGTCGGCGCCGAGGTGGTCGGTCACTCTACCCGCGGCGAACCGGAGAAAGTCACCCAACGCGATCTCCAAATCCTCCGGCGACTCGAAGTAGCTCTCCCGGTACTCCTTGCCGCCCATCCACTCAGGGAAGGCGTCAGTCAGGTCGCACAAACGCCAGCCCTTGCCCGCCCCCTTGGTGGCGACCTCGAAGTCGCCGACGTGCGCGCGCAGCCGCCGCTCGTCGGCCTTGTCGTAGACGGCGAACCACACCCTCTGCGGGCCGGAGAGGGCGTCGTCCCACGGGAGCGCGACGTGGCGCTCGTAGTTGCGGATCAGCCTTTCGACTTTGTTCACGTGAGGGACTCCGTTTCCTGCCGGGTGAGGACAGGAGCGAAATCGATCTCGACCACGTCACCAACCGCGCGGAAGTTCATCCACCCTCGCTGCGCGGCCTCCCGCGCCGCCTCGCGCAGCAGGTGTTCCGGGGCGTCCAATAGTGACGCCCAGAAAGTGCCGAAGAGCATCGCCCCGCGCGCCCCGCACAGGTAGCCGAGCAGGAGGGCGTAGGCCGCCGCCGCCGGGCTGCCCTGCGGCCTGCTTCTTGTTTTGACGCGCACGCCCTTGAGGTGCCCGGACTGCTGCCAAGAGGAGGAGACGTTACGCGCGACCGTCGCCAGCGTTACCTCGCTGAAGCGGTGCCCGGCGCGGCCTCGGATGAAGCCCTCAATCTTCTCCGTTGTAACCACCTCGCCCGGCCCGGCCTTCAAGATGAGGCCGGCAGTCATCCGCAGGAGAGGGTCGCGGGCCGCGGCACACAGGAGCGCGAGTAGCGGTCGCCCTTCCCGCTGCGCGCCCCAGAAAAAGCGTAGCAGGCGGAAGAGCGTGACCCGTTCGTCCAGCGCATAGAGTTCCGACAGGTGTTTCGCCGTCAGCTTACGCGTGGAAGCGGTCTTCTTCCCGAGAATGTTCTCCTCGTTCACCGCCCGGAATATCTCGCCCTTGGTGGTAAGCTCAGGACGCTCCAGCACCGCCGACAGTTCGGCGAGCATTATCGTCCTGCTGGACATGGTGCCTCGGTCTCCGTTCCTGAACCCGAACCGGGCCGGCAGCTCTGTTTGGATCGCTTCCGCTGATGAGCTCATCTACTGATCGTCGATTTCCCGAACCGAAAACGGGAAACGCGGATGTCCGCTGTTCCCGCGGACGCCCAAAGTCATTTAAAGTTGTGCCCAGTGTCAGGTTTGAGCACTCGGCGCCGTCAACCGAGGAAGGCGCGCTCGTAGGTAGGCGGCGGAGAGTATATCCCGCGCTCTGCCTCTCGGACAAAGGACTCTTTATGTGGCGGCGAGATTCCCCCTGCCGCCCTTGTTCAGGGCGTGGGTGTAGGGCTGCGTCGTCCGCACGTCCGAGTGACCCGGAAGCTCTTGGATCGTCCGCAGGTCGTAGCCGTCTTCGAGCAGGTGCGTGGCGAAGCCGTGCCGCAGCGTGTGGCAGCCGCCGTGCTAGAATGCGGCGCCCTAACTCCACACCGACGACGTGACCGTGCCTCGAAGCCATGAGCCGTCCCTCCTCCCGCGCGATAGACCGCGCTGCGCCAATTGTCGCGATCCTCGCAATCGCAATCATGGCGGCCGTCTCGCTCAAGAGCTTGTGGCCCCCGACGGCGCACGGCGGCGGCCCGGCGAGCTTCTCGGCCGAGCGCGCGATGGCGCACGTCGAGGCGCTCGCGTCCAAGCCGAGGCCGGCGGGCTCGGCGGCGCACCGCGCCGCCCGGGAGTACATCGTGACGGCGCTGCGCGAGAGGGCCGGACTCGCGGCCGAGGTCCGCGTCGCCGCGGCGACGAGCACCCGTTACGGCCTGCCGTATGACGCGGCGCGCGTGCGCAACGTCGTCGCTACGATTCGGGGAACCGACCCGTCGCGCCGCATCGTTCTCGTGGCTCACTACGACACCGTGCTCACGAGCCCCGGCGCGGGTGACGACGCGGCCGGCGTCGCCACGCTCCTCGAAGCGGGCCGAGCGCTCGCCGTCGAGTACGGCGGCGGGCCGGACGTGACGCTGCTCTTCACCGACGCCGAGGAGGTCGGCGCCGTCGGGGCCGAGGCGTTCCTCGCGTCCGGCGGCCTCGACCCGGAGCGGACGACGGTGCTCAATTTCGACGCGCGGGGCACCGGCGGGCCGTGCGCGCTCATCGAGACGGCGGGGGACGAAGGCAGGCTCGTGCGGGCTGTAGCGCGCTCCGGCGCGCCGGTCGCGGCGTCGTCGCTCCTGCCCGCGCTCGCGCGGCTCCACGGGGTCGGGACGGACTTCCGCCCGTTCCGCGAGGCGGGCGCGGGCGGGTTGAACTTCGCGATCGTCGACGGCGTCGCGCGCTACCACACGCCGGCCGATGCGCCGCCGGCGCTCGACCGGGAGAGCGTGCGGCGACAGGGCGAAGCGGCCGTCGCGCTCGTACGCGCGCTCGGCGATGGCGCCGACGAAGGCTCCGGCGCCGTGTCCTACTTCACGGCGCCGTGGGCCGGCCTCGTCGTCTATCCGCGGTTCCTTGACCTCCTCGCCGCGACGTTGGCGACGGTGCTCGTCGCGTTCTGGGTCGTGGCATCGGTCAGGCGCGGACACTCGTCGTGGACGGGGCTCGGGGCTTCGGGGCTCGCCGCGGTCGCGGCCGTGACTCTGGCGGCGGTCGCGTGCCACGCCGGGTGGTGGCTCGTGCGCGCGCTCGGGGCGGGGCCGGCGCCCGGGCTGGCGGAGCCGTACGAGCCGGGCCCATACCGGTTCGCCGCCGTCCTGCTCGCGGCGGGGACGGCACTCGGCGTTGCCCGTGCCGCGCGGCAGATAGGCGTGACGGCGCCAAACGGCCTCCTCCCGGCCATCGCCGTCGCCGTGCTCTGGGGACTCGCTCTCAAGCTCCCCGGAGCGGCACATCTCCTCGCCGTCCCGCTGCCGTTCGTCGCGCTGCATGCGGTCGCGTCGAGCGGCGGCCGCGGCGGGCCGGTCGCGCGGGCCGTCGGCGCCGCAGCCGCGGCACTCCCGGTCGTAATCGTCTGGG
>Ga0196977_1001077_pt1 | contig 11227 bp, 7 predicted proteins | sample S3v_1013CmetaG_FD_148634 | JGI IMG/M metagenome (GOLD analysis project Ga0196977, IMG submission 148634) | Soil microbial communities from Anza Borrego desert, Southern California, United States - S3+v_10-13C | ecosystem: Environmental > Terrestrial > Soil > Desert | place: USA: California...
CCACGACATCAGGCCGAAGTTGACGGCCAGCAGCACGACGAGCCACACCGGCGCGCGCTGCCGAATCTCCTTCTGGGTACTGCGAACCATACTCAAAAGCGCGGGGCGCGGGGCGCAGAATGACGAATAAAAATCGTGGGCTTAATTCTGCGCTCCGCGCTCCGCGCCGGCCGCCGCCGCCGCTACATCCCGCTGGTGAGCGTGTTGTCCCACTTGACGCGCTTGAGGAGGTCGAAGTCGGAGAGCATCTTGCCGGCGCCGAGCACGACCGAGGAGAGCGGGTCGTCGGCGATCGAGACGGGCAGCCCCGTCTCGATGGAGAGCCGCTTGTCGAGGTTCTTGAGGAGCGCCCCGCCGCCCGTGAGCACGATGCCGCGCTCGACGATGTCGGCCGAAAGCTCCGGCGGCGTGCGTTCGAGCGCGACGCGCACGGCGTTGACGATGGTCGCGACCGAGTCGGCCAGCGCCTCGCGCACCTCCTCGTCCGAGATGGTGATGGTCTTGGGGATGCCCTCGATGAGGTTGCGGCCGCGCACGTCCATCGAGAGGGGCTCGTCGAGCGGGAAGCCCGAGCCGAGCTCGATCTTGATGGCCTCGGCCGTGCGCTCGCCGATGAGGAGGTTGTACTTGCGCTTGATGTACTGCGTAATCGCCTCGTCCATCTCGTTGCCGGCGACGCGCACCGCCCGCGAGTAGACGATGCCGGAGAGGCTGATGACGGCGATGTCGGTGGTGCCGCCGCCGATGTCGACGATCATGTTGCCGTGCGGCTCGGTGATCGGGAGCCCGGCGCCGATGGCCGCGCACATGGCCTCCTCGACGAGGTAGACCTCCGAGGCCTTGGCGCGGTAGGCCGAGTCCTCGACGGCGCGGCGCTCGACCTGCGTGATCTCGCTAGGGATGCCGATGACGACGCGGGGGCTGACCCACGTCTTGCCGTTGTGGGCCTTGCGGATGAAGTGCTGGAGCATCTTCTCCGTGACCTCGAAGTTGGCGATCACGCCGTCCTTCATCGGGCGGATGGCGACGATGTTGCCGGGCGTGCGGCCCAGCATCTCTTTCGCCTCCTTGCCGACGGCCTCGGGCTGGTTGGTGACTTTGTTGATGGCGACGATGGACGGCTCCGAGACGACGATGCCGCGCCCCTTCGCGTAGACGAGCGTGTTGGCCGTGCCGAGGTCGATGGCCAAATCGCTGGAGAACAGGCTGAAGAGTGACTTAAATGCCATTCGTGGTGTCCGTAACCTCTGGTTTCTGAGATGCGCGTTGCGCGCCTGCCGCGGGGCACACGCCGGCGGGCGTCGGCCCCGGCCCCGGGCGCCCGGCCGGATACACTCCGGGCGCTGCCGGCCCCTGTCTGTCGCCCGCCGCGGCGGGACGAACCCACAAAGATACAACGAACTGGGGCGTTTTGCTAACCGCGGAACCCTTCAGTTGACGAGTCCGGGGAGGGCCGGAGCGCCCTGATTAGACGTGTCTCTGAACTGCTTCCGAGCGGGGGGTGCTTTGACGGCTAGTGTCGGAATATTGCTTTACCGCAAGACGGCGAAAAAGTCCAACACTTTTTATAGGATAGGTGTGGGCCGAGCCTTCCGCGGCCGCGGCCGGGGGCCGGGGGCGGCGGGTCGGGCCGCGCTCAGGCCCCCTGCGTCGTCTCGGCGGCGAATTTGACGCAGTTCTTGCGGGCGGCTTTGGCCTCGTACATGGCCGTGTCGGCGGCGGCGACGAGTTGCTGCGGCGACTGCGCGTGCAGCGGGTAGGAGGCGACGCCGAAGGAGGCCGTCAGCGTGAGCGAGAGGCGGCGCCCGCCGTTGAAGGCGTAGCGGCTGATGCGGTCGCGAACGCGCTCGGCCACGCGCAGACCCTGCTCGATGCCCGTTTCCGGGAGGACGACGACGAACTCGTCGCCGCCGTAGCGGGACACCACGTCCGTGTCGCGCACCGAGGCGAGGATGACCCCGGCCAGCTCCATCAGGACGTGCGAGCCGACGAGGTGGCCGTGCTGGTCGTTAACGCGCTTGAAGTCGTCGAGGTCGAGGAAGACCGTCGTCACCATCGAGCCGTAGCGGCGCGCGCGCTTGAGCTCGCCGACGAGGTACTGGCTGAGGTAGCGCGCGTTGTGGAGCTTCGTCAGGTCGTCGGTCTGCGAGAGGCGCTCGGCCTCGGCCACGCGCGCCGAGTTCGAGAGGGCCGCCGCGACCGGCAGGGCGAGGGCCGAGAGCAGCGAGGCTTCGGCGCCCGTGAACTGCCGCCCGGCGTCGCCCTCGCGCACCGCTTCGAGCACGCCGACGACGCGGTCGCCCGAGATGAGCGGGACGGCGAGGGCGCGGCGCGAGCCTTCGCGGCCGCGGACGGTCTCGGCGGTGGCCGCGGCCTGCCGGGCCGCGCGCGAGTGCGTGCCGGCCAGCGCCAGAGCGCCGCCCATCAGCGCCCGCCGCCAGTCGCCCTCGGGCACGGCGCGGTCGCTCTGCGTCAGCCCGCGCGCCGCGAGCGGCTCGAAGAGCGCCTCGCCGGGCCGGCTCGGCTCGCTGAGGAGGTAGACCGTCCAGCGGTCGGCGCGGACGAGGGCGGCGAGGCCGGCCAGCGCCGTCGAGGCGGCGCTGCGCTGGTCGGACGCGAAGTGGAGCGAGGCGACGACCTCGAAGGCCGCGCGCAGCCGCTCGGTGGCGAGGCGGTCGGGGAGCAGGAGACTGGCGGGCGCGACCTCGGGCACGGCCTGCTCGGCGCGCGCGCGCCCGAGGGCCTGCTCCTCGACCTCGCGCAGGACGGCCGAGAGTTGCGCCGGCTCGGAGGCGACGGCGTGGAAGCCGAGGCGCTGGAGCGTCGAGGCGTCGAGCCTCTGCGGCGCGCCGGCCGGCTCGTCTTCGGGGTCGCGCTGGCAGGCGACGACGGGCAGGTCGGGCCAGCCGGCGGCGGCGCGCTCGACGCCCTCGTGCAGCTCGGAGAGGCTCGCGGCCGCGGCCACGTCGAACAGCACGGCGAAAAGCCCGTCGGCCTCGGCCGTCTCGCCGCGCGCGGCCTCGCCCCCGCGCCCCGCCACGGAGACGCCGGCGGCGCGCAGCGCCTCGCCCAGCCCCCGCGAGGGGCCGCCGTCCTCACCGCCGAAGAGAATCACACGACGCATAAGAAGTTCGGAGCCGTGAATCGTGAAGTGGGGTTTATCAGTTGTCGGTCGTCGGTCGTCAGTTCTTTCGTTTTCACTGACGACCGATAGCTGACGACTGGCTTTGCGATTGACGGCTCACGTCGCTTCCGTCAGGAGCCGGGCGGCAGCGGGAAGCGGAAGACATCCCGGTTGCCCTGCGAGTCGGCGGCTTCGATGGCGACCTCGCCCTGCCCGCGCGGGGCGTTGATCTGGAGTTGGAACCTGCCGTCGCGGGCGGCCAGCGTCTCGCGCCCGGCGCAGCGGACGGTGTTGCCGGGCTGCGTCCGCCCGCGCACGAGGTAGATGTGCCCGGCGACGTACTCGATCTGCACGTTCGAGACGCCGACGGCCTCGCCCGTCCCGCCCTCGGCGACGACGACGAACTTCTGCGGCTCGCTCCAGTCGCTCGTCTGCCCCGAAGGGGCGACGGCCAGCACGCGCCAGAAGTAGTTGCCGAGCCGCAGGTCGTCCACGGTGAACTCGGCCGAGTGGAGCTGGTCGCGCTCGATGAGCTTGCCGGCGGGGACGAAGAAGGGCGAGGTGGCGACCTCGACGCGGTAGTGGGCGAAGTTGCCGGAGGCCGGCTTCTGCCAGCGCAGCGCGACGCGGGTGGCGGCCCCGCCGCGCGCGGTGACGCGCTCGAGGTTGCGCGGGGCGACGGGCGAGGGGGCGGCCAGCAGCCGCTCCTTCTGCGCGATGCTGCCCTGCGGGGTGACGGCGGCGTACTCGCCGTGACGCAGCGTCTCGGTGTCGCCGCCGCGCGTGCTCGTCTCGACGGCGCCGGCCGCGACGCGGATGGCCTCGGACTTGTCCTCGCGGACGTGGAAGCTGGCGTCGGTCTCGGAGGCCAGCCGGCTCTCGGTCAGTTGCGTGCGGACGATGTTGCTCGCGCCCTCGGGCTGCTGCTCGGTGCGGACGTTGACCTGACCGCTCTCGACCGCGACGCGCACCTTCGTCCGCTGGCCGTCCTCGCCGCCCGTGTTCTCGGCGATGGTCACGACGCTGTCCGGCTTGACGAAGAGCGTCGAGCCGTCGGCGAGCGCGATGCGGGCGCGGCCGTCGCCCTCGGTCTGGACGATGTCGCCGGGCAGGAGCCGCGTGTCGGCGCGCGCCGCCAAGACCTCGCGCGTCTCGGAGCGCACCACGCGGACGCCGCCTTCGAGCGAGACGAAGCGCGCGCCGGCCGGCTCGCCCGCGGCCACGGGCGCGCCGCGGAAGGGGTTGCCGTAGACCCAGACGTAGAGGCCGACGCCGCCGGCCAGAAGCGAGGCGGCGAGCAGGAAGGCGGCGATGTAGATGAGCCGCTTCTGGACGACCCACCAGTCCGTGTCGAAGCGGCTGACTTTGGTGACCATGTCAAATTCGCAGGGGCTTGCGCGGGGAAGAACCCGCGGGGCGCGAGAGCTTTGGGAGTCGGGGAGCGGCGCCCGCGTGTGGCACGCGCGGGACGCGGGAGCGGGGCCGGAAGGGGCATTCGCCCGGCTCGAAAAGGCAGCGCCCGCCGGGCGACTGCCGCATAAGCAAGTTAGCAAACGCGAAAGGTAAAAGGCAAGGGGTAAAAAAGGCGGCGGGCGGCGGGCGCCGGGGAGACCCGCTTGCCCCGGCGCCCGCCGCCCGCCGCCCTTTTTTTTACCGCCTTTCCGGCAGGCCGCTCTCGTCCCCGCCGAGGCGGCCTTCGTCGTCGTCGAAGGGCGAGCCGAAGCCGGGCGGCAGCTCGACCTCGACGTGCGTCTCGGCCTCCTTCGGCCAGACGACCGAGGCCACGACCGAGCCGACGAGGACGACGAAGACCACGCCGAGCGAGATCATGATGATGTTCTCTTTGCCGAGGTGGAACTGCTCCTCGACGAAGCCCTCGGCCAGCATCTTGAGGCCGACGAAGGCGAGCACGATGGCGAGGCCGATCTTGAGGTAGTGGAACTTCTCGACGACGCCCGCCAGCAGGAAGTAGAGCGAGCGCAGGCCGAGGATGGCGAAGACGTTCGAGGTGTAGACGATGAAGGTGTTGGTCGTGATGCCGAAGATGGCCGGGATCGAGTCCACGGCGAAGACGAGGTCGGTGACCTCGACCGTGATGAGGACGAGCAGCATCAGCGTGCCGACCTTCCGGCCGTTGACCTCGGTGAAGAACTTCTCGCCGTCGTACTTGCGCGTCATCGGGATCAGGCGCGAGGCGAGGCGGACGATGGCGTTCTCCTCCGGGTGCACCTCGGTCTCGCCCTGCCGCATCATCTTGATGCCGGTGTAGATGAGGAAGACGCCGAAGATGTAGATGATCCAGTGGAAGCGCTCGATGAGGGCCGCGCCGAGCGCGATCATCGTCATGCGCATGACGAGCGCGCCGAGCACGCCCCAGAAGAGCACCCGGTGCTGGTACTTCGCCGGGACTTTGAAGTAGCCGAAGATGAGCAGGAAGACGAAGAGGTTGTCGACCGAGAGCGACAGCTCGATGATGTAGCCGGTGAGGAACTCGACCCCCGTCAGCCGCCCCTCGCGCCAGAAGACGAGGCCGGCGAAGGCCAGCGCGAGCGAGACCCAGACGGCGCTCCACGTCGCCGCCTCGCGGTAGGTGACGACGTGCGCGTTGCGGTTGAGCACCCCGAGGTCGAGCGCCAGCATGAGGAGGATGAAGACGCCGAACCCGAGCCACGCCCAGACGGGGTAGCCCTCCCAAGTCAGTTGTAGGAAGTCCATGCGCGTATGATATGAGCGGGGGAGGCGAAAGGCAAAAGGCGGAGGGAAAGAGAAGAAAAAAGAGAGGCGCGGGGCAAAGTCCGGCGGGCGGAGCCCGGGAGGCGGGAGGCGGGAGGCGAAGGCCGCGCCGGCTTCCGCCTCCCGCCTCCGCCTTCCGCCTCCGGCCCGGCGCCGCGGCCCGCCCGGTTGCGGGGCCGTGGGGCGTCCGCTACAATTCGCGTTTTCGGGAGACGCCCGCGCCGGCGTCCTACCACGCCGCACCCCCGTCAGTCTCCGCAGAGTTCGGAAGAAGGAAGGTTTTCAAATGCTCAAGCTATTCACCCGGCTGGAGAAGGGCCGCAGCGTCATCATCCTCTTTTTCGCCGTCCTGCTCGTCCTCGGCATGGTCGTCGCCGGCGTCTACAACCGCAGCAACGTCGTCACGGCCAACCCCTTCAAGAGCCGCGAGGTCGTCGCCAGCGTCCGCGGCGACGACGTGACGGTCGCCGACTTCAGCGTCCGCAAGAAGGCGCGCGAGGCCGAGTTCTCGCGCTTCGGCGGCCAGATCAGCCTCGCCACGCTCGGCATCACGGGCGAGCGCCTGCTCGACGAGCTCATCAACAGCCGCCTCGTCGTGCAGGAGGCCGAGCGCCTCAACCTCCAGCCCTCCGAGGAGGAGGTCAAGCAGGAAATCCTCCGGCAGGCCGGGGCCTCGACCGGCGGCTTCGACTACAAGGTCTACCGCGAGAACGTCGCGCGCAACTACGGCAGCGTCGCCCTCTTCGAGGAGACGATGCGCGACATCGTCGCCGGCCGCAAGCTCAGGGCCTACGTGACGGCCGGCGTGCAGGTCTCCGACGACGAGGTGAGGGAAGACTACGTGCGCGACAACACGGAGTTCGATGTCGTCTACGTGCCGGTCGCGGCCGCCGACCTCGCCGCGCGCATCAACCCCTCGGAGGAGGAGCTGGCCCGCTACTTTCAGGAGCACCAGACCGACTACCGCTTCCTCGAAGACCAGAAGAAGATTCGCTACCTCTTCATCAGCACCAACAAGGTCGCCGAGAAGCTGAACATCCCGGACGAGGACTTGCGCAAGGAGTTCGACGAGCGCGACGTGGAGCAGAAGCAGGCCGGCGTCCGCGTCCAGCAGATCGTCCTGCGCGTCGCGCGCCCCGAACTCGATCAGGAAGTTTTGACGCGCGCCACCGAGCTGGTCGGCCGCGTCCGCAAGGCCGAAGACCTGACGGCCACCGAGGAGGCTTTCGCCGAGCTGGCCCGCGGCAACTCCGAAGACTCGGCCACGGCGCAGAACGGCGGCTGGCTCCCGGCGACCGTCCGCCGCAACCCGAGCCGCCCGCAGGCGGCCGCGCCCGGCAACGCCAGCGACCTGCTCCAGAACACGCTCGACATGAAGGAGGGGCAGGTCAGCGACCCGATGAAGACGGGCAACGCCTACTACATCTTCCGCCGCGGCCCCTCCGTGCCGAAGACCTTCGAGGAGGCGCGCAACGAGCTGCTCGTCTCTTTGCGCAACCGCCGCGCCTACGGCGTCGGGCAGGGCATCGCCGCCCGCGCCGCCGCGCGCCTCAAGGAGACGAAGGACGTGCAGGCCGTGGCGCGCGAGTTCGCCGCCGAGGCCAACATGAACCCGGCCGAGATGGTCAAGGAGACCGGCTTCGTCAAGCCCAACGACAACGTGCCCGAGATCGGCAGCAACCCGCAGTTCGAGGAGGCCATCAAGCCCTTGAACGAGCCGGGGCAGGTCGGCGACCAGCTCAACATCCCGAACGGCTTCGCCGTCCCCATGCTCGTCGAGAAGCGCGAGCCGCGCATCCCCGAGCTGGCCGAAGTCCGCGACCGCGTGCTCGAAGACTTCCGGCAGGCGCGCGCCAAAGAGCAGCTCGAACAGGCGGCGCGCGAGCTGGCCGGCGCGGCCGGCCCCGACGCCCTCAAGGCCGCCGCCGAGCGCATGGGCCTGAAGGCCGAGACCGAGGAGGCTTTCAAGTGGGGCCGCCCGCTCGGCAGGGCCGGGGCCGACCCGGCGCTCGACGCCGCCGTCTACCCGCTGAAGGCCGGCGAGACGGCGAAGTCGCCGGTGAAGGTCGGCGACTCGTGGTACGTCGTCGGCGTGACGAAGCGGACGGAGGCCGACCTCGCCCAGTTCGGCCAGCAGCAGCGCACGCTGACCGAGCGCGCGCTCGAAGAGCGTCGCTCGCAGGTCTTCGACGAGTACATCACGGCCGTCCGCCGCCGCGTCGAGCAGGACGGCGACATCGAAATCCGCCGCGACGTGCTCGCCCGCATCGACGCCGAGAGCGAGCCGCCCGCCGCCCTCCCCCGCGCCCCCCTCGACTTTCCGGCCCCCGCCGGGCAGTAGGTTAGAGACGAAGAGCGGAAGCCCGGCCGCGCGGGCGTCGGAGGTCACCATAACCTTCGACGCCCGCGCGGCCGGGCTTCCGCTCTTATCTCAAAACCCGAAACTTCTTTTAGAGGTTCCGCAGCAGCGAGGCGACGTAGTCCTCGGGGAGGTCTGCGCGCAGCTGCACCTCGGTTCCCTGCGTCGTGATCTTGAGGCTCTCGACGGCGCTCTGGACGAGGCGGGCGCGGCTGCCGCCCATCGAGACGAGGCCGGGCACGACGGCCCGCAGCGCCTCGACCGTGTTGCCGAGCCGCGTCGCGTCGGCCGCGCTCGCCGAGCGCAGCACGGTCGTCATCTGGAACCCGGCCGCCGTCATCCCCAGCGTCCCGCGGAAGCCGCGGATGGCTTCGATGCTCTTGTTGACTTCGGGCAGCCCGACGTCGATGCCGGCGAAGGCCGCCGGTGGCACGTTGCCGGCGAAGGCGACGAGGTCGTTGGGGCCGCGCGCCGGGCTGGCGAGCGCCGCGTCCACGCGTCCGCGTCCGGCCTGCGCGTCCACGGCCGCGCGCACCGCCTCGGGTTCGCCCACGGCCAGCGTGTTGGCGTCGAGCGCCGCCACGGCCAGCTCCCTCACGCGCAGGTTGACGAGCCCGAAGAGGCGTATGCGGTCGTTGACGCCGAAGACGTGGACGGTCTTGCCCGCGTGCTGCTGCGCGGAGTAGCTGCCGGCGGCGGCCGCGCGCCCCGCGGCGACGACGGCCGCCGGGTCGAACGTCCCGCGCGCGACGGCGACCACGTGGTCGAGCTTCATCGCGCCCGACCCCAACTGTTGCAGGCGCGCGCCGACGGCCAGCGTCTCGAAGGCCCGCGCGTCGATGCCGGTGCGCGACTTGAACTGCTCGATGTCGGCCCTGAACTGCGCCTCGCGCGCGGCGTCGCCGCCGACGGCGCGCGGCACGGCCTCGTTGAGCAGCCGCCGCAGCTCGACGGTCACCACCGCGTCCGAGGCGGGCAGCGGCACGGCCTGCGCGGCGGCCTGAACCGAGGCGGGGCCGGTCGCCCCCGCGCCTCGCGCGCGCCTCGTCTGCGCCCCGGCGTGCGCGGTCAGCGCCGCGCACGCCGCGAGCGCCAGCAGCGAAGTAAAAAGGTTTCTCTTCATCACGTAGTTTTCACCCTCTGTCGAAAAAAAGCGACACGACTCTCGCCGGGTTAAGGTGGAGGCAGACTTCGCGCGGGGGAGTAAGTGCGCCGTTCCGATGCGACGGGGGGCGGCCGGGTTGGCCCCGGCCCTTCGCTCTTTGAAGGTCGCGTGCGGCCATCATAGCCACGCCGCCCGTCAACCCACAAGACGCCGGGCGGCGCGAAGAGTTAACGGCGGAGGCGCGGGCGCGTCGCGGCGGCCCGGCCCGCGGGATGCGGCCGGCCCCGCGCGACGACTCCTCAAACCCTCTCCAACAACATCGCGATGCCGAGGCCGCCGCTGACGCACAGGGTCGAGAGGCCGAGGCGCGCGCGCCGTTTATGCATCTCGTGCATGAGGGTGGTGGTGATGCGGACGCCGGTGCAGCCGATGGGGTGGCCGAGGGCGATGGAGCCGCCGTTGACGTTGAGGCGCGCAGGGTCGAAGTTCAGCTCGCGGTCGCAGGCGATGACCTGCGCGGCGAAGGCTTCGTTGAGTTCGACGAGTTCGATGTCGGCGAGCGCGATTCGCTGTCGTTCGAGGAGGCGGCGCACGGCCGGGACGGGGCCGATGCCCATCACCTCGGGCGCGACGCCGGCGAACTCGTAATCGACGACGCGCGCCAGCGGGCGGATGCGGCCGCCGGACTGCTCGACCGCCTCTTCGCCGACGACGACGACCGCGGCCGCGCCGTCCGTGATGCCCGAAGAGTTGCCGGCCGTCACCGTCCCGTCCTTCGCGAAGACCGGCCTGAGCTTGCGCAGGCCCTCGGCCGTCGTGTCGGCGCGCGGGTGCTCGTCGCGCGAGAAGAGAGTCGTTTCACCTTTGCGGCCTTTCAGCTCGACGGGGACGATCTCCGAGTCGAAGCGCCCGCCCTCGATGGCGGCCGCCGCGCGCCGCTGCGAGCGCAGGGCGAACTCGTCCTGCTCGTCGCGCGAGATTTCGTACTGGCGCGCGAGGTTCTCGGCCGTCTCGCCCATGAGGAGGCCGGAGAGCGGGTCGAGGAAGCCGTCGCGGTGCATGCCGTCAACGAGCGGGGCGTCGCCCATGCGCAGCCCCCAGCGCGCGCCCTCCGCGAAGAAGGGGACGCGCGACATGCTCTCGACGCCGCCGGCGAGCACGGCCCGCGCGCGCCCGAGCATGACCTCCTGCGCCGCGAGGATGATGGCCTTCAGCCCCGAGCCGCAGGCTTGGTTGATGGTGGAGGCCGGGACGGTCTCCGGCACGCCCGCGCGGTAAGCGATCTGGCGCCCGACGTTCGGCCCGCCGCCCGCCTGCCGCGCGCAACCCCAGACCACCTCCTGCGCCTCGCCCGGCTCCAGCCCGGCGCGCCGCAGACTCTCGGCCGCGACGACCGCGCCCAACTCGGCCGGCGTCAGCCCGGCCAGCGCCCCGCCGAAGCGGCCGATGGGCGTGCGCACCGCCCCGGCAAGATAAACGTTCCTCATCCGGCGTCCCTCAGCTTTAAGTTTGATGACAAAGTTTGATGCCCCGATAACGACCTTCGATGGTAGCATAGCCCCACCCACCGAACGAAAAGCCGGAAACAAACGAAGTAGACAGTAGCCAGTAGACAGTAGTCAGTAGGCGCTCCGCGCCATTGATGCTGACGCCGACGCGCCGGCGGTTCGCTACCGAAGGTCTTTCTACTGACTACTGACTACTGACTACTGTCTACCGTCTACTTCCCATGTTCCTCCTCAGGAGTCGCGAAGAGATTGAAGACGCCGCGCGCCGTCTGTCGGAGTTGCTGTGGGCGCGGGGGGAGTGGTTCGTGCGCGAGGGCGCGGGCGGGGTCGCGTTGAAACGTGGCGAGTGGGAGCTGCGCGCGGCGGCGGGCGGGTTGCTCTTCTCGTACTGGGGTGGG
>Ga0196977_1001080_pt1 | contig 11183 bp, 7 predicted proteins | sample S3v_1013CmetaG_FD_148634 | JGI IMG/M metagenome (GOLD analysis project Ga0196977, IMG submission 148634) | Soil microbial communities from Anza Borrego desert, Southern California, United States - S3+v_10-13C | ecosystem: Environmental > Terrestrial > Soil > Desert | place: USA: California...
CGCTGGAGAGGTGCGCGCTGGTGCGCCCGCTCTCGCCGCCGGCGATCGGCTTCTCGTCGAGAACGATGACCGACCTGCCCGCCCGCGCGAGCAGGTACGCCGTGGTGAGTCCGGCGATCCCCGCGCCCACCACGCATACGTCGGCGCGGGCCGATCCCGCCAGCGGCGCATGCTCGGGGACCGCCACGCCCGCGTACCACAGCGGGACCGTGCCGCCGGATTGGTTCGGTCCCCGCCCCGGAGCGCCTCCGGTGTCGCGCATTCCTTGGTCGCGTAGGGAGTTCATGCCCCACGTACGCCCCCGGAGCGTCCGCAGACCGGCTTTGAATCGTCTTTCATCGTTCGTTCATCGGCCTGACCGCACGTCCGGGCGATCATGTCTACCGGGGAACGGGCTGCGTAAGTCCGGCGCATCGAACGGGTTGTGCGGCCGAGCGCGGCATCGGGGGCGTGAAGATCGGGCAGCGCGAGCGCGAGCGGGAGCTTTCACCCGGGGCTCGCGCGGGACATTCCGGCGGCGCAGCACCACGGGAGACCCGCTGTGCCGCGCGCACCGGGACCTCACATGGTCGCCGCGCTACCCTGTGCCGGCGGAGCGCCTGGCGCCGCGGCCTCTCGGAATGCCGGAGGGGGTGAGCACTCGTGGACGACCTGATGTTCGCACGGCTGCAGATGGCGTGGAGCCTCGGGTTCCACATCATCTTCGCCGCGGTCGGCATCGGCATGCCGCTGCTCATGGCGATCTCCGAGTACCGCTGGCTGCGGGGCGGTCGGGAGGAGTGCCGCGAGCTGACCAAGCGCTGGGCGAAGGGCACGGCGATCTTCTTCGCGGTCGGCGCTGTCTCCGGAACAGTGCTCTCGTTCGAGCTGGGGCTCCTCTGGCCGGGATTCATGAGGCACGCCGGCGCGGTCATCGGCGTCCCGTTCAGCCTGGAGGGCTTCGCCTTCTTCACCGAGGCGATATTCCTCGGCATCTATCTCTACGGATGGGACCGTGTGCGCCCGTGGGCGCACTGGTGGGCCGGCGTCGCGGTGGCCGCGAGCGGCGCGGCCTCGGCCGTCTTCGTCGTCATGGCAAACGCCTGGATGAATGCGCCGGCGGGATTCGACTTCGACGCATCGACCGGCGAGTTCTCGGAGATCGATCCCGTCGCCGCGATGTTCAACCCCGCCTGGAAGGCCGAGGTGCTGCACATGCTCCTCGCCGCGTATCTGGCGACCGCCCTCGCCGCCGCGGGCATCCACGCGCTCCAGCTTCTGCGGAGGCCCCGCAGCGCCTTCCATCGTGAGGCGCTCAGGATCACCATGGGCGTCGCGGCGGTCTGCGCCCTGCTGCAGCCGCTGAGCGGCGACTACGCGGCGAAGGTGGTCGCCGAGACTCAGCCGGTCAAGCTCGCGGCAATGGAGGGCCAGTTCGCGTCGGAGGCGTCGGCGCCGCTCCGCATCGGGGGCTGGCCCGACGAGCGCCGCGCGCGCACGCGCTTCGCGCTCGAGGTCCCGGGTTTGCTGAGCTTCCTCGCCCACGGAGATCGGCACGCCGTCGTGCGGGGGCTGAACGAGTTCCCCCGCGAAGATTGGCCGCCGGTGGCGGTGGTGCACGTCGCGTTCCAGCTCATGGTCGGGCTCGGGATCCTCATCCTGTCGGTCTCCGCGTGGTTCGTGCTCGCGGCGTGGCGCTCGCGGGGCGCGCCGCTCGGGCGGCGCCTGCTGTGGGCGATCGTGCTGTGCTCGCCGGCGGGAATGCTCGCGATCGAAGCCGGGTGGACGGTGACGGAGGTCGGCCGTCAGCCGTGGATCGTGTACGGCGTCATGCGCACGTCCGAGGCCGTAACCCCGATGCCGGGGTTGGCGGGCCCATTCTTGACGTTCGTCCTCGTGTACGTCGGGTTGGCGGCCGTGGTCGTCGCGCTGCTGGCCCGGCAGGTCAGGGCGGCCCCGGTCGCCGCCGGCGCGGAGTGAGCCCTTGCAGGTCGAGCTGCTGACAGCCTGGGCGATGATCGCGGCGCTCGCGGCGTACACGCTCCTGGGGGGCGCCGATTTCGGAGCCGGCGTCTGGGATCTCCTCGCCTCCGGCCCCCGGCGCGCGGCCCAGCGCGAGCTGCTCGCCGCCGCCATCGGCCCGATCTGGGAGGCGAACCACGTCTGGTTGATCCTGCTGATCGTGCTGCTCTTCACATGCTTCCCGCCGGCCTTCGCGGCGGTGATGACGGCGCTGCACGTGCCGGTGCTGCTCCTGCTCCTGGGCATCGTGGCCAGAGGCGCATCCTTCGTGTTCCGCACCTATACGAGCGGCACGGGCGCGGGCCAGGCGCGCTGGGGCCTCGTCTTCTCCATCGCCAGCGTGGTCACGCCGCTCCTCCTCGGGGTCGTGCTCGGGGCCGCGTCGTCCGGCCAGCTCCGTTGGCACGGCGACGCGTACCTGGGCGGGTTCTTCGCGCCGTGGCTCAGGCCCTTCCCGTGGGCCGTCGGCGTGTTCACCCTCGCGATATTCGCCTTCCTCGCGGCCACATACCTCTGTGCCGAGGCGGAGGACCCGGCGCTGCGCGAAGACTTCCGCAGGCGCGCACTGGCCGCCGGAGCCGCCGTCGCGCTTGCCGGTGGGCTGGCCTGGTGGGCCGCCGATGCGGACGCGACCGTCCTGGGGGCTCACCTGAACGCGGCGTGGTGGGGTTGGCCGCTGCGCATCGCCACCGGGCTGGCGGCGGCCGGCGCGCTGGCGGCGCTCTGGAAGCGGCGGTTCCTCGCGGCCCGGACCTGCGCCTGCGCGCAGGTCATGCTCGTCGTGCTCGGATATGGGGCGGCGCTCTTTCCGCACCTCGTGCCGCCGGACTTCACGGTCTTCAACTCGGCCGCGCCTCCGATCACGCACTTCCTGGTGCTCGGCGCGCTTGCAGGCGGCGCGGTCGTCCTTGGTCCCTCGCTGTACTTTCTGCTCAGGGTCTTTAAAGGGCAGAGGGCGTTCGCGCTGCTGGATTCAGCTGCGACGCGGACGCCGCAATCGCGGGGAACGAAGCCGACGCATGCACAATCTTCCTCATAACGTGATGAAAGCGAATTCACGGGAAAGCCCGAGGTCCGGCCGCGTCGGGGGCATATTCTGCCCATGCCACGAAGCGGGGCGAAAGGCTCGGCCGAGAGCGCTTCGGCCCGGGCGCCCGAGGGCAGACGGGAGTCGGATTGAGCACCGCCCAACTCGAAGCGCTTGCCGGAAGGCGCGTGCTGCTCGTCGAGGACACGTTCATCGTGGCCGACGAGTTGGGCAACGCGCTGCGGAGGCTCGACTGCGCCGTCGTCGGCCCGTTCGCGAGCGTGGATGAGGCGCGGCCGGCGGCAATGTCCGAGCCGCTCGACCTGGCGTTGCTCGATATCAACCTCGACGGCGAGCCGGTCTACCCGATCGCCATGCAGCTGCTGGAGCGGCAGATCCCTTTCGTCTTCCTCACCGGGTATTCGGGCGAGGCCATCGACGGCCTCTTCCGCGGCTTCCCCCGCCTGACCAAGCCGTTCGGACCGGCGGAGCTGCAGGCGGCCATGCGGGCCGCGCTCTCCGAGCGCTGAACCCCGCGGCGGACCGCGGCGCCGGCCTTCCGGCGGCGGGCCGGATCACTTCATGAAGATGAAGCCGATGATCGTCGCCGTGATCGCGACGAGCGCCGCCATGAGCGACTCGCCGGCCACCACACCCGACGCGACGGGGATGGTGTACTTCTCCGCCGAGCCCTTGTGCGCCACCGACCAAAGCCACGCGACCACCGCACCGATCGCGAAACCCAGCGCGTTGTACCACGGCACCACCCAGGCCAGGCCGAGCCCCATCGCCGAGGGAACGTACTGACGCGCCTTCGCGGGCAACGCTGCCTGGATCAGGGGCAGCGCGATCCCGACCAGCCCGCCGACGACGATCGCAAGCTGCGCAGTGTCGGGGATCGAGTGCAGGCCCTGGGTCAGGGCGCGCGCCACGGCCTCCCACATGAGCGCGGCGGGCGGGTTGAAGTTCTCCATCGTCTCCACGTTCGGCACCATGAGGTACCACGCCGGCACGATGATCAGAGTCCCGAAGAAGATGCCGAAGAACTGCGCGAGGAACTGCTTGCGCGGGTTGGCCCCGAGGAGGTAGCCGCTCTTGAGGTCGGTGAGCAGGTCGGCCGAAGCGCCGCCCGCCGCGGCCGTCGTGCCGGCCGACATCAGGTTCACCACGATATTGCCCTTGGCCAGCACGGCGTAGACGAGCTGGGTCACCTTGCCCATGGCGCCGATCGGCGTGGTGTCGGTCTCGCCGGTGGCCCTGCAGCACACCAGCGCGATCGGGTAGGTCATCACGACCGAGATCAGACCGAGCCACCAGGACATGTCGAAGGCGAGCGTCATCAGGATGACCAGGCCGATGGTGATCGGGATCATCCCGGCCACGAACCAGGTGTTGGGCACCTCGATGCTCTTCATCTCCTCGATGTCCGCGGCGGAAGCCCCCGCGGCCGCCGCGCGCCCGCCCCTGAAGGCCCGCACGATCGTCTTCCAGCCCATCGCCACGGCGGTGAGGCTCGAAAACACCATGATCGAGGTCCCGCCCCAGAGCGCCCAGTTGACCGGGTAGAAGCCGAAGCCGGTCCCCGGCTCGTTCAGGCGCGCGATGTCGCCCCCGGCGTGGATGTACGCCCCGAGCTCCTTGATCGAGGTGACGTACGACTCGTTGATGCCGTTCGGGTCGGCGCTGGCGCGGATGGCCTCGATGTACTCGGGGTGGGCGTTGAGCGTCTGCAGGTCCAGCCCCAGCATCATCGGCGCGAAGACGAAGAACAGCAGCGCCGAGCCGAGCAGCATCGAGAGCGAGACGCGCAGCCCGACGATCATGCCCGCGGCGACCAGGAGCAGGCTCGGCTCGAATCCCCAGGTCCTCACGGCGATGTTCTGGAACTTGCCGCTCAGCCACTCGCTGTTCCACGGGAGCAGCTCGGGGATGCGGAACGGCCATGCGCTCAGCCGCTCCGCGGTCTCCTCGCTCGCGCGCCCGTGCTCGTGGAGGGCCTCCACCACCGCGGGATACGTCCGGTACAGCGCCAGCGCCATGCCGCCGAAGAGGGCGATGATGAGCGCCCGGGCCTTCTGGGCCGCCTCCCGGCCCTCGGAATAGAGAGACTTGAGCGTCGTCGCCGCGGCGATGCCGCTGGGGAAGCGGAGCTGCTCGTGGTTGATCAGCTGCCGCTTCATGGGCACCGCGATGAAGACGCCCAGAGCCGCGGTCAGGAAGACGAACGGCACGAGCCAGTACCACGCGAAGTGCTCGCGCTGGATGAGCAGCAGCGCGCCGAACGCGGTGCCGATCGTCCCGCCCGTCGAGTAGCCCGCCGCGGACGCGGTGGACTGCATGCAGTTGTTCTCCAGGATCGTCATCTTGGAGAGCCGGTTGCCCGACGCGGCCCGCATCGCGTTCCAGATCACGTAGGAGAGGATGCACGCGGTGATCGCCACGCCGAAAGCCCACCCCAGCTTGATCGTGGTGTACAGATTCGAGATGGACATCGCCATCCCGAGCACGGCGCCCATCAGCACGGCCCGGAGCGTGAGCTGCGGGACGTCCGGTCCCTGGTACACGTGCGTGAACCAGTGGTGGTCCTTCTCCTCCGGCGTAGCGTCGGGCGCCAGAGCCGGGATCTCGGGTTCCGGGGCGGGGACCGGAGTCAGGGGATCGACGTTGGCGGCCATGCGCAGGGTCCTCGCGGGGCCTTCCCGGCCGCTGCGGCGTGCCGGTTGAGGCTGCGACGAAGGTACTGCCCGGGTCGGAAACAGGCAAGCCGGCGGGCCGGCGCGCGTCCGGGGACGCGGGCGCCCCACCCCCCGGGGCGTCACCGCGTGGAAGCCGAACCGATAACCTCTTCTTCAGAAGCCCGTGAGCACACCGGTTCTGCGTGGATCGCCCCAATCGGGCGCAAAGACGCAGGATTCATCGGAAATCCACGCGAAAGCCGATGCAGTCACGGCCTCTCCGGGGTACGTTGTTCCGGGCTCGTGGGAGAGCTCTGGGCCGGTTGCATCACTGGAGCATGTTTGGGCGATGGTGACGACCCGAGATCGGCGTTGCACGGTGGGTGTGCGGGCGCCGGGCGCTCGGGTCGTGCCGTCGCGCGGGCGTGCCTGGGTGCGAGCGCGGGCCCGGTGAGGCATCGAAGGGCGGAATATCGCCGCGGGCGGAGTGCCGCGGCCACAACGAGGAGCGACGGCATGCAGAAGCGATCGAAGAGCGAGCGTTTGAGGCGGGCAAGGGGGCTGGCGCTGGTGGTCGGGAGCGCCGCCGCGGGCGTGTGCGGGGGCGCGAGGGGGCAGCCGATCCTGACGCAGAACGAGGTGCTCACCCCGGCCGGAGCGACATCCGAGGACGCGTTCGGGATCAGCGTCGCGATGAGCGGCGACGCGACGGTGATCGGCGCGGCACGGGCCAACGGTTCGACCAGCGACATGGGGGCGGCATTCATCTACCGCCCCGAATCGGGCGGCTGGAACGTCACGAAGCTGACCGCCTCGAACGGCGCGCCTCTCGACCGGTTCGGCACCTCGGTCGCGATGGACGGCGATGTGGTGATCGTCGGCGCGCCGCTCAGCGACGCCGCCCTGACCAACGCGGGCGCGGCCTACGTCTACCGCTATAACGGCGTCGCCTGGATGCAGGAAGCGATGTTGACGGCGTTCGACGCGGCGGCCTCCGATTCCTATGGGGCCGCGGTCTCCGTGAGCGGCGACGTTGCGATGGTCGGCGCCCCGCAAGACGACGGACCCGTGAGCAACGCCGGCTCGGTCTATGTTTACCGATTCAACGGCGCGACATGGGCCCTGGAGACGAAGATCACCGCGAGCGCCCCCTCCTCGGGCGCGCAGCTCGGCTCGGCGGTCACGCTCGTGGGCGGCACGGCCCTCCTGAGCGCTCCCTTCCAGGGTGGGCCGGGCGCGGTGTACGTCTTCCAGGGGACGGACAGCGGCTCCGGTGTGGTCTGGGCGAGCAGCGCGACGCTGACCCCGAGCAGCCCCGAGCCGGGGCAGGAGTTCGGACGTTCTGTCGGCTTCGACGGCGAGCGGGCGATCGTGGGCTCGCCGCTGGACGACTTTGAGATCTCCGGCGGCGGCTCGATCTTCGACGCAGGTTCCGCCTCCATCTTCCGCTTCGACGGCTCGGCGTGGACGCAGGAGGCCGTGCTCGCGCGGGGCACCGCGGGCGCCCCGTCCGATTACTTCGGATACTCCGTCAGCATCTGCGGCTCGCGTGCGCTGGTCGGCGCGTACAACACCAACAGCGGCTTCGGCGCGGACACCGGGAGCGCGCACGCCTTCCTCCTCGACGGGTCTTCCTGGGTGCCCGAGGTGGACCTGACGGCGGACACCCCGACTCCGGGCAGCTTCTTCGGCTATTCCGTGGCCGTGTGCGAGCGGGCGGTCGTGGGCGCTTGGGGCTTCGTGCCGACGGGGCAGACGGGCGGGCGCTGGGGCGCCGCGTACGTGTATGAGCTCGGCCCCGCGGCGCCCGTCGATTCAGACGGCGACGGGCTGACCGACGGCGACGAGACGACGCTGCACGGCACCGACCCCTTCAACGCGGACACGGACGGCGACGGCCTCGACGACGGCGAGGAGATCGGCGCCTACGCGACCGACCCGCTCGCCGCGGACACCGACGGCGACGGCCTGAGCGACGGCGACGAGATCTCGCTCCAGGCGTTCGGCAACTGCCCGAACCCGCTGCTGGCCGACAGCGACAGCGACGGCCTGCCGGACGACATCGAGGTGCTCTTCGAGCCGGCCCTCGACCCGTGCGATGCCGACTTCGATAACGACGGGCTCAGCGACGGCAACGAGAGCCTCGCCGGAACTGATCCCGCGATCCCCGACACAGACGGCGACGGGCTGCTCGACGGCACCGAGGTGGACATGGCGCAGAGCGCGGGCGGCACGTGCCCGGACCCGCTCACGGCCGACAGCGACTCCGACACTCTGCTCGACGGCGCGGAGCTGACCGCCGGAACGAGCCTCTGCGCCGCCGATTCTGACGGCGACGGCTCTGACGACGCGAACGATCCGACGACGCTCGAGCCCGGCGTGAGCTCCGGCGTCATCGAAGAGTGGCTGCGCCTCGGGGCCGAGGGAACGCTCGACCTGGATCTCGCCCTCTTCGACGCGCCGAACAACAACGCCGCGAGAGGCCGCCGGCTGGTGACCGCGGTCGGTCTGGGTCTTGCGGCGAACGCGACCAGCCGTGGCCGCTTCCAGCTGGCAATCCTGGAGCTCGAGCTCCTGCTCCGCCGGCTCGACGACGAGCCGTCGCCGCGGGACTGGATGGTGCCCTCGGCCGAGAAGACGCAGCTGCGCCAGGACATCGAGCTGGCGATCAGCTGGCTGTACTACGAGCTGCAGTAAACCCTGAACGCGGCGAACGACGCCTGAGCGGGCGGGCCTGAAGGCCCGCCCGCTTGTCTTTGGCATTCCCCCGGGCCCCGGGTGGCGAGTGTTCACCCGCGAGAAATCGGTCGAGCCTCTCCGATCTGCCAAATTGACCGGAGGAGATCCGCGACCTCGTCAACGTGACATTCACACCTCGGGGCCTCGTCGTGCATCCGGCTGGCATCCCCTTTGCCTGTCTGCGGGAGCCACGTCTCGTGGCGTGCGTTGCTTTCAATCGAACTCCGTTTGAGATTGAGGAGGTAACCATGCTCACCACGTTGCTCCGTGACTCAGCCTTCGACAGGCTCTCGCGCGAGATGGACAGGCTTCTCGCGGCTCCGGCCCTCGCATGCAGCGGCTGCTCTCCGGCGATCCCCTCCGCCCAGACCCGCCCGGGCGTGAATCTGTGGCGCGAAACGGACGCGTTCGTCCTGGAAACCGAGATACCCGGCTTCCGGCGCGAGGATGTCGAGATTCTCGCGACAGCCGACGGCGTGACCCTGCGGGGACACCGGGAGACGAGCCATCCGGAGGGCGCAACGCCCCTCCGCGTCGAGAGGATGACCACGCGATTCGAGCGGACGTTCCGCCTGCCCGTCGAGATCGACGCCGACGCTGCCGACGCGTCGATGCAGAACGGTGTGCTGCGGGTGCGGCTGCCGTTCGCGGCTGTCGCCCGCCCGCGCCGGATCCAGATCGGCGGGCCCACGCCGGCCGAGTCGCCGAAGGCCCTTCCCGACGGCGGGGAGTCGTCCAAGCCCTCGAAGAGCTGATCCGTCCGGCAGCGGCGGCGGCTTTCCGCACGCTTTCGCGCCCGGCGACTGCGGGGCGCAGATGTCGAGCGGCGTGCGTTCGCGTGGCGCCGCTCCATTCCGATGAGATGTCCTGAGATGTCCGGGGCCCGCAAACTCGCGCGCTCCGGGCCAGCGTAAGGAGTCATGAGCATGACCGGCACGAATCGCAGCATGCAGGAAGCGATGCATACCGCCGGACGCGGCGCCTCGCAGGAGCGGACCGCGAGCGGCGAGAAGCAGGGGGAGATGACGTATTGCCCCCCCATGGATGTGTTCGAGTTCGATGATCGGTACGAGGTGCACGCCGAGCTGGCGGGGAGCGCTCCCGACCAGATCAACGTGACCGTGGGAGAAGGCGTGCTCACGATCGAGGCGCGCGTGCCCGCGAGGTACGAAGCGGGAATCCAGCCGCTCGTTCGTGAATACGGCGTCGGCGATTACCGGCGGCAGGTGCGACTCGGGACCGACGTCGACAGCGAGAAGCTCGAGGGCCGCTACGCGGACGGCGTGCTGCTCCTCACGCTTCCCAAGCGCGCCGAGCAGCGGCCCCGGCGGGTTCTCGTCTCGGGCGGCTGATCCCTGCGGAAAGTGTCCGCCGCCTTCCCGGGCGGCGGTCGCCTTTCAGGCACCCGAAGCCCGAGCCATAGGAGTTGCACGATGCAGAGCACGACCCCCTTCCGGACCGCCGCGGTCCTGGCGTTCTCCGGCCTTTCGCTCCTTTCCAGCCCGCTCCTGGCGCAGCGCAGCGCGAGCGAGGACGAGGTTTCGCAGGCGCTCGCCACGGCCGACAATCTCTCCATCGCGTTCGAGCACGCCGCGAGCGTCGTGGCGCCGTCGGTGGTCAACGTGCGATCGGCGGTGCGCGTGGAGCCAAGCGGGAGCCTCGGCATGCAGCCGCTCCCGGACGATCTCGGCCACTCGCCCTTCGGCGATTTCTTCGGGGATGAGTTCTTCGAGCGGTTCTTCGCCCCCGGGCAGGCGCCCCAGCAGGGCTTCGTGCGCGAGGGGCAGGGCAGCGGCTTCGTCGTTTCCGAGGACGGATACATCCTCACCAACAACCACGTGGTGCAGGGCGCGGCGGAGGTGACCGTGCAGCTCCGCGACGATCGTGAGTTCCGCGCCGAGGTCGTGGGCGCCGACCCGAGCACCGACCTGGCCCTGCTCAAGATCGACGCGTCGGGGCTCACACCGGCGCGGTTCGGCGATTCGGACGCGCTGCGCGTCGGCGAATGGGTGGTCGCGGTGGGCAACCCCTTCGGCCTCGAGTCGACGATCACAGCCGGCATCGTGAGCGCGACCGGACGCACGCGCGTGGGCATCGTGGACTACGAGGACTTCATCCAGACCGACGCCGCGATCAACCCCGGCAACAGCGGCGGCCCGCTCGTCAACCTGCGCGGCGAGGTTGTCGGCGTGAACACCGCGATCGCCACGCGGACCGGCGGCAACATGGGCGTGGGCTTCGCCATCCCCAGCGGCCTGGCCGAGTCGATCATGGAGCAGCTGCGCGACAAGGGCTCCGTCACCCGCGGGTGGCTCGGCGTCGCGATCCAGGACTTGAGCGAGGGGCTCGCGGAATCCTTCGGCTTCGAGAGCGGCGACGGCGTGCTGGTGTCGCAGGTCCAGGAGGGCAGCCCGGCCGAGGACGCGGGGCTCGAGCCCGGAGACATCATCACGAAGTTCGACGGCAGGGAGCTGACCGGCATGGACCAGCTGCGCCTCCGCGTTGCGAATACCGACCCTGGGTCGGAGGTCGAGCTCGAGGTCTTCCGCGACGGCAAGCCGCGCACGGTGGAGATCGAGATCGGCGAACTCGGGTCGAGCCCCCTCGAGCCCGCCTCCCCCTCGCAGAACCGCGAGCTCGGCCTCGGCCTGCGCGATCTCGACGAGCAGACCGCGGCCCGGCTCGGGGTGGACCTGCAGCGCGGCGCGGTGGTGACGGCGGTCGAGCCGCTCGGCGCCGGC
>Ga0196977_1001081_pt1 | contig 11181 bp, 5 predicted proteins | sample S3v_1013CmetaG_FD_148634 | JGI IMG/M metagenome (GOLD analysis project Ga0196977, IMG submission 148634) | Soil microbial communities from Anza Borrego desert, Southern California, United States - S3+v_10-13C | ecosystem: Environmental > Terrestrial > Soil > Desert | place: USA: California...
GACCCGCACATGCGCTGCGCCATCACCGCTCTCATGCTCGCCGCGTCCACCGCGGCCGCCGACGTCGCCCTGCCCGCCATCCTCGGTTCCAACATGGTCCTCCAGGCCGATACCGCCGCCCCCATCTGGGGGTGGGCCGCTCCGGGCGAACGCATCACCGTCACCCCCGATTGGCCGGGCGCGGAGCCCGTCGCCGTGAGCGCAGGCGACGACGGCGCGTGGCGGGCCGAGCTCCGCACGCCCAACGCCGGCGGGCCACACACCATCACGATCGCAGGCTCCACCGTCCTCACCCTCGACAACGTCCTTATCGGTGAAGTCTGGCTCGCCTCCGGCCAATCCAACATGGAGTGGCCGCTGCGCCTCACCGACAACGCCGAGCGCGAGATCGCCGCCGCGGACCATCCCGACATCCGCCTGTTCATCGTCGAGAACACCGTCGCCGCGTCGCCGCAGAGCGACTGCCGCGGCCGCTGGGTGGTCTGCTCGCCGCAGACCGCCGCCGACTTCGGCGCCGTTGCGTACTACTTCGGCCGAGAGCTCCACGGCGCGCTCAGCACGCCCGTCGGGCTCATCGCCAGCGAGTGGGGCGGCACGCCGGCCGAGAGCTGGACCAGCGCCGAGCCGCTCGCCGCCTTCCCGCGCCACGCCCCCGGCCTCGAGCTCATGCGCCTGCTCCGCGAAGACCCGCAAGCGATCGAGCGCGAGCACCAGGCTGCCCTCGCCGACTGGAAGGCCAAGTACGAGACCGCCGAAGCCCGCACGTGGCCGACGCCGGCGCACAGCGACGCCGACTGGGGCGCTATCGCGCAGCCCTCCAACTGGAGCTCGTCCGAGCTCGCGACTTTCGACGGCACCGTCTGGTGCCGCAAGACCGTCGAGATCCCCGCCGAATGGGCCGGCAAGGAGCTCACGCTCTCGCTCGGACCGATCGACGACAACGACACAACGCACTTCAACGGCGTTCAGATCGGCGAAACGCGCGGGTGGGACACGCCGCGACGCTACACCGTGCCCGCCGAGCTCGTCCGCGCCGGCCCCGCGGTTGTCGCCGTGAGCGTGCTCGACACCGGCGGCCGGGGCGGCATGCACGGCGAGGCCGTGGAGATGTTCCTGGCGCCCGCTGGGCATGGTGACGGCCGGCGCCTCAGCCTCGCGGGCGACTGGAAGTACAAGGCCGTCCCCGGGGGCCCGGGCATCCCGCCCCAGCCGCGCCCGCGCTCGATGAACGCCCACACCCCAAGCGCCCTCTACAACGGCATGATCGCCCCGCTCGTCCCCTACGCGATCCGGGGCGCCATCTGGTACCAGGGCGAGTCCAACCGCCACGCCGCGTACGAATACCGCACCCTCTTCCCCGCCATGATCACCGACTGGCGCAAGCAGTGGGGGACCGACTTTCCCTTCTACTTCGTCCAGATCGCGCCCTTCACCTACGACGGCGACCGCGGCGAGACCGCCGAGCTTCGCGAGGCCCAGCTCTTGACCCTCGACCTCCCCGGCACCGGCATGGCCGTCACCATGGATATCGGCAACCCGCGCGACATCCACCCGACCAACAAGCTCGGCGTCGGCAAGCGACTCGCCCTCTGGGCCCTCGCGAAGACCTACGCCCGCACCGGCCTCGAATACTCCGGCCCACTCTACGAGAGCGTCACCACCGAAGGCGACACGCTCGTCCTCCGCTTCGCCCACGCCGAGGGCCTGCACTCCCGCGGCGGTGTTCCCAAGGGCTTCGAGATCGCCGGCGAGGACCAGGTCTGGCACGCCGCGGGCGCGATCATCGAGGGCGACACCGTCACCCTCTCCGCCTACGGCGTGACGAACCCCATCGCCGCCCGATACGGCTGGGACGACGCCGACGAGCCCAACCTCTTCAATGCCGCCGGCCTCCCCGCCTCACCCTTCCGCACCGACGCCTGGAAGCGCGTCACCCAGCCTTGACGCAGCACGCAGAGTGCGCAGAGATGACGCAGAGGCCGCAGAGAAGGAACTGCACACGAAGGCGCGAAGATTGCGAAGAACGCGAAGAAAGAGCTCGTGAATAGTGCATCGCGCTCTCCTTCGCGCTCTTCGCGTTCCAAGCTGCCTTCTCTGCGCTCTCTGCGTCCCCTCTGCGCCCTCTGCATTCCCGCTTTGCCAGTTGCTCTTTGCTATTTGCCTTCCGGCCGCCACAGCTCCCCCGGCTTCACCCTCGCAACGCGCCCCGCCTCTTCGCCCGCGGCCTTCAGCAGCCGCGTCATCGGCTCGTCCGCGCCCTCCGCGCTGAGTTCAAACGTCGAGTGGTGCACCGGGAAGAGCACCTCCCCCGGCATCGAGCGGAACATCCGCCACACCTGCTCCGGCGTCGCGTGATGATGCTCGCTCGGCTCGTACGCCCCGATGCCGAACGCCGCGAGATCCACGGATCCCACGCTCTCGAACTCGCGCGTATCGGCGGTGTCCCCCGGCGCCAGGGTTCGCCGCCCGTCGCTCTCGACCAGGTACGAGTTGCAGCCGCGCACCACGTCGATCGCCGTCCGGCCGCCCCAGTGCTCCGGGCGCAGCGCGCTCACCCGCGCCCCCTCCACCTCCACCACGCCGTCCCAGTGCAGCTCGAGCACGTCGCGGAACCCGCGCGGGATCAGCCGCCTCGTCCGCCGGCTCGTCACCACCGTCGTGCCGTCGTTGGCCAGCCGCTCGAGCGTCGGCCGGTCGAGGTGGTCGAAGTGCGCGTGCGTGATCAGCACGAGGTCGATCCGCGGCAGCTTCTCCACGTCGACCGGTGTCGGCGCCAGCCGGCTCGGGCCGATCGTCCGCCGGCCGATCCGCGGCCCGATCCGCTGGCTCAGCACCGGGTCCACCAGGATCGTCATCCCGCCCTGGCGCAGCAGCACCCCGCCGTGCCCCAGCCACGCCGCGGCGAACTCCGCCCCCTCCGCCTCGCGCAGGTCCCCCTCGCCAGGCGTCAGCGCCCCCGCCGCCTCACGGATCGACTCGGCCAGCATCCGCGGCACGCGATCCACGCCGAACCGCACGGCCCCGCGAGCCTTGTCCTGCGCACGCCTCAGCATGTTCTTCCGTGGCACCCGGCATCGTAGGTATCGGGTGCCCCGCCCCTCCGGGGCGGCTCCCTGCCCTCTCCCCCCTTCATGCCTCCTGCTTCCCCGCGCACCCCGCGCCCGCCCTCTGGTACCCTCCGATGATGAGCGATTCATCCGCCGTGCCACATCGCGGGGTTCACTACGCGCTGCTTTCCGCTCTCTCCCTCGCGCTCTGCGCTCTGCTCGCCGCCTGCGCCAACGACGCCGTCCACTTCCCCCGGCCCGACCTCTACGCCGGCCGCGCCACGTCCTGGCCCGAGGCCGCGGACGTCGAGGTGATCGCGCAGAACAGGACCGACGCCCCCCTCTGGCTGCGTCGCCTCGACCTCACGCTCTCCGTGGGGGGCGACCCGCTCGCGGCCGGCCTCTGGGAGGGCGACCGCCAGATCGACGCGGGCTCGGGTGTGCTCCTCGGCATCAGCCTCCCGATGATCGAGGGCGCCTCCGCCCCGCCCGCCGACGCGCCCGGCAGCCTCGAGGTCACCGCCCGCTACGCCCGCTCCGGCGTCATCGGCCTCCTCGGCGGCGAGACCCACACCTACACCCTCCCCATCGTCATCCGACGCGGCGTCGAGCAACCGACCGAGTGAGCACGTCCCGGGTGCCACGGGTGCCACGGGTCAGGCCCTGCTCTGAGGGCCTGCCCCGTGCCGCGTCCCTCCGGCCCGCCGGCGCGCTCTCGGATGCCTCGGTCCCTCGTGCCCCGCTGCCGCTCGTTCCCTGACCCCGCCATGACACGCGCGGCGTTTTCTGGCACACTACGCCCATGCCAACCCCACTCCCCCGCCGCGAGTTCCTCGCCGCGACCGCCGCCGCCGCCGCCGGAGCCCACGCCATGACTCTCCCGGGTTCCTCTCAGCCCTCGGCCTCCAAGACTCAAGACACAAGACTCAAGACTTCGGCCGCGCCGGACCGCGCGGGCGACGCCCACCGCGGCCCGTGCGTCATCGCCTCCGGCAACGGCATGAACGCTTTCGAGGGAGAGAACACCGTCGAGCGGGCGTTCAAGCTCATGACCGAGGGCGTCCGCCCCGTCGAGGCCTGTGTCCGCGGCGTGAACATCGTCGAGAACGACCCCTCCGACATGTCCGTCGGCTACGGCGGCCTGCCCAACGAGGAGGGCGTCATCCAGCTCGACTCCGCCTGCATGGACGGCCCGCTCCACAAGGCCGGCGCCGTCGCCGCGATCGAGGGGATCAAGAACCCCGCCAGCGTCGCCCTCGAGGTGCTGCGGCGCACCGACCACGTGCTCCTCGTCGGCGACGGCGCCAAGAAGTTCGCCCTCCGCATGGGCTTCAAGGAGGAAGACCTCCACACCGAGCAATCCCGCGCCGCCTGGCAGCAATGGCGCGCCAACCTCAACCGCGAAGACAAGTGGCTCGACGAGGACCAGATCATCAACTTCCCCGAACCCTGGCGCCAAGGCCAGTCGTCGGCTGTCCCCTCGGGCCCCCTCCCCCGCGCCCCGCGGGGGAGGGCTGGGGAGAGGGCTACCAACCCTTCTTCCTCTACTCCTCCTGGACTTTCTTCCGATTCCCACCTCACCCTCGACCCCTACGGCAATCTCCACACCTACGGGACGATTCATTGCTCCGCCACCGACGGCAAGGACAACGTCGGCTGCTGCACCACCACCAGCGGCCTCGCCTGGAAGCTCCCCGGCCGCGTCGGCGACTCCCCCTTGATCGGCTGCGGCCTCTACTGCGACAACGCTGTCGGCTCCGCCGGCGCCACCGGGCGCGGCGAGAGCGTGATCCAAACCCTCGGCGCCTTCTGGATCGTCGAGACCATGGCCCGCGAGCCCGACCGCTCCGTCACCGACATCTGCCTCGAAGCCTGCCGCCGCATTGTCGACCGCACCCGCGAGCCCCGCATGCTCGACGAGAACGGCAATCCGCGGTTCAGCGTCACCTTCTACGCCGTCCGCAAGAACGGGGCGTACGGGTCGGCGTGCATCCTCAAGGGCGGGTACGCGGCGGTGTGCGTGGACGGGAAGGCGAGGAGGTTGGAGAGTGAGTGGCTGTACGGTTAGACGAAGTGCTGCGGCCTCGCAGAATCGAACTTTAGCAAGCCTGGTTGATTCGCCGGGGAGGCGTGGCAAGTCGAACAATCCATTCACGTTCCTATCGCGATTGTCGCTAGCTGGTCCAACCTGTTTGATAAACAATTGTCAGCAGCAAGCGGTGCATGACGACACTGGAAGTGCCTGCATGATCTCTAGAGATTCGCTTAATATATGAAGCAGGTTCTTTCTCCATCTCTGGATGATGTTCGACTCGAATGCGTGCTAATGCAAGCGTGGAAGAAAACTGCCGCCTACTTGCGCACCCACAGTTGGTACGCGGATACCCTGGGGATCGACTATCAGGCACTGCGGATCCCAGATTTCATCGCCGAACTTAGAGAAGAGCTGGAGGTTCACGCCGTCTGGAAACCAGAGCCCCTGGAGTTGGTACCGGCACCGAAGACCCAGAGGTGGCACTTCGATGAGCAGGGGAGATGGGTCCCTCGACCAAACCAAGGCTATCAGAAGAAGCTCCGGCCACTGGCGCACGTTTCTCTCAGGGACCAGGTGGTCGCCACGGCCATTATGCTCTGCTTGGCTGATCGCGTTGAGACGCGGATGGGCGACCCGAGAGTCTCCATCACGCCAACGGAGGATCGGCGTCGAGTGCTCGCCTACGGACATCGCCTCCTTTGCGACTCCGATGGCAGTGTGCTGCGGCACCGGTGGGGAAGTGCAAAACTATATCGGCAGTTCTTTCAGGACTACCAGACATTTCTTCGACGACCGCGAGTTGCTGCCGAGCTTCTAGAGCAAGGAACTAATAACTTCGAGATCGCCATCGTTCAAGGCGACCTTTCGAAGTTCTATGACCGCGTCCAACCAGAGCTCCTCCGGCAGAAGCTTGAGCAGCTCCGCCAAGAAGGAGATGATCCTCGCTTCTTTGAGTTGGCTGGTCGCGTGTTCGACTGGAGATGGGCGGATACAGCTCGGGCAGAGCGGCACGGTCGTGAGGGTGGCCTAGACGGCTTCATGGAAGTCGCGCTGCCGCAAGGACTCGTCGTATCGGGGTTCTTCGCGAACGTGGTGATGCTGGACTTTGAGCGTCGCTTACGGGACGCCTTCGACACGGACATTGATGCCCAGCGCAGAGTCACACTTTTGGACGCGGCGTACTACGTTGACGATCTCCGTCTCGTCGTGCGCATCCCGAAAGGAGAGAGGGAGAGCGTTGTACAAGCGACGGTTTCCGGCTGGCTCCAACGGCTGCTTGATGAGACAGCTTCTGGATTGCAGATAGAGCCGTCCAAGACGGCGGTCACGGTCGAAGGGCGAGATCGGCGTTTCCTAGTTCCCCAATCCCGGGCCGCCCACCGTATACAGAGTGATGTATCGGGCGTTTTTGACATGCTGCACGGCACCGAGCTCATTGGCGCCATTGAAGGGTTCTTCCACACCCAGAAGCGATACTCCACCGAGACCACACACGAGGACAATGGTCGCACAGGTCTGCTCATTGGTCTGTCCGACATGCGCGACGAAACGGCAGCTCGGTTTGCTGCCGGTCGATTCCGGAGGACCTTCCGTTCACTACGTCCGCTGCTGGAGGACTCGAACCAGCCGGCTGGCGCGGGAGCTGGGGAAGAAGAGGGTTTTGGTGCGGAGGATGATGACGCAAGCGAGCAAAGCATCGTGCTGTCGAAGGTCCAGCTCGATGACCGTGCAAAGGTGTTCGCTGCTCTGCTGATCGAGGAATGGACTGCGAATCCAGCGAATGTACGGCTGATGCGTGTCGCGTTGGACATGTACCCAGACAAGCAGTTTCTTGACGAGGTTCTGCGGATTCTGAGGCCGAGTTGGGAGACTGGATCGTCCAAAGGAGCCCGGCGCGAGATTCGAGTGTACTGCCTGGCGGAACTCTTTCGGGCCGGTGCGACGGAAACGGGAATGGTATCTGACGACGAGTGCCTGCCCCACGGTGTCTCGTTAGTCGCGTATCACGAGCGGTTGCTCGATGAAGCCAGGGCTATATTCGACCAGTTTGTCGCCGGTGCCTCGCCAACATCGCGACTGCCATGGTACCTGATGCAGCAAGTATTCCTGTACCTGTCAGCACAGAATGCGTTTCCGGCAAGTCTTGCCAATCTGCGGACGAAGGGGGGGCCGCTTCTGGCGCTCTACCGCCGGTTTGCCAAGTTCCTGGATGGCGAGCGTCCGGCGTCACTCGATGAGCGAGTCAGCTTTCTGGTAATCGCGAGAACGGGGTTCTCATTGGCCGAGGTTGTACGCAGAGTCGCAGCGCAGGGCGTTTCCGCGGAGTTTCTGGCGCGCCTCGATGGATGTGCCCCAAGCGTTGCCGCCGAGGTGTGGGGAACTGTCGCCCATGAGGCAGGCATTTCCCTCAGACAAACGGCCGAGCGCATCGGATTGAAGCAGCGAGAGCGTTTGGAGAGCAGCCAACGCATCCTTCCAGATATCGCAATACGTCCGCTCAATCCCTTCTTCTTTGAACCCAACATCCTCCATTTGGCGGCGTGGCTATTTGATCTTCCGCCCATTACGTTCGAGACACCCCTTACGCCGTGGCAGATCGAGTGTGCGGATCCCGATGCTCCTGAGGGCGAGTTCGGGAAGCTCAATCTGGAATCGCTGCGCGTCCAACGCTCAGTCAGCACTGCCTCGCATTTGTTTGCTGCTCCCGAGTGGTGCGAGACGGTGGAAGATCGGCGTCGCTGCAATATCGGAGCCTTGCTGCGGTACGCCATACGAGGTACGACCGACCTTTACGCCCCGGCAACTAAGACGCGGACAGCTAGAGTACCGCGGTACGCTCGGACGGTCTCGCATTGGCAACAGCTGAGGTATGCCGGCTTCCAAGGAAGATCCGCGTTTGGGCCCGCTTGGCTGCCGATCTCCTCATTCGTGGAGGGGATCCTATTCGAACTACTTCGGTGGCCGGGTTCGGGGGTGACCACAGAACTGACGGGACTGGACCAGCTTGCTAATGCCGTGAACGCGCGCCTGAACTTCCTGCGGAGTCAGTTCGGCAAACACAGTCGTACGCTCTTTCTTGAGCAAAGGGCTCCACTGCCGTACAAGGTCAAGGGCGTTCAGAGCTGGGGTCGGCCTCTGCGAATCGGTGTTGTCCAGACCGTGTTACCCGACACTGACGATTTCCTTCGGCGTGCAACGGACCCCGAGCTTGTCGGTGACCCGGCGTTCCGCCGATCCCATAGGGCCCACTTGGCTGCCGCTCTGGAGGGCGTTAATCAGATGCGCCGCGTGCGCGACACCCACAGGAGCCAGTCTCGCGGTGACAGGCAGACCATTGACCTCTTGGTGCTCCCAGAACTTGCCGTGCACCCGGACGATGTGCGTCCGCTTCTGGTACCCTTCGCTCGAAAGCACCGATGCATTTTGCTCTTTGGGATGGTCTATCACAGGGAGCCGCGATTGCCTGGAGAGAGTCTCATCAACTCGTGCCAATGGCTCATTCCCGAATGGACACGAGCGAACGGATTTCAACTGCGGACCGTCGAACAGGGCAAGTTGCATCTTACCGCCGATGAGAAGAATCTGGTTCCGCCTCCGACGGGATTCCGTCCGGCACAATGGTTGATCGAGTATCTCTGGAGCTCCGACGTTGGGACTCATCGCCCTTTGACCATGACTGCCTCAGTGTGCTACGACGCTACCGATTTAACGCTTGCCGCCGATCTTCGACCACAAAGCGATCTGTATATAATTTGCGCACTGAATCGCGATGTTGGCACGTTTGACCGGATGTCTGACGCGTTGCACTATCACATGTATCAGGGTGTTCTTCTTGTGAACAATGGCCAGTTCGGTGGAAGTTCTTTCTTCATGCCCTTTGAGAAGCCGTTTCATCGTCAGGTGTTTCACCTTCATGGGCAGCCACAGGTAGCGATCGCGTTTGCCGAGATCTGTCCCGAGAAGCTCCTCAGTCGCCCGCGGCCCCCCACCGGTCCGGAGCTCAGGGTCGGGCGTCGCCACGACGATGCTCCGCCAGAGGGGTCATGGAAGACGCCACCCGCGGGCTGGAGCTACTCGTCAACGATGCGGTAGGCGGAGTACTGGAGACCGGGCTAACACTCCCAGACGTCGATCGTATTGTTGCATCTGCTTGCGATTGGGCGCGTCCTCCGTGGTCACGGTCCGGTCTCCGCTCCGAGCGTACCGGCCGCGCATGGCGTCGGCAAACGTGGCCGAAACGCGGGCGCCACGACTCGCCGCAACCCAACGCCTTCTTCTTCTTCTTCTTCTTCTTCTTCTTCTTCTTCCGGCTCTCCGCCGCGCAGTCGTGTGATGCCCGTCCAAAACGCCCTAGCATCACTGCGAGAGAAGCGGACCACGGGGGAGTCGGCCGAGCGGGCGCGAGCGGTGGCGCACGACCGCCCCCCGGAACGACGCTAGCACCCCGCCGACCAAAGATTCAGAAACACCAGAAAGTCCTGCGTGTTGACCACGCCATCCTCGTTGAGATCCGCGCGCGGGTTCCTCGCCGACCAGTCGTTGAGGTAGGCCAGGAAGTCGAGCGTGTCCACGCGCCCGTCGGCGTTCCAGTCGGGCGTACAGGCGGCGTCGCACTCGGTGAAGCCCTCGATCATCCCCTTCACCTCATCGACGCGGGCCGCGGCCTTGGCGCGGAGCTTGTCGAAATGCTCGGGGATCGAGTCGGAGATGTTGCTGTTCGGGTCGGCCGCGAGGGCGTCGGCCAGCACGGGCTCGACCGCGTCGAGGAAGCCCGTCAGCGTCTCCGCCGAGAGCGGGCCGCACAGGAGGTCGTTGAAGATCTGGGAGTACTGGGCGCGGAACTCCGGCACGTTGAGCAGAATCTGGGAGTACCAGCTCCGCTCGCTGTAGATGTCGTAGCCCTCGGGGTTGCTGAAGGAGGAGTCGAGGTCCCACGGGTAGTACTGGCGCTTGCGCCCCGTCGCCCAGTCGGCGAAGTGGAAGTTCTTGCCCTTGGAGAAGACGTGGTCGGGGTCGGCGCAGAACGAGGTCACCGCCCCCATCGTCAGCAGCGTCTGCATCTCGATGTATTGCGGCAGCTCCGCGGCGAGCACCTCCGGCGGCGGGGTCGCGCAGTCCTCGCGGAACGGCCGGTAGCAGAGGGCGAGATACGTCGGGCTGTCGCCGTCGCCCTCCTTGAGCTCGGGCGGGCCGTTGATATCCTCGACCTCGTACATCCACGTCTCGCCGGATTGCCAGAGCCCTCGGTTGCGGAGAAACTGCTTGTCGCGCTGCTCGGTGTTCGCATAGACGCCCGTGTACTCGCCGTTGATCGTGAGCGTCGCCCAGTTGGCCAGGCCCGCGGGCGCTTCGAGGTCGTACCCCTCGGGCCCGGAGGCGCTGCGATGCATGAACCACGCGAAGCCTTCCGTGACGACATCGATGTCGTCACCGTTCTCCAGGCTCACGGCGGCGAGCCCGTGCCAGAGCTGATCATCCACAAACTCGTTGATGTCGATCTTCAGGCTGACCTTGGAGAAGCTCGTGCCGTTCCGGAGCGGGTCGGCGCTCTTCCGCCGCACGCTCACCAGGATCGGTTTCTCGCCGTCGGCCCAGAGCATCGCCGGCACCTCGACGTCGAACGTCTCGTCGTTCTGGATCGTCGTCCAGTCGGCGTCGTCCATCGAGAGATTGAGCGGGACCAGCCAGGCGGGGTCGAACACCTCCGGCCAGTCCTGTCCGCGGGCGCCCGCGCCCGCCAGCCCGATCCCCATCGCCACGGCGATTCCAGCTGTCCGGTCGCGCATACGCCCATTCATGCCCATCTCCTCGCGCCCCCGGCCAGCCCAACATACCCGACGCGACGGGGATCACCAAGCCGCAGCAGCCCCGCGCTCCGCGGCGGCGCACCGCCACCGGCTCCGGGCGCACCGTGGGCGCCGCCGCGCAGTGGGGCGGGCTCAGGAGGGGAGGCCGGCCGGCGCGTCGAGCTCCCGGGACGAGCCGCCGTGCTCAGCGCGGACACCGGGGTCCGGGGCGGCCTTCAGCTCCGGGAGGGGATCCGAAGCCGCGGCCGGGGCGCCCGGCGCGGGCAGGATCATCGTGACCGTCGTCCCCTTG
>Ga0196977_1001082_pt1 | contig 11181 bp, 11 predicted proteins | sample S3v_1013CmetaG_FD_148634 | JGI IMG/M metagenome (GOLD analysis project Ga0196977, IMG submission 148634) | Soil microbial communities from Anza Borrego desert, Southern California, United States - S3+v_10-13C | ecosystem: Environmental > Terrestrial > Soil > Desert | place: USA: California...
ACGGGTGTAAAGCGCCATCCGCTGTATCCGGACGTCGGCACCCTGGTCGAAGCGGGATATAAGGACCTTGCGATCACGGGCTATTACACCGTCGTCGGCCCGGCCAAGATGCCGCGCGCGATCGTGCAGCGGCTCAATAGCGAGATTCGCCGCGCCATGGAGAGTCCCGACGTCGGCGACGTGTTGCGCAACCAGGGCACGGAGCCGGTGACGAGCACGCCGGAGGAGCTCTCGGCCCTCATCAAGCAAGAGACCGCGCGCTGGCAGCGTGCGGCCAAGCTGACCGGCATCAAAGAGCAATAGGCATGCACGAACGCGAGACTTTCCGCGGTCTGCTGGAACGGCTGCGCGCCGCGGGCGAGCTCGAGGACATCCGCGATCCCGTAGACAGCCGCCACATCGCGACGCTCGTCGATCAGGCCGACAAGGCGCTGCTCTTTCACGATGTCGTGGGCTACGACATGCCCGTCGTATCCGGTCTGATTCGCTCGAGCAAGCGCGTCGCGATCGGCCTTGGTGTGGAGCGCTATACCGACATCGAGGAGAAGCTCACGCGCGCGATCATGAAGCCGATCCCGCCGGTGTATGTGGAAACGAGCGCAACACGCGAAGTGACGCGCATCGGCGACGACGTCGACCTCTTCGACCTGCCGGTGCCGATGTCTTCGGTGCTCGACGGCGGTCCGATGATCACCGCGGGCGTGACGATCGTGCGCGACGGCGACGGGCTGAATGCCGGCATTTATCGCTTCCTGCTGAAGGAACGCAATCTGACCGGCATCGACATCGTGACGCCCAACAACCTGCGCGCGCTCGCGCAGCGCGCGTACGAAGCGGGCAAGCCGCTGCCGATCTCGATCTCGATCGGCACGCACATGTACGAGTTCATGGCCGCCGGTTACCGCGCGCCGATGGGCGTGGACGAGATCGGCATCGCGGGGGGCCTGCGCGGCGCGCCGGTCCCGCTCTCGATGTGCGAGACGATCGACGTGCCGCACATCGCTGACGCCGAGATCGTGCTCGAGGCGGAGATCCTGCCGACGGGCTGGACCTGGCCGGAGGGTCGCTTCGGCGAGTTCACGCGGCTGATGGGCGGGCTGCACTGGAACCCGCTCGTGCGCGTAAAAGCGATCTCGCATCGGCGCGATCCCATCTACTACGCGCTGCACATGCCGTGGGAAGTTACGTGGCTCATGATTCCCACGCGCTGGTCGCAATTGCGTGGCGCGCTCAGGGCCGCCGGCGTGCAGGTGAAGGACATGAACGTGACCCTCGGGGGTGCCGGGTCGTGGCACGTCGTGCTGTCGATCAAAAAACAGTCAGGCGAAGGCAAGAACGCGCTGATGGCGGCACTCTCGGTCGGCGACATCAAGCACGCGGTGGTCGTGGACGACGACATCGACGTCTACAACGGGCTCGACGTGGAGTGGGCGATTGCCACGCGGGTGCAGGCCGACCGTGACGTATTCGTGATCCCCGGCGCGCGCGCGAAACCGCTCGATCCGAGCCTTCCGGTGATGCCCGCTGGTGTGGTGCCGACGGGCGCGAAGATCGGTATCGACGCGACGATACCCGAAGGCATTCCGCGGGAGCGCTACGAGCGCATCGCGTACGCGTACTCGGACGTGGCACGCTACGGGAGCTACAAGCTCGACCCGAAGGCGGCAAAAGCGGGCGAGCGCAAACCGGCCGAGGCCGAAGTTGCGGACCTCGCCGCGCGCATCCTCGCGATGATCGGCGAGAAGCCGCTGTATTACGCGCAGGTGATCGAGGCGTTTCCGGACGCGCCGCTGCAGGCGATCACGCGCGCCTTCGGCAAGCTCCACGTCGATGAGAAGCTCTGGCAGGACCCCGAAGGCCGCATGTGCGTGCGCGGCTCGAAGTTCGCCGCGACCGTACCGCGGCGATGAGCTATTACAACTTCGGCGCGCTCTACGATCCTGAGATCGCGGGCGAGCGCACCGCGCTGATCGACCTCCTCGACTGGGAGAGCCCGCGCACCTACAGCCATGGGCAGATCGACGAGCTTGCCCAGGCGATCGCGCGCGGCCTGCTCAGACGGGGGCTCGGGCGCGGCGACACGGTCGCCATCCTCTCGGCCAATCGCGTCGAATTTCTCGTGAGCTTCCTCGGGATCGTGCGCGCGGGTCTCGTCGCGGCCCCGATCAGCCACAAGTTTCCGCGTGCGACGATCGAGTACGTCTTCCGCGATGCGGCCGTGAAGCACGTCATGTGCGATGCGCCGCGGCGCGCGCTCGTTCCCGCGGGCTATTGCGTCACCGATTTCGACGAGCCGGGCGTGTTCGAAGCGCTGCTCGACCGCGGTCCGTTCGAGGCAGTGCGTCCCGTGGCGGCGGAGACCGCGCTGATCCTCTACACGTCCGGCTCGACCGGAACGCCCAAGGGCGTGCCTTTGAGCCACCAGGGCCAGCTCTGGGCGACGCGCACGCGCATGAAGCGCGGCGGTCCATTCGATGCGCAGCGCCTGCTCGTCGCCGCGCCGCTGTATCACATGAACGGGTTGTGCACGACGCTCTTCGCGCTCGCGGCCGGCGCGAGCGAGGTGCTGATGCCGGAGTTCGACGCGCGGCGCTATTTCGAGGCGATCGAGCGCTTCCGCTGCACGTGGCTGACCGGCGTGCCGCCGATGTTCGCGATGTGCCTGCGGGAGAAGGACCTCATGGAACGCGTCGACCGCTCGACCGTGAGAACGGTGCGCATGGGGTCGGCGCCGATCTCGCAGAAACTCTGGCGCGCGGTCGAAGCGGCGTTCCCGAACGCGCTCGTCATGAACAGCTACGGCACCACCGAGGCCGGACCGGTGGTCTGCGGCCCGCGGCCGGACCGGAAGCTCCCGCCGACCTCGATCGGTTGGCCGTTCGATGACGTGGAGCTCAAGCTCGTCGATGCGAACGGCCGCGAAGCCGAGGAGGGCGTGCTGTGGCAGCGCACGCCAGCCAACATGAAGGGCTATCTCAATCTGCCGGAGAAGACGCGCGAGGTGTTGACCGACGACGGCTGGTATATCTCGGGCGACGTGTTCCGGCGCGACGAGACCGGCGCGTACTTTTTCGTCGGCCGCACGGACGACATGTTCGTGTGCGGCGGCGAGAACGTGTTCCCGGGCGAAGTCGAACACCTGCTCGAGCAGCATCCGGAGATCGCGCAGGCTTGTGTCGTGCCGGTGCCGGACGAGATCAAGGGCGAGAAGCCGGTCGCCTTCGTCGTGTTGAGGCCCGGCAGCCGCCTCACCGAGGACGACATCCGGCGCTACGCACTGGAAAACGGCCCGGCGTATCAGCACCCGCGGCAGGTATGCCTGCTCGATGCGCTGCCGCTCGCCGGCCCGAACAAGATCGATCGCAAAGGGCTGAAGCAGCGCGCGGCGGCGCTGTGGCGGGAGACCGCGACGTGAGCGGCCCGGCAGGAGGTCTTCCCTCGGCCGCGATGAGCGCCCTCGGCCTCGATCACACCGGCTGCATCGTGGGGGATCTCGCGGCCGGCGCCGCGCGCTGGGAGCGCCTGGGCTTCACCTTGACGCCGCTTTCCAGGCAGCGTGGCGCCGTTCCGGGACGAGAAGGTTTTCACCCGTGGGCGACGGCCAACCGCTGCGCGATCCTCGGGCGCACGTATCTCGAGCTCATCGGCGTCGTCGATTCCGATGCCTTCAATCCGTGGGCGCGCTTCATCGCGCGTAACGAAGGGCTGCACATCTGTGCGCTGCGCTGCGACGACGCCGACCGCGCGTACGCGTCGCTCTCGGCACGCACCGACGCGCTCCAGCCGCCGGTGCCGCGCGAGCGCGTGCTGGACGTGAACGGTGAGACGCGCACGATGCGCTTTCGCAATATCTTCAGCCGGGACGAACGATGGCCGGAGGCGCGCTGGCTCGTGATCGAGCACCAGACGCCCGAGTATCTGTGGCAGCCGCGCTATCAGCGGCACGAGAACGGCGCGCGCGATCTCGGCGCCGTGACGTTCGTCGCGGACGATCCGGCCGCGCTTCGCGAACGGCTCGAAGCCTTGGGGGCTGCTGTGGTGTCGCACGATGCGCGCGCGCTCGCGGGCAAGCTGCCCGGTGGCGGCATGCTGCGCGTGATGCAGCGCGGCGTTTTCGCGGACGTCTACGGTTTCGCGCCCTCGACGCGTACGGGCATGCACGCGATGGCCGTGGCAGTCGAAGACGTGAAGGCCGCGCAGATGCTGCTGGAACAGCGTGGCATTTCGCTGCGCGCAACGGCAGGCGCCGTGAGCGTCGCGCCACAGGATGCGAACGGGTGCGTGCTCCAGTTCGTTCAACACGGGGAGACGGCATGAACGTCGAGCTCGACCACATCGGCGTCGCGATCAAGGATCTGGAGCGCGGCCGCGCAGCTTACGAGCGTCTCGGTTTCACGCTCGCGCCGCGCAGCATCCACCGCGGCTCGCCGACGCCAGGCGCCCCGGTGATCCCGTTCGGTTCAGGCAATCATTGCGCGATGTTCCGCAAAGGCTATCTGGAGATCGTCGGTCTCACGGACCCGACGATCTACAGCAACATCAAAGCGATGGTCGAAAAGTACGAAGGCGCACACATCGTCGCTTTCGGTGTCGGCAGCGCCGATGCGGCCTATGCCGAGCTCAAGGCCCGCGGGGTTCCCATCGAGCCTGCCCGTGCGCTGGAGCGCGATGCGGTGTACGGATCGCAGGCGACCGAGAAGCGGCGGGCGGCCTTTCGCAACATGTACTTCGATCCTGCGGCGTATCCGGAGTCGCGGCTGCTGTTCATCGAGCACCTGACACGTGACGTGCTGTGGCAGCCGCATCTGCTCGATCATCCGAACGGCGTCATCGCGCTGCGCGACGTGTTCCTCTGCACGGCGGACGCTGCCGCGGCGGCCGAGAAGTACGCGGCGCTTTTCGACGTCAATACTTCACGTGCGGCCGAAGGCGAGTGGCGGCTGCACATCAACCATGGTTACGTCTGGATCGTCACGCCCGAGGCGTGGGCACGGCGCGCGCCGGGCGCCGCGACGCCGCCGCTGCCGGCCCCGGCCGGTATCGGCTTCCACGTGCAGGACCTCGCGCGCACGCGTTCGCTGCTTTCGGGCCGCGGCGTCGCGATCCAGGAGGGGACCGGCTTCATCCGCGTCGCGCCCGACGACGCGTGCGGCGCAACGCTCTTCTTTTTCGACCGTCCATGAAAGCGGCGGTGATCTACGAGCATGGCGGTCCCGGCTCGATCCGTATCGAGCGCGATTTCCCGGATCCTGTAGCCGGGCCCGACGACGTGCTCGTGCGCGTGCGCGCGACCTCGCTCAACTATCACGATCTTTTCACCCGCCGCGGCATGCCCGGGATCAAGGTCCCGATGCCGTGCATCATGGGCATCGATTTCGCGGGGGACGTCGCGGCCGTGGGCTCGAACGTGCGCGACTGGCACGTGGGCCAGCGCGTGCTCATCGATCCGGTGGATCGCGTGAACATGGGCGGTCTCATCGGGGAGATGTGGCACGGCGGGCTGGCCGAGCTCTGCAAGGTGCCGACGCACCATCTCGTGCCGTTGCCCGACGACATCGCGTACGAAGACGCCGCGTGCCTGCCGGTCGCATACGGCACGGCGCTGCGCATGATGTACACGATCGGGCGCGTGAAGGCGGGAGAGAAGGTGCTGATCCTCGGCGCCTCCGGCGGCGTGGGAAGCTGCTGCGTCCAGCTCGCGAAGCTCGCCGGCTGCGAGGTGATCGCGTGTTCCTCCAGCGCGGGGAAGCTCGAGCGGCTGCGTGCGCTCGGCGCCGATCACCTGCTCGACACTTCGAAGCACAAGCTCACCGATTGGGTATTCGAGCAATTCGGCAAGCCGCACCGCAGGCAGTTCACCAAGGGCGTGGACGTCGTCGTCAACTTCACGGGCGGCGATACGTGGGTGCCTTCGCTGCGCATCCTGCACCGGCAGGGGCGGCTGCTGACCTGCGGCGCGACGGCAGGGTTCGATCCAAAGGAAGACATCCGCTACATCTGGACGTTCGAGCTCCAGGTGCTGGGCTCCAACGGCTGGATGCGCGAGGACATCGAGCAGCTCTTCGAGCTGGTGCGCGCGGGGAAGCTCAAGCCGGTGATCGAGCGGCGCTACACGCTGGATGAGGTCAACGCAGCGTTCGACGCGCTGGAAAATCGCGAAGTTTTCGGAAAGGTGGTGGTGCAGCCATGAGCGAAGCAGCAACCGAGCGCCTCGACGCGCAGCAGCTCGCCGCGCTGTTCGCGGGCTCGCCCTACATCAGCGGGCTCAAGCTCGAGGTGCTGAGCCTCGACTATTCGACCAGCACGCTGACGTTGCGCATGCCGCTCCATCCGGGGCTCGAGCGCCGCGTCGGCACGAAGCAGTTCCACGGCGGCGCGATCGCGGCTCTGATCGACGTCACCGGCGACTTCGCGATCGGGATGATGGTGGGCGGCGGCGTGCCGACGATCAATCTGCGCATCGACTACCTCAAGCCCGCGGTGGGCGATGCGCTGACCGCCACGGCACGTGTGCGCCGCGCGGGGAAGACAGTCGCGGTGATCGACATCGACGTCGCAGACGAAAAAGGCGCAACCGTTGCGCTTGGCCGCGGGACGTACTCGCCGCAGCGCGGCTAATCCGTCATTCCCGCGCAGGCGGGAATCCAGTGACCTCGTCATTCCGGCGCAGGCCGGAATCCAGTGCTTGCGTCATTCCCGCGCAGGCGGGAACAGTCGATCAGCCGATCGCCTTTGGCGCGGCGACGCCGAGCTTGTCCGCCCACTTCGCGAGCTCGGGCATGATGCCGGGATGCAGCTCGACGCCGCTCTGAAGCTGCTGCGCGCGCAGCGCATTGGCGGTGTCGCCCGGCATGCGCACGCGCTCTACACCGGGACGTGGCCGGCTCGCGCGGCACGCATCCGCGAGCCACGAGCCCTCCGAGGCAAGTGGTGCCGCACCCGAGAAGAACTCCGGATTCATGATCTGAAGGAACACCGGCGTACCCCCCTTGGCCGCTTCCGGATTGGCGCGCCCGCCGCCCGCGAGTCCCGACGTGAGAATCTCGACGATCAAACCCAGCGCGAAGCCTTTGTGCCCGACCACCGTGCCGCCGAGCGGCAGCATCGAGCCGGGCGCATCACCGAACAGCGTCTTCGGGTCGGTGCTCAAGTTGCCGTCGCGGTCCTGCAGCCACGGCTCCGGGAGCTGCGTGCCGTCGGCCGCCCAGCGCCGGATCCAGCCGTTCGCGATCGGCGAGGTGCTGATGTCGATCAGCACGGGCTCCCCTTGCGTGGGGTAGCCGAAGGCGAGTGGATCGGGCGCGAGCTGTGGATCGAGCGCGGCGGCCGGCGCCACGGTACGCATCGCGGGATCGGAGTTCATGATCCAGATGAGCATGCCGCGATCGGTCGCGTTGCGCAGGTACGCGCCGAGGCATGCGATGTTCGCCGCGCGGCGGATGATGTACGTGACGACCGGATGCGTGCGCGCCCGCTCACACGCTTCATCCACGGCTTTCGAGAGCACCCACGTCCCGGGCAGACTTTGCCCGTCCCATACGACAGCCGACCCGCGGTCCGAGATCACTTCCGGATTACCGGTCTTGCGCACGCTGCCTTTCTCGAGATTCGCGAGCGTGCCGGAGAGCATCGCAAGGCCGTGCGTCGTGTGCCCCATGAGGTCGCCCTCGAGCAGCACGCGCGCGACGACCTCCGCGCGCTCGGGCGCAAGCCCGGCCTTCGTGCCCAGCGCCGTGGCGAACGCGAGCAGTGTCTTGTAGTCGAACCGCGCGGCGCGGCCGGCCTTGTCCTGTGTCACTTCGTCTCCTTCGGGGGTCAGGCGCTCGCGGAAAAAATCTGGTCGAGCACCCAGTTGTCGATGCGGTGGACGAGCACCTCGCGGTCCGAGAAGCGCCCGGGTCTCGCGAACGGCGAGAGCAATCCCGCGAGCTGGCGCTCCATCGCCGCATTGTCCTCGGTCACGACCTTGCGGAAGCGGCGGAAGTAGTTCGGCGCGATGCGATCGTAATCGTCGCGCGCCGTGATTTCCTTGTGGAAGCAGTAGGTCGCGATGTTGCGCACTTTGCGCGGCCCCTCGGGAATCATCTGCTTGTACCAGATGGAATCGACGTCGCAGCCGATCATCGCGAACGGATAGAGGAGCGCGTAGTGCGAGCCTTCGCGCGCGGCGCCCTGCAGCGTCGAGACCGCCGGAAACCCGGTGTCGCTCCCCATCGTCGCGCGCGAGACGCCGTTGGCGACCGACTGAATGATCGCGTATTCGCCGGGGTTGCCTTCGATGACGTTGCGCTGGATCGTCGCGACCTTGCCGGCGATCGACTCGCGGTGCACCGTGGGGTGGTGGAGCCACTCCATCGAGTTCTCCACCAGCGCCTTCCAGTTCGTCTCCACGACGTACTCGTCGCGCCCGACGGTCACGACGTTGTCGAAGTCGTAGGACGCGAGATGCCGATCGAGATCGCCGAGCTGCGCCGCGAGCGGCCCGGCGTCGCTCGAGAAATTGACGAACACGAAGCTGCGCCAGATCTCCAGCCGGATCTCCGCGAGCCCGTATTGCGCCCGGTCGAAGCACGGGTTGTCTTCCATGCCGGGTGCGCGCTTCAGCGACCCGTCTAAGCCGTAGACCCAGCTATGGTAAGGGCAGGCGAACGCCGGCTGGCGACCCGAGCCGCTCACGATCTGCGATGCGCGATGGCGGCAGCTGTTGGAGAAGGCGCGCAGCCGTCCGCTATCGTCGCGCGTGATGAAAAAGGGGACCCCGAAGCGCTCGTACGCCGTGAACGCGCCCGGCTCCTTCCACTCGTCCGAGCGCCCCATCAGGATCCATTTCCTGCGGAAGATGTTCTCGAGCTCGAGCGCGTAGAACTCGTCGGAGTGATAGCAGGCGGGCGGCAGCGTCTGGGCTTCCGCCAGGGCTTTGCGCACGGCGCTGAACTGCGACGCAGCGATCATCGCGACTCCTCCAGGATTTCGACCGCGATCGGCGTCGGGTTGTAGCCGGCCGCGGGGTTGTAGATCTGCGGGCAATTCGAGAGCGCGGCGATGACGTCCATCTCGGCTCGCAGCGCGACGCGGTCGCCCGGCTTCGATACGCCATCCACGACGGCCATCTCGCCGTCGGGACCGATCGGCACGTACATGAAGAAGTTGACGTTCGCCACGATGTCGCGCTTGGTGAGCCCGAAGGGCTGGAGCGCTTTCACCAGGTTGTCGCGGCAATTGGGCGTGTCGTGCACGCCGTAACGCACGACGTTGCTCTCCCGGCTGCAGCAGCCCGCGATGGTGTCGTGGCGTCCGCACGTATCCTCGACGACGGTGAAGAGGACGTTCCCCATGTCCGAGTAGAGGCGCGAGCCCTCGCCGATGAAAAGCCGCCCGGCGATCTTGATCGTGTCGGTTGCGCAGTACCGCTCGAGCGGATCGGCTGCGTTATAGCAGAGGAAGTCGACAGCCTGCTGTCCTTCGAGGTCGGTGAGGCGCAGGATCTGCCCGCGCTTGACGATCCCGGACCAGTAACCGCGGGGCTCTACGATGGTTTTCTGCACGCGTCACATGGTAGCGCACGCGGCGTTGCGTGTGGGACACGCTCAGGTCGTGAACCACACCACGTGCCCCCGGTACGCTTGGTACACGCATAGCAGCGCCTCGATGATCAGCACCGCGACCGTGAGCGTGGCGCCGGCGAAGCGGCCGAACCGGAATTGCGCGGTGTACGCCAGCGCGTAACCGTGCAGCAGACGCGCGACGACGAGCAGGATGCCGAGCAGGTGGATCAGGTACAGCGAGAAGCGGCTCATCTCGAGGATGAGCAGCATGATGAGTGCGAACGGCACGTACTCGGCGAAATTCGCATGTGCGCGGATCGCCCGCTGAAGCGCCGTATTGCCGCCGTCGCCGAGGCTCACGCCCGCGGAGCGTCGGAGCTGGACGACGCGCAGCGTCAGCAGCAGAAAGACGGCCGCCAGAATTGCGGCGTACAGCGGCGTCACGACCATGGCGGCTCCTTCCATCGGTGCGCTAATCCCTGCGCCTTGCGCGCTCCTCGCCCATGTGTATCCCGAGCCCGCGCGCGGTGTGGAGCAGGGGATCGGCGCGATCGACGAGCTTCGCGCCGATCGTCACTTCGGACAGCGGCACGTCTATGACGCCGCTCTCGCGCCACGCGACCATTCTGCCGAACTGCTGCCGCGCGACGAGGTCGACGGCGTGCACGCCGAAGCTCGAGGCGAGCAGGCGGTCGCGCGTCGACGGCGTGCCGCCCCGCTGCACGTGGCCGAGTATCGTCACGCGGATCTCGGCGCCGGTGTGGCGCACGAGCTCGTCGAGCAGGTAGTGGCCGATGCCGCCGTAGCACTTGCCCTGCGCGTCAGCGTCGGTGGCCTTGCGCCCGTCTTCGGTGCGCACCCCTTCGGCTACGCAGATGAGCGCGTGGGTGCGGCCTGCCGCGAGCAATTGCTGGATGCGCCGGGCCACGCCGGCGACGCTGTACGGCAGCTCCGGAATGAGGATGATGTCGGCGCCGCCCGCGATGCCGCCGTTGAGCGCGATGTGACCGGCGTCGCGGCCCATCACTTCGAGGATCATCACGCGGTGGTGGCTTGCAGCGGTCGGCTGCAGCCGGTCGAGCGCGTCAGTGACCACAGTGAGCGCAGTCGCGAAGCCGATCGCCCATTGCGTGCCATGGACGTCGTTGTCGATCGTCTTCGGGATGCCGACCATACCGACACCGGCGCGCTCGCAGAGTTTGGAGGCGATGCGCATCGAGCCGTCGCCGCCGATCACGATCAGCGCGTCGAGTCCGAGCGCTTTCACACCTTCGGCGAATTCCTGCGAGCGATCGCGGACACTGCCGTCCGGCATCTGCCACTGAAGCGGATTGCCTTTGCTGGTCGTGCCGAGGAACGTTCCGCTTTCGCGGAGCAGCCTTCCGTCGAACAGCTCGACATTGAGCTCGCGATAGCGCGGCGGCCGCTCGATCAGTCCCGCCGTGCCGTCGAGTATGCCGAGCACGCGCCAGCCGTAGCCCTGGACCGCGTGGTAGACGACCGCGCGTATGGCGGCATTGAGGCCGGCGCAGTCGCCTCCGCTCGTGAGCACACCCAGGGTTTTGATATCGGGCATCTGCGGAAATCATACAGTTACGCATTGCAGCCTGCGCCGGAATCGGTAAGCAATACTAAT